>ERZ773079.1400-NODE-1400-length-14496-cov-3.200263_pt1 | contig 14496 bp, 11 predicted proteins | sample MGYA00511355_ERZ773079 | MGnify/ENA primary metagenome ERZ773079 (study PRJEB29015, sample SAMEA2737979) | human oral metagenome | biome: human oral; feature: human-associated habitat; material: dental | place: China | collected 2117 ... | reverse complement strand
CGATGGGCCTGTGCGTTGGTGGCGTAACCTTCATCCGAATAATCCACACCCGAATTGAGATAGCTGTATTTCAGTTCTTTATAAAACAGCGTAGCTTCCTTCTTTGTGAAGTCGCTCCGTACGCCTTTGCCCCGATGTTTCAGGTGTTCTTCCATCAGGGCGAGTGCCTCTTTGTCCCTGTTAAGTTCGCCCAGGGAAAGGGCTTTGTAATATCGGGCATCGTTAATCACCGACTTTGCCCAACCCTTTCCAAAGCCTTTCTCCGCAACTTCCGCTTCCCCCATACTGATGAGTTCCTCCCATTCGGCAGCAGCCTCTTCGAATTTGTGCAACGAGCCAAGAACGCGGGCGCGGGTAAAAAGCGTTAGCGGATTGGTGGGAGAAATGCTTTTGGCCTTGTCGGCATAGCTCAATGCCTCCTCGTCTTTATTGAGGTTCCAAAGCGCATTTGCCAGTTGGGCGAGGAAATAGACGTTCTCAGGTTCCTGTTCCAGCTTTTTCCGCATCAGGTTTTCTACGGCTTTAAACCGTTTCTGCTTTATTAGTTGATATAATTTGTCCATATCCACATTGTTTAGTTAGAGCTTTTAGTTGCTTATGTTTCTGCTTTCGCACGACAGACGGGACTTTCGCCACTGCCTTTTGTGTGCGGTTAAGGGCTGGTAGACGGGCTTTTGGAGTGCATGGTACGTTCTTGCTCGAAACCATTGGCGATGTCGGCCCAATCGTCTAACATGCTCCGCAGTTGCGTGTTCTCGGGATGAGCTTTCACTTGCTCTGCCAAAAACGCCCTTGCCCTTTCCTTTCCGTCGCGCAGGTATATGCCTTCATACATCTTGCTTTTAATGGTTTTCTGCTGTTTCTTCCTTTTGTTTGATTTCCTCGATATACCGCTGCGAGTGCCGCACAATTTTCTTTGCCCAGCGCATTCCCTCGCCATGTTCCGAGTAAGCGATGTAGTCTAGGCCTAGCGCAACAAGGCCTTCGAACTGCGCCAAGGCCTCTTCATTTCGGCCACAATACTTCAATGCCACGGCGTATGTGTACTTCACAAGTGGGTCGTTAGTTTCTTGTGCAATGGCCTCTTCGGCATATTTAAGGCAATCGGCCTTGTTTTTTGCCTTGATGCAGTATTCAGACACCAAGGTTTTGTAGTAATACTCCCTGTGATACCGTTTGCAAACACCTTTAAGATAACGCACCAACTTATCCCATTGCTTGGCATCTTCCAGTTTGTTTAGCCTTTTAAAGACCTGCTTGTCTTGCTTGCTTGTGGAGAAACCCTCGGCTGTTTCGCTTACGTAAGGTCTGAAATCGCTGTATTTCAATCCTTTATAAAATAGTGTTGCCTCTTGCTTGGTGAAGTCGCTCGCGAGGCCTTTCGCCCTGTTCTTAAGGTGCTCTTCCATCAAAGGAAAAGCCTCTTTATCCCGAAAAAGCTTATGCAAACAGAGGGCATTGTAGTATCTAGCATCGTTGATAATGCTTTTTGCCCAATTCTTTCCATACCCTTTCTGTTCCACTTCCTGTTCACTCATGTTGAGAATTTGTTCCCATTCAGTTATGGATTGTTCGAATTTTTTCATTGGCCAAAGGATCTTGGCGCGAATAGAAAGTGTAAGCGGTGCTGTTGGATCAACCGCTTTGGCCCTGTCTGCATAACGTAATGCTTCCTCGTCTTTGTCCCTGTACCAGGAAACAAGTGCCAGCTGACTAAGCACATAGTCATCAGTCGGGTCATCATTCAAGCATTCCAGCAGCAAGCGTTCTGCTGCGGCATACTTCCTTTTGTCCATTAAAGTTAAGTATTCAGCCATATCCGTAGTGTTTAGTTAGCATTGTTAATACATTCTTTTTCTGAGCTTTTAGCTTCTTGATTGGCCGTTGTTTGTGGTCGATTGGCGAGCAACAATCTCCTTGTATGCCCACAGATGCAAATTTAGTGTTTTATTTTGTAAAAACATATTGCAGGCGTGAAGAATTTGGTTTTTAAATTGTTCGCAATGCCCAAACAATCTTTTGCTTAGCTATTTTTCATCTCGGGCACACAATATATTTGCCCAGCACGCGTTATACACTACGTGTTGAAACGTTTAACCATCATTACGCTGTGGCTGGTTCTGGGCTTTGCGGAGGCCAGTGCCCAATACGATGCGACCTTTTCGCATTACTTCGACCTCGAACCCACGTTCAATCCTGCCGCCGTGGGCAAGCAGCCGAAGCTTAACATAACGGGTGCTTACGCCATGAGCATGGCGGGTTTTGAGAACAATCCGCGAACAATGGTGCTCGCGGCAGACATGCCTTTCGTGTTCGCAGGCATGAACCACGGCGCAGGCGTGCAGCTGATGAACGACCAAATAGGCGTTTTCAAACACCAACGCATGGCCCTGCAATATGCCTATAAGCTGAAACTGGGCAGTGCGACATTGGGATTGGGACTGCAAGGGGCGTTGCTGCTGGAGAACATAGACGGCACACGGCTCGACCCTGCCGACGCAAACGACCACGCCTTACCCACAAGCGAAGAGACGGGAAACGCCGTCGACCTGGGCGTTGGCCTCTATTACATGGCCAGAACATGGTATGTGGGACTATCGGCACAACACCTTAATTCGCCAACCGTTGAACTAGGCGAACGCCACGAGCTGCACGTCGCCCCCACATATTATCTAACGAGCGGATGCAATATTTCGCTACGCAATCCGTTTGTTAAGATAAAGCCCTCGGCTTTGGTGCGAACAGACGGCACAGGCTATCGTGCCGACGTCTCCACACGTGTGGAATACACCAACGAGAAACGCTTGTTGTACGCAGGTGTGAGCTATGCGCCCACCATTTCGGTAACGGGCATGGTTGGCGGACGCTTTCACGGCATCGTGTTGGGGTACAGTTACGAGATGTACACCTCGGCCATTAAGCCGGGAAACGGCAGCCACGAGCTGTTCGTGGGCTACGAGCAGGAACTGAATTTCGTTAAAAAAGGAAAGAATAAACATAAAAGCGTAAGACTATTGTAGGGCGCACCCCAACGCAAAGGCCTTGGGCAACGGGCGGTTTGCCGCTAGATGGCATGCTGGGGAGTGCGGCTCGTGTTGATTGGATAAAACAGATGATGAAGAGAAAAAGGCAAATCGTGTTGGCGCTGTGCGCCTTTGGCCTGTCGCTGATGGTTTCAGGATGCTTCGGCGGCAAGGGATTGTCCGCCTCCGGACGTGGTGGTGAAGTGGTTGGTGTGGGTTCGAGCAAGAACTTCGCTGAGCCAACGCCCTACGGAATGACCCGTGTAGGGCGTGGATACCTCAAGATGGGCATCGAGAAAGGCGACAGTCTGTGGGGCAAGAACACGCCCGTGAAAGACATTTCGGTGGATGGATTCTGGATGGATGAAACCGAAGTGACCAACTCGAAGTACAAGCAGTTTGTGAATTGGGTACGCGACAGCATCCTCCGCACACGCTTGGCCGACCCAGCTTACGGCGGCGACGAGACCTATATGATAACCGAAGACAAGGACGGAAACGCCATTCGGCCGCAGGTGAACTGGAAAAAGCCGCTACCACGCAAGCCTAACGAAGACGAACAGCGCGCCATTGAGAGCATGTATGTAACCAATCCCGTTACAGGCGAGAAGTTGCTCGACTACCGACAGCTGAATTATCGCTACGAGATTTACGACTACACAACGGCCGCCTTGCGCAAAAACCGCATCCTGCCGCACGAACGCAACCTCAATACCGACCGAACCGTCGACCCGAACGAAGAGGTGATGATATCGAAAGACACGGCGTACGTGGACGACAACGGGAATATCGTGAGCGAAACCATCAACAGGCAGCTTAGTGGGCCGTGGGATTTCCTCAACACCTATATAGTAAACGTGTATCCCGACACAACTTGCTGGGTGAACGACTTTACCAACTCGGACAACGAAGTGTATCTTCGCAACTATTTCAGCAATCCTGCCTACAATGACTATCCCGTAGTGGGCGTAACGTGGGAGCAAGCCAACGCCTTCTGTGCATGGCGCACCGATTATCTGCTTAAAGGCCTGGGAGCGGTGGCTCGTTTCGTGCAACGCTACCGATTACCCACAGAGGCCGAATGGGAATATGCGGCCCGCGGCAAAGGCGGAGCAGAGTTTCCTTGGGAAAATCCCAGCGTAAAGAACGGACAAGGCTGTTTCTACGCCAACTTTAAGCCCGACCGCGGCGACTATACGCAAGACGGAAACCTCATAACGAGTCGTGTTGGTGCCTATCCAAGCAACAGCAATGGCCTGTACGACATGGCCGGAAACGTGGCCGAATGGACCAGCACCATATACACCGAGGCCGGCGTTGACGCCATGAACGACCTAAACCCACAGCTGGATTACAAGGCGGCTAAGGAAGATCCCTACCGCTTAAAGAAGAAAAGCGTGAGGGGTGGGTCGTGGAAAGACCCCGAATCGTACATCCGCAGTGCATGGCGCAGCTGGGAATACCAAAACCAACCGCGCGCATACATCGGTTTTCGCTGTGTTAGAAGTCTGGCAACAACGTCCACTGGCAAACCTCAAAAGCAAAAAAGCAAATGACATCGTACAGTAAATACAACCTCGTCTATCGTCTGCAAAAGTGGATGGATAGCGTTCCCGGACAAACTTTCCTCAACTACGCATATAGTTGGGGCGCATCTATCGTTATCCTTGGTACACTCTTCAAGCTTACACACTTGCCCGGTGCCAACCTCATGCTCTTCTTCGGCATGGGAACGGAGGTAGTGGTGTTCTTTCTTTCGGCCTTCGACCGGCCTTTCGACAAGACGGCCGACGGCATGGACTTGCCCTCGCATGTAACAAAAGAGCACTTAGAAGGCACGGACGTTAATGCCGAACAGCCCACAAAAATACGTGTGGCCGCGGTTCAACAACCGCCCGTTGTCGGTGTTCAACAGCAACAAGCAGCAGCCGTTAGGCAGTCTGCCGCCGGCGTTCAGCAGCCCACAGTGGTTGTTTCGGCCAACGCATCAACGCCCACAGGCGCGGTTTCTGCGGCTCATGCCAATGCCAACGCCCAAACGCCGACTGCTGCAAGCACCGCTCAAGGCTCGTCCTTGCTGGCCGACATCGAAGTGGTAGAGGCTACAAGCCGTTATATTGACGAGCTAAACAAACTTACCGAGACGTTGGAAAAGGTTAGTCAGCAAAGCGCGCGCCTCACAAGAGACAGCGAAGAGATGGAAAACCTCAACCGCACTCTTACGGGTATTGCGAAAGTTTAGAGCGCAACAAAAAATAGCAGGGGATTAATCCTGCTATTTTTATAATATACTCTAAAGCAAATTTACGATTTATAACCATCAAGCTTATTATAAATAACAAACTCTCTAAGTATATTTTTAATTTTAATAATACATTTCCAATGAGGTTGATCTACAATTCCTAAATTTTGTTTAGCTCGCTCGATGTCTACAGTGGAAATCAACTCATTAAAGCGTCCATATTCATCAATGTTAGTTTCATTAACATGAGCATTTAACAATGCCCTCAACTTAGCTTCATCAACACCCAACAAACTAATACAATACTGTATCTTCGCGTTCCAATCGACATTCATATATTCATTGATATAATCAGTCAATGTCTTATTCTCGTCAACAACTAACCGCTTATGTTCTATATCAACCAAAATTTGTCTAGCAGCACGTTGTTCTTCTTGAGATAATTGAGCAAAGCTTTTATGAAGCATCATTCTTAATTGATCAATTAAAGTACTATCAAAGTCATCAATATTATATGCTCTGATATACTTCTCAAAATTTTTATTCATATAATCAGCATCAATCCGAATAGATTCTTGCTTATGAGCTTTGGCAGTTATATCAAAAGGAATCACTGGATTAGATTTACCATCAAGTGTACTAGAACTAAATAATTCGCCATATCGAACTGCTAATGTGTTATACGTTTCCTCATCTAAATTTAGTCCAAGTTTTTCATTAATATTCTTTTGCCACGTAAACATCTGTAGCCGAATAGCTTCCATTAAGATACGCAATTGATAGAATAAGCGTCCAAATTTATGTCTACTCGCTATATTATCCGGTAATTTTGAATAGTATTCTATGCCTTCTGATATAAATAAATCTGAAATATCCTCTACTATAACATTCATTTTGCGAATATTCTGATCTTTTTTATCTGCATATAACCCTTCAGGTACCGATCCAGAATATAACCTAAAAGCATCTTGAATATTACGAGACATAGTATGTATCTTACGATAATATCTAATGCTACCAAATGGTTTTTCTGGACCATATAAACGGTTTGTTCTAGAGAAAGCTTGTACTATTTCTTCATAAGCCATAATTTTATCAACATATAGCGTATTTACATATTTTGAATCAAAACCTGTCAGTAATTGTTTAACGACAATTACAACATCAATGTATTTATCTGTATCAATTTCTACATCATTAGAACGATATTGCAGCTTATGCGCAAGTCTAGCACAAACATCACGCTTAAATGAAGCATAACTTGATACAGTAAATTTTTGATTGAAATATGTATTATAGTCCTCTAAGATTTCTTCCAATGCTTCATCTTTGATAACAGCGGCTGTAGGATCCATTTCACCATCTACAGTAGGGTCAAATAAGGCCACTACTTTTAAATTAGGTGCACTCCGTCTAAACAACCGATAGTAAGAAATCGCTTCAGATATACTATGAGTTGCTAAAATACCATGGAATAATCCTTTATAACTTTGTACCAACCATTTACCATGAATATCTTCAATTACAGCTCTACGATGGTCATCATTATCATAATGCCCATTTTCTATATAATCCTCAATACCTCTTGTATATCCATGTTCATAATCTCGAACCATAGGTACATCATTTATAAAATGGTAATAGGCTTCTCGTTTTTCGGGAGATTCCATAACATCATTAACGGTATTAGCGCCAACCTCACGTAATGCAACTGCATTACGTAAATCTTCATCACTATATGTTGGCACCGATGTAATATCAAACCCTAACACATTTTTATCTCGAATACCATCAGAAATACTATACCGGTGCAATTCATCACCAAATAAATCGGCAGTCGCTAATGTTTTCTTTGCATTATCTTTAAAAATTGGCGTGCCCGTAAAACCAAATAATAAAGCATGCGGGAATGTTTCCTTAATTGCTCTCAACATATCGCCAAAAGTATTGCGATGACATTCATCAAAAATAAAAACCAACCGTTTTCCTTTAACACGGTTTAACATATTATCGCGTGTATCATCTTTAGATAATTGATTCATCTTTTGAATAGAGGAAACAATAATCATATCCTTTGGTTCAATGCTATCTAGTTTTTTCAGTAATACAGTACCACTTTCTGTACCTTCTACGGATGTAGCAGAGTCGGCAAACCCTTGATATGCCTGCAAAGACTGTGTTCCTAATTCAACACGGTCCACAAGAAATACGATTTTATCAGCATCTCCTACACTCGCAATAATCTGCGCCGTTTTAAACGATGTCATAGTTTTACCAGATCCTGTTGTATGCCAAATATACCCACCTAAAGGACTGCTATATCCCCAATCAGCTTTACTAACTATATCTGCAATACGACTTGCTGCATAATACTGATAGCTACGCATCACTTTGAGGACACCGTCAGAGCTATCTGGAATTGTATAAAACCCTAATAATTCATGCGCTAATGGAATTGCCAACAACGTTCCGGCAATTTGAGTCCAATCTCCTATAATTTCATTGTTTACATCGGCCCAATGAAATTGAAATTCTGACTTTAAAGGTTCTCCATTTCCAGGATTAGCAAAATATACCGTTTCTTCTGGTGTCATAGCCACAAAAATTTGTATTAAAGCAAATAATCCAGAGAACAAACCACGACGATTATATAAATCAATTTGATTAATTGCCAAATCAACCGGAATACCTGAACGTTTCAATTCAATATGAATAACAGGCATCCCATTAATTAGCAACATGACATCTCCACGTCTATCTCTAGAAACATCATTAAGCCCTTTAAATTGTGGTTGACGTGCTATTTGATAAACACTTTGTCCAGAAGCAATTTCATTACGATCAAAAATTTTAAGTGATACATTTTTCCCCAAATGCATCGCATCATCTTGATTATCACGTTTAATAGTAACTACTTTGCCATTTATCCAATCATTTATCATGGCAGGACTTTTCAACATCTTAATTTGCATTAAGATTTGATTCATCTCGCTATCAGTCAACGGATATTTATCTAGCTTGTCAGGAGAACAGTTATTTTTATAAATAATATCTGCCCAATTCTTTACAAGCGCCTCTTCTGTTGGATATTCAATACACTCTGCTTCCCAACCATGATTAGATAACTGCTGAATAAGGGCTAATTCAAAATCAGATTCTTTTGTAAAAATCATAATTCACCTAATCTATTAAATCTACACAAATAATTGTTGAAGTAAACCTTTTTTTATTGATATAAGGCGATCCAGCTTACGCTGATGAAGGGTAATAATACTATCTATATTATTAAATATTTCTCCTATTTTTTCCTGCTCTTTCTCATTTTCTGGTACACTTAGCTTTAATTTTTGTAATTCACTTGATTTAACAAGTGGTTGTCCTGTTCCGAATGAAAGCCGTCTTAAATCAAAATAAGTTAAAGCATAATATAAAAACGCACTATTATCTGACATAAGAAAAACTGTATTATCGGTTATTTTAACTTTTCCAGAATAACGATACAGCTGACCTGCATTTGCCCCTACTCGTGCAGTTAATATAAAATTACCATCATAATCATAAGAATCATCATAACCAATAACATTTGTCGAACCTAATATTGCATAATCACCGAATTCTTTAATTACAAATCGGCTTTTCCCTGTACCAATATAGTCTGTTAAACTTGATAACTTACGCTGTTCCCAAGCACCAGTAAATTCCTTGAATCTAATTTCTGGAATCGTACATCCATTTTGAGGGAATAATTTTTGTAAAAGTGCACTCTTATTTAATTTCAGTTTCTCAAGCTTACACTGATGAAGGGTAATACCGCTTTCAATTATTGCTATTAAATCTCCTATCAATTCTTGTTCTGAAAAGGAAGGGTACTGTAACATTAAAGACTTAAAGTCAGAGAAACTAATACTTCTACCATCACGAATGCCATATGTAATAGTTTCTAATCGTTTAATAAATGTCTCACTTTTGAATACATACTTCCAAAATAAGCCATACTGTTCGCTTGAATTTTTAAAACTCATTACTGTATACGCTGGTGATGTTATACCTTCTACCTCACTATAAGCAAATCCACCTTGAAATGACCGTAAATGAATAACGAATTGACCTGGTGACACTCTTTTATATGATGACTCATTCTTTTTATCGTGTTGTATATCAATACCATTTTGATCTCTATATACCATACCTAATTCTTGTGATGCTGATAGTACTGGCAACTCAGGATAACCTTTTTCTGTTACAGATTTAAAAATATAATCGGCCTTACGCTGTTCCCAAGCATCCGTAAAGCCTTTAAATCGAAACTTAGGAGTTTTTTTATTAGTATTCATCATTTTGCTCCTAACACTTCTAATAAGGCAGATATCCCCATATCGTTATTAGCGTCTAACTCACGCAATGATGTAATCAACTCTTGCTCTAAGACTCTAATGTCATCATCTATTGTTTGTAATGAAGTTCCATATTTATTGGCCAAAGCACTTAAACATTGAACAAAATCATTTACAGTCTTTGTGGAATACGCTTTTAGTTCATTTATTGCTGGCACAATCCAATGTTGATATAGCAATGCATCGATTTGTTCATCAGTAAGATTTTCTATACAATATTTTGTCGTATCTGCTAACTCAGCAACGGTCACTTTCTGATGTTTTTTCAGTTTTGTTTCTTCAGCATATAAAGCTTTAACGGCCTTTAACAATGGATATAATTCTGGTTCATCCTTATAAACCTTAATAGCTGCGTTTAATGGCGTCTTCACGAACCCAGTTCTATCATCATTCAGGAATTCCATATCTTGATAGTCCATTGGTACAGCTTCAGCAAGTTCAGCGATTCGCTCTTTAATCGCTTCAAGTTCATTCTCTATATGCGTTACATTTGAAAGTTCATTCTGCAAATATAATTCTTGTACTAATTCAAAAGGAACAATAGCTCCTTTCCACCCGTCTTGAACCTCTACTTGTTTATTATTTTTCTTTTTCATTACCATATTGGGCTCTACAGAAGCAACCAAGGCTTTACCATTATGTCCCATCTTATCGATATCTAATGTAATTTTAGACCAATTATCACTCATAATTTGATAGATATCATATGTGTCGATTAATGGTATATTAGAAAATTGTTCGAATAACTCGTTTGACAAGGTATGCCAAACAGTTTCATCCATTCCAACTTTAAAATTATCAATAACAGACTGCGAGACGTGTTCTATATAATGATCAATCTTTAACCCCAAGGAGTCTGTAAATGCATTTACAGCAGGATAATCCTGTACAATCTTAGCAATATCCCCCTCTACCAATGAATAGTATCCATCTTGACCTTGTTTAAAGATTTCTTTATCAAGTCCTTCAAACACATTCCAATATAGGGATAATTTTTCTATCTCATTATATGGAATCCCCCCACGAACAATACCATATATATCATATATTTCATCATTTTTAGATGTGTCCACATAGCGAGGAATATTTAAATTGTAATCATTACCTATAATCTCATCACGAGATACAACTGTACAATATCCAGCAATCGTTTCTCTCTTACAATAAGCATCTATAATGCGACGAATATCTGATGCCTGCAACTTGTTATTCTTATTAGCTTTCACAAAATATTCTGAAGCATCAATAACTAGTACATCCTGATTCGCTCTCTTCTGACGCAATACCATAATGATTGTCGGGATGCTTGTACCAAAGAAAATATTAGATGGCAAACCAATAATTGCATCAATATGATTATTATCAATAAGAGCCTTACGAATTTCTCCTTCACTATCCCCACGGAACAATACACCATGTGGCAATACGATTGTCATAATACCATTTGGTCTTAAATGATATAAATCATGAAGTAAAAAAGCATAGTCAGCTTTTGTAGCAGGTGCTAACCCAAATCGACTGTATCTAGGATCATTTTCTTTGCCTTTGGGATCCCAGTGTTGAGAATATGGAGGGTTTGATACAACAGCATCTAAGTATAACGGATTGTACGTTTGTTGAGGGTCTGCTTCATCAAAATAAGGCCAATCATCCTCTAATGTATCTGCGTTTCTAACCATGATGTTAGATGGTTGAATATTACGCATGATAAGGTTCATTCTCGTCAAATTATACGTTGCTTCTTTTAACTCTTGAGCATAGTATTTAATACTATTTTTATCTCTTCTATATTTTGCAATACTTTTACCAATATGAATCAACAAAGAGCCTGATCCACTTGTAGGGTCATAAATTGAAATTTCATTTCGGCCCTGTAAATGATGAGCTATAATTTCTGACATCAAAACAGAAACTTCATGAGGCGTATAAAATTCGCCCGCTTTTTTACCTGCATTGGCAGCAAAATTCGAAATCAGATATTCATATACAAATCCCAAGACATCATAATCTTGAGAGCCATCCATTGGTATTTCATCAATCAATAAGATTAATTGTTGAATAGCTTTGGATTGGGCACCAGAGTTATCGCCTAACTTAGTTAAACCTAATTGCAATGTATCAAAGATACCTTTGTATATCCGGTTATATTGATCATTCAATAATCGTTCAAAAGAATTTAATGCATCTTGCACTCTACCTACATCAAGCTGATTACCATCCTGAATCCATGTAGAAAACAAATGATTATATGGTATAAAATAGTACAAATCATCTCGAATAGCATCATGCAATTCTACATTTGATTCTACTAAAACAGATTTATATTCATTTTTTGCTATTTGATACTGTGTACGTAGTAACTCTTCCTCTTTTTGAGACAAAAACTTATAAAACATGAATCCTAATATATAATCTTTATACTCATTCGCCTCAATTTTAGAGCGCAATTTATTGGCTGATTCCCAAATTTTATTTGCTAATTGCTGTTTATCCATATGCCACCTCAAGTAATACTAGTTATTATGTGTATTATACCATTGCAAGCAAAAGCGCTATACCACTTTTATAGATTTCAATACAACAAAAAGGCACCCCTGAGGGCGCCTATATAAAAAATAAAGCAACACCGAATTAACGATGCTGCCGCTTGAAGCCAAAAATGGCTTTTCTATGTACTTAAATTTTACCTTATGTGGAACCATGTGTCAATAGCTCTAATAAGCACATCAAATGTAGCTTTTATATTATCATTCAACCTATAATCATTATCTCGGAAAAAGCGTTTTTTAAGTTCATCTAATTCACCACATATATGTTTATGAGCACCTACATTCTACTTAAGCAAAGTGACTTTTTGTATAACTTTTGTTGCCGCACCCGCATAGTGGATGGTTTTATAATTCGCGACTACGTCGCGAACCAGTCTAAAGGCAATAATAAATACCTCCTCTATCTTGGTGTATAATTATTATAATCTCCATATATTATTTAGTATTTCACTATAATTATAATAAACACATCGTTTACCTTATCAGGGAGGTTCATCATGGCACAAGCATTAATCGTAATCGATATACAAGAAGGCTTAGTTAACGAAAATCCTTACGATGCAAAAAGGCTTATCGCAAATACAAAAGCAATCATTCAACATTTCAGAGATCAAAATATAGAAGTAATTTTTATCAGACACTCTGAAGATGAAGGTTTATTAGCAACAGGCAGTGATAATTGGCAAGTCTATCACGAATTAAAACCTCAAAAAAACGAAAAGATCTTCAATAAATATTACAACAGTATCTTCAAAGATAGTGAGTTAAAGGAATATTTAGGTAGCAAAAGAATTACCGATTTAACATTCGTAGGAATGCAGGTGGAATTTTGCATTGATACCTCTGTGAAAGTAGGCTTTGAATATGGTTATAAGATTACCATCGTCGAAGATGCTGTCTCAACCTTTGACAATGAGCATTTACCAGCCGATAAAATCCTATCCTTTTACAAAGAAAAGATTTGGCGGAATCGATTTGCGCAACTAAAAACAACAAACGAAATGTTAAGCATCAATTAAATTGTGAAAAATTTATAAAGATTTCTATAATTTTTTCTCACGTATTTGTCATATATGTATGTTAAAATTTCATCAAATATTTATGCCCGAACATAGGAGGTCTTTTTTATGTATAAGTATATTACGATTTTAGGAGCTGCGGGCCAAATAGCTCAAAAGTTGACTGCTACACTATTAACATATACAGATATGCACATTACATTATATGGTCGTCAGTTGAAAACACGTATACCTCCAGAGATTATCGACCATGAACGTGTTACAGTGATTGAAGGTTCGTTCCAAAATCCTGGTAAATTAGAACAAGCTGTAACAAATGCGGAGGTTGTATTTGTAGGTTCTATGGAATCCGGCAGTGATATGGCGTCCATCGTGAAAGCATTGAGCCGTAAAAATGTACGCCGTGTTATCGGCGTTTCCATGGCTGGCCTTTCTGGTGAATTCCCTGTAGCACTTGAAAAATGGACCTTCGATAACTTGCCGATTAGCTATGTTCAAGGTGAGCGTCAAGCTCGTAACGTATTGCGCGAATCCAATTTAAATTACACTATCTTGCGCCTCACATGGCTTTATAATGATCCGGAAAAAACCGATTACGAACTCATCCCTGAAGGGGCTCAATTCAACGATGCCCAAGTTTCACGCGAAGCTGTGGTAAAAGCCATCTTTGATATCTTACATGCTGCGGATGAAACTCCTTTCCACCGCACAAGCATCGGCGTAGGTGAGCCAGGTACACACTTCGACAAACCAAGCTTTCACTAATATATAGCTATATTAACAATAAAGGCTGGATAGACTATGAAAATAGATAAAAGCTACAGTCATAGAATAAATATTAACGATACTACAACCAATATTTTAGAAGCTAAGATAGATATATTATCTGCTCTTGTAGAAGGCAAAATGATATCATTCAAGGACGTATTCTATCTTTAGAGAAATTCTTTGATAGTATAGACCAAATGTTAGATAAAATATAAATAGTATTATATTAATTCTTAAATAATAAGGTATATCCAAAATCCAGAGAGTACATTTTTACTCATGTAACATAGATTTTGGATATACCTTTTTTATTCCTACATTTTATAGATATTTATATAGATAAACTCACGTATTTACGCTATACTAATAAATGATTAATATACACTTATAGGTATGTGAAAGCAAATGCCTCTTTGATTATCATTTATATTTATATATGCAACTTATTGTATAAAATACTCTAAGTTTTATGTATAAAAATAAATGATAGTCATTTTTAGT
>ERZ773079.1399-NODE-1399-length-14503-cov-2.505745_pt1 | contig 14503 bp, 10 predicted proteins | sample MGYA00511355_ERZ773079 | MGnify/ENA primary metagenome ERZ773079 (study PRJEB29015, sample SAMEA2737979) | human oral metagenome | biome: human oral; feature: human-associated habitat; material: dental | place: China | collected 2117 ... | reverse complement strand
TATCTTCAAAGTTATTAAAGTGGAATTCCTGCAAGCAAATAGAATACTGTCTTGAATCATCATCTTTTACAACTTGTCTATCAAGTTCGAACTTTTCAAGCTTATGCTTTGACTTTGAATAGATCATTCTGATACCCTTCGAAAATTGGTAGTATTCGGTATGCCCTGCAAATGCTTCATCCCTTTGCATGTAATGAATCATATGTCTGAGTTGTTTCCCTGTCACTTTAACCATATATACAGAATCATCATATGGGAAACACTCTACTAAATCTCCATATGTTACAATTGGACCTAACACTTCCGAGCGAATCGATCCTGATCCAATCATTGCGATATCACCTCCTAACGTCTCTTTAAAGATATCTGCAAATAGGTTTCCAAGTTCCGTTTCTTCATTACGATTTGGATGTGTTAATTCACGAGAAAAACGAGTAAGTACTCTTTCATACTTTTGATCTGTAATACTCTTATACTTTTGAATAATATGCTCAATTTGATAATCTGGCACACATGTTTCATTGTTGATTGGAATTAACTTCCACGTATAAGAATCTAGGCAATTTTGATCCGTATCAATATTCAAATCAAAACGACCAACATAATCTGTACCCATATATGCTTGTACAATTGGAATATGATTTACGACAATCGGTTTTTTCATGAGCGTGTGGGAGTGTCCGCCAATAATCAGATCAATACCCCATTCTGGCCTGATGAGCTCTGCGAGGGCCTTATCATCTTCGATACCAATATGTGTAAGTAATACAGTTAAATCGATATCGATGGCATTATAGGCATCACAGATTTTACCAATTTCTTTGGCAGCATCTGTCGTATCAATAAAGGATCCTACCTCATCTGATTTAGCAGCTTGCATCACCGTTTCAGTAATAATGCCAATGAACAATATCTTCATCCCATCAATCTCAAATACTTGATGCGGGTGGAATAAACGCACACCATTTGATTTGATGTATAGATTTGCATTAATAATTGGGAAAAGTGCGCATTTTTCAATAAAAAGCAGATGGGCAATTCCATAGTCTATTTCATGGTTTCCAATTGTAGCGATATCAGGTGCTAGAGCGTTCATAATGTTAATTGTAGAGATTCCCTTATATTCCGTATCAATTACAGACCCTCTAAACATATCTCCCGCAACAGCATATAGAACACTCTGTTCCTCTTGCCGTACTTTACTGACATAGCCAGATAAAAGGCTGACTCCACCGACGAGTTTCTCGTCTATCTTCTCAACCATGAAGTCTCCATGCATATCATTTGAATGTAATAATGTCAGTTTCTTTATGTTTTTCATTATGATTCACCACCTTACCTATTCTGTATGAAGAACTGAGAAACATTTCCTAAAATATATTAATTCTATCTATTGATGTATATGGTAGTACTTTTCAAATGAATTGTATGTTGTTGATATTGTGTTTTACTATAATCAAATATTTTAAATTCTTAACATTTATATTTTAACATGCTTTTACTTTTTGATATATCATCTAAAAATCCCTCATTCATTTTTGAATAAGGGACAAATATTAACTACTTTATTTGAAATACTGCAAATGCGCTTGAACCAATTGTAAGATTTGTGTCTTCTAGAGATACTTTTCCAATCGTGTAGATTGGCTGATAACCCTGGAACTCATCTAAAGAGATGGTCTCTTCTAAACCACTAGGGTTGATTGCTAGTATCAACTTTCCACGTTTGTATACAAACGGCATCTTCTCCTGCTCCGCATAAATTACATTGAAGTCTGCATCAGCCTGTAAGTCTGCATGCATGTGACGTAATGCCACAAGTGACTTTGTTGTAGAGTAGAGTGAATTTTCATCATTCATTTGATCTGCTACGTTTGGTGCATCTTCAGATGGATCCACTGCTAGATAGAGTTTTTGTGCTTCTGCAGTTGAAAAACCCTTATTTGCACTATTATCCCACTGCATCGGTGTGCGTGAGCCTGTACGATGGAATCCACCCTCTTTAGAGCGGATATCCTTCATGTAACGCATACCAATTTCATCGCCATAGTAGATAAATGGTACACCTGGCATTGTTAAGATAAATGCATACGCAATCTTTAACTCTTCTGGAGTTAATGTATTTGCCGGTCGTGGTGTGTCATGGTTGCATGTAAACATAGAGATGTAACCATTCTTTTTTGTTGCTTTGTATTTAGGCATATAGTCATTTAAGAAACGACAGATATTGCCTTTTCCACTCTTTAGGAAGAAACTATTATCTTCTCCATCTGTTTCATAATCACGTAATAAGGTGTTATAACCATTGTACCAATGATCTAAGTAGAAATCCATGTGGAAACCACCACCATTGATTGCCTGTTCTGGATTGGACCATTCACTGACTAGTGCTGACTCTGGATACTCTTGGTCTAGCATATCACGAACATCTCGCCAAATTTTCGCAGTTGCCGATTTCTTATCATCGTCATTTTTTACAAGTGAATCTGCCATATCAACACGGAAACCATCTGCACCATGATCTAACCAAAAGCGCATAATATCTTTCATTGCTTCTTTGGTGGCGATAGCTTCTGGACTATCCACTGCAGACATCCAGCTCTCTGTACGCTCTAACCAGCCATAGTTGAGTGCTGGCTGAGACGCAAAGAAGTTTAGCATATATGCCCCATTACGATCAGACATACCTGCCATATATGGGTGGTCTTTTACACCTACAAAGGCACCATTTGTCCATACATAACGACTGGAGTATTCGTTTTCCTCAGGTTCTTTACTTGCTTTAAACCAAGCATGTTCATCAGACGTATGACCAGGTACTAAATCTAGTAATACTTTGATGCCACGCTTATGTGCTTCATCAAATAGACGATACGCATCTTCATTTGTGCCATAACGAGCTGCGACCTTCTTGTAATCCCTAACGTCATAGCCCGCATCCATAAATGGAGAGTCATACATCGGATTAATCCATAACGCATTACAACCAAGTTCCTTGATGTAATCTAACTTCTGGATAATACCTTCTAAATCACCGATACCATCGCCATTCGTATCATAAAATGACTGTGGATAGATCTCATAAAATACTGCATCTTTTAACCATGTTGGCATAACTTATTCTCCTAAAATTTCTAAAATATCCCCTGAAGTAACGATTCGGTACTGGAAGTCTGGATATTCTTGTTGTAATGTTTCTAATTCTTTTTGAATTTCTTTTTCTTTGCGATGTGCTGTGTTTAATAATATACCAGATACACCACAAGCTGCTGCAACCTGCATATCACTACCTACTTCATTACCAATCATGAGGCAATCACGAACATTCAGGTGATGGTCATCCAATACTTTTTGCATAAATGCTTTCTCTGGCTTACGAATACCGTAGTCAGCAGAGATATACATATGATCAAAGTACGGAAGCAAACCACAGATACCCATCTCTGCTAAGGCAAAGGAACGCTGTGCATTGGATAGCAAAATAATTTGATGACCTTGTTTCTTTAATGCTTGTAGTGTCTTGATAGTATTGGGATATGGTTTACAACGTATTCTTGTCAAACGTCTAAACTCTGTTTCAATAAAGAGTAACCATGTTTCTTTGTCTTGGATTGATAATACTTCTGCATGCAGTGGTGCTTCATCATATAGACGTTTGAATACATTTTTGAATTGAATATCAATATATGTATCAGGATGTAGTGTTTCTACACGTTTCCACTCTTCTTCATTAAATTTTAAGTACGCTTGTTTAAACTGTTCTGGTGTATAGATAGCTCCATAACATGCATACATGTCTGATAGTGCTTTCCATATCTTATGATTATGTAATTCTGTATGAACATCCATAAGGGTTCCATACAAGTCAAAGATATATGTTTTCATGTGGGTCCTCCTGATTCATATCTATCATACTACGATTTTAGAAAGTAAACGGTAGGACCAAAAGGTTCTACCGTTTATTGTTTTGTTATCCCTTAACAGCGCCAGACATTCCTTCAACGTAGAATTTCTGCATGTATACGAATAAGATTGCGATTGGAAGAGAGATGATAACCGCACCGGCTGCGAAGCTTGTGTACCATTGGTTAATATATTCCTTCTGCAGCATATTCCATAGACCAATTGCAACTGTAAATTGATCTGAGTTAGCACGAACAATAACTTTCGCAAAGATAAAGTCTACCCATGGAGCGATGAACGAAGTCATTACTGTATAGATAATGATTGGCTTGGATAATGGCATTGTAATTCTTGTGAATACTTGCCACTGTGTAGCACCATCCATAATCGCCGCTTCATCGACAGAACGCGGAATTGTATCAAAGTAACCCTTAGCAATTTGGAAGCCTAAACCAGTACCAGCAGAATAAACAATAATTAATGCTAGACGTACTGCAGAGCCTTCTGTTAAACCAAGTGCCTTTAAGATATAGTATTCCGCAACCATAGCCATGAATCCTGGGAATAAGCCAAGAACCATTGCTAAGTTCATATACGGCTTACGTAGCTTGAAACGCATACGAGATAAGCTATAAGAAACAGATAATACGAAGAATGTAGAAATAATACATGTGAATACCGCAATGATCAGTGTATTTCCAAACATACGTGGGAAGTTCAAGACATTACGATCCGTAAATAACTTAATGTAGTTTGCAAGTGTATATCCCTTAGGGAAGAATGTACTTACATAAGATCCCTGTTCAGCTCTAAAGCTGGTTAGGATGATCCAGAAAATTGGCAATACCCATACCGCCGCTAGCATTGCTAGGAATACATGAACGAAGAAGTTACCAACACGGCTGGATACGCTCTTTTTATTACGTTTTACTGTATTCGTACTCATTACATGAACGCCTCCTCATTCTGATAAGACTTCGATCTACGATATGTGATCAATGTAACTGTTGTTAAGATGACGAATGTCAAGATACCGATAACTGCACCCAAGTTGTAGTACTGTTGATCGATTGTTAACTTGTACAACCATGTTACGAGCAAGTCTGTCTGACCTGCAGTATCTCCAACGTATGTTGGTCCACCGCCTGATAAGAGGTAGATAACGTTAAAGTTATTGATATTGCCAACAAATGATGTAATCAAGTATGGTGTTGTAACAAATAACATGTACGGAAGTGTAATCTTGAAGAAGATCTTCACTGGCCCTGCACCATCCATACGAGCTGCTTCATAGAGCTCGCCTGGAATGTTCTGTAGGATACCTGTTACCTGTAGCATTGTATATGGAATACCAATCCATAAGTTGATTATGATAATTGTGATTCTAGCCCACATCGCATCTGTTAAGAATGGTAGTGGCGCACTGATTAATCCATTGTTCTGTAATAACACGTTGATTGCACCTGATGGTTGTAACATGATATTCATAATCATCAAGGAAATAAACTGTGGTACAGCGATGGATAATACAAAGCAGAAACGCCAGAATCCCTTTGCCTTTGTTTCCTTACGATTGATAATCATTGCAAGGATCATACCTGTAATGTAGTTTAAGAATGTTGCAACAAGAGCCCATACAACTGTCCAAGCAAGTACATGCCAGAACTGTCTACCCATGTTACCGCTGAAGTTTAATACACGCTTAAACTGTGTTAAGCCATTCCAATCAAACAACTGTAAGTGTTCATCTTCTTTGGAATAGGATGTAAATGCCATACTAATCATGTAAACCAGTGGCACGATGTTAAATACTAAGATACCTACACAAGGTAATGACATCAATGTGATATGTAAGTTTCCATCTAATAGAGACTTCAAATCTTCCTTGAAGGAATTAATGTGTTCATTGTTTGCTTTCTTTAATTGTAGTTTGTATGCATGTTTGATCTGTAATACCCATAAGAGGATAAAACCTGCGATGACAAATAATGCAACAACACCAAATAAGAGGATAAGCTGTGAGTTATCTCCGGCAGTATATTCAAAGATTTGTTTTGCTTCATTCCATACTTTGCCTTGTGCTTCATCACCCAGTGACGGTAGCAATGATAAAGCATGGATACCAGAAGTAGCCATGTATAAGAAGAACGCTACTTCCAGAAGGAATATGAGGCAACCTTTGATTTTCTGCCCTTTCAAAAATACACCAAGTCCCATAAATGGGATGGATAGCTTCGTTTGTAAATCACCGGATGTTATCGCTTTTAACACGGTGACTTTGTCCTGAATCTTTTTATTTTCCATACGATTACCTCAATTCTATAAACGAAGAAGAATGCGGTTAAAATAAGTATCTCAACCACATTCTTTTAATCAGTAATGCAATATTATTGAACGGAAGCAGTGTTCATTGCCTTGTTCATGCTCTCTGTCTTTTCAGCAGCATTTTCGTGTGTTACTGTACCGGCAATGATTTCCTTACCCATTGATTCTGCTGGTGTCCAATATTGACCCATGCCTGACTGTAGTGGCTGTACGATTGAAGCAAAGTCCATTGTGTCCATCTGTGCCTTAGCCAATGCTTCAATGATGTGTCTGTAGGAATGATATTACGTAAGTCGTAGTGAGCTTGTTGAGCCTTTGCACTACCTAAGAATGAAGCTAATGCAACTGCAACTTCTGGATTCTTACTTGTTGGGTTAACACCAATAGCCTTAGAACCTGCGAATGCCTTTAACTGTAATTCCTTACCATTTAATGTGTACTTAGGAGGAGCAATGACACCAACGTTCTCTTCACCTAAAGCCTCTACAACTGCCTTGTAATCCCAAGCACCTGAGAATAATGCGTTGATTGTACCATCAGCTAATGTACTTGGTGTTAAACCAGACGCATCCTTGAAGTTAGGATTCTGAACTAAGTCGACTAAGTAATTTGTAACTGCTGTACCCTTATCGCCACCGAAGTCGATACCAGCCTTAGCATCTGCTCCATTAGCACCGAATAATGTGCATCCGTTAGCTGCGTAGAATGCTTGAATATACCAAGAGTTAGATAGTGGGAAACCAACCTTACCCTTTGTAAGCATTGTATCTAAGTTCTTTACATCATCTTCTGTGAAGACGCGCTTGTCATAGTACATGAACCATGTGTTTGCTGTAAATGGAACACCATATACAGAGTTTTCATAAGTTACTGTGTCAACAGTAATATCGCTGTTGTTCTTCTTGATTGCTTCAACTGCAGATCCACCTAATTCAGCGATTGCGTTAGCTTTTATTAAATCAGGAATCTGGTCGTTTGCGAACATATAAACGTCAGCTGCTGCTGATGGGTCAGCTGCTACTAATGTCTTCGCATCACCTTCAGGACATACACCTGTGTTGAATGTTAACTTCCATTCTGGGTGAGCTTCTTGGAAAGCATCTAATTGCTTCTTGAGCCAATTACCCTGTTCTTCTGATTGATCTTCAGACGGTGTCCACACTGTAAGTGTTACTTCCTTTGAATCTGAAGCTGTCGTGTTTGATTCTTTCTTGCCACCGCATCCTGCTAATGCAGAGATACCCATTAAAGCAGCCAAACCAAGTGATACCAACTTTGTACTTTTCATGTTTTCCTCCCGAAAAAGTTTATAATTTCGTAAACGTTACTGGAAACGTTTACAACTCTATAGAATTATTTTATGCAAAGCGCTTTCAAATTTCAATATCTTTTTATGAAATTTCAAAATTAATACTCTAAGTTCTGATGAGATTCTCTTCCAAAGATATGCATTACATTGCCACCGAATGTAAAGTTGATCTTATCGCCAATCTTGAATGTTCTACCATTTAAATCCAATGTTGGAACGATGATAATGCTATCCTTACCACACGCATTTACGTGTAAGTGAATTGCAGAACCCATCATTTCGCTTACGTCAACGATACCTTCGATTGTCTTTCCACTATCTCCACCAAGTGAGATGTGTTCTGGACGTACACCAACTGTAATTGGCTGTGGTTGTACATTCTTTTTAGCCAAGAGTGCTTGTTTCTCTTCAGAAACCTCCATCACCGCATCATCTAACTTCACACAGTATTTACCGGCTTCATTCTTTAAGAGTTCACCGCTATAGAAGTTCATCTGTGGCATGCCAATAAAGCCTGCTACGAACTCATTGATTGGGTGATCAAATAATTGCTGTGGTGTTCCTACCTGCTGGATAACACCATCCTTCATGATGACGATACGGTCGCCAAGTGTCATCGCTTCTGTCTGGTCGTGTGTTACATAGACAAATGTTGCCTTAATCTTCTGTCTTAACTTGATGATTTCAGCACGCATCTGGTTTCTTAACTTCGCATCCAAGTTAGAGAGCGGCTCATCCATCAACAGTAGTCTTGGATTACGTACAATTGCACGTCCAATCGCAACACGCTGTCTTTGTCCACCGGATAAAGCCTTAGGCTTACGGTCTAGATATGGCGTTAAGTCTAAAATTTCAGCCGCTTCTTCAACCTTAACCTTGATTTCATCAGCTGGAACTTTGTGCATCTTGAGTGGGAATTCAAGATTTTGACGAACACTCATATGTGGATATAACGCATAGTTCTGGAAAACCATCGCAATATCACGATCTTTAGGAGATACGTTGTTCATTAACTTACCATCAATGAATAATTCTCCACGAGTAATATCTTCTAATCCCGCAATCATACGTAATGTTGTGGACTTACCACAACCAGAAGGACCTACTAATACAATGAATTCCCCATCGGCAATCTCTAGGTTGAAATCATCAACCGCAACAACACCTTCATCTGTAATCTTTAGGTTTGTTTTCTTTACTTCGCCCTTCTTTTTCTTTTTTACCTCACCACTGTTTGGGTAAATTTTTTGGACATGCTTTAGACTTACTGTTGACATCTTACTTTTCCTCCACTGGTTTTTTAATACGAATACTTTCTCCCGCTAATACATGGAATGGAATAATTTCATGTATGACAGGTTTATTGTAATTTAATCTTAATAACAAGTCATCTACACTGCGTTTTGCAAGTTGTGCTGCATCTTGCTCGACAGTTGCTAGACGTGGTGTTGCATATCTTGCAAAGTCAATTCCATCGTTACCGATGATAGATATATCTTGTGGAACCTTTAGCTTACGGTCATTAATTGCACGTAGTGCGCCAATTGCCACAACATCACTGACTGCATAGATTGCGGTAACTTCCGGATAGCGGTCTAATAATTTCATCGTGCTGTTATAGCCATCTTCAAGTGAGAACTTCCCTGGCACAAACTGCTTGCGTTTATCAAACGGTATCTTGTTTTCTTTAAATGCTGCAATTGCGCTCTCTACACGTTTCGAACCAATTAATCCTGCTTCCGATACAGCCGATCCACAAACAATACCAACCCTTCTGTGCCCAGAGCGAATCAAGTATTCCGCCGCTGCACGTGCCGCTTCTCTATCATCTGTTGTAAAACTGGAAAGATTGCTAAACTTCATCCCTGCTGCACTCTCTGAACAAAGCACGCATGGCACTTTGATACTCGCAAATGACTCACGGAAATATTTCTGATTTCCACCCAAGAAGATTAGACCCTTCGGTTTCTTCTCACCACATATGCGAATCGCCACTTCCACTTCGTTTTCAAGTTCATCCAAGTATACGACAGATACATCCTCGCCACTCTCCTGCAGATAACTTTGCATCTTTTCGACAATGATACTGAAGAAGGCATTATGCAATCCCTTAATCAAAATCGTAATTGCAGATGTCACAGATTGCTTTAAAAGTTTTGCATTTGAGTTTGGCTCAAACCTCTCATCCTTGATTACCTTTTCAATTTTTTTCTTTGCTACCGCACTAACATCAGGATGATTATTGATAACTCTAGAAACCGTTCCAATGCTATACCCTGAAATACGTGCAATATCTTTAATTGTCGTCATTTAAAACCCCTTTTACTCGTAACCGTTTACGGAAACGTTTACAGGATACATCAAAATAATATGTTAGCGTTTACAAAGTGTCAAGAGAAAAAACCTTCTTTCGAAGGTTTTCAACTGATCAATTTTGTTCATTTATACAAATATTGATACTTTCTACTATTCTTGTGCTGTCTTGATATAATTACGCATTTGTTCTTCAGATACATAGCCTGGTACATATCCTAAGAAATCTCCTGATGGTCGAACGATATACGTTGTTGGATAACCTGAAATATGATATGTATCTGTAGCTTCTAATGTTGTATCGTACAAAATTGTAAAGTTATATCCTCTCTTCTTCATGTATTCTTCAACATACTGAATACTACCTTCACCATTCAGGCCTGGTGCCGCAATCATCAACACTTGAACGTCATCCTTCATCTCATCATTAATCTTCTGTAATCCTTCAAATTCTTCATTACAATAATGACACCATGTACCAAAGAAGTTCATGACAATTGTCTTTCCTTTGTAGTCACTCAGATTATGAACATTACCTTCACCATCTACGAGCGCAAAGTTATATTTTTCGATAGATGTCTTTGTAGATGAATCATCCTTGTTAGAAGTATCTTCCTTACTAACTGTATCCTTTTTCGAATCATCTACTGTTGTTTCTGCAGGAGTTGCAGAAGAACGATTCTGTAGTGCATGCATTGTTGTAAAGCCTTGGAATAACATAAAGCATCCCATTGCTAACACAAGAATTCCACTGAGTACACCTGTATACTTCACAATACTCTTGTGACGATTGATGATATTCAATACTTCCTCCGTGAAGAATCCAATAAGTAGGAAGATGACGATGAATCCAAGTGCGTAAGACGCAATATACAGCCAACCAAGTCCATTTGTCGCAGTGGATGCTAGTACAATTGCTTGGGCCAATAATGGGCCTACACATGGAGACCATGCAAAACTAAACACAAATCCCAACGCAAACGCCTTTAAGAAAGTCATTCCACCTTCTACACGCATTGTTTTTTGGTGTGTCTGATTCAAGAAAGGAATATTGATGATGTGCAGATTTGCTAGACCAAGGATAACTAGTAATACACCACCTGCAATCTGTAACTGCAATGTGTATTGCTTGAATACAGACGCAAGTGCGCTAGATCCAAGTCCTGCAATCACGAACGCCGTCGAGATTCCTAAGACAAAGCCCGTTGTTAGAATGAGTGTCTTCATTCGATCATAATGTGCTTGCCCATTTTCGTCTGTCATCATGGAACCCTTTGTCAGGTACCCAATGTATAACGGAACGAGTGGAAGAATACATGGTGAGAAGAATGATAATAACCCTTCTAAAAATAGACCGCCAAGAGTAACAATTTCTTTCATAATACCGCCGTTCTAAGCTATTAAGCGTGTAATGCAGAGAATCAGGACGATAATTCCGAGAATAATACGATATATGCCAAACACCTTAAAGTCATTCTTGCGAATGTAATTCATTAAGGTACGAATCGCAATAATAGAAACGATAAACGAAACCACTGTACCAATGAGTAAAATCATGAGTGGCCAAAAGCCAAACGAGAAGTCGGCTTTGAGTATCTTTAAAAGACTTGCGCCAAACATTGCTGGAATTGCCATAAAGAATGAGAACTCCGCAGCTGTGGAACGATTAAATCCTAATAAAGTTGCGCCAAAGATCGTGCTTCCAGAACGGCTTGTGCCAGGAATCAAAGCCAAGATTTGGAACATACCAACACCGAAGGCCTTCTTAGCTGTGATTTGACTGACATGTTCAATCGTATACTTCTTTTCTCGATTCTCCATCCAGATAAACAAGATACCGTAGAGAATCAAAGTAATACTGATTACATATGGTGCACTCATCACATTGTCGATCCAATCATTCAGTAACATTCCTGCTACTAGTGGAACGGATGCCACAACAACCATTAACCATGTGTGATAGATATTCTTTTTCTTAGGCTCTGATACGTTTTTGCCTAGTGGGCATAAACGCTTCCAGTACAATAGCAGTACAGACAAAATACTACCAAACTGAATCACAACCTTGTAAACATCCCAGAAGGCTTTATTTTTTACAGGATCCGCAAAGACATTCAAAGGCATAAATGTCTGCAATAAAATCAAATGACCTGTCGAACTGATTGGTAGAAACTCTGTTACACCTTGTACAATTCCAAAAATCACAGATTTAATAATATTTAAAATAATATCCATTTTTGTTAACCTTCTTAGTCGTGATTGATACGATTTGCTCGTAGTAAGTCTGACTTAATTTGTTTGATACGTTTCGCAAATGCGCGTAAATCTTTCATCCGCCACATCCAGTTTGGTGCACCTACACTTCCAGGCATGTTTAAGCGTGCTTGGCTGCCAGCGTGGATCCAGTCTGATATCGGAATAATTACCATGTCCGCATTACTGTCCAACGAATAGTCAATCACATCATCGACAAAGCTATGCTTGCGATATCCGTGCTTCCATAGGTACTGACGCATCTTTCTTCTTAGAGAAGCTGGCTGATGGCAATACCAAGAATATGTCGTATCGTTGTCATGGGTTCCAGTATATACCAATAGATGTGTTTTATCTTCTTCCATGCCCTCAGGGTCAAATGTAAATTGAACAATACGCATACCTCTAAACTTGTAGTGATCTCTTAATTCCAATACTTCTGGACGTAAATCTCCTAAATCCTCCGCAACGATAGTGAGGTCTGGATATTGTTTGAATAATGTATCGAACAATTCATATCCAGGTGCCTCAATCCATTCACCTTCAATTGCGGTTGGACAAGCTGCCGGAATCTTCCAGTAGGTATCAAAGGCACGGAAGTGATCGACTCTAACAACGTCGAACATCTCTCCCATGTATGATAAACGCTCAATCCAGAATGTGAATTTATCTTTCTTCATAAACTTCCAGTCATAGATAGGATTACCCCATCTCTGTCCTGTCGCCGAGAAGTAATCTGGTGGAACACCAGCAATAAACGTCGGTCTACCATCTTGATCTAATAAGAAGTTTTCTCGATGTGCCCAAACATCCGCAGAATCTAATCCTACATAGAATGGAATATCACCCATCATCTGAATACCTAAACTATTTGCATACTTTTTTAATGCATGCCATTGTTGGTACAGCACAAACTGTAAGAACATCTGATATGCAATTTCATCTTCATACTTTGATAAATCTAATTTCTGATTGATTGGATAATCTTTCTGTTCCTGTCCCCATTCATTCCAAGGTCTTAAATTGTTCGCAACTTTAAAAGTCTTAAAAATTGCATACTCTTTTACCCAAGGCTTCTTGATAAAGGATTCGTACGCCTCATCCTTTTCAAACTTCTGATAGGCTAGACGCAAGTACTTATCATAGTATGCACGAACTGCTTCATACTGAATCTCATCATCGTTACGGTGATAAGAAGGCACTTTCTCTAATAAACCCTGTTGTGCTAAAATATCTAATGATATATACAGCTCATCAACCGCATAAGATGAATAAGGCTGATAAGGTGAATTTCCATATCCCAAAGGGTTTAATGGCAACAGCTGCCAGATACCCAAACCCGACTGGTGCATCATCTTTACAAAATCATATGCTTCTTTTCCAAAAGTACCACAACCGTGGCGGCCAGGCAGAGATGCGACTGGCATTAAAATTCCTGCTTTTCTCATATTACTATTCATTTAACTCCGCTTTCAGTTTAAATATTAACCCATGATATAATATTTTTCCATGTCAAGTGAATGGAATTCACTTTTTTCTCATTTTTTCTCATTTATGATATAGTTGTCTATGGTTTTAAATATTTTGAAAAGGAGATACTCATGACATTAGAGAAACAACTTGAGTCCAGCTTAAAAAAGCAGATTAAAAACGCCACTGACAGAGAACTTTATGATGCAATTGTCTCTATCGTAAAGGAAAAACAAGATCAGGTTAAGAAGATTACAGGTGAAAAGAAGCTGTACTACATCAGTGCAGAATTCCTCATCGGTAAGCAATTAGGAAAGAACTTAATCAACTTAGGCCTATACGATGAATTAGCAAAATTATTATCTAAGAATGGTAAGTCCATTCGCACGGTAGAAAGTTTTGAAAAAGAACCTTCTCTTGGTAATGGTGGTCTAGGTCGTCTGGCTGCCTGCTTCTTAGATTCCATTGCTACTTTAAATTTACAGGGTGATGGTGTTGGTCTAAATTATCACCTTGGCTTATTCCGTCAGGAATTCAAGGATAGAAAACAACACGAAATTCCAGATGAATGGCTAAATGGTTCTACAGTATTACGTGATACAAATGTATCCTTCCCAGTTGAACTTGCTGGTAAGACATACTACTCACACATGTATGACCTAGATATCATCGGATATAAGACAAACAAGAATACATTGCACTTATTCGACTTAGATACTGTTGATGAATCTATCGTTCACGACGGCACAAAGTTTGATAAGAAGAATATCGATAAAAACTTAACACTATTCCTCTACCCAGATGATAGTGATAAGGATGGTCAATTATTACGTATTTACCAACAATACTTTATGGTATCAAATGCAGCAAGATTGATTATTGCTGAAGCTACTGAAAAAGGAAGTAACATTCATGATTTAGCAGATTATG
>ERZ773079.1394-NODE-1394-length-14535-cov-3.377901_pt1 | contig 14535 bp, 15 predicted proteins | sample MGYA00511355_ERZ773079 | MGnify/ENA primary metagenome ERZ773079 (study PRJEB29015, sample SAMEA2737979) | human oral metagenome | biome: human oral; feature: human-associated habitat; material: dental | place: China | collected 2117 ... | reverse complement strand
GATAATGACGGATATCAACTGCGCCAACAAAGATATTTCTGTCAAAGTCAAAACAAAAGAGGGTCGTACTAGGAACTCTTCCGTCTGAGGTTGCCTCTTTGGTTTCCAAGTGCTCTACATACTGCTCAAAATCATGATAGTCATACAGAAAAATTCTTCGGGGAGAAGAGTTTGTGTGGTTTGTCTCAATGTCTTGCGCCCACTCTTCAAGCATGTCAAAGAGCTGTGCTTTGTTCTTCTCGCTTGGTTTTATGAGGGCGATGTTCATGTAGCTCCTTTAGACCTTTGAACGTTTCGTGTCCAATGTAAGATTAGCTAAGCATTCTACTGCAACGGCCTGCTATATTGAGAGAGAAGAAACGAACAAGATACAGATATGGAGCGGCGATGGAAGACTATCTTGTGGCGCGGGTCTCTGATTTTTCTGATGTGTGTGCGTTCTACAAAACGGTATGCGAGCGACAGGCAGATGACGAGTATGGCGCCGACTGGCACTACGGCATTTATCCGGCCAAAGACGATTTGAAGAAGAGCTTGGAGAAGTCGGAGATTCATATTTGCAAAATTGATGGCAGGGTAGTGTCGGCTGTGGTGCTGGAGGAGTCCGCTGATCCGATGTATCGTGACGTGAACTGGAAGATTGCATGCCCCGATAATGAGGTGCTGACAATACATCTGTTTGCCGTTCACCCGGATTTTCGCGGACGACAAATTTCGGGAAAAATGATGCGCTACATGTTTGAGTACGGTAAAAAGAAAGGATTCAAGTCCGTTCAGCTTGATGTCTTGAAGGGCAATGTTCCGGCCGAGAAACTCTATATCAAGAACGGCTTTTGCTTTGTGGAAGAACGACCGGTCTGGTATGAGGATATTGGAGATCAGGTTGCTCGTCTTTACGAGAAGAGCCTTGGGTAATATATACCATGTAATGATAATGTATTGATATCAAACGAATTTTGTATACTATATTTGTATCGATGGAGGTGTGTGAAATGGCTACGATAAATTTAAACGTCAGAACTGATAAGGACATTAAAGATCGAGCAGAATTGATTTTTAATGACTTAGGGCTAAATATGACGACTGCTATCAATATGTTTTTGAGAACTGCAATTCGAGAGAACGGTATTCCTTTTACGCTGAGACTGGATACACCTAATAGAACAACTGAGGCCGCTATTGAGGAAGGTAGGCGTATTGCTTCTGACAGTACAGTAAAAGGATATTCCGATATGGATTCATTAAAGACAGCGCTTGATATTGATATGCCATGAAATACGAAGTTAAATTTACCAATCAGTTTAAGAGAGACTTAAAACTTGCAAAAAGGCAAAAGAGAAATCTCGACAAACTATTTGAGGTAGTGAATATTCTTGCTGATGGTGGTGTTTTAGACGAAAAATACCATGACCATGATCTTTTAGGGAATTATAAAGGTACAAGAGAGTGTCACATTGAACCAGACTGGCTTCTTGTATACGAACTCCGAGATGAAGTACTTGTTCTTATGCTATATCGTCTTGGTTCTCATGCGGATTTGTTTAGTTTATGATACAAACATAATCCTCTATGTGTCTACGACTGTATCTCTATCTTAACAACCTGCATGTGCATTATGTTGTCACCCATGTGTGCCAGAAGGCGATGAATGCTTTTGATGCCTCGCGATTTCATATCGTAGTAGCCAAGCATATATCCTTTGGACGAAACAACAATCTTATCTGACCAGGTAGAGAGATCTTTCACGGCATCGTTGGTGTAAAACAGGTTGCCAAAATCGTTCATTCCATGCTTTTTTAGGATGGCTCTCATCATGAGTTTGTAGCCTAAAGTACCAACCGTATCAAAGACGAGTCTGCACCCAGGGAAAAATTCGGTCATTTTTAAGACAATGGTTTTGACATCCTCTTTCTTCAAATAGTGAAAGACACCTGCTGCGTAAAAAACAGCGCCATTGTGCGCATCGACTTGATCCATCCAAGAGAGATTCGTCAAGTCGGAGACAATGTTGGTTTCCCTTGGATCGGTGCCTGCCAGCTCTTCTCGCATGGCGATAACATCCGGAAAGTCCACGTTGAATATTTTGTTCTGCTGGCTTCCGCATCTCCTAGGGTCAAGGTCGAGTCCGCACCCAAGACAGACGATTGAGGCGCCTGGATGACTATTCAGGTAATCGTTTATTTCATACATCATGTCGAGCTGTCGCATGGCGCCTTCGAGTGCACCAAATTCATAGAGGACCGTGTCATATTTCTTGTCGAGCTCTGAGAAATCGTAGTCCAGTCTGTCACAAATTCTTGCTGCAGCGGGATCTTTATAGAGTTCAGGGAACTTGTCGCCACATTTCTTTCGAGCATAAAGCGGAATGATGAGTGTTTCCTGCGCTGTTCCGGGTTGTATCTGTAGCTTGTCGTCCATTGCGGGTTCCTTTTGAGAGAACTAGTTTGTCTTTTTTATCATATAAGTTTGCCACAACATACTTACAGACGTGCTTGGAGAAAACGATTGCAGAAGTTTTACGTAACTATTAATCTGTTTGACTTTATTTACGTGTTACAATAGATATTCAATAGAAGTACGTTGGGAGGCATTATATGGCTACTATGACAATTCGCTGTGACGAGAAAGACAAGAAGGCCGCTGCGGAAGTGGCTGAATACTATGGTTTTGATCTCTCGTCTGTAACGCGCGCGTTTTGGAAGCAGATGGGCCGCACACATTGCATTCCACTGGATCTTGGCAGCGAAGAACCAAATGAAGAAAGTCTTGCCTCAATTCGTGAGGCTGAAGAGATTATTGCCAAAGGAGGCACGGGCGTATCCTACAGTAACGCCGAAGATCTTCTCGCTGCGATACGAGCATAGCTATGGGACAGCTGAAGATTCAATTTACCTCTTCATTTAAGCGTGATGTAAAACGTCTCGATAAAAAACACATTAACGACTATCCACTAAAAGTCGTGATGAACCTCATTGTCGAAAATACGCCTGAATCGTTAGGCCAACTAAGACGTAGACACTGTATGCATACTTTAAAAGGAAGCTGGGCAGGGAGCAATGAATGTCACGTCTGTAATGCCGGAGATTGGTTACTTATCTGGACTACGTTTAACGATATTGCTCTTATGCAGAGAACAGGTTCGCATGATGAGCTATTTCGGATTAACTCATTAAATTAGCAGCTCGTAAGACAAAGTTCTTCACATTTTTCAGTACATTCAACATAGCATAAAGGCAGTCTGACCATGATAGTTTTAGTGAATTTTGTCTTCCACCCTTGTGATTCGAGATACTGAGGATAAGTCTCTTCTGTCCAATGGTGCTTAAAACTAACACCGACGATTTTAAGAAAAGCTTTCCAGAGCGTATTAACTTCAGCATGATTGACAAAGTTTGGAGCAATTAGCATGCCTCCGTTTTTTAAGACACGTCTTATCTCTTGTAAGGCTTTGTCCGAGTGCTCCATGATGTGCAGTGCATTTGCAATGATAACGACATCAAAGGACTGGTTTGCATAGGGGAGACAAGTAGCATCTGCAATTTCAAAGGTGAGGTTTTCTGGATATATGTCCTTTTGAGCCTCTTTAATCATATCGGCAGAATAATCTGTTGCAGTGATGCTTTTTGCTGCGAAGGCAATGTGTTTTGCTATAAGTCCTGGTCCAGTTGCAATTTCAAGAACAGTTTTGTCTTTTACAACGTGTGAGATACGGTCGTACATCCATTGATATGCTTTTTTATCAGGAAGCATGGATTGGCGATAGAAAGGGGCATACCAATCCCAAATTGTTTTCTTCATATCAGATACTATCCATTCAAATTTGATAGACGAGCATAAAAGAGCATAAAAGAGCATAAAAGAGCATTGGATTTTTCTCGATAGAATTTTACTCTTATATGAGAAGTTGAGACATATTTTAGTTAAACCGTAATTTCAATTTGATTATCTTCAAGGGCAATAATGCAACTTTCATAATAGCCATCTCCGGTTGTTCTTGGTCCGCTGATGACTTTATAGCCGTCTGATTTCAGCTCTGCAGTGAGAGCATCTACCTTTTCTTTACTTCCAACACTAAACGCAATATGGGCATATCCCGTGCGGCTGATCTCTTTTGGCAGATCCGACATGTTAGGTTTGTTCATGATTTCGAGTCGTGCGCCGTTATCAAAGGAGAGAAAATACGAACGAAAATCCGTTTGAGGATTATGATAGCCGTCGTTAGATGTTGCCCCAAAGTACTTCACAAAAAACCGTCGAGCACTCTCTAAGTCATTTACATACAGTGCGATATGTTCAATTCTCATATCTATCTCCGAAAAATCTATAGCTGCCTGATACTTTCTGTAGCTTACTTTCTAAATACGTCGAGAAGAACAAATCAATACTGTCTCTAATTAGAATTGTAGTATTGATTTGTTATCATTTTGTTCTTCTAGTCAATAACGTCCAGCGTAATCACTCTTTGCTACAGTAGTCCATTTTCTAATGAACTTTGTTTTAGCCTCTGTATAAGCATCTCTATTGTGTTCAAATTGTTTCCATAAACCCAATTTCAAAGTTTCGTATTCTTTTGCAATCTGTGGATGGTCTTTCAGGTAATCTCGAAAATACAGTTCATCGTTATCTCCGACATATCGAAGATGAATGTGAAAGACCTTATCGGCAAACCCGTTTTTAGTATAACCAGAGTTCAAAGATATTCTGTAATCTTCCGTTGACATTCGCAGAAACCCGTTACGCTCGATAAGCTGAGCAATACATTCGATATTAGAATCCATTGAAATTTCAACAAGAACGTCGACTATATCTTTTGCCCATATTCCAGGAACTGCGGTACTACCAATATGACTAATTCTCTCTATAGAGTGTTTAGGTAAAATATATTGCAGCTTGGCTTCCATTTCACTATAAAATGCATCCCATTTGTCATTGTGTTCGACAAGAAATATTGGGAAAAGTCCCCATAATTCGTTCAGAGACATTTCTGACAATTCTTTTCTCACCATCGCACCTTTCTCTCTGATAACCATTTCTTGTTCTGAAGGTCACGTGTCAGCTTCTGTTGATTGTTCGTCTAGCTCTTTCCACTGCTCGATAGAATCTTTTTCTTCCAGATCAGCTGATTATAAATCTTAGCTTTAAAAATATCTGCAACCGCGATAAAGGTAATTCCCTGTCATTAGGCCTAGATAATATCGTTAGAGCAGTATCCCGAGTATCTGTTGTAATAGGAAGAAGAATCACCTGATTTTTAACAACGCATAGATAAACCAATACACTATCAGAGGATTTTTCATAGAGTGTTTGTCGAACAACTCTTGGAAGTATCTAATATATGATCTCTCGAAAGCAAAAATCATAGATGTAAGCAAAGCAAGCCTTTCCAAAGCTCAGCTTTGGCTGCTCTTTTGGGATGTAAACTGGTGTCTCAATTTTGTATACAATTCCGACTCCGAAAAAATCCCCTGTAGCTAAGTTCCCACGAAGATAATCCTTTGAAAAATTAGCGAAATTTCAAGCCAACGCAAAGTCCTGAAAAGCCCATAAAATAAGACTTTCTAGCACCTTACTTCTTAACCCTCGACATCAGACAGACATTCTCCACATGAAACGTTTGGGGAAAAAGGTCAACGGGTGTGACGCTTACGGGTCTAAATGTTCCTGCATCAACAAAGCGGCGTAGGTCACGTGCAAGGGTTGCGGGATCGCAGGAAACATAGGCGATCGCGCGTGCGGGCTGCTCGGAGAGCTGCTTTACAACATCAGGAGCAAGTCCCGCGCGCGGCGGGTCAACTACGATAATATTCGCATCGGTGTCGGGAAACGAACGTCCCGCATCTCCGCCGATGGCATCAACGTTATCCAAGCCGGCGTCCTCCAGATTGTGCCGCAGGTCACGTATGGCCGGACCGTATGATTCAACCGCAGAGACAAATCCGGTGCGACGGGCAAGCGGCAGCGTAAACGTACCGGCACCGCAGTAGAGATCCATAGCCTCATCGCTATCCCGCACGTCAAGCGCAAAGAGTACCAGCTCCACGAGCTTCTCGGCACCTTTGGTGTTGACTTGAAAAAACGAGGGGGCAGAGACGCGCATGCGCTCGTCGCCAATAAGCTCTGACCATGAGCCTGCGCCGGATAGTCGCTCAACGCCTGCAATACGTCGGGCCTTACTCGGTCCCTTTGTCATTACGCGCACGATGCTTGTGGCGTCCGTGGCATCTTCCAGTACGCGCGCAACCTGTGCTCGGGGAAAGCTGCCAGGGGCCGTCCATAGTGCCACTTCAACGTCTTGCGTGCGGCGAGACGTGCGGATGCCAATGCGCTCAATGTCAAGCTCGTGGGAGCCGGAAAGGTAGGAGAGGGCGCCGCTCACCGCGCCGACAATCTTTTCATGAGCCTTGTCCAGAAGCGGACAATCTTTGATGCGAACGATATCTTGGCCGTTTGGCGCATACATGCCCACAAGCGTTTTGCGCCCGACTCGCTTAAAAGCAAGTTCAATCTTATTGCGATATCCCCAGGGTTCTCCCGGAGCTACGATATCGCGCACCAGATCGGAAGTCTCTTTCGGCGAGAAGTGCCCGATGCGCTCAAGTGCCGAGACAACCCCGGCTTTCTTCTCGCGAAGCTGGGATTCGTAGGTCATGTTGCCCCAGGGAGCAGCTCCTGTAAGCGCGACAAAAGGAAGGGGACTTGTGATGCGCTCGGGCGACGGCTCAAGAATCTCCATGAGCGTGGCGCGAGAAAAACGCTCATCGTCGTCGGTTAATTTTGCACGGACAGTGTCTCCCGGAACGGCACCGCCGGAGACAAAAACCGTCTTGCCATCGGCGGTGTGCGCTATGGCATCCGCACCATAGCTCATGCGCTCAATGGTGAGCTCAAGTTCAATCGCATGCGCCGCGCCGTTGCGAGGGTAGGCAGAAGCGTCTGAGGCAGCGCTATTGTGAAAATGAGCAAAAGTATCCACGCTAGTAAACCATACCCATAGCGCTTCGCACCTCGTCCAAGGTAGCATTTGCAATTTCATTTGCACGACGATTGCCCTCATGGAGCACTTCACGCACATGGTCGGGATGCTCTGCAATCTCTGCGCGCTTCTCGCGAATTGGTGCAAAGTAGCTGTTTACGGCTTCGGTGACATACGCTTTGAGAGCACCGCCGCCGCCCATGCCAATTTCGTCGGCAATCTCTTTAGGGTCGCGACCGGTGCAGATGGCGGCCGTAGTCAGAAGTGCTGAGACACCGGGTCGCATCTCGGGGTCAAAGGTAATCATGCGTTCGGAATCGGTCTTGGATTTCTTGATGAGCTTGGCGGTTTCTTCTGCCGTCATGGAAAGGGAGATGGCATTGCCGTAGGACTTGCTCATCTTGCGGCCGTCAAGACCTGGAATCAATGGAGTAGAGGTCAGAAGGCCTGAAACCTCAGGAAAAACTTTTCCGTAGCGCTCGTTGAAGCGGCGGGCAATCTTGCCGGTAAGTTCAATATGCGGCAGCTGATCGCGGCCGACGGGCACAATGTTGCCCTTGCAGAAGAGGATGTCGCATGCCTGATGAACGGGGTAGGTAAGCAAAAGTCCGGTAAGTGCATGACCGGAGGCTTCCTGCTCGGCTTTGACGGTGGGGTTACGAAGCAACTCAGCCTCGGTGACCAGCGACAAAAACGGCAGCATAAGTTGGTTGAGCGCCGGTATGGCTGAGTGCGTGAAGATCATGGTTTTCTCGGGGTCAATGCCGCAGGCAAGATAGTCAACGACCATGTTGTAGACGTTATCGGCAATATGCTCGGTGGTGTCGCGGTCAGTAATGACCTGGTAGTCGGCGATGATTACGTTGGTATGTACGCCAAGGTTCTGCAGGCGCACGCGCTCAACGATGGTGCCAAAGTAATGGCCCAAGTGCAGTCTGCCCGTAGGACGATCTCCGGTAAGCATGGTGTAGTTTCCGGGATGCTCCGGCAGATCTGCTTGAATCTCATTTGAGCGACGGAGCGCCGCCTCATAGCTGCCCACATTTGGCATAAAAACTCCCAAACTTTCAAGTTCGTGTGCAGCGCCTCACTGAGACGCCCGCGTTTCTAGTCAACAGTGCTTATTCTATCGCAAAGACGGCCGAGCGCCTTTGAGGCTGGCGCGGACTTCTTTCCAGTTGGGATAAAAGGTGGCGAGAAGCGCATAGAATTCGCGGTTGTGCCCGCGAACGTAGAGGTGGGTGAGTTCGTGAGCGATAACGTACTTCAGGGCTTCTTTGTCATGTTCGGCGAGCTCAAGGTTAAGCGTGATGGCGCCTGTTTTGATGTTGCAAGATCCCCAACGGCTTTTCATGCGGCGTATTTTATACCATGAGGCTTGCTTTTGAGCTCTTGTTTCCATAGCGGCGGTAAGCTCAGGCAGGACCGTGCGCATCTCTTGGGCGAGAAACTCATCAAATGTTTTACGAACGGCTTGCTGTGAAGCTTCGGAGGCAAGGTCGTCCAGGTAGCGGTTGGGAAGCGTGATAACAACGTCGTGTGCAAAGATGCGCGCCGCCCGCTTTGGTCCGTGAATGATGCGCAGGTTGTATGGGTGTCCCCAAACGCTCACCGTATGTCCGGAGGCTATGGGAGTGGGAGCCCCGAGGTTCTTCTCGCCAAGTGAAGGGGCGCGAGAAAGAGCGGTGCGGATCCAATCAGATTTGGATTCGACAAAGGCGACTGCAGCCGCTTCGGAAGTGTGCCACGGATAGCTCACGTCAACGCGACCTTCTCGACTAACGCGCAGATTGATGTTCTTGACGGCCTTGCGTGTGAGCTGTACGGAAATGCCTGCTATCTGTACGGTTTTTGCGGTCACATGAGTCCTTACCGTGATTTGATTGATGGTGCGTAACATAGTATGACACGCACGTGATGCATGGAATAGGGAAGCAGTATGGACAGATTGGTCCTGCGTGCCTGAAAGCAAAGCTTACAGATTATGAACATAGTGTGTTGATACTATAAGAATTTTGCAATATTGCCTTATACCAGTGCGATTTGTTATCCGATAGATTATATATAGATTGTGAGGATTTATTTATAAAGTTATTCGGAATTATCCGGGAGGCACTATGAAAAGAGAAGGTGCAATTTCAAGGATTATTCTTGTGGCGCTCGTAGCATTTTCAATGTCTATGCCGACTCCTGCGCTTGCGGAGATGAGCGCAGAGTTTGGGAGTACTCCGGCACAGGAGTCTGCAGAAGCAGCCGGCACCTCGGCTCCTGCAGAAGCGGAGAAGAACAACGGTTTATCTACTGAGTCATCCGCTGAGCCGAATGAGCCGAAGGATGATGACGCCAAGCATGAAGAAGCTCGCACGGAGGCAAACTCCACAGCAGAGGCACCTGCAAGCGATTCTTCCGAAAGTTCCACCAACTCTCAAACAGAACCTGAAAAAACTCAAGTCCAGACTCAGGCCAAGGAAAACTCTCAGAAGAACCTTACCCAAGAGACTTGGACAACAACTGCTTCTGACGGTACTCAGATAACGGTCTCGGGAAAGCTTCCTTCCGGCGGTAGCGTGTCCGCTGTTCCGACAAGGGCATCTATCAAAGGTCAAACAACACTTCTCGCCTTTGATATCACCATTTGCGATGCCCATGGAACAAAATGGGAGCCGGCCGGCTCGCCAATCGCCGTAAACATCTCTTCCTCCCGCATTTCCGGCAACTCCGTCTCGGTCTGGCATATTTCTGACAGTTCATCCGTAGAGCAGGTGAGCAGCCCTACATCTGCTGTAGGCTCCGTGTCTTTTACGGCAAAAGGTTTTTCGGTCTATGCCGTAACTACACCTGATACGCACTTCACAAAAACCTATCGTTTCCATGTAATAGATGCATCCGGTACCGATTCCATTGTGTCAACTCAGAAACTCTCTGATAATGAGCGCTTGATAGAGCCTGCCACTCCGTCCGGAGACGGAACGTTCAGCGGATGGAAAACTTCTTCGGGATCTACCTTTACCGACTTTGGAAAGACTGCCGCGGAGCTTAACGGCGCTGCCCTTGATGCTGCGGCTGAGGCATCCCCAGTTGATCTGTATGCATCTTTCACCGCATCCAATCGTCATGTCGTTTACTTCATGTCTGCTACCGATTCAAACCGCGTGCTCAGTACGGTGACGTATGCGGATGGCGACACCATTCAAGGTAGCAGTATTCTTCCGCTCGTAAATACCGGAAACCCTGAAACGCAGGCCGTGGGCTGGTCTCGCACAAAAGGAGCAACCCAGCCGGATGCAAGTCTCGGTACCGTCAACGGTCAGGATGTCTATCTTTGGCCTGTTGTCAAAGCCGGGCATAGCATCACTTTTGATAGTGCCGGTGGATCTTCCGTAGCTACCGAGTATGTTGATACGGATGATGTAACCGTTGCGCCGAGCAATCCAACAAGAACCGGATATACCTTTGCAGGTTGGAAGACTTCCGATGGTACGACTTTCACTTTTGGCTCAAAGCTTACCCAATCCATTCGCCTTACCGCTTCATGGACACCAAACGCCAATACGGTCTATCATGTGAACTATTGGATACAGAAGTCTACCGATCCTTATAATGCGGCTGCAGCCGATAAAACCTATACTTTATATACCGTCCAAGGTTATACGGCTGCTACTGACGCTACCGTCTCTCCTGCAACTACAGATGTTGCATCAAAAATTGCCGCTATCAATGGTCAGTACTACGGTCATTTGCTCCTTGATACCGAACGAAGCGACAGCTCGGCTACGGTTGCCGCAGATGGCAGCACAACGCTAAACGTATACCTTGATCGCTCGCTGGTACGTGTTAATTTTTACAATAGCAAGGCTGACTACAATAATGATGCCGATAAAACAGGAGTTGAAAACTACTCAGGCAGTGCTGCCCATACGTTCTTAGGACTCTATGGTGCAACATTTACGCCTGTTGAACCGGAAGCAGGGTATCGCTGGTTTGACAGTAATCTTTGGTATGCCCAGAGTCCTTCTAGCTTTAAATCACCAGGCAGCAGAAATCGCACGGCAAGCCGTTTCGATTTTTATCCTTATAAGGTGAATCTGACCAAAAACTTTGCCATATTTACTGACAATGCAGACGGGAATGGCTACAGTGCAAATAATGCTTCTTGGATACCTGCCGATGGAACATTTAGTTTCAGTACAAACCAGGCAATGTATTCTTACGTCAAGTACGGCTATTACACGCCTACCGGAACTCCTAAAGATCCGAAAGATCTAAACCCCGATACCGACGTTACTCAGTGGTTTGATATTTCTAAGGGAGAAGGTCCTGCGATATATGATGCTGCCAGCGGAGACGTTGCTTTTAAGCCTCTTCCTACAAAATATCTTGTTATGGTCAGAAAGCGCATTACCTATAATCTGACTCTCAAAAACGCGGCAACTTCCGTTACCTCCGAAACCACAATCTCATCTGAACAGCGTAAATATGGAGCTTCGTTAGCCGACATCTCAAACTCAACGCCAAGTCGTCCTGCCGGATTGCCACAGTACTACCGGTTTGTCGGCTGGTATCGAAACGCTCAGCTGACCATGCCTCTCACCTCCGATAACTCCATGCCCTCAAGTGATACCTCTCTGTATGCCAAATGGGAGCCGGTACCCGTTAATGTTACGTATGTGTACAACAACGGAACACCCAACAAGACCGTATCAGTACCTGCGCAAACAACCCTCGATGAACCGACGGGGATAACGCGCGATGGCTATGTTCTTGTCGCATGGCTTCGAAACGATGGAAAGCCGTATCGTTTTGGAAGTCCCGTGACGGAAGACATTACCCTTACGGCCAAGTGGGTTCCGATAAACCAGACGCATACCATCACTTACGATCTTGCCGGTGGTACAGGCTCTGTTTCAGATCCGATGCACTATGCCGAAGGCTCTGATATTCGTGTGCTTGATGCTTCCGGTGTGACTCCTCCTGCAGGCTCCCGTGGATTCATTTGCTGGGTTGCAAGTGACGGAACGCGCTACTATCCGGGGGATTTGATTCCGATGGGAACCTCGGATATTTCCCTGCGCGCCGTATGGGCAAACTCCAATGCCGTACGTCTTGCGTATGATCTCAACTACGAAGGCGCTCCCGGTCGTACATACTCAGATTTCGTTGAGTCAAACGATACTCTTACCATTGATGTGGCAGATCCGGTACGAGCAGGATATCGCTTCTTAGGCTGGTCCATCTCAAAAGAGGGCGGAGAGCTGCTCCATCGGGACGATAAGGTGGAAGTTGACACCATAAATGCAGAGGGAAATGTACTTTATGCTCAGTGGGAACGTATTGATGAGCCGACGCCTGCTGAAAATAAGACTGCTTCAACAAAAGCTCCCGGCATACTTCCCGATACGGGAGATAATTCGCCGGCCATGATTTTCTCGCTTGCTGCTACCGGTCTGCTTGTGTTTGTAGCATCCACTCTGCATCGTCGTCGCACAGAGCCTCAGGCATAAAGTCGCGATTACGATTCAGTGGTTACGGACAAGCAGTAGTAAGAAGATAGCGATAACAGTTGAGAAGGGCGCAGCGTTTTGCTGTGCCCTTTTTATTAGCTTGTCCTATACGTGAGGTTTTGTGCGGAGGCGATATGCCAGCTACAAACCCAGTCGCTTGCGTTCAAGAGCGCGGGCAATGAGGATCTGCTTGCGGATCTCAGGGATACGCTTGGGATCCAGAGCAGGTATGCCGGAGAGACGATAGGGTATGCCAAGCTCTTCGTATTTCTTGATACCCATGGTGTGATAGGGGAGCACGTCAAGGCCAATGACGTTGCTCCAGCGGGCTATAATGCGGCCCACGCCGGCAAGCTCTGCGGGGGAGTCAGTGTATCCCGGCACGACAACATGGCGAATGAGTACGGGAATCTTGCGCCGGGCCAACTCGTTGCCAAAGGCAAGCGGTCGCTCCGGTCCCACTTCACAGAGCGCGTGATGCCCTTTGGGATCCGAGTGTTTGATGTCGAGAAGTACCAGGTCAGTATTGGACAGCAGCCGCTCAAACAGTTCCGGATGGCGCGGGTCATACGAGATGCCGGAGGAATCCAGACAGGTGTGAATGCGTCCTTTAGGATCGGTGTGAGCGGCTTCAAACAGAGCACCAACAAATACGGGTTGAGCCAGCGGCTCTCCGCCCGTTGCGGTAATGCCGCCTTTACGGTAAAACGGTCGATTACGGTCGTAGAGCGCAAGTATATCGGCCACACTTTTCTCGTGTCCAATGCCAAACTTCCACGTATCGGGGTTATGACAGTAGGCGCAGCGCATGGGGCAGCCCTGCATGAAGACCACCAAGCGCGTGCCGGGGCCGTCAACCGTGCCGAACGTCTCAATGGAATGAACCCGCCCACGCAAGGTGAGCGGGTTCTGATCTACAGATTGTTCGCATGAATTGTCTGGGGTATGTTGCGATTCAGACATGAGAGAAACGGATCCTTGTGCTTGGAAAATCCTACAGTGCCTCGTGGAAGGTGCGGGAAATAACGTCGTCCTGCTGCTCTTTGGTAAGCGAGTTGAACTTTACGGCATATCCGGAAACACGAATGGTAAGCTGCGGATACTTCTCCGGATGTGCCTGGGCATCAAGCAGAGTGTCTTTAGTGAACACGTTGACGTTGAGGTGATGTCCGCCCTTTTCGGCATAGCCGTCAATCATGCTGACAAGGTTATCTACCTGCTCGGGCGCTACTTCGTTTGCTTTCATGGTTTCTCCTTTGAGAGTATGTGGCGAGAAGCGCGGCGCTTCTCGCCAGGTTGTTATGAACGGTCTTCTGTGCCTTCCGGTGCGGACGGATCCGCCTCACAGGCGCAGTCAACGTGGTTTTCGATGCCAACGTTGCTGAGGTCAAGATCGGAAAAATCAATACCGTCGAGGTTGAGCTCATCTCCGTGGAAGAGGATGTCGTTGCTCTTACCAAGCGCATTGGGGATGATTGAGAACGTATTGGAGATGCCGTCCTGGGCGTCTCCGAAGGGGAGCTTTGCTACAGAGGCCAAGGATGCGACGGCACCGTGCGTATCGCGACGGTGCATGGGATTGGCGCCCGGTGCAAAGGGAGCGCCGGCACGACGTCCGTCAGGGGTATTGCCGGTTGCCTTACCGTAGACCACGTTTGAGGTGATGGTCAGAATGGAGGTGGTGGGTACGGAATCGCGGTAGGTACCGGTCTCACGGACAAACTTCATGAAGACTTCAACAATGTCGTGGGCGATGGTGTCCACACGGTCGTCATCGTTGCCGTACTTGGGGAAGTCTCCTTCAATCTCGTAGTCAACAACCAAGCCGTCATCGTTTCTGATGGCTTTGACCTTGGCATACTTGATGGCGGAAAGCGAGTCCGCAACAACGGAAAGACCCGCGATACCGGTGGCAAACCAGCGATGCACGTGCTCGTCGTGGAGTGCCATCTGGATGCGCTCATAGCTGTACTTGTCGTGCATATAGTGGATGGCGTTCAGGGTGTTGACATACACGCCTGCAAGCCAGTTCATCATGTCCAGATACTTGCTCATGACGTC
>ERZ773079.1393-NODE-1393-length-14543-cov-5.277885_pt1 | contig 14543 bp, 13 predicted proteins | sample MGYA00511355_ERZ773079 | MGnify/ENA primary metagenome ERZ773079 (study PRJEB29015, sample SAMEA2737979) | human oral metagenome | biome: human oral; feature: human-associated habitat; material: dental | place: China | collected 2117 ... | reverse complement strand
AAAAGATAAGGTTAAGAAGTTCCCAGAACGCCGTCTTCTTCATACCCTCATTGCCATAGATATAGTCATGGCAACGCTTGAAGGTCTTTACCAACGATTCGTTGGCCGGCTTACGTGGCATGGCACGCTCACCCTGTGCTTCAAGGTCTTCCAATGTCTGACCACAAGCAGGGAAATCTGAGATATTCTCGCATGAAGGCTGCCCGAAGTCATCCTCAAACTTATAGACATATTGGAGGTCTTCACCATTCGTCCAACATGCAAACTCACAGTCTGTGCCGAAAAGGACTTGCTCAATTGTAGCTTCAACCCCTTTTGACTTGTCATTGGGTTTGACCTTTGCATCCTTCGCTACGATGATGAAGCGGATGAGCTGGTCAGTGTCATGTGCTTTACCAGCATAGAAGATGGCGAGGTCAACTTTCTGCGTCTTGGTGTTGCCAGTATCGGCATCCATATATTTCACCTTGAAGTCTCGCTCCATATCCTCGGGTACAAAGCCATACTCCTCAGTCATCATGGCTATCATCGACTGTAGAGTCATTTCTTTCTCTGTGGCCTTTACCACACGATTAGTCAGAGAACAAACCATTTCATTTTCCGCCAGAACTATCTCGTTTTGAGAAGCCGTTGTATTGGATTCTTGTGCCATAAACGCTGCTAAACTTACTTTCGATAGATTACTATATTCTCTTCCCGTGTGGGAGTAAGCAACTCCCTCACGTCAATCTCCAAGCACTCTGCAATTTGATAGAGTGTCTCAATACCAGGCTGCGCGATGTTGGTACACCACTTGCTCACTGTTGCTGGGTCTTTGCCTAATTGCTCTGCCAACCATTTGTTGGTTTTTTTCTTCTCAGCCAGAACAACTTTCAGTCGGTTGAAATTCTTCTCCATGATTATTCGTATTATATGCTTATATTCTATATAACGCTAAAAGGCAAATTATATTGCCTTATACTTGTAAAATCCATTGCGTTTTGTGCAAATTTAATGATTTTATAAGAATTACAAATGATTTTAGGTGATTTTTATAGTTTTTTATGACATTTGTATTGACAGAATAGCAGTTTTATTCATTAAAAAGTCATTTCTGTCATCTTTGGCATAACATTTGCAATGCCAAAGAATGTATGGCAAATAAAAGAAAAAAAATAAATCAAGGCACTGTAGCAGAGCTATGGTGGAGAGCTGCTGGAAGATGTGAGTTCAACGGCTGTCAAAAACCGTTGTATAAGCATGGTATTACGATGCAAGATTGTAATATTTCAAATATTGCTCATATTATCGCTGTCTCTTCCGATGGAGCACGAGGAGAATCAGATCTTACACCTGACGAAAGAAATGACATTTCAAATCTAATGTTAATGTGTCCTGATTGTCATAGACTAATTGACCATGAAGGCAAGCTTCAGTACACTGTAAAACAGTTACGAGATATGAAGTCACATCATGAACAAAGGATGGAAATGTTGACAGGTCTGAAAGAAGACAAACAGGCTCGCATAGTGACCTTTGGTTCTAAAATCGGGGACGCAGAGCCGTATTTCAATGAAGCCACCCTCCATGATGCCCTATTGCCCGAGTTCTATCCTTCTCCTGATGGAATCATAGACTTGGGAGGAAATTGGTACACACCTGATAATGGTTGGGAAGAATTTTGGAAGGAAGAAGAAAAGTCCATTGATTTTGTCTGCAAAAACAAGATTTTGACGACTCTTCCACATTGGAAAAATAAAAGAATCGCTTTATTTGCTTTAGCACCCATGCCATCACTTGTAAAATTAGGAACATTGCTCAATAACAAACATGATGTGGAGGTTTTCCAGTTAATGAGAGGGCCAGTTTCCTGGAAATGGCGCAATGACGATGATGTGGAATATCTGATTAAACGTCCCGAAAACACATCAGGCATCCCAGTGTTAGTATTCTCTTTAAGTTTTCCAATCGGAGGACGAATCAAGGAAAGATTTGGTGACTGTGGCAGCATCTGGGAGTTTACGATACCAAAACCAAATACTAACTTCCTTACCTCTAAACGGAAGCTATACAAATTCTGTTCAGAAGTGGAACAATTGCTTGACGAGATAAGACGGCAAACGAACAAAGACGAATTGTACGTTTTCATGGCAATGCCTGTCGCTTGTGCCGTAGAACTTGGACGGACATGGATGCAGAAGCCTAACATGTCCCTCCTCTTGTACGATTATGATACACGATATTCAAAAGAAGATCAATTAGCTATAACAATAAAAAATAAGAATAAATGATGTATTCCATTGCCGAGAGCAAGAAGAAAGAGCTTTCAAAATTACTGCTCCTTCTCGCAAAGAATCTTGATATTACAAAAACACAATTTGAGAACCTTTCACAGAGCTACATGGCTGTTGGCAAGTTTCTCGAAAATGATGAGCAATTTGCAGATTGTCATCCTGTAGTTTCGCCGCAGGGATCCTTACGGTTAGGGACAATCATTCAACCCATAAGCAAGGATGATGACCTTGATGTGGATTTAGTTTACCGATTGTCTTCTAAGCCATACCTATGGACGCAAAAGACCATTAAGGATAAAGTCGGCGAGAGATTGAAGTCAAGCGAGCGATATGCGCCAATGCTTGATAAAGAAGAAGGAAGAAGATGTTGGACTTTGCTCTATAGAGACAATGCGGATAACCCCAAAGAGAAGTATCACATGGACATTTTGCCTTGTGTATCCAAATCGATGTATAATGACGTTTTTAATCGGCTTTCACGAGAAGCGTACAGCAGAGAATCCGTCGAACAAATAGCCATCCGCATCACAGACAGAGAGTCAACAGGCTATGCCACTGATACGAATGACACAAATTGGCTAAAGAGTAATCCCGATGGGTACGCACTTTGGTTCGCTTCACGTTGCAAGCAAACCACGCAATTAAGAGAGACCAAGGTGGAAGACATTATCCCAATTGGGAAATACACTGAAAACAAAACAATATTGCAAAGGGTTGTACAGTTGCTAAAAAGGCACAGAGACATAATGTTTCGCAATGATACAGAAGACAAGCCCATCTCCATCATCATAACTACACTCGCTGCAAGAGCATATAAGGGTGAAGCCGACATTCATGATGCCCTTATCAATGTTGTTTTTGGCATGGAATCATATATTGATCGAGACGATGATGGGAATTATGTCATATTAAACCCAGTTAACGAAGATGAGAATTTTGCTGACAAATGGCCAAGTCATCCTAAGAGGAAGGAGAACTTTTTCAAGTGGTTAGCTCAACTGAAAACAGACCTTCGTTCTCTACAAGCCAATACAGGTATCGAGTTACAGCAGACACTATCAAATAGTTTTGGACAGGATGCTACCTCACGATCTTACACTGATTATACAGCCAACAAACATAACGAGTTTTCAAGTAGTGCTGCTAAAATATCTACGACAGGTGTTCTTGGTACAATAGGAAAAACGTTAAATGCTGCGAACACTTTTTATGGTAAGAAGTAAGAAATACTCGGCGATAGAACAACTAAATTTCTTAAAAGCAACATACAAAGGTTCTTGGGGAACGACTCAACGTGGTTCTTTAATATGGTATTTCGATATACAGCCATTGGCTATTAGCGGGACATATAGGTTGAAGATAACATACAAAATTGGCTATTACCCTCAGACCTATATTGTTGCACCCAAACCCCTTCCTCTTGCAAATGGCATTTCAAGGCTTCCGCACACCTATGATACAAAGAGGCAAAGGTTGTGTCTGTTTCACCCCCAATACCGTGAATGGAATAGTTCCATGAGAATTGACGAAACTATAGTACATTGGGCTGCACAATGGATTGTTTATTATGAGAGTTGGGTTCAAACTGGTATTTGGCAAGGAGGTGGTCATGGAGATTGGGATGCACTAAAAGAAATGACAAACAAATGCGATTAAGCCAGTAATTGTCATATATTAGCCACATGTAACTTAGCAATAATCGCAAATTAAGTATAGGGAAGTCATCTGCATGTGGCTTCCCTATACTTTACTTCTTGTTGAACTCCTGTATTTCCTTAATCATATCTTTCACATCTTGGTTAACTTGAAGGAAGTTGGCATATAAGATACGTTCACGCACCTCAGGAGAGTCAAAATGGTAGAACTGAGGGATAGGATAATTAGCATAGTCCTTCTCCTCCTTGGAGATTTCGTCCATATCGAAGTTGGTCTTACAGAAGAACTTACTGGTTTGAAACTCCTCAGACTCCTGAATGTCCATACTCCCTCCCCTACCTGTTTTCGTCTTCACAAAATCACGAGCGGTCTGACCACATATCCAGCCAGTAGCCATATCAGCAATTTTAGAGCCAGGAACAAGGCTGTCCATGTTCTCATTGAGGTTAACGGAAGTTCTGTCGCGGTCGATGGTCACACCTTTCTTTAACTGTACGACCTTACCGAAGATGTCATTGGACAGCCATTCAAGGGTTTCCTTGGCTCTGGCAGAACCACTGACCACATTACCTACAGTAGTAATAATCTTTTGCATACCTGTCTTGCCATAGTCGGCTTCCAACTGCGGCAGTTCCTGAAAGCCCAAGGCCACACTGACTTTATTGCTTCGAGCTGTTCCTATCAGACGGTCTATCTTATGGAAATACAAAGTAGGCAGCTCATCGACAATGATGCTGACAGGAATATTCTTGCCTTGACCAGTATTGACACGGGTGACAAGTCGATTCAATATCAAAGCGTTCAAAGCGCCAATGATGCTTTCCATCTCTGGGTCATTGGCTATCAGCAGATAACTCGGATGCTTCGGATCTGACACCTTCAAGTCGAAGTCATCACCATCCTTATGGAAAATCCAATATGATTCCTTGGTGGCCAGGCGTGAAGTAAAGACGCGAAGCGTACCAATCATACCTTCCAACTGTTCCATTGCCCTATTCTCAAATGCCGTCTTGAACGGGCCAAGAAGTGGTGCCACCTCCGTATCGGTCATCAGAACCTCAAAGATGGTCTCATAGCTCTCATTCAGGAATGACAGGATATGTGGCATGTCGCTATATTTGCCCAACCAATATGCTGGAGTCATTACATTACCCATTGCGTCACGAACAATACCCGTTGGTTTGATCATGCCAGTCTCTGGGTCGATGGTCTTGTCAAAGTTTAACTCCTTCCCATTCTCATCATAAGGTCTCTTCTCATAGTTGCAGAAGAAATAGATACAGGCAGCAAGGAAGTTGACAGCTGAAGTCTGGAAGAACTGGTCACTACCTCCACCACCCTCTTTCTTGCCTTTCTGCAAGGATTCAAGAAGGGTCTCGGCTGTTTCACTAGCGGCTGCCAGATTGCCGATGTATTTCAGTTGAATAGGATTGACACGACGGCTGTACTCGACATTCACGAAATTGATGATGTTGAACTGACAGTCTTTCGGAGTCTTTCCGGCTTTCTTGTTGATACGGTAGTGATAGTACAATTTCTGGGCAAGCGTCGGGAACTTGTAATCATAGACAACCATGGCAAAGCCTTTGGCACTGTGCTGGCGGATAAAAGGCTCAATAATGGGAAAGGTCTTACCGGAACCAGGTGTGCCAACGACCCATGTACCACGGAAGGGATTGATGACATTGACCCATCCCTTGCGGAACTTACCCTTGTAATAATAACGCATCGGGATATTCACACTGTACTTATTCTCTACTTTCTCCTCCATCTGCTCAAAGCTCTCGTTCTCGAAGTTGAAACGGTCTTTCAGCAAGCCATCCTTCAGGTATTTGGAAATATTGTCAAGTGCAACATGAACTAATACAGTACCGACCACAGACATGACTAAGTATATCCATGTGCTGCTGTGGAGCGTGAAGAACGTTGGATTCCAATGACGATTAAAGACCCAAACGGAGAAGAACATGAGTATCACGCCAAAAGTAATGGGATAGATGACCATACGCTTGGAGTTGAACTCCAAATGCTTCTTATTTCTGGTGCCGACACAAGTAACGCATATCATCAAGAAAGTCATGATCTTACTGCGAAGCATGTGGCCGTCCTGGTAAACATCCATGAGTTTGAGCCTGTCATGGATGTCAACGAGTATTCCCCCCAGAAGTCCAGGACTTCCGGGTTTATGGCATATTCAAAGAACTCAACTACCAAAGAGAGGTAGATGAATGTACGGAATATTTTATATAGCGACTGAAGGTCTTTGCTTTCTTCCATCACTTATGGTTTTGTTCTTCTTTGTTCAAACGAATCATCATTATTGGTCTCACTGGCAAAGAAGTATGCTTGTCAGTGCTTTCAAAACGACCTGAATAGAGGTTGAAACGCCATGCTCTGTCTGTGGCAGCACCTTCACATTCTGTACTCGTCCAGTACCAGCAATCAACAGAGTCAACAGGAAGGACTCCCCCTCCACATCGCTCGATAGTTGCATTGACGATATGCCTTGCCGCATAGAGCTTATACATCTCACTGACGGACGGGATGAAATACTTGGCTTGTACACTTGATGCTATAGGGGATTCTATCTTACCGTAACGCAAGGCCGTCGTGTTTGACTCTCCATCGCAAGCATTGATGTCAGTGGAAGTTCCCTGAGCAACATAGATGGTGTCTGGATTGCTGAAAGCATCCTGAGAAGAGGCATTCAAACTGACGGCATAGGCGATACCTGATATTTCGTCTGCTGCATCTACATAGAAAAGAACTGCTTCTGGAGTATTGCCGTTCGCAATACATTTGTCATAAGTGGTGACATCACCATTGGTGCCATAGACCATGCCCGGCATCCAGCTATGCCAAGAGTAATCTTCCTCGAAATGTTCATCGCAGGAAGTAAAAAGCATAGTTACCATTATAGCATAGAATAGCTTTGTAAATATTATTGTCTTCATAATCGTCGTTTTTATCGTGAACCTGTTGGAAGTTTAATGCCTAACACAATGCCTGTACGAAACAGGTCTTCACCATTGATGCACAAATCGGTCTTCACCTGCCAATAGAGCTGCCATCCATGACGGAGAACATAATTATGCTCGTAGCCAAGATTTGCCCAACCTACTACCTCATGGGTATCACTGCCAGCACTGGCTCCGATACGCAGGCTACCGTACTTGTTTCGAGAACGTACAACACATGGGTTATAGGCCACACCCAATCCCCATGTGCGATAGTTGTTCCAGAAAGATTCTTTGGTAACATGTCCGGCTGATTCGTCCTTTGCCCACTTTACATAGCCATTGGCAAAATATTCCCAGGCATTGTGATTCTTTGTCTCATGCTCCACGGCAAGCGTTACATCAAAGCCTCTCTCATAGAGCACACCAACGCCCAATGTGATACGGTTGCCGTGACTCTGTGCTTTACTTGTCACTGCCAGCAATAGCATGGCAGAGACAAGCAACGGCTTCAAAAAACTTATTTTCTTCATAGTTCACTCGTTTTTATTCTTCCATCAGTATGGCTCTATTAAACGAATCGGCACTGAGCACATCCTCATACTCAATACAGAGATTGATGGTACGGCCACTAATCTGCTTCTCACTAAGTTCTATAGTCAGAATCTTGTCATTGGGAAAAGTCATCTTCTTCAAGACAATGACATTCCTATAGCCGTAGCGGAAAGATTGTGTAAGATCAAGAACAAGTTCCGGTTTCAACTCAATAGTCTGCACAGTCGTTGCTTTAGAGGTTTTCTTATCATTGAGCTTAACCCTTAACTGGTCTATATCAAAACGGATGTTAGTCCTATTCTCCACAGAGAAATCAATGAAGAAATACTCTCCGACACTATAGATGTTATTTAGGCGCATTATCATACGGTGCCTCTTGGTTGAAACGTTGCGAAAACGTGCTGGCGATGCCCAGATTTGACGCGCATACCGTGTCATATCTTCTGTTGACATGCTGACGGCAGGATTATTATACGGAACTCGCTCGTCCAAGGAAATCGTCTTCTCTGTCACTGCTTCATCCATATGGGAAGTATAGATAAGAGCATACTGGGTACGGTAACGCTCTGTAACGATAGTTACAACGGCCAACACGTCGCCGTCATGGTGTACGTCCATGCCCTCCTTGGGTTTGAGACGGACTGTGTTGTTGATAGGCTGGTCACCAGCAACCTTGTCTGTACTGATGTCCACAAAACGGACGGGCTCACTGGCAGTAATGACAGTGGTTACATTCTCGTTGACGGTAAGATATAGCATATCGTCCATTGTCGTCTGTGCCATAGTTGGCACGGAAGCAAGCAGCATAACGACTGCCGCACCGAAAAAACTTGTAAGTTTCATATTATTCTGATTTATTTTCTTCATTTTTTTCAAATCATCTTCAGGTTCATATCCAGGATGATAACCAGCTATCGTCCTTCGTTCCATTCTTTCATGGATAAGATATTTGGCATAAGCCTCCCATTCCTTCTTATAGCTGTTATTCATATCGTTCCATTCATCATAATAACCCTTTCCTAATGACATTAAGAAGAATGTCAAAATATCACGAGTCACACGTTTTGCAACGAGGCTATCTATATCATCGATAAACATGAAATCCTCCATTGAATGATACCATGCGGCATCAAATTCTTCTGCTGTCAATGGAAACTGAAATGAGAAAAACACCTCTTCATCTGACTCCTCGCTAGTTCTCATTAGTTCTATTTCGTAGCAATTGCTTTCGCCTGGACCAGAACATACTTCAATGCAATCGGAACCTAAATACAACTGAAGATAATTTCCTCCCATACTGATTGAGGCTATGGAATCAACGCCTATAATAAAATCCTTCATGATTATTTCTCCTTTCTCTTTTCTTTTGAATTGATAAGATATACCTGTGTTCCATACTTGATATTCACCTTATTCTTGCGAATGTTCTTAGAGATGGCATTGGCCGTTTTCTGATAAGCATTCTGAAGGGCTTGCATTCCCCATCGGCCCAAGGAACTGGTAACCGAGCCATCGTTTAGGCTCATGCTTTGGCTCATGGCTCCACTGGCCACATCCTGCGTGGTTTCCCTGAAGCTGCTCCTTGGTACATACAATCCTTCCATACCATCGGTATCGTAGATACTCAGATTAACCTTTACCAATTCGTCATCAAAGAGAACACTCTTGACGGTTCCTTTAACACGCTGTTGGCTGAAACTACTCATCGTGCAATACAGATAGCTGCCGCTTGGGATAGTACGGTCGCCAACGTCGACGTCATCAAGTAACCTCAGACGCACACGGCTTCCATCAACCGCCTTGACGTTCTCATCGACAATGGCTTTAATAAGCTTGTTCTGAGGTTCATTGGTCGTGATGGTGTTGAAATGGTCTGAGGTCTCTTTCTGAGTCTTCACGACCTCTTCTGCCTCTGCCTCTTCCGAAATCTCGGTAACGGCATTCTCGTTGATGGAGACTTCACCAACTTTCTGTTCTATTTGCTGACGAGCTTTGCCTCCTGCCTCGACTGCACCATTCTCTACGGCAGACATACCTTCTGAAGCTTGGCGTTGACCTTCCATCCTCGCTTCAACAAGTGCCTTACGAAGACCTTCCAGCATCTCGTCTTCCTCTGACGTGTTTCCTCCTGTGCGGTCATCGGCAAAATGATTATCTTGTGCCTGTTGCTGGCGCATCTGCTCCTGCAACTGCTTCAGACGTTCCAAAGACTCCTGGGCCTGTTTGCTGTTAGGATCCATAGCAGCGACCTCTGCATCACTGTACTGTGACGTATATTCTTCCTTGATGTCTTCCCCACCACGCTCAATGTTCTCTACGGCTGATTCATCCTTAATCTTGCCAAAGTCATTGAGCATATTGGTGTACTTGTCGCCGATACCGTCACCTTTGATATTGGCATCAGGCAACTTGTCATTAAAGAACTCGGTGGTTTCCAAGTTCGATTTGTCCACCTCAGCTTTTTCCGTTCCAAAGAGGCGTATGACAAAGAAGCCCAAGAACAGAATGGGAATATACAGGATGGCAGGAAGCATATACTTCGGCTGCCGGAAGTTAATCTTTTCTGTAAGCTTCATATTCGTCTATTTGATGTGGTGTATAACTGTTGATGTCTTTCCTCTCCGTCATACCCTGCTCTTTGGGTGCATGATGACGCTTAAAATGAAGTTCCTTCTCCTGCCGTTCAACGGCACTGGAAGGCTGAGGTCGGTACTTGACTGAGGGTGTGTCAAAATGTACACATTCTCTTTTTTATGCACAAAGCCCCGACTTTCTCAAGCCAGGGCTTTGCTATTTCCTAAAGTTTTTGTACCTTTAGGCATACAAAAAATCTCATTATGACAAAGGTACACTTTCGTTCTTACATACACAAGAAAATGATTCTTTTTCCTCAAAGAATCGATAAGGATATCGCAGAAGATGACCCTGTTCGTCTTTTAGACGCCTTGGTGGATAATCTTATGTTGGATAATGTCTACAAGCTTTATAAGCCCAGTGGTCGCAAGCCTTATCATCCACAAATGATGCTCAAGGTGATTCTTTACGCCTATATGAATAATATCTATTCCTGCCGTCGTATAGAGTCGCTTCTCAAGCGTGACATTCATTTCATCTATCTGGCAGGATATGAGCAGCCTGATTTTATTACCATCAATCGTTTTCGTAATCGTGTGAAAAAGGAAATCAACAATATCTTCACACAAGTCGTATTAGTACTTGCAGCCAAAGGTTTGATAAGTCTTGACGTTGAATATATTGACGGCACAAAAATAGAATCGAAAGCCAACAAGTATACCTTCGTTTGGAAGAGAACCGTGGAAAAGAACCGCGCCAAGTTGCAGGAACAAATACGCACACTCTTGCTTCAGGTTGATGATGTCATAGCGCAGGACAATGCCGCTAAGACAGAAGGTGTCGAGTTTACTGCAGCTCTGCTCGATGAGATATCCGAGGAATTGAACAAGTCTTTGGAATCAGCCCCTGAGCCTAAGACTAAAGAAGAGAAGCAGGCTGTTAGAACCAAGAAAAAACAGCTTAAAGAGCTTGAGAAGAAACGTAATAAACTCCAGGAGTATGACCAACACCTTGAGATTATGGGAGAGAGAAACTCCTACAGCAAGACCGACCCTGATGCCACGTTTATGCACATGAAGGAGGACGCTATGCGGAACGGACAGACTAAGCCTGGATATAATCTGCAGATAGCAACGGAGAACCAGTTCATCACCGACTTTGCACTCTATGCCAATCGTACCGATACACTCACACTACCTTCTTTCTTGGAGTCTTTCAAATCACGCTATCATCGTTATACCAAGACAGTCGTAGCCGATTCGGGGTATGGCTCCGAGGAGAACTATCTGTTCATGGACGTACATAATATGGAAGCCTATGTGAAGTATAACTACTTCCATAAAGAGCAGCGTCCACGCTACACACCTAACCCATTCAGTCCCGCAAGCCTTTATTATAATAAGGAACAGGATTTCTACGTCTGCCCTATGGGACAGCATATGAAGCGTATAGGTATGAAGCGTTCCCTAACCTCTAATGGATTCGTTACTTACAGCGTACGTTATCAGGCAGAACGCTGTGATGGTTGTCCCTTGAGAGGCTCATGTTTTAAGGCAAGAGGGAACAGAATTATAGAAGTAAACCACCAACTACAGCACTATAAACAAAAGGCACGGGAACTACTGACCTCGGAAGAAGGCATCAAGCATCGAGGACGAAGGTGCATAGAACCAGAAGCTGTTTTTGGACAAACAAAATATAATAAAGCCTACAAGAGGTTTAGGCATTTTGGAAAAGACAAGGTCAATATGGACTTTGCCTTCTTCGCTATTGCCTTTAACATAGGGAAAATGTGTAGAAAAACCAATCTCAAGGAACTAAAAGCCGTCATGGAGCTACTTTTAGTCACCTTCAGATGCTTTATACAAGTTTATATAGGTTATTTAAAGCCCAATAAATCATTTTATATGAAATTAGCAGCATAGCTGAAGTAAATAATGAATTATGTGGTAGACAAGGTAAAGGGGGGAGTAAAAAGAGGATGTGTCAATTTTGACACACCCTCATGTGATGTATATTAAGCACATTCAAGAAGTCCTTCAATGTCTTCTATAGTATTAACCTCGGTCTCCTTGAAATAGAAATGTGTATCAAGTGAGCCGTTCACATAGCAATCAAAGTCTTCTCTATCACAGCCCTTATTCTTAACATATTCGTACACAACTTTAAACCAAAGTATATCTATCAAGCAGTTTCTAACATTACGTATGTCAAAACCTGCACTCTCAATAGCATTGTCTAAATCTTCACTTGTCCAATCGTAACCAAAATTAAATTTGAAGTTTTCAAACTTATAATCTTCCTTACAGAAGCCTAACGATAGCAAGATAGCATAGTTGTTGGTCATAATTCTTGTTGTTAATAAGTAATACATTTCCCTCTCGTTCAACTGCTTAACAGCATCACGGTCAGGCTTTCAAATTTTACGTGCAAATGAGGTAGTAAGGTCATTAGGAAGATAAGCAAAGTAATTTAAGGATATTCTCATGGAAAACCCAAATCTTTGATTTGCGGAAGGCTGCCGTGAGAATATCCTTAAATGGCGTAGCGGTACTTTGTGTTCTTACGACCTTGCTTACCTTTGCAAAGGAAAATTAAAGCCAGATATGTCTACTGTAGAATAGTTGAAAACTAATCAAGATAGATATTTTGAAGATTTATCACTCAAAATATCGTATATAGGGCTTATTTTGTAACTTTGAGGTAAATCAAAGATAATAAAGGACTATGGTAAAGGTAATACATGTGCAACTGATGGAAGGGAGGAAGAACTATTATTTCGGATCTATTCCTGCAATTTATAGTGTACTGACAGCAGAAGATATTGGTATCAAGCAACGTTCACTGGAAAGAGTAGGGTTAAGTAAAGGAGGGGTGGTGTTAAACAAGAAGGCTATCATTCGAGCTTCGGAGTTGATTCGGACGAAAACGAACTGCAAGGGAAAGGGATTTGGAAGTATTGAAAAGTCCACTAAATGAAACATTTGATATAATCTGATATAAAAGGTTCGATTCCTACTTTTTACGACTTCTGTTATTCATTGAAAAACAGGTAATTACAAATGCTGAAAAATATTTACATAAAAAAGCGTTTTTCAGGATTGAACAAATTTTCGGAGAAAAAAGTGGGGCAACTTTGGGGCAAAAAGTGGGGCAACTTTTTAGTATAGATAAATAAAAAGTCCCTAAGTTGTTGTAACTTAGGGACTTAACTCGCTGTGCGATGCGGAGAGAGAGGCTCTTTCTCTTGAACCTTTAAATAGTATCATAAACGTTCAATATGTTGTATAATAGCACTTTAAGTAGAAAGTTAATAAAATAAGATTTCATAGAAAATCTTTGGTAGAATCAATTTTTGGGTGTAAATTTGGGTGCATAAATTAAAACATCCAAAAGTATGAACATCAAGCGGAATATTATCTTCACGTTGGAAAGCAGGAAAAAGGACGGAGTTCTCATAGTTGAGAATGTACCTATCCGTATGCGTGTTAATTTTGCTTCCAAACGAATTGAATTCACAACAGGTTATCGTATTGATGCTGCGAAATGGGATTCTGATAAGCAGCGAGTAAGAAACGGTTGCACAAACAAATTGAAACAATCAGCTTCTGAAATCAATGCTTCACTCTTGGGCTACTATACAGAAATACAGGACATCTTCAAGAAGTTTGAAGTAGAAGAAATAATGCCAACTCCTGAACAAATTAAAGAGGCATTCAATACGCTGTACAAACCTATAGAAGAAGTCAAACCGAGAAAATCAACACCTAATGTTTTCTACAAGGTATTCGATGAGTTTGTGAGAGATTGTGGACGACAGAATGATTGGACTGATTCTACTTACGAGAAGTTTGCTGCTGTGAAAAATCATTTGATGAACTTTCGTGATGGACTTACATTTGATTTCTTTGATGAGAAAGGACTAAATGATTATGTTACCTATCTTCGTGATGTAAAGGAAATGCGCAATTCTACTATTGGCAAGCAACTAAGTTTCTTGAAGTGGTTTTTACGCTGGGCTTTCAAGAAAGGTGTACATCAGAACAATGCTTACGATAGTTATAAACCTAAACTCAAAAGCACACAGAAGAAAATCATCTTCTTCACATGGGAGGAACTGAACAAACTCCGAGAGTTCGAAATACCAGCTGCCAAGCAAGCTTTGGACAGAGTGCGTGATGTATTTCTTTTCCAATGCTTCACAGGCTTGCGCTACTCCGATGTGTTTAATCTTCGTAGAAGTGATATAAAGGGCGACCACATTGAGGTTACAACGGTTAAGACTTCTGATAGCCTGATTATCGAGTTGAACAACCATAGTAAAGCGATTCTTGATAAATATAAGGATGTGGTATTTGAAGATGACAAGGTTTTGCCTGTCATTACTAACCAGAAAATGAACGATTATCTTAAAGAATTAGCTGAGCTCGCAGGCATTGACGAACCTGTACGCCAAACTTATTATAGAGGTAATGAGCGCATTGACGAAGTTACACCTAAATATGCCTTGCTTGGAACACATGCTGGT
>ERZ773079.1392-NODE-1392-length-14545-cov-3.949068_pt1 | contig 14545 bp, 12 predicted proteins | sample MGYA00511355_ERZ773079 | MGnify/ENA primary metagenome ERZ773079 (study PRJEB29015, sample SAMEA2737979) | human oral metagenome | biome: human oral; feature: human-associated habitat; material: dental | place: China | collected 2117 ... | reverse complement strand
AATTAATATAATGATAACTATTTTTACATATTTTTAAGTTCATCTTCTATTTTTTTTTTATTTTCTAATTCTTCGTCTATAACACATTCATCTAGAGTAATATTATTTTCTAAGTTAAATGGTTCATAACTCATAGTACTATCATCAGATAAATAGAACATTCTTATACTACGTCCATAATCATCTTCTCTTATTCTAAATTTATCAAGCGGCATTACTACGTGTATCTCACTACTATTAGGTATAAGAGGTCTTACCGGACCAGCATTACGAAGTCCTTTAGTATAATGTACATACATAGTTTCATTTTCTATATCACGTGGAGATAATATGTATCTAGAAACTCCATCTCTATCCTTCTTAACTCCCATAGACATAAAGTTTTGATAAGTAATTTGATTAGTTTCTTCATTACGTTCTTCGATTTGTGTACGATGACAGAACACCATTAATTCTAATTCTGTAGATAATGCCTTAGATCCTGCAAGTAATCCAGGACTAAAGTTTAACACTGGATCTACCTGACGAGAATACTTTCCACATTCTCCTATAATACTTCCTGCTTCTCCAGAAAGTTGAGCAGCGGTTATTACTGGAATGGCTTTATGTACAGCCATATCTCTGCATTCTTTTACTTTTTGTCTAAGCAATGCAGCTCCTTCTCCTCCAGTAGTTCCTAGGTTTTGGTGTTTTGCACTATAAACATCAAGTCTATCAACATAATCTATAAGAACTATTATTGGTTGAAATCCTACATTCATACAGTTATTATATTCATCTTCTACTTCGGATATAGTAGTATGATAATCTCCGGTAAGTCTTTCTATATATACTATAGGTATCTTAAGTCCAGATTTTCTATTAGTTTCTATTACTAATTTTTCTATATCTTCGTCAGTCATTTCTTTCATACCAGCTTCATCTATAGAGACTCCGCACCATTGTAAATGTCTAACCATAAGTTGCTTTCTTGTAAGCTCTAGACTTATATAAAGAACACAAGGCTTATATTCATTATTTATCATTTCACATTCATTAGATTTACTTACATATAATCCTATATTTTGTAAAATCATAGATTTTCCCGATCCTGTATATGCTCCGAATAGTATACATGTTTTTCCTGTAAATCCTCCACCAGAAAGCATATCTATTGCAGGAATAGTCTTTATTCTATTAGTTACTGCTTGTCTCATTTCTACTAGTACTGGTGTAAGTGTTCCGTGAGTAGTATCGTCATCTGGGTCCATTATAAGAACGTTTGACGATGCAGAGCCTATTTTAATCATATTTACTTTTTTATAAAGTTCTTCTGCTGTACGCATAAAGTTCCTAAGAGCTTCTACTGTCTTTTTACTATTATTACTGTATTCTATAGTAGATAAGCTATCAGTCAAATCATCAACAGTATCTTCTACCTTAGATCTTATACTTATAGCATTCACAGTATCAAGTATATCATTTCTATAACGCTTACTATAAGAGGCATTATCATCTATATTTACTTTTATTTCATCAGAGAAGTCGGTTTGACTTATAATATAAAGAGCTTCTCTATCTTCACATACGCCTTCATCTAATATAGTACCAAGCACAGATATAAGATTCTGTACGTCTGAATCCTGTTTATACTCTTCATTCATATTATTAAGGCATCTATTTGAAGCAGATATAAATGCTCTATCTTTTATATCTTGAAGTATACAGTTAATTATGCTAATTATTAGCTCCTTTCTCATTCTATATCACATCCTATAATATTATCTATAATATGTTGTGGAATTTCTGCGTTATATTTTTCCTTATAGATATCTTTAAGTATATGCAGAGCGTCTTGAGACTTCAATACTGTTTTAGTCATAATGTATTCTTTTTCATTAGTTTGCTTTAAATTAACCTTCTTTACAAACTTTGCTGGTATAGTAGTCTTCCAGATATTATATTTATATTTCGTAGATTCTGATCCGTCTATAGTAATATTAAATATAACGTTATCGTAAGAATCTCTTCTACTATTAGCCAGTAATACATCTATAGTATTATTTATAAAATCTAAGTTTATATATTCATGCTTTATAAGATAAGGATTTTCTATATATTCGTATTTATAATCATATTCATATAAAGTTATAAGCTTTAACCCATATCCTTTATTCTCAGCGCTATGACCTCTTTCATTTATTATACGATTAGTATAATAAATATTCTTAAATGAAAGATCACTATGAACATGGCCTCCAACTACGCAATACTTTACTTTCTGTATAAAATCATTACTAGTTACTACTATAGAACGTCCCATATTAAACTTACTATCTATTTGATTTAAAGCAGGTATAGCAAAGTCCATCATTCCATGGAAAATTAATACGTCTGATTTAGTCTTCTTGTTAAGATCAGCTTGGAATAATTCATATTTACTATAATACAATTCTGGAACGAATAATAATTTTATACCTTGTATTTCTATATTTTTCATTTCATCTATATAAATAAAGTTCTGTAATATCTTATGTACATTTTCCATTACTTTTCCATCATGCGATGGTGTTCCTCTTAAGATAATAAAAGATGTATTTACTTTTTTACAGAACACTGCTATATCGTTTATAAAACTTACTAGATTACTAAACTCAGATGTTTCAGCACGTAAGTTTGCATCATCTACAGTATCTCCTGCTATACAAAATATATTAGGATGATACTTTTCTATAGTTTCTATTATGTGATTTTTTAATTTAGGAATAATATTTTCCTCAATTCTTTCAAAATGTAAATCTGCTGTAATTAATATTTTATGCATTTATTTTCTCCTTTACAATTTCATTTAAACATGGTAAAATATATAATTAACAGTTAAACAATTATGTTTAGTACGAAACAATGGAATGTTTAAATTATAAAGAGGGGAAGTGTTACACAATGGCGCGTAAAGAATCAAAAATAGAATCTTTCAAAATCACTTTAGAATTATCCGCTCACATGTTTTATACTATTTTTACCATGTCTTTTGAAATGTTATATAATATCGTAAATAGTCTTGTAGGTAATGTAGCGCGTCACAGCGATAAGCTACAAAGTATCATACCAGATAAAACTCTAGACTGGTTTAAGAAAGTAGAATCAGAAACAAAGACTAGAGAAGAAAGCTATAAGGCTGCTAAAGATACAGTCGAAGACGTATTTAAGAATATTAAAAATACTAACAATAAGACACAGGATACTGTTGAAGAAAAGTCAGCTGAAGAAATAAAGATAGATAAAGTAGAAGTGAAGCAAGAGATAAGACAAGAAATTAAAGAAAGAATAGCCAAAGGGCAAGATGTAGGGGTAAATAACTATATAGATACTATAGTAAATATCACAATAGGTGACGTTACTATACAAAATATAGAAAATATGAATAGTTTGATATCTACTCTTAAAGATATTACAGATAGAGTAAATAAGCTAGACTATACTAAAATGAGTATGGAAGAATTAGTTGACTTGAAAGATAGAATCAATAACAGTATTGCTAGCATTAATGCTAAAGATTTACAAAATCAAGCTCTTAGAGATAAGCAATTTGAAAATATTAAAGAATAATGGGAGTGAAATAACTCCCATTTGCATTTATTTACGTCTTAAATAAAATGGCGTAAATAAATGGGGTAGGGAGAATTAAATCTCCCCATGAAGTTTCATATGAATAAAAAATTAAAGAAATTCTAATAAATTTCCACATTATTACTTGTCTATGAAAATGTTAATATAATTTGATCTATAGCTGCTTTTTGTCTTATTTGCTCTAAAAGATTTGTTCTGTCTCCTTCAGCATTCACAAAGTTGTCTAGACTCAAGTCTACAGATCCACTTCCTATTTCTATCTTAAGATTTCTTAAATCATTATTATATAGATTTATCATCAAATCATATTTACATAGTTGTTCAAACCAATGCTCAAGACCTATAGTAATAGTACTCAAGTTTTTAGGATGTGTACATTCTATTATTACTTTATAATAGCCTCCGTACATAGGAGTATTATATTGACCCATATTCTTCATTACTAAAGAAGATGGTGGTCTAAAACTTATCGTAGGTTTTTCTATGTTTTGCTTAGTAATAGCCTTTGCAGTCCACGATGGTAAATCACTCTTTATTCCAGTACTCCAACCATTCATAAGACCGTATCTACGTGTATCTTGTAAGAAAGCACGCTTTATTTCTACTCCAAGCTCTCTAAATCTATCCATTATTAAGTCAGGTATTCTATAAGCTACATCGTTGTAATTATATATACCTCCTATAACACTCTTAGACCAGAACGTTACTATACTATCTATATTTATTACTATATGAAAGCCTGAGACTCTATTAAATGTCTTAAGACTATTATTAATTATACTATCACGTATAATATTATCATTATATGATGCTCCTAATATCCCATTTAGACCTATATCTTTTTTTATTTTATCTATCAGTACATTTATATTCATATCAGAGAAATACACCTCCTCCTTTAGAATTCTTTAAATATACTAAGTTTTGTCATATTCATAGCATCTTCAAAAGATACTTCTTTCTTTTCTTTAATAGGAGTTCTTACTGCTATTACAGATGGATTAGACGGATCTATAAGTACAGTGGACTCATTTCCTATAAATTTACTAAGTATAGAACCAGAAGATTCAGTTCCAAACATTCCAGCAGTACGTTGTACAAGTTCTAAGTTAATAACTTTCATATTAACTGTATCATATACTTGTACTTGTCCTCCAGCAAAGACGCTATTCCAGTTAGCTGGATTTTGTACATAATCTATTCCTATAACTTCTATTTCTCTAGCTACTATAGGAGACTGAGTATTATCAAAGTTTCCAACTGTACGTATAGAGAATCCTGGAGCTATTCCATTAAGCATTTCTAATGCTATATGTGGATTAGTTGTAGAAGTCTTTATAGTAAAGTAAGTTTTATTATTTTCTTGTCTATAAGCTATAACTCTATGAGTTACGTTATCACCAGGCGTTTTATGTAATCTTTGCATAGTAGCCTGAAAAGCGCCTTCTGGATCTTTATTATCAATTATTAGGTCAGGGTGCTCATTCTCCAATTCTGTTAATAACTAGTCGCTACTCTAGTTACAGAAGTATTTCAACTTCATTCTCTAGCTTTCACTAGACGATCATCTTATACAATGAAAGGATATTAACTATGAGCTTTATTAATATCGTTCAGACTAAATCAATCCCAATAAATATATTGGGCGTGTGCTTTTCTTCCTCGCTTGAGGCTTTACTCTCTTCTCAGAGATAGTCGTTGATCTATTTTTTTTTAAAATAGAGCTGATTATCCATTATTTGTGAATACTTAGGATTTAACCTTATATTCATCCTATCACTTATTTCCGCTTTCGCTACCTTATAGGCTGATAGGCTCTTAGGAACTTCCAGCTTTTAACACACTTTCGATCTCACATTACTGTAAGAAAGGGCAATCTTACCGCATACTCCACCTTTTCTTAATTGATTTTGAAATCCGTAATTAGCCATTCCATTTAAGAATACATCTGCAGGATATAGTTTATTATTACTTGTAGGCTTACTATGGTCTATTGCCTCTATTTCAAATACTAGATAAGATTCTCCATTTCTTATACTTCTTACAAGCTCAGGAGTCAATCCTTTAAGCATATACTCTATAGCAGTACTATTATTAGTTCCAGTATATCCTTCAGATTCTATCCCTACACCAGAAGATATTCTATCGGCTTTTACACTCAATATCTTTTGTCCCATAGGAGCTATTCTATCTTGTATTATTAGTTTTTCATCATATTTCATATATGGTATCTCTAACCTCCTTTATGATATAGTCAAACAAAAAAAAGATTGGAGAACTCCAGTGTTAGTGAAGTCCTCCGTTCTTTTTATATTATATTTTATGGTATAAGTTGTGTATTATATCCATATACTGCAAAGTCACCTGCAGCTCCTCTTAATGTATTGAAGTTGAATGTGCAATCCATACATAAGCTTGGAACGTTTGGATGTTTAGGGTTTCTTTGAGCATTATCGTTTGTAACTCTGATAGGAGTTTCAGTTCCTAATACTGTTTGAATATTAGGTTCTGCGAAATAAGGTATAATATTAAATGTATATTTAATTTGATCTGGAGCTAATGGATTATTTGAAGCATCCACAGTTTTAGCTTCAAGACCGCCTTTATCAGTACCTACAACGATAGCAGATATAGGAGCTTTTACGTCGTCTCCTATAGTTAAGATATTTACAGTTGATTCTTGATTTACTCCTAAGAATTTATCATCAGAAGCTTCTGTAACTTCTCCTACTACAGTAGTCATTTTACCAGCAAATACTCCTAAGTGGTAAGAAGACGCAAACATATTGATTTGAGCATCTTTTTGAGATTGAGAAGCTATTCTGTATTTTTGAGCCAATGCATAGAATGCAGGTCCAAGTTGTACGTTCATAGTTTCAATCTTTCTTACTGATGTAGCTATTTGTAAGTCAACTGTTTGAGAAGCATATAATGTTTTCTTTTTAGTTAACTCGTCTCCACCAGTGTATTCAGCTATAACAGATGCTTTCATTTTATCATAACCTTCAAAGAATACAATTTCTTTTCTTTGTCCGATAAATTCTGTAGCCATATTCATAATTCTTGCGAAGTATGATCCTCCTAATCTTTCATCTAAGACTTCAAGTTGATCATTTAATACAGGTATCCATTCTTTGATTTCTGGACCAGCATTTAAATATCCTCTTTCCTCTTTTAATGTATATTCAGGAGTAGATTTCCACATATTATATGGATCTAATATTTTAAATTCTATATTGATAGCATCTACATCATTAGTAGCAGCTGAACCATGTGCTTTATCACAAGCTACCATTATAGTTTGATCTTGTCCATTGAATTGAACAGTTAAATAGTAAGTTTCAGTAGGTTTAGATTTATCAGGAGTTACTAATAATACTTTACCTTTGTAGTCTTGTTCATTATTAGTTTCAGATAACATTAAACCAGCGTTTACATCGTATACTGGACCAAAGTTTTTACCATTTATAGTCAAGCTTTCTACATAGAAATCTGATCTTACTAATTCATCAGCAGTAATAGCAGACTTTTGACCAGCAGCTATTGTAGCTTGAGATTCTAATACTCCAGTAGAAGTATTTGGAATGAATAGTAAATCAGATCTTAATTTGATAAGTTGTCTGAAGTTTGCTTTCTTTATAGTTACTTTTTTAGTAAGAGTTTTGAATAATTTAGAGATTCCTTCTAACTTAGATCCAGTTTTATCATGTTGTCTTGGATCTATATATGCTAATACATCTTCTCTTCTAAATTCATGTTTAATAGTATGATCATCAGGATCTACTACTTGATACATAGGAATTTGAGTATGTACTGGAATAGAAGTAAATTTATTATAAAGTTGTTTTATTTTTAAAACTTTGTTATACATAGTTGCGCAAGCAGCTATCCATTGGATTTGAGTTTCTAATTTAGGATATACGATTGCAGCTTGATATGAATAACTTTCCATTGCTGCTACTGAACTAGGTTGTAATTTACCTATTTGAGCTTCTTTAACTCCGCTGAATAATGAGAATAAAGCAGATTCTAAAGCTTCACTAGTGTGTTCTAATTTCCATTTAGCAGCCATTTGTTTAGCTGGAGTATTATATATACCTTTAGCCATATCGTTTTCTAAAGCAGATTTTTGTCTTTTAATATGTTGAAACGCAGTTTGTACTTCAGTTGGTAATGAATTGAATTTATCTGAGTTATTAGCATATTCTTTTGCAGCTGCTTCTATACCTTTAGTAATATCTGTTTGGTATATAGTGATCTTTTGATCTCTATCTAACCAGTCAGATTGACTTACAGTAGGTATATATTTCTTTAATAAAGATTGTAATTTTATATTTGTTTCTGCTCCATATTGTCCGAATGCTTTTTTAATTACAGCATTGTGATCAGATGTATTAGAAGCCATAAAACCTCTAAGTGATTCTAATCCTGCTATATCAGCAGCCAAGACGTCAGGAACGAAATTATTTCCATGAATTGCCATATTGGATATTCCTCCTTAGTATATTTATATTTGATATATGATTATACAAATACATAAGACTTCAAAACTCTTATGTATTTGTATTTATATAGTATTAGTCACCTATTCTAGTTTCACCAGAAATAACTTTAGCAGCGTCAGCAAGTACCATTTGAATTGCAGACCCAACTTCTTTCATAAGAGAATTAATTATTTTCTTAGATTCAACTAATGTTTGTAATACTTGTCCTAACGCAGTTAATAAAGTATCTCTAGCATCAGCTGGTGTAGATGTATCTGATTGTCTTTCATTTCCTAACTTATCTATAGATTTTTCTACTGCTTTATTTATTTTCTTAAATTGCTTTAACCATTTAACGTCTCTTCTTGTAGCATTTTCAATAGTAGTTAAAGCACTTATCAATGCACTTTTAGCATTGTCTATACTAAGATCTTCTGCTTCTCTTAATTCTTCAACTCTATTTTTTATAGAATCTTTAATTTCAGAGAATCTATCTTTAAAAGAATCAGTAGTAGATTGATTATTTATAATTTCTGTAAACATTCTAGATATAGCACTATCTTCATTATTACGAGCTCCTCTTTCAAGTCCTAAGAATATTCTTCCAAACACATGTCCGATAGATGATAATGTACTAGTAGCTAAAGCTGATGGTGTTTCACCTGTAGGTTGTCTAAAAGATGAAATTCTACTTACACCATTTATAACACTGTCTACAAATGATGCAGCTGCTGAAACGTTTCTAATACTGTACTCTTTATCATTATCATTTTCACCAGAATGATTTCTAGCTGTATTAAGTTTTCCTCTATATTTTTTAGCTAATTTAGAGTATGATTTCCATCTTCCATCACATACAAATAAGAAATCCACGATGCTAGAGAAGAATTTCCAAATTTTGCCTAGAGCCTTTTTAACAGCGATTATAACATTATATCCGCCTCTTTTAACCATATTAGTTAAAGATTCATTTCCTAAAGATCCTTCATATCTAGAAAATTCTAAAATTCCTAATCCTTGAGATTCTAAAGCTGCTTCTTGATCCATTAATGCTAATTCTAAGATAACAGAACTTGAAGATTCAAGAGATTCTTCTATATTATCCATATCATCTAGAGCTAATAATTCTTCTGCGACTTCAGAACCAACATATCTTTCTGGAGTAAAGTCGTCTAAATGAGACTCATTACCTAGATGTTCTTTAATAGTGTTTAATAACATATTCATATTATTTATTTCCTCCTTTGATTATAATTATAATGCTTTAGCTATTAACCATTTAGCATCTGTAAATAATTGGTCTACAACTTTAACATAGTGTTTAGCTAATATATTCATACCAGAAGCGCATCTTGATAATGTATCTATTAACTCATTGAATATTTCATGACCAGTGTTTACATTATTTCTACTACGATTTTGTTCTCTATCGCTCATAGCTTTAACATTACTTTCCATAGCTTTTCTAGCTTGTTCTAATCTCTTTATTCCTCTATCGATGTCTTTTTGAACATCTCTTCTAAGAGTTCTAGCACCGTAAACAGCATCTAAAGCAGCAGTTATTTCAGTAAATAAAGTATCACCGTTAGCATCATGCATAGTATCTTCTTTCCAGCTTTTAGAAGATTCTTCTATTCTTTCTTTAAATTCGTTTGTGAATACTCTTCCGCCTCTAGCTTCTTCTCTACTAGTAACAGCCATCGAATTATTTCCTATTATAACTCCGCTCGCATCTACAACTGACTCTATATTATTAGTACAAACTGCTATGGTAGCTAAGCAAACATTATAAGCTTCAAATGCATCGTTCAGTCCTAATTCATTATTATTACCAGATGATATATATCTAGGAATTTCTTTTTCTATTTCATTATCGCTTCCATTTTTTCTTTCTTTTGCAGAAAAACTAGCTCTAGCTTTTACTACATCTTTTTTTATCTTTTTAGCTTTTTCTGCTAAAGATTTAAAAATCTTCTTTGTATTTGTTGATAATCCTAATAATCTCTTAAACCAAGAAATTATAGTATTAATTAATGATTTAATTTGTGCTATTCCAGAATACGCTCTTCTTTTAACTACGTCAGTAATAGCTTCTTGACCTACATATGCTAATAAGTTTCCATCTAATCCGAAATCTTTATAAACGTCTAAAGGATTAGTACCTTCAACTCCGCATTCTTTTTCAGCCATATTAACAAAAACATTTTCAGCAATAGATGTAGCTGCAGTTATTGTAGCAAACTCAGCATCATATATTGAGTTATCGATATCAGATTCAAATCCGATTTCTTCCATCATTTCATCTAGTAATGATTTAGGGTTTTCATATCCAGCTGATTCATTACCGATATTTAATAATTGATTTATATCTAACATTTATTTCCTCCTTAGGCAATTTTTTATTTATTATTTATTTAATTTTTACCACTAGCACTTGTCATAGCAGCTCCTAATCTAGTAGCGTCTGTTATAACAGTATCCAGAAGTGTGTTTACATGTTGCATACATTTATTAGCATTATTACTTACAGCACTCATAAGTTGACCTATGTTTGCTACTCTATTAAATAATTCATTACCAGCTTGTTCGTTTTCTGGATTATACTTATCTATTAGAGGTAGTATTCTTCTACGTACTTTTTCAAACCCTTCTGCATTTTTTTCAAAATTCCATAGAGTTTTATTAGCACTAGCTATATTAATAAATGCATTAAGACTTTCCTTTATCATAGCAAATGCTTTAGTATAAGGTTGCTCTTCAGGTTCTGGCTGTTCTATAGATTTAGCAGAATCTCCTAATACAGCCTTTATCTTTGCAGATATATCTTTAAGCATATTAGTAGATTCGTTAGTAGCTTCTGAATTTCCTTCAAAGAATGCTTTTATTTTATCTTGAGCAGCTCCTATGATAGAACTTATCCATCCATATATAGTATTAGCTGTTTGTTCATCATTAAATTTCTTATTTAATGCTTCTTTTAGAGATTCATTATTACTATCTCCAGCCCATTGCTCTATACTGTATTTACGATTTTTAAATTCCGCATAGAAGTTTCCATCTCTAGGATCACAAATAGCCGAAACTCCACCAATAGCTATAATACCAGCTGTAAGCTTGTTTATAATTCCATTGATTTGAGAGTCTAGTATTTTTTGTCCTTTACCATTTCCTTCATTATCAGTAACCTCTTGTTTATCAGCATTTTCTACGTCAGTTTTAATATTAGCAAGCAAAGGTCCAAGTTTACCTAATAAATAAGATGAAATTAGTACAGTAGACAAGCACTTAATTAAGATAGGAGACGCTTTAGAGACATTCACGGTTTTATTTTCGCCTTCTTTATCTTTATCATTAGTACCTAGTTTTCCACTCATTTCATTTAATTTCTTTAGGTATTCTTTTGCTTTATCGAAACCAGCTTTCAGTGATTTACGAATATTTACGACTCCTTTAAAGAAATTAACTATCCAACCAAAGAAGAAGTTTACAAACTTTTTAATCCATAATGTAAGATTAGACTTTACTCTAGAAGCCATATTCTTTACTTTATCTTTTATACCTTCTGTACCTATATATTCTGCTAGTTTGGCTTCATCGAACATTATGATATCTGAAAGTCCGCTCATTTCTACTCCAACATCATAGTCAAGTTCTGCATTAATTGCTATCTGAGTATGCGCGGTTTGTGTACTCCAAGCATCTAAAGCTTCTTTATAGTTATCGTATGATTCGTAATGGAACTCATCCATATATATTCTTTCCATTATATATTATCACCTCCTCATTGTTTCTGGTTTAACACACAAATTGTTATTTGTGCTATTTTTCCTCATTGTTTACTAAATCGTTATAAATATCTTTCAATTTAGAAAGATTTGTATATATAGTAAAGTAAGTTGAGAATATATCATCATGAGGTTTTTCTATAATAACAGATAGATAATCATCTACTATTTTAGCGAGTCTATTGTATTCTGCTATTATCTGATCAAATACTTCTATATGAGAATTATCTTGTATTACTACACGTTCACACATAGATATATTTGCTTTAATAACATCTTGCAACTCTAAGAAACGTTTAGGAAATACAGAACGAACTTGCTTATTAATATCATATTCTTGCTCTATTATAGCTTTTCTATCGAGTTTAATTTCTTTCTGTTTCTGTTTTTTCTCTCCTTCTTCGTCTCCTCCGCCAAAAAAATCATTAGATTCGTCTTCTCCACCACTAAAGAAATCATCATCTGATCCTCCGCCAAATGGGTTTCCTCCATCATCTGAAGTATCATTACCTCCAAATGGATTATCGTCTCCTCCACCGAAGCTATCTCCAGAAGAAGAGTCATCTCCTCCAAAAGGATTAATATCGTCATTATTATCAGAAGTTTCATTTCCTGTATCGTCTGAACTAAAATCAGAATCTTCTCCTACTCCATCAAAAGGATTATCTTCTTCTAGAGCAATAGTCCATCTAGGATAATTTAGAGATAAGGCTTCAAGTGACTGATCTATGAATTCGTAGTCTCTGTATTTTCCTTCAAATGCTGTCTGACTTTCTTCTCCAATTTTATTAGAGTATAAGCTAGTCTTTTTGTTTGAATTTTTATTACCCATACTCCAATCAGCGCTATTAGCGCAAGCCATAAGTTTTTTATAAATGTCATATGGCATCGTCCTCCTCCCTCCTAAAAGTCTCCTGGTATTCTAGTTTCAACTGTATAAGGATTTCCTCCAGATACTCCTATATTAAAATAAGAACCGCTTTGCATAAGAGCATCGATTCTTTGACGTCCATTCATAGAAAGATCTTTATTGAATGTCATATAACGTATTCTGTCTTTTTGTACAAGATCTCTCTTAAACTCAATCAGTTTCATTCTTGCAAATTCCATATTATGTTTTTCTGCTAAAAGTTGATCTACTACTTGGGGATCTCCTTCTTGTTTTGCGTATTCAAGTTTTTGATCATGTCTTTCTAATAAGCCATCTAGTTTAAATTCAAGTCTTTCGATAGCACGTAGTTTTATATTACGATTTGCATTACGTTGTAATATATAAACGAACGGTAAAAAGTATAGTGGACCTAGTATAATAGTCCATACCCAAGATCTTATAGAGTTTTCACTCATCATTCTTATACGTTCAAGCACTACATCAAACTCGTCGTTTAAAAGCTTTTCTTGGAATTCAAGCATTTCTTCTTTTTCACGTTGATTACGAGTCTTCATAGCACGCTTTATTGCAGACCAAGCCCAAGAAGCTATTTTACGAGGCATTTTAGACAGATTCATAAATACTTGGTACATTAAGCTTCCTTTTCTAAGACCAAATATCTTTATAGCTTGATATATATCTTTCATAGTTCCCATAAAGCTTTCTGTTCCATAATGAGAAGTAATAGCTTCATCGATTTCTTCATTTAGAGCGTATAAGTTAAATAGATTATATTCTATAGGTTCTCCATCTTTTTGCTCAATTAGAAGTTTATCATCAAAAGTAAAATAAGAAAGAGTATCTAATTCTACTAATATAGTATTAATAGCAGACTTTGGTATCTTCACTGTAGTTTGAGCATCTTCAGAATTATTAGTACTTACCTTAAGCTTTCCTTTATCAGAAGCAGTTACATAAACATATTCATTTGATTCTCCATTTTCTATCTGAACTGGTATAAAATCAGTAGGACTAATAATATCTTCAGACGAAGCTCTATCTAGCGTAAGTATAGATTCTACTCCATATGTTTTATCTATATGTTTAAATATAGGTGATTCTACAGATATTTCCATTATATCTAGAGCAGATTGACTATCAAAGTTATTAGATAATACTTTATCCACATCAGTAGTACCGATTGCATATGTTTCTACTATAAGCTTTATCACCTCTTCTATTTTCATAGTTTCTTCTTCATTCACATATATAGGACGTTGAATTAAGTCTATAATTTCAGGTTGCGTTATTTCAGATAAAATATGTGTAGCTATTATTTCACCAAACCACTTATTCCTATTAAGTTCTTCTGTATTAGAGTTTCCAAAAGAAGATATAGCTAGTACTGAATCTTGTGTAATTATAAAAGGTATACGAATAAAATAAGGATCATAAATTTCTGCAATAAAAATAGGTATAGCTTTTATTGAAATATTTGTGTTTATAGAAACGAATTTCTTTAAGACGCTTCCTGGAAAGATTGCCTCTAAAAGAAACTCGAAGTTCTTTTGTACTTTATAGAAGTTATCAGGTTTAAATCTTTCATATGTAATAGGTTTATTTTCTCCTTCATTAAAAGATCTATAAGTAAGAGACTTCTCAAGAGCTTTTTCTGTAATATATGCGGAACGTTTTGCTAGTATATATTCAGATATATTATACATATTTACCTCCTTTTCTTAGTTATTGTGTTACATAAAAAATTGTTTCGAGGTGGATATGATACAGTATAAATA
>ERZ773079.1386-NODE-1386-length-14588-cov-17.325535_pt1 | contig 14588 bp, 13 predicted proteins | sample MGYA00511355_ERZ773079 | MGnify/ENA primary metagenome ERZ773079 (study PRJEB29015, sample SAMEA2737979) | human oral metagenome | biome: human oral; feature: human-associated habitat; material: dental | place: China | collected 2117 ... | reverse complement strand
TCCTCTTTCGGACTAATGCCCCTATCGACACATAGGGGTAGGAAGTGCTTACCATTAATAAGCTTTACTATTATAACCTAAATTAATAATGAAAGCAAGGGTTCATTTTGAAACCTTCCTTTCACAGACATTATATTATAACTGCACAAAACAGGTGCAAATATCTATACATTCTTCGTTATAAAGCTAATCTTTCACTATCTAAACTTCAAAAGCTTCCTTATCATTCAAAATGCGTATATTTCTATGAGGTAAGATACGTTCTAACCTTTCCGGACTTTCTGTATGAATAGGAATGATTAAATCAGGATTTACCAAATCAATAAACGTAATTAAATCAGATGTAGTCACATGTCCACTAGAGTGACAAATATACGATGGATAGGCATCAAGCAATTCCTTCAACGATTCATTATGGTCGATATACCCAGTCCACATCGAGTAAATAATTCGCACATCATCTCTATTAAAGGATTTAATTTTATTTATATAAGCATCTGTACATCTGACCAAAGAAACGAATCCATTCCGCATGTATGATTGAGGATACGCTCCAGAATCTACTACTAAAGGCTTGCCATGCCTCTTATATAATCTGCTATCGTAATAGGTACTTTTAATAACAGTATCTAGAATCGTTTTCTGGTATCGATCACAGAGTAGCACCTTGTCGTCTGGAAGATTTTGCCATATCCCCATTATCCGATCTATATTCGTGGAAGCACACATAATAAACACATACTTGCCATCTGAAACATAGGATATTATATCGTCTAGCACTTCAGCTTCACTAATTGTTCGTCCTCGATTTCGTGAAAGCGTAGTTCCTTCCGTAATCAGAACATCGACGGACCCAACATAATTTTCTATCAACCTTTCTATACAATGACTTCTTAGACCATGTAGCCTAAAATCGCCAGTATATAGAATACGTTTACCTTCTGCTTCAATAACAAACATATAACTATCGGCTGCACTATGGTCGATAACAAGAGGTTTGATGCGTATGTCACCAATTGTAAATACATTACCGCCACTAAAAGTATTAGCACCTAGCAATCGTAAATATAATTGGTTATCTTTATATTCCGAGGGAATAAGCGCAATCGCTTTCGATAATGCTCCTACATAGATAGGAATGTCTGAAAATACTCTTTTCAGCTGTCCTAGATGATCACCGTGATAGTGAGATATAAGAACACCATTACAATTAGGCATTCCTTCAGTTACCCCATCTATCATTAAAGCGCGTGGCATAAAGTGTGTCTCTAAACTAAGCTCATCACCCATATCAATTATGATACGAGTTGTTTTAGTGTTAATTTCTACAACACTACCACCTATCTGATGAGTACCACGATGGATAATTATATTCATACTTAACCTTTGCGAGAAATAGTGAGTAACGTTTCTGCTCGATATGAACGATCCAGCGTTGGAGACCATTTATCCATTTTATTTTGATAAGGAGCTTCACTTACTGTATCAGCACGCAATACAACAAAGCGAATTTGTTTCAATTCAGATTCTTGTTCTAAGATAGTCTCACACAAAACTCGTAAAGAATTACGTTTATCAGTTTTAAGTAATTCTTCACACTCTTTATACTGCTGAGACACAACTGTTTTAGACGGATAGCATGCTTTATCGATATGCTCTGAATCTACACGTAACATTAAATTTAAATCCTCTCCACCATCTGCTTCAGTACAAGATGCCTCATCAAATAAGATTACTAATTCAGCTTGTAACTTATATTCATCGTGCTTTTGGGCTAAATCAGGATACTTAAGATTTAATTGATTTAATCCGATATGTGTACCGCCATTATAAATTTGCTTCCATTCAAAAAGTCTATAATACGTATAAGCTTCTAGAATACAACGAAGAAGTGTTTCATTACTTCCAGTGGGTGTATATTTTAACTCTACAACGGAAATCAAATTATCCTTATCATTATAACTAGTTAAGTCGATTGCTCCACAAGAATCATATAGTGTCATATTTAAAGGAGTTTCATAGTCAAAAACATAACCTAACCCATCAATATTGCCTTGATAAAATAAAAGCTTTGCTAAAACTTTCTCTTTACTAGTTGTCAGTTGTAGCTGTTTGATATCTTTATCTTCAAATGGAGTATGACCTGTATCAAAATGATTCTTCGCGCCAGTTCTTCTGGGATGAATCCCTTTCCACTCACTAATCCAATCACGAATTAATGTATCTGCTATAGTCTCCGTATAAAGTTGACCAGTTTCCTCAATGTAACCAGTATAATTAACACACTCAGCTCTATAAAAATTTTCAATCAAATAATTCTTATAATCCTTCTCCGGAGTTTTGTGATTAAGACTACTCTCTATACTAATTAATAATCTTTTGTTGTAATCTTCCATAATACTATTTCTCGAACTCATAATACATTATAAACACTGCATGATATAAGCTATTTAAATACACTCTTGCCTGTACACTTATTATAATAATAAATGTCGATTAATATCGAATCAACTGCTTATTATCTATCTACAGTATACTCCTCTAAATGAGTAATTAATATGACATTATATTTATTTAAAATTCTATAGAAACCGCTTGCGCCAATTCCTTATATACTTTACTATATATAGAGAATTCTAATTACAAAAAGGAGTCATTATGGCTAATATTAATGAAAACTATTTAAACCTACAAGGTTCTTATTTATTTGCTAACATTGCTAAAAAAGTAGCGGATTATCAAGCGGCACATCCAGATGCTGACATTATTCGTCTTGGTATCGGCGATGTTACATTGCCTTTAGTACCTGCTATCGTAGATGCTATGACTAAGGCTGTTCAAGAAATGGGCAAAGCTGAAACATTCCGTGGTTATGGTCCAGAACAAGGTTATGATTTCCTTCGTAAAGCAATTATCGAAGGCGATTACAAACCATATGGCATTGAAATCGGCATAGACGAAGTATTCGTTTCTGACGGTGCAAAATCTGACGTTGGTAATATCCAAGAACTATTCAGCGAAGATAATATCATCGCTATCACCGACCCTGTATACCCTGTATACCTTGATTCCAACGTTATGGGCGGTCGTACAGGCCAAGCCGTTGATGGTATGTTCGAAAAGGTTGTATATCTTCCTACATTTGCAGAAAATAATTTCTCTCCAGAATTTCCTGCTGAACGTGTAGACATCGTATATCTTTGCTCCCCTAACAATCCTACAGGTACAGTACTTAGCCGTGCACGCTTAGCCGAATGGATTAAATGGTGTAAAGAAAACGACGCGATCTTGATGTTCGACTCCGCTTATGAAGCTTTCATCAGCACGGAAGACACTGTTAAATCTATCTATGAAATCGAAGGTGCTCGTGAAGTAGCTATCGAATTCCGTTCCTTCTCTAAAACTGCTGGTTTTACAGGTACACGTTGCGCCTACGCAGTAGTGCCAAAAGAAGTAACAGGCAAAACTAAATCTGGCGAACGTCAACCTTTGAATCCTATGTGGAACCGTCGTCAATGCACTAAATTTAACGGCGTACCTTACATCGTTCAACGTGGTGCTGAAGCAGTATATTCCAAAGAAGGCCGAGAACAAACTCGCGCAAACATCGCTTACTACAAAGAAAATGCACGCATCATCAAAGAAGGCCTCGAATCCATTGGCCTTACTGTATATGGTGGTACTGATGCACCTTATATTTGGTTAAAAACACCTGGCAACATGACAAGCTGGGAATTATTTGATCTTCTTCTTGAAAAGGTACAAATCGTGTCTACACCAGGCTCTGGTTTCGGTCCACATGGCGAAGGTTACCTTCGTTTAACTGCATTCGGCAGTCGCGAAAATACAATCCGTGCCGTAGAACGCATCAAAACTTTACAATTCTAATACATTTATAACTAAAAATATGTAATACAAAACGGTTGTGAAACCTTCTCTCCGAATGTTTCACAACCGTTTTTATTTTGAATCTAGATACTAATTAAAAGTTATGACGAATACCCGCATCTACACGATAGGATGTATCAACAGTACTACCAAAGTTTTTAGTAAATGTTCCATATAAATATGTATTTGGACGGAAACTCCATGAACCACCGAGTTCAAGATCAAGCCAAGTATCCTTCAAATCTACTACGCTATTAGTCGTTGGTTCACCGGCCATGCTATAGGTTGCTTTCATCTTACCAGAGAATTCATGCGCCAATGCAGCTTTAAGGAAAACATTACTATTTCTAGCTTCCTTACCAATGCCAATTCCTAAGCGCCCTATAGCGGAGTTAACTGAATCAGAATTAATATGAACTGTGCTACCTGTATTCGTACGAGCATCAAAGCTTTCACCAGACAAGCGGCTAAAAATCAATTCTGCGCTAGGATCAATATAGAAACCATTATTTCTCTTGATACGCTTACCATATTCAAGGCTCAAAGATGCACCCGTATTACGGTAGTCACCACTCAACGACGTTCCTAAGCTGTTATGTACGGTAAAATCATTTTTCAAACGATTGCCTTTAGCAATGATATCTAAATAACGACCATCATTAAATTGTTTAGCGCCATAGAATGCTAATCCAGCAGTTTTACCAGAACCAGAACCCAACGCATAATCACTGTTATTTGTGCCATACAAGAAGGCACCACCTACAATCCAGTTTCCTCGTTTTGTATCATAGCCAATTTGCGCCATATTATAATTTTGATTTACATAGGCAGAGTCTGTAATTTTAGATTTACCACCAATATATTTACCCCATACGCCTTGATTATCGGAGTTAAGACGCACATCACCTAAGCGGCGTTGTAAATCATTGGTATCAGCTCGCATTTGCATAACAGAAGATGCTAATGCACTCTTAGCACCGGATACAATTTCACTTTCACTAGTGGATAATACGGTTTTATTAGACACCACAGCACGTCCATCTGCATCAAAATCAACCGGACTAAGTTTAGCATTTAATGTAGGACTAATCACACCTGTTTCTAAATGCACATTAACACCAAGATTTCGCTCACCCTTCGTATATCCATTATAGACTATTTTCTTCACAAATTGATTTTCTGCTAATCCTGGAATCTCGGCATTAGCTTGTTCTTTCAAAGCCTCTACTGAACTACGCAATGTAACAGAAGAGCCAGGGTCAGCATGATTAATTACAATTTCACCTTTACCGTTTTCTGCAGCAGGTGCACCTTTTTCATAATCAATAGCTGTATGACCAGCATAATTATTAATCGTAATAGGCCGTGCATCTACGGCTTGGATAATGCCGCGGCTACCTTCTGTGGCACCACCTATAAGATGCTCTACCTTACTACCTGTATAGAGATAATTTGCAGTATCTGGTCGGCCTTGTGTAGGGTATTCACGTTCAGCTCCTAACCATTCATTACGCCATGTAGAACCATTTTGTAAATATAATCTCAAGCCTCCATGATAAGGATTATTGTTACTTTCATCAAATTCATTAAGTACACCACCCACTAACTTAGAATTTGGTGTCGTTAATCCCAATGAAATTTCTGATCCATGATTATGTGGATTTTTATCAATACCATAGTTTTTATTGATAAAACCAATATTGCCATACATATTGACGTCCTTAGCACCTGGTTTCAATCCATCCATGCCAGTATTCACATAGACAAATCCTTCTTCTGAAAGTGCAGAATATGTATCAGAGGTTGTTAAAGGATGTGTCTTTACATCTGCCCCACCTAAAATGCGAATGTATCCATCCTTATTAGCTTGCAAACCTACGCCAACGGCATCTACTTTGGCATTACCTTGTACGGTAATACGAGTATCATCATTATTACCATCATTTGTAACCCCACCATAACCAGCATATATACCACTCATATAATAGTGTGCTAAGTCTGGTCTGCGCTTCTCTCCACTTTCCGCAGGTGCTGGATTTACAACTGTTACATTTACATTTTTATCTATGGCAACCTGAGATCCATCAAGAGCATAAATACCGGTAACGTTATTATGGTATTTATTTCCATTTACACCAAGGCCAGATACATTGACGGTCAAATCATCGGTATAGTGTTTATTTTCACCCCACAAATTCAACCCAATGGATTTTCCATCCGTATGGCTTTCAACTGTAGTGGCTGACACCATGACCTCTGCACTAGCACCGGTAATAATTAAAGCAGCAATAACAGCAAGGTTTATCGTTCTTTTCATCTCATAACCTCCTCAAACGATACACAATAACATGCATATATTCATTGTATATATAGTAGGGGTATATGTGTCAAATTTTGCACATATGATGTTTTCTTTTATGTATATTCCCATACGCAATGTATCGATATAATGATAAATAATAACAACCGAATTATTTTCTTCACATAATATATGCTGAATAACTCTATAGAATATTATAAAAAGAGAAATTTCTATGTTATAATAAATATATTAGTTATTACACTACATTTTATAATTATATAGGAGGCTAATATGAGCAAAATTCGTATTGGTATCGTAGGCTATGGCAACTTAGGCCGTGGCGTAGAAGCATCTGTTAAATTGCAACCAGATATGGAACTCGTAGGCGTATTTTCTCGTCGTAAAGGTTTAGAAACAGTGTCTGGTGTTCCTACATACACTATGGAGGATTTGCCTAATTTCAAAGGTAAGATCGATGTTATGGTTCTTTGCGGTGGTTCTGCAACAGACCTTATCGAACAAACTCCAATGGTAACAAAATACTTCAACTGTATCGATTCTTTCGACACACATGCACGTATCCCTGAACATTTCGCAAACGTAGACAAAGTAGCCAAAGAAGCTAAAACTGCTACATTGATTTCTTGCGGTTGGGACCCAGGCATGTTCTCTTTACAACGTGTATATGCTGAAAGCATCTTGCCTCAAGGCAAATCTTATACATTCTGGGGTCGTGGCGTTTCTCAAGGTCACTCCGATGCAATCCGTCGTATCGATGGCGTTCTTGACGCTCGTCAATACACTGTTCCTAAAGAACAATACCTTGAAGCAATCCGTAATGGTGAAACTCCAGACGTTGATGGCTATAAAGGTCATCTTCGTGAATGCTATGTAGTAGCTGCTCCTGATGCTGATAAAGCTAAAATTGAAAACGAAATCAAAACTATGGAAAACTACTTCGTAGGTTATGAAACTGTAGTAAACTTTATTTCCCAAGAAGAACTTGATCGCAACCACAAAGGCATTCCACATGGTGGCTTCGTTCTTCGTTCTGGTGAAAGCACTGACGGCACTCGTCATGTTGTTGAATACTCTTTAAAACTTGATTCTAACCCTGAATTCACAGGCTCTGCGCTTGTTGCATACGCTCGTGGTATCTACCGTCTTGCTAAACACGGTGGTACTGGTTGCTACACAGTATTCGATATTCCACCAGCTTGGATTTCTACACATTCTGCTGAAGAATTGCGAGCTCACTCTCTATAATTCTATACGCACCTTAAGAGGATAGCTTCGGTTATCCTCTTTTTACATTAACAATAGCGTATGATGACACACAAAAAGGACCGCCTTAAGACGGCCCTTTTTTCGTATTAAAATCTATCTATTAATACCAACGTGTTAATGGCAATTCATTATTAACATCTTTTGTCATAAGGATTTGATGCAAATCCATATTGCCAATATAGAAACCTGCTGCACAACCACAGAGGTACAAGTCCCACATGCGAACGAATTCAGTACCGCGAGCTTTTTCTACTTGGTCACGTACACCTTGGAAATTATTGTACCAATGCATCAATGTTTTATAGTAGTGCAAGCGCAAGCTTTCAACATCGATAACATTAAAATCATAGTCATAAGCAATGGAAATAATTTCACGAAGAGACGGTAAGCATCCACCTGGGAAGATATATTTACGAATCCATGCACTAGATTCTTTTTCTGATGGATCACTGATGTAATGGAGCAAGAATAAACCACCATCATTTAACATAGTGGATGCATCCTCCATATACAATGGGAAATTAGGACGACCTACATGTTCCAACATACCAACACTGACGATACGGTCGAATGTACGACCAGATGCCGCTACATCACGATAATCAATGAGTTCGATTTCGACTTGACCTTCAAGACCAAATTCTTTAATCCGTTCTTGACCTTTCTTCCATTGTTCTTCAGACAATGTACAGCCATAGCCTTTAACGCCATACTTGCGGGCTGCTTCGATTAAAAGGAATCCCCAACCGCAGCCAATATCGAGTAATGTCATACCTTCTTTTAAATATAGTTTATCAAGAATATGATGAACCTTTTGGTATTGTGCATCTTCTAAGCTATCATCTTCATGTTTAAAGTACGCACAAGAATAGCTCATTGTCTTATCAAGCCATAAGCTATAAAAATCATTACCAAGATCGTAATGAGAAGATACTTGTTGTTTTTGATCTCTCTTTTTAAGACCTACATTAAAGAGAGAACTAAGTACCTTTTTATTGATAGAATCCTTATTAACATGACCTAGTACAACACAAAGTGCTTTGAATAAATCACCTTCTATTTCAATATCCTTACGCATATACGCTTCGCCAAGAGCAAGTTCGGCCGATACCAATATATCCGTCTTAGGTATATCCCTATTTACAATAATCGTAAATTCAGGATTGCCTTCACCAATTGTATACTGGTTATCACCAACTTTTACAATAAAGCAATGATCATTGAATCGTTCCAAATAGTGTACTAAAAAACTATCAAATAACTCAGAAAACATACTTGACTTCCTTTCCTAGCAGCGTTACATGACGTTTACATTCAATCAAAATGACACGTCTGTCTGTACACTGACATAGTCATATCTACTCATCAAAATTTTCTATAAAGCAAATAATAAGAAAAACTTATATTTTTATTATATAAATACATCTACTTATCATTATTTTTTATAATAAATTTTAACTTTCTCTCTAATATTATAGCACTTCTTGATAAATAATCTAGACCAATTCTATAGAAATGTATATATCTGTTAGAATATGATATAATATGTGTTTGATAAGGCTTTTATAAGGAACAATATTTCTAATGAAAGCTTTCACAATGAACGAAATGACTGAATTAATAAAAGGTGGTACCATGAGCACAAATTTAGAAGTAGGCATTGTAGGCCTTCCAAATGTTGGTAAAAGTACATTATTCAACGCTATCACAAAGGCTGGCGCTGAAGCTGCCAACTATCCATTCTGTACAATCGAACCAAATGTAGGTGTTGTTGATGTTCCAGATAATCGTCTAGCTGTATTAGCAGAAATGTTCGGTTCTAAACGCATTCTCCCTGCTGCTATGCGATTTGTAGATATTGCAGGTCTCGTTGAAGGTGCATCTAAAGGCGAAGGTTTAGGTAACAAATTCCTTAGCCATATTCGTCAAGTGGATGCGATTGCACAAGTTATTCGTTGTTTCGATGATCCTAATATCACTCACGTAGCAGGTTCTATCGATCCAATCCGTGACATCGAAATCATCAATACTGAGCTTTGCCTTGCTGACCTTGAATCCGTAGAAAAGCGGAAACAGCGCATCGAAAAGATTGCAAAATCCGGCGATAAAGATGCTCGTGCTGAGTTGCCTTTGCTAGAACGCATTATCGAAGGTTTAGGTGAGGCAAAACCGATTCGTGCACAAGGTCTAGACGAAGAAGAGTTAGAAATGATTAAAGAGTTGACATTACTTACAGCAAAACCTTCTCTTTATGTTGCTAACATTTCTGAAGATGAAGTATCTGATTACTCTTCCAACGAATATGTAAAACGCGTTGAAGAGTATGCGAAAAACGAAGGTGCTGGCATCGTTGTAGTTTCTGCTCGTATTGAGTCTGAAATCGCTGAGTTATCCGATGAAGAATCCGCTGCATTCCTTGAAGATCTCGGCCTTGAAGAATCTGGCTTAACTAAACTTATCAAAGCGAGTTATGCACTTTTAGGTCTTATCAACTACTTTACAGCAGGCGAAATGGAAGCTCGTGCATGGACAATTGTAAATGGTACCAAAGCTCCACAAGCAGCGGGTAAAATTCACTCCGATATCGAAAAAGGCTTTATCCGCGCTGAAATCGTATCTTTCGACGACTTACAAGCATGCGGTAGCCAAAATGCTGCTAAAGAAAAAGGCCTTGTACGCCTTGAAGGCAAAGACTACGTTATGAAAGACGGCGACGTAACACACTTCCGTTTCAACGTGTAATACAAATTAATAGCAATAAAAAACCAGTAAATTCAACGATTTACTGGTTTTTTTAATGCTACGTATTACTATCCCTTTTTCCCAAAGAAAAATGAGACTACAGCAACAACAATGACTGCACCCAATACAGATGGAATTAAGGACATTCCTGCTAAGCTAGGACCCCATGTACCAAATAGGGACTGACCTACGGACGAGCCAATTAAACCAGCCACAACTTTAGCGATAACGCCCATTGCACCGCCTTTGTTAGTAATGGCACCTGCTAGGAAGCCGATAAACCCACCAACAATAATTGACCATAACATACAATCACTCCTTCCTTTAATCATAATATTCATAAATCCTATCAAATAATACGGCATTTATAAATATTTTAGAATTCTTGTATATTTATAATGTAGCATTCAATTCTAAAGATTAAGTGAAGAATTTCGATTTCCTTCTACATGTAACAATCTATTCAACTACTGTTACAATTTCATCCAAGGTACGACGTGTTTTATTACGATGTGGTTCTTCGTCTCGATAGCCGAAGGCAGCCATTACAGCAATGCCAAAGTGTTTAGTATCGAAAAGGCCAAGTTTATCACCTAGGAGTGCCGTCATTTCATCTTGATTGAAACCTTCTAGAGGGCAAGAGTCTATACCTTCATAAGCAGCCATTGTCATCATGTTAGCCATTACAATGTACGCTTGTTTAGATGCCCAGTCAAAGGCAGCACGATCAGACTCAAAGGTTTTATAGTCTTCAGTAGTAAATTGAGCATATTTTTCTTTATAGATAGCATCTACTTCAGCAGGCAATTGTTTAACCTCTTCTTGAATGTAGCGTACATAAGGAGAATCAAATTCCAAATCTACCTTTTTACGTGTTAAAAATACTACAAAATGACTTGCTTCAAGGCCAGCTTGAATGCCCCAACCATGAGCTTTCATCTTTTCACGAATTTCTGGATTTTGAACGATTAGCAATTCAAAAGGCTCAAATCCAAGAGATGTGGGAGCCAAGCGAGCTGCTGCTAAAATAGCATTCCAATCTTCTTCAGAAATCTTCTTCGTGCTATCAAACTTTTTACATGCATAACGATATGTCATAGCATATTCTAAATCTTTACGATTCAATTTAGGGGCTGTTAATTTTACATTTTCTATTTCATACTTGCTCATATATACCTCCATAATGATAAAAAATATCATATATCTATAGTACCATAGTCAGCCTTTAAATTATATAAGAATCAAAACTTTACTAAAAAAGAAATGAGAAAAAGCCTAGACGATGTCTAGGCTTTATATGGTACAGCTAGCTCACCTTTTTCATACCAAAAGAGGCCAGATGTACTAATCTTATGTTCTTTTAAAATAGTCTGAACCTGCTCTACAATACTTGAATCTATTTGCACAGATAACCCACACATATCGTAAAGCTCAGGAGGTGTAGCCATCAACTGATGAGGCACCTCTAATTCTGTTAATACCTTGTCTGCTTTATCGCCAAAATAATAGGACGTAAAGACGACTAGTAATTTTTTATTTTCCAATGCGCCACACCTGTTTTAAGTTATCTCATAAAGTCAGGGACAATTATAGTTTAATAATATTATCGCCTAAAATAGAATCTGTAATAGCGTACATATTTGTAATATTACCTACGCCAAGCTCTTCTTTTACCCCATAGAAATCAAGACAAATACCACACGCTGCAATTTCAACACCAAGATCAGCTAGTTTTTTAATATTTTCTAAATGAACCGAATCATTTACAACCATCTTAACACTGCTGTTAATAAAATAAATTTTAGCAGGTTTCACATCCGCTTCAAGCATGCACACCCAGAAGGTTTTCATCAAATTGCGACCAAGCTCTTCACTTCCTTCACCAAGGTAATCCTTTGTCATCAAAACGACGCGATTACCATAGTTCAAGGGCTCACAACTAACTTCAGTTACCGGATTCGCATTAGGTGTCAGTGTAAGATAGAAATCCTTGCCATTTTGGCGAACTTCCACACCATAACCACGAGACTTACCAAACTTCGCTACATTATCGCGACTCACTTCATTATCTACAATAGTTGTAATAATAGCACTTGGATTCGCATCACTTACCTTCTTGGTCTCGATAACAGGTTTTGGACATAAGCTACCGCGCACATCTACAGTTAATTCGTTTGTATTGCTCATCATACACCTCTTTATATAACATTATATGTTTTGTGAAAGTATCAGCTATCAGCTATCAGCTATCAGCTATCAGCTATCAGCTATCAGCTATCAGCTAATAATATTTTATATAAATAGCTAAACCAATACTATACATTACTTAACTTTTATGATTTTATTTTGTCACGCGTACAGCAAGACCGCTGAAGCTTTCCACAGCACCCACAATAGCAGCACAGTCAATACCAGCCTCATGTAACACCTCAACGAGTTGAGTACCTTCGCTAGCAGGAACAGAGAACAGCAGCCCACCAGAGGTTTGTGGATCAAATAAAATATCCGTCCATACAAGATCAAGTGTTTTGTCAACATGTACATCGGTTATAGCCTTGCGATTACCATAAGACGCAGCTGGTACTAATCCCATTTGAGCCGCTTCGATGACATCATCAAAAAGAGGGATATCGTAAGCTTTGATATGAATCGTCACATCAGAAGCACTTGCCATTTCTACGGAGTGCCCCATAAGGCTAAAGCCTGTTACATCTGTACAAGCATGGACTGTAAAGTTATGTGCAAACTCAGCCGCTACACGGTTTAAAGTACTCATACTAGTAACGGCCTGTTCCGTGCCTCCAGGGAATAAATCTGCTTTCAGAGCATTATTCATAATACCTGTACCGATACGCTTTGTTAATATTAGCACATCCCCTACTTGGGCACCTTTATTTTTCCAAATCTGATTTGGATTCACTTGTCCTGTCACAGACATCCCAAAAATAGGTTCCTTATTTTCAATGCTATGTCCACCTACGATAGCTGCACCAGACTCGGCTACAATCGAACCAGCCCCATTTAACACATCCGTCAAAACACCTTGCTCGACGAGAGGAACCGGAAAGCCTACAATATTCATCGCCGTTAAAGGGGTGCCACCCATAGCATAGACATCGCTTAATGCATTGGCAGCTGCAATTTTACCAAATAAAATAGGATCATTAACCATAGGTGTAAAGAAATCTAAGGTTTGCACCAATGCAAAGGTATCAAAAATTTGATATACCCCAGCATCATCGGCACCCGTCATATCTGCGAGAACATGCTCGTTAGTAACGGGTGTTACGGCTTTCAGCACACGGTTCAATATATGAGGCCCAATCTTACACGCACAGCCTCCACTTGTCACATAATCAGTAAGTCGTACCATAATTTCTCCTTACTCATTTTCCGGCAATCGAGATACGATTTTCTTAACTGCCTTTTCAAATTTAGGGCGCGGCATCAAGAGTTGATGACCACAACCATTACATACGACGAGAAAATCCGTGCCAATACGTTTAACTTCCCACTCGTCACTGCCGCAAGGATGTGATTTTTTCATCTTCACTACATCGCCTACGTAATATCTAACAAATGCCATGGCGCCTCCTTTAACTTCTGTCAGTATTTATATATTTATTATACATAAAATAGTTGGTTCTATAAATATATCCTGATTCTATAGTTCAATCGTCTATTATATAACCATAAAATTTTCACCCTAAATATATAATGTACAGATTTGATGTGTCTGTTGTTCTTATAATTAAAACCATAACACAAGAAAAATAGTATTATATAGTCACCAAAAGATCACAAAAATGTTTAGCTTAATCATTATATTTTATAGGAAAATATTAGTACATCTAAAGAAATCAACATTAATAACTAAACAATAATGATTTTTCATTTAGTTATCATTCTCAATATCAAAACAGGGATTTTTTATAAACCCCATACTATTCATTCTTTATAAATCCGCATCTTTACTGCATTGATAATATTTATCATTTAGAAAATTTTCGAAATAAATTTTACAAAAAGACTTGCATTTCTCATTTAGTATGTTACAATATAGTCAACAATGATTATTCGTTAAGTATACGGATAACACATTGTATATAAAACTGTTAGGACGGCAAGTGCCGAAACACACAAATGAGTAAGTACTATTTTAAGAGTTAGACAAGTGTCTATTTAATCTAAGAATAAGTTTTCTTAACTAAGGCGAAGTCGCCCTCGAAATTATAGAATAAGTATTCTATTCCATTGCATTCACAACCAAGTGGTTATGAATATATACGTTAAGTAACAATTTTGAAAATTATCGTAAGTACAAAGGAGTATTAAAATGGCAGAATTAAAAGGTTCTAACACTGAAAAA
>ERZ773079.1383-NODE-1383-length-14624-cov-137.484110_pt1 | contig 14624 bp, 13 predicted proteins | sample MGYA00511355_ERZ773079 | MGnify/ENA primary metagenome ERZ773079 (study PRJEB29015, sample SAMEA2737979) | human oral metagenome | biome: human oral; feature: human-associated habitat; material: dental | place: China | collected 2117 ... | reverse complement strand
ACAGAGCGCCTGAATAGGCTTTTATGAGTGTCCAAGATTTGGGGGCCAGTTCAAGATTTTCAGACGGCCTTTATTTTGTTTGATGTTAAATATCGATTAGAAAACAAGGCTGTTGGGGCGTAGAGCCTTGTCGTGGGGGCGGTTTAACGGTACTATTCTCGGTTAATCCTGTTTTATTCCTATGAAATTGAAAGTATAAGATGATTAATGATATTCAAAAGACAGCTGAAGGCAAAATGCAGCGTTCTCTGGAAGTATTGAAAGACAATTTGGCTAAAGTGCGTACCGGCCGTGCGCATACCGGCCTGCTTGATCAAGTGGAAGTGGAATACTGGGGCAGCATGGTGCCTGTGAGCCAAGTGGCGAACGTGACGCTTTTGGATGCGCGTACGATTGGTGTGAAACCTTTCGAGAGCAATATGGCTGCAAAAGTTGAGAAAGCGATTCGTGATTCTAACTTGGGCCTGAACCCTGCTTCTGTCGGCGATTTGATCCGTGTCCCTATGCCTATGCTGACTGAGGAACGCCGTAAAGATTTGATCAAAGTAGTACGCGGCGAGGCTGAAGAAGGCCGTGTGTCTATCCGCAATGTGCGCCGTGATGCAAACGACCACATCAAAAAATTGTTGAAAGACAAAGAGATTTCTGAAGATGAAGCACGCCGTGGTGAGGAAGCGGTTCAGAAGTTGACCGACAAATACATTGCTGAGGCAGATAAGCTCTTGGCTGCCAAAGAAGAAGATTTGATGGCGATTTAATCCTGTGTGCAAACCGTTCAGACGGTCTTTGGACGGTTTGCTCCCTGAAAGGCAGACATGAAAAGCAGTACGCAGACGATTTTGGAACACTCTGCCATCCCCCGACATATTGCTGTGATTATGGACGGCAACGGACGTTGGGCAAAGAAGCGTTTTCTTCCCCGTGTGATGGGGCATAAGCGCGGCTTGGATGCGCTGGAGAACATGGTGAAGCATTGTGCTGAACTGGGTGTGCGGTATTTGACCGTGTTTGCTTTTTCGACTGAAAACTGGCGACGCCCCGAGGAAGAGGTTTCTTTTCTGATGGGGCTGTTTTTGCAGGCTTTGCAAAAGCAGGTGCGCCGTTTGCACGATAACAATATGCGCTTGAGGGTCATTGGCAGCCGTGAGCGGTTTAATGCTGAAATCCTGAAGGGGATTGAGGCGGCAGAGGCGTTGACGGCAAACAATACCGGTTTGACTTTGAGCATTGCTGCCGATTATGGCGGCCGCTGGGATATTTTGCAGGCGGCAAATCAGTTGATTGCCGAAGGTGTCACTGAGATTACGGAAGAGGCGTTGTCGCGCTATTTGATGTTGGGCGATGCACCTGAGCCGGATTTGTTTATCCGAACCGGCGGGGAGACGCGCATCAGTAATTTTCTGCTGTGGCAGATGGCGTACGCGGAATTGTATTTTACGGATACGCTGTGGCCTGATTTTAATGAGAAATCACTGAACGAGGCGATTGTTTCTTTCCAAAAACGGGAACGCCGCTTTGGGCGGACTTCCGAACAGCTGCCGGTTGAGCAGCAACGGGGTTGAGAACTATGTTGAAACAACGGATTTTAACGGCGCTGTGGCTTTTGCCGCTGATGCTGGGTATGCTGTTTTATGCACCTATGTGGCTATGGGCAGCGTTTTGCGGCCTGATCGCTATGTTGACTTTGTGGGAATATGCCCGCATGAGCGGCTTAGATAAGCTGAAAATCAATCATTATTTGGCTTCAACGCTGGTGTTTGGTGTGATTGCCTATGCCGGCGGTTGGCAGTTGCCTGATTTGGTTTGGTATGTCGTATTGGCGTTTTGGCTGATTGTCATGCCTTGGTGGCTGAAGGCGAAATGGGAGTTAAACGGCGGATGGCAGGCTTACACGGTCGGTTGGATGTTGGTGATGCCGTTTTGGTTCGCACTGGTTTACCTGCGCCCTCAGCCTGAAGACGCGCTGTCTTTATTGGCGATTATGGGTTTGGTGTGGGTGGCCGATATTGGTGCGTATTTCTGCGGCAAGTCGTTTGGCAAGTGTAAAATTGCGCCGACCATCAGCCCGGGTAAAAGCTGGGAAGGTGCGATCGGCGGTGCATTATGCGTTGTCGTGTACATGACCATCGTATGGAAAGCCGGTTGGCTGGCTTTTGAAGCTGGTTGGTTAAAAACTATTTTGATCGGCTTGATTCTGACCGTTGTCAGCGTGTGCGGCGATTTGCTGGAAAGCTGGCTCAAACGTGCGGCCGGTATCAAAGACAGCAGTAATCTGTTGCCGGGACACGGCGGCGTGTTCGACCGTGTGGACAGTCTGATTGCCGTTATCAGCATTTATGCCGCCTTTGTATATTTGTTTTAAACCGCCTGTCTCACATGGTTGGGGGAGCTGATTATGTTCGAACAAAAACAGATTTCATCTTTATCGATCTTGGGCGTATTGTTGGCATTAGGATTGATGGCTGCAGCGTTTATTTTGGGCGTGCAGTTTAAGAATCTGCGCCAACCGGGGACGATTACCGTAAAAGGTTTGGCGGAGAAAAACTTTCAATCCGACAGCGCAACGTGGAATACGGGCGTAAATGCGCACGGCGAGAGCTACCAGGAAGTTTTGGATTCGCTGACGGCAAGACGCAAGAAGCTGTCTAAATTTTTGGGTGAGCAAGGCTTTACAGCGGCTGAAATGAAAGTGGGCCTGCCCGAAGTGTCGCGCGTTTTCAATGAAACCCGCGATGAACTGGGAAACGTAACCCGCACGCCCAACGGTTACGATGGCGACCTCAATATTGTGGTCAACACCAAAAAACTGGACAAAATCCAAGCCGCCCAGCGCGCCATTTTGAACTTCCGTGCGCAAAACGAATTCATCCGCTTCGACAATCCGCAATATTTGCTGGGCAATTTGGAAACCATCAAACGCGATTTGATTACGCAGGCGACTGAGGATGCGCAGAAACGCGCGGCCGAATTTGCCAAAACCGGTGGCGGCAAAGTGGGCGCCATGCGTTCTGCTTCGCAAGGCTCGTTTAATATCTATTCCGACACCGGCAGCAGCGAGGACGATGAGTACGGCGGTTCTTACGATAAAAGCACCGTCGGCAAACAAGTCCGACTGGTTGTTACCATCGAATACGGCATTGAGTAATTCTTTCAGACGGCCTTTTCAGCTGGGAGGCAAAAGGCCGTCTGAAAATTGGAAACGGCAAAGAAATCTATTTCAAACACAATGAATACCGTTTGCACAGCACATAAAGAACACACCATGACACAACAAGTCCTGACCATATTAGGCAGTACCGGCAGCATAGGCGAAAGTACCTTAGACGTTGTCTCTCGCCATCCCGAGAAATTCCGCGTGTTCGCGCTGGCAGGGCATAGGCAGGTGGATAAGCTGGCGGCGCAATGCAAACAGTTCCGTCCGGAATATGCCGTTGTCGGCGATGCCGGCCATGCGGCCGAGCTGGAAAAGAAACTCAAACAAGAAGGCATCGATACGCAGGTTTTATATGGTTCTCAAGCCCTGATTGACGTGGCTTCGGCTGATGAAGTCAGCGGCGTGATGTGTGCCATTGTCGGCGCGGCCGGTTTGCCGTCGGCTTTGGCCGCCGCTCAAAAAGGCAAAACCATTTATCTGGCAAACAAAGAAACACTAGTGGTTTCCGGCGCATTGTTTATGGAAACCGCCCGTCAAAACGGCGCCACCGTCTTGCCGATTGACAGCGAACACAACGCCATCTTCCAAGTATTGCCAAGGGATTACACAGGCCGTCTGAATGAGCACGGTATCAATTCGATTATCCTGACCGCATCGGGCGGCCCCTTCCTTAACACTGATTTAAGTACATTTGACAGCATTACGCCCGAGCAGGCGGTCAAACATCCGAATTGGAGCATGGGGCGCAAAATTTCCGTCGATTCCGCGTCAATGATGAATAAGGGCTTGGAGTTGATTGAGGCGCATTGGCTGTTTAACTGTCCGCCGGAAAAACTGGAAGTCGTCATTCATCCGCAATCCGTGATACACAGCATGGTGCGTTATCGCGATGGTTCGGTATTGGCGCAGTTGGGTAATCCCGATATGCGTACGCCGATTGCTTATTGCTTGGGCCTGCCTGAACGTATCGATTCCGGCGTGGGCGAACTGGATTTTGGCGCATTGTCCGCATTGACCTTCCAAAAGCCTGACTTTAACCGTTTCTCATGTCTGAAACTTGCCTATCAGGCCATGAATGCAGGCGGCGCCGCGCCTTGCGTGTTGAACGCCGCCAACGAAGTTGCCGTGGCCGCTTTTTTAGATAAACGTATTAAGTTTACCGATATTGCCAAAGTCGTTGTCCACTGCCTTGCCCAAGATTTTTCAGACAGCCATCATGATATCGAAGGCCTGCTGGCGCAAGACGCGCAAACACGCAGGCAGGCAGAAGCCTTTATCGGCAAACAATAAAGCTTTAATGACAGGCCGTCTGAAACGTCAACCGCTTGGCATTTAGGCAGACAAAATGGAACAACTGCCTTTATAATCGGTTTTCAGACGGCCTTATCTGTTGATTATCACATTCCATTCAGGGGATTTTTTTGCAAACCTTTTTAGCCTTTATCGTCGCCATTCTGATTTTGGTCAGCCTGCATGAGTTCGGACACTATATTGTTGCCCGCTGGTGCGGCGTTAAAGTCGTGCGCTTTTCCGTCGGCTTCGGTAAGCCCTTTTTCACCCGAAAACGCGGCGATACCGAGTGGTGTCTTGCCCCGATTCCACTGGGCGGTTACGTTAAAATGGTCGATACGCGCGAAGGCGAGGTGGCAGAGGCAGATTTGCCGTACGCCTTTGACAAGCAGCATCCGGCCAAGCGCATCGCCATTGTCGCCGCCGGCCCTTTGACCAATTTGATTTTGGCCGTTTTGCTTTACGGTTTGAGCTTTTCCTTCGGCGTGACCGAGTTGCGCCCTTATGTCGGCATGGTCGAGCCTGCCAGTATTGCCGCCAAAGCAGGTTTTCAGGCAGGCGATAAGATTGTATCGGTCAATGGAATCTCCGTAAAAGACTGGAGCGATGCGCAAACCGAGATGGTGCTGAACCTTGAAGCCGGTCCTGTAAAAGTCGCCGTTCAGACGGCCTCCAATACCCAAGCCATCCGCATAATTGATGCCGCCGGCACGCCTGAAGCAGGTAAAGTTGCGAAAAACCAAGGCAACATCGGCCTTTTGCCTTTTAGAATTACTAACCGCGTCGGCAAAGTCTTGGCCAATAGTCCGGCCGAAAAAGCAGGTTTGAAGGAAAACGACAAACTGCTGACCGCCGATGGGAAACCCATCGAGAGCTGGCAGGCATGGACGGAACTCTTCCGCGCCAGCCCCGGCAAACGAATCGAGCTGACTTACGAACGCGACGGTAAAATACTGGCGACCGCTATCCGTCCGGACAGCGTCGAGCAGTCGGCAGGCGTGCTGGTGGGTAGAGCAGGGCTTGCCGCCCAGGCGGATAAAGAGTGGGATAAAACCATCCGCTACCGCTATACGCCTTCCGTTGCCCAAGCCTTTGAATTGGGTTGGAACAAAACCGTCAACTATTCGTGGACAACCCTCAAATTTTTCGGAAAACTGGTTACAGGCAATGCCTCTTTGAACCATATTTCCGGCCCCTTGACCATTGCCGATGTCGCCGGACAATCCGCCAAACTCGGATTGCAGAGCTACCTCGAATTTCTGGCCTTGGTCAGCATCAGCTTAGGCGTGTTGAACCTTTTGCCCGTGCCCGTTTTAGACGGCGGACATTTGGTTTTCTACACCGCCGAATGGATACGCGGAAAGCCTTTGAGCGAGCGCATACAGGCAGTCGGCCTGCGCTTCGGACTGGCAGCCATGCTTTTGATGATGGCTGTGGCTTTCTTTAATGACATCAACCGTTTGTTTGGATAATTTATGAAACTGAACCAGATTGCTTCCGCTTTAATGGTATTGAGCCTGTCTCCACTGGCATTGGCTGACTTTATCATTCAGGACATCCGCGTCGAAGGCCTGCAACGCACCGAGCCGAGTACCGTCTTCAACTACCTGCCCGTTAAGGTCGGTGATAATTTCAATGATGCGCGCAGTGAAGAAATCATCAAAAAACTCTACGCAACCGGTTTCTTTGACGACGTACGCGTCGAGACCATGGACAATCAAGTCCTGCTGACCGTGATTGAGCGTCCGACCATCAGCTCGCTCAATATTACTGGTGCGAAAATGCTGCAAAACGATGCCATCAAGAAAAACCTTGAAGCATTTGGTTTGGCGCAATCCCAATACTTTAACCAAGCAACGCTGAACCAAGCCGTTGCCGGTTTGAAAGAAGAGTATTTGAGCCGTGGCAAACAGTCTGTCCAAATCACTCCGACTGTGACCAAACTCGCCCGCAACCGCGTGTCTATCGATATTGCCATCGAAGAGGGCAAATCTACCAAGATTACCGATATTTCATTTGAGGGCAACGAAGTTTATTCCGACCGCCGTCTGATGAAACAAATGTCCCTGAGCGAAGGCGGCATGTGGACTTGGATCATGAAGAGCAACCAGTTCAATGAGCAAAAATTTGCTCAGGACATGGAAAAAATTACCAATTTCTATCAAAACAACGGCTACTTCAACTTCCGCATTTTGGATACCGATATCCAAACCAACGAAGACAAAACCAAGCAGACCATTAAAGTAACCGTCAGCGAAGGCGACCGCTTCCGCTGGGGCAATGTACGCATCGAAGGCGATACGCTGGAAGTGCCGAAAGAAGATTTGGAAAAACTGCTGACCATGAAGTCGGGCAAATGGTACGAGCGCGCGCAAATGTCCAATTCGCTCGAAGCCATCCAAAACCGCATGGGTCAGGCAGGTTACGCATTCAGCGAAATCAATGTCCAACCGATTCCAAATGCCGAAACGCATACCGTTGATTTTGTGTTGACCGTTCAACCGGGCCGCAAAATCTATGTAAACGAAATCAACATTACCGGCAACAACAAAACCCGTGACGAAGTCATCCGCCGCGAGTTGCGCCAAATGGAATCGGCGCCTTACGACTCTGCCAAACTGCAACGTTCTAAAGAGCGCGTTGAGTTGTTGGGCTACTTCGACAACGTTCAATTTGATGCGGTTCCTGTGGCCAATACCCCTGACCAAGTTGACCTGAACATGAGCCTGACCGAACGTTCTACCGGCTCGCTCGACTTGAGCGCAGGTTGGGTTCAGGATACCGGTTTGGTGATGTCTGCCGGCGTGGCTCAAGACAACCTGTTCGGTACGGGTAAATCCGTTGCCCTGCGTGCTTCCCGCAGTAAAACCACAGTAAACGGCTCGTTGTCGTTTACCGACCCATACTTCACACCTGATGGCGTAAGCTTGGGCTACGACCTTTACGGCAAGACTTACGACCCACGTAAAGCTTCTTCCAGCGCGAAACAATATAAAACCACGACTTTCGGCGGCGGTTTGCGTATCGGTATTCCGGTTACCGAATATGACCGTGTGAACTTCGGTTTGGCCGCAGAACGCTTGACCGTGAACACCTACAAAGGCGCGCCTAAACGCTATGCCGACTTTATCAACCAATATGGTAAAGGCGACGGCAGCGGCGTAGGTAACTTCAAAGGCTGGTTGTACAAAGGTACCATCGGCTGGGGCCGCAACAAAACCGACAATGCCTTGTGGCCGACCCGCGGTTACCTGACCGGCGTAAACGGCGAAATCGCTTTGCCGGGCAGCGACCTGCAATACTACACCCTGACCCACAACCAAACTTGGTTCTTCCCGTTGAGCAAAGATTTCACGCTGATGCTGGGTGGTGAAGTCGGTTATGGCAACGGCTACGGCAAAACCAAAACCATGCCGTTCTTTGAAAACTTCTACGGCGGCGGCTTAGGCTCTGTCCGCGGCTTTGAAAGCGGTACGCTGGGCCCGAAGGTTTATGACGAATACGGCGAGAAAATCAGCTACGGCGGTAACAAAAAAGCCAACGTTTCCGCAGAGTTGCTCTTCCCAATGCCGGGCATTAAAGACTCGCGTACCGTCCGTCTGAGCCTGTTTGCCGATGCGGGCAGCGTGTGGGACGGCAAAACCTACAACGACGGCAGCAGCAGCAATTCCAATGGCGTGTCCCAAAACGTGTACGGCGTAGGCACAACGCACAAATCGACATTCAAAAACGAATTGCGTTACTCTGCCGGTGCTGCCGTGACCTGGCTCTCTCCGCTGGGTCCGATGAAGTTCAGTTATGCTTACCCGATTAAGAAAAAAGAAGGCGACGAAATCCAACGCTTCCAATTCCAACTCGGTACGACATTCTGATGATGTTTAGGCCGTCTGAAACCCGGTTTGTCCGTTTCAGACGGCCTCATGGCAGATTGGCGGTAAGCTTATTGCAAACCGCCCGTTTGTTTTCAAGCAAGGATTTTTATCATGAGTAAAATAGCCGACACCCTCCGTGTCCTCGCCGTAGCCCTGCCGGGTTTCGTGCTGTTGCCGCAAGCGGCGGCGGATGGCATGCAGAAAATCGGTTTTATCAATACCGAGCGCGTTTATCAGGAATCCAAGCAGGCGCAAAGCATTCAGATGACTTTGGAAAAAGAGTTCAAAAGCCGTCAAACCGCCTTGCAAAAGCTGCAGCAGGAAGGCGAGGCTTTGGAGCGAAAACTGAGCGGCGACAAGCTCAGCGACAGCCAAAGGGAAGCGGAAACCCAAAAATGGCGCAATCTGGTACAAAAATTCCGCAAACAGCAGACCGAGTTGGCTGAAGACTACAACTTGCGCCGCAATGAAGAATTCGCCGCGCTCCAGCAAAATGCCAACCGCGTCATCGTCGATTTAGCCAAACGCGAAGGTTATGACTTCATCTTGCAGGACGTGATTTACGTCAACGGCCGCTACGACATTACCGACAGCGTTATTAAAGCCCTAAATGCTCACTGACCCTGCTCGGCAGCGAATGTAACCATACAGACAAACCTAAGGCCGTCTGAAACCCAAACCGGCATCTTTCAGACGGCCTGACATCTTGACGGCAGATTATCATGACTTCACAAGCATACACCTTGTCCCAAATCGTTTCCCAGCTCGGCGGCGAATGGAAAGGCGAAGACATCGCCATTACCGCCGTCCGTCCGTTGGATCAGGCGCAGGCGGAACACATCAGCTTTTTGGCCAATCCGAAATACAAAGCCGAAGTACACGACAGCCAGGCAGGCGCAGTGATTGTGTCACCGAAAGCCGCAGACGAATTTGCAGGCCGCAACCTGATTGTGGCTGCCGACCCTTATCTTTATTTTGCCAAAGTGGCACGATTGTTCTCGCCGATTGTCAAAGCACAGGGCGGCGTACATCCGACCGCCGTTGTCGAGGCAAGCGCCAAAGTGCCGGCAAGCTGCGAAATCGGCGCGAATGCCTATATCGGCGCGAATGCCGTATTGGGCGAAGGCTGCCGTATTTTGGCCAATGCTGTTGTCCAACACGATTGCATGTTGGGTGATGAAGTCGTGTTGCATCCCAACTCCGTCATCTATTACGGCTGCACTTTGGGCAACCGTGTCGAAATCCACAGCGGCGCCGTCATCGGTGCGGACGGTTTCGGCTTGGCCTTTGCCGGCGATTCATGGTTCAAAATCCCGCAAACCGGCGCCGTCACGCTGGGTGATGATGTGGAAATCGGTTCGAACACCAATATCGACCGCGGCGCAATGAGCGACACGACCGTCAGCAACGGCACCAAAATCGACAACCAAGTCCAAATCGGCCACAACTGCAAAATCGGTTCACATACCGTTATCGCCGCCAAGACCGGCATTTCCGGCAGTGTCACCATCGGTAATTATTGTATTATCGGTGGCGGCGTCGGTACGGTCGGACACATCGAAATCGCCGATAAAACTACCATCGGCGGCGGTACATCCGTCACCCACAGCATTACCGAAAGCGGCCAGCATTTGGCCGGTATTTTCCCGATGTCGGGCTACAAAGACTGGGCGCGCAATGCCGTTTATATCCACCGTTTGAGCGAAATGAACAAACGCCTCAAAACGCTGGAAAAACAGCTTGCCGACAGCGGCGAAGCCTAAAGGCGGCGCAAACAGTCCGCGCCCCGCATCCGAATACGTTTAAACCCAATACAAACAAGGAAAGACGAACATCATGGACGTACAACTCCCGATCGAAGCCAAAGACATTCAAAAACTTATCCCACACCGCTATCCGTTTTTGCAACTCGACCGCATTACCGCGTTCGAACCGATGAAAACCCTGACTGCGATTAAAAACGTCACCATGAACGAGCCGCAGTTCCAAGGTCATTTTCCCGACCTGCCCGTGATGCCCGGCGTGCTGATTATCGAAGCCATGGCGCAAGCGTGCGGCACACTCGCCATCCTCAGCGAAGGCGGCCGCAAAGAAAACGAATTCTTCTTCTTCGCCGGTATCGACGACGCTCGTTTCAAACGCCAAGTCATCCCCGGCGACCAACTGGTTTTTGAAGTCGAGCTGTTGACCAACAAACGCGGTATCGGCAAATTCAACGCCGTTGCCAAAGTTGACGGCCAAGTTGCTGTTGAAGCCGTGATTATGTGCGCCAAACGCGTGGTGTAAGAATGGGACAGGCCGTCTGAAAGTTCAGACGGCATCTTACAGGCAATACCTGTATCAGACAGCAAGGAGACAGCATGACCCTTATCCATCCGACCGCCGTCATCGACCCTAAAGCCGAACTCGACTCCAGCGTCAAAGTCGGCCCATACAGCATCATCGGCCCCAATGTGCAAATCGGTGCGAATACCGAAATCGGTCCGCACGTCGTCATCAACGGCCATACGACCATCGGTGAAAACAACCGCATTTTCCAATTTGCCAGCCTCGGCGAAATTCCGCAGGACAAAAAATACCGCAACGAGCCGACCAAGCTGATTATCGGCAACGGCAACACCATCCGCGAATTTACGACGTTTAACCTCGGTACGGTCACCGGTATCGGCGAAACCCGTATCGGCGATGACAACTGGATTATGGCCTACTGCCACCTCGCCCATGACTGCGTGGTCGGCAACCATACCATCTTCGCCAACAACGCCTCACTCGCAGGTCATGTTACCATCGGCGACTACGTCGTCTTGGGCGGCTACACGCTGGTGTTCCAATTCTGCCAAATCGGCGACTACGCTATGACCGCGTTTGCCGCCGGCGTACACAAAGACGTACCGCCGTACTTTATGGCTGCTGGCTACCGCGCCGAACCGGCCGGTCTCAACAGCGAAGGTATGCGCCGCAACGGTTTCACGGCCGAACAGATTGCCTCCGTCAAAGATGTGTATAAAACCATTTACCATCGTGGCATTCCGTTTGAAGAGGCCAAGGCAGACATTCTGAAACGTGCCGAAACCCAAAGCGAATTGGCGGTATTTAAAGACTTTTTTGCACAATCCACACGCGGTATTATCCGTTGATTGATGGATTGAAGGCCGTCTGAAACTTTTTCAGACGGCCTTTGGATTGCAAAAATCCGCGCAGTAGGGCAGTTTCCTGTCTGTTTGCCGCAGATGCCGTCTGAAAACGGGCGGGCAAACGTCCGCCCCCAAATCTTTTAGCTTACAAACCTCAACAACATGAACCCCAATTCTTCCCCCCTTATCGCCATCAGTGTCGGCGAAGCTTCCGGCGACTTGCTTGGCGCACACTTAATCCGTGCCATTAAGGCGCGTTGCCCGAATGCGCGGTTTACCGGCATCGGTGGCGAGCGCATGAAGGCGGAGGGTTTCGAGAGTTTGTACGATCAGGAAAAGTTGGCGGTGCGCGGTTTTGTTGAGGTCATCAAACGCCTGCCGCAGATTTTGAAAATCCGCAAAGGGCTGGTGAACGATTTAATCCGCCTCAAGCCGGATGTGTTTATCGGCATCGATGCGCCGGACTTTAATCTCGGCGTGGCGGAAAAACTCAAGCAGGCAGGCATTCATACCATTCATTACGTCAGCCCGTCGGTTTGGGCGTGGCGGCGCGAACGGGTTAATAAAATCGTACATCAGGTCAACCGCGTGTTGTGCCTGTTTCCGATGGAGCCGCAGCTATATATCGATGCCGGAGGCAAGGCTGAGTTTGTCGGCCATCCGATGGCACAAACCATGTCAGTGGAAGCGGATAGGGCGGCGGCGCGGCAGAAGCTGGGTGTGCCTGCGGACGTGCCCGTGTTTGCCATATTGCCTGGTAGCCGTGTGAGTGAAATTGATTACATGGCGGCGGTGTTTTTTCAGACGGCCTTATTGCTGCTGAAACGTTATCCGAAGGCACAGTTTTTGCTGCCTGTTGCAACGGCCGCAACGCGCAAACGCATTAGCGAAATTTTGGCGCAGACCGAGTTTGCCTATCTTCCCATCACGCTGACCGACAAGCAGTCGGATACAGTTTGCACCGCTGCCGACGTGGTATTGGTTACCAGTGGTACAGCGACTTTGGAAGTGGCCTTGTGCAAGCGGCCTATGGTCATCAGCTACAAAATTTCGCCGCTGACTTATGCGTATGTGAAACGTAAAATCAAGGTGCCGCATGTCGGTTTGCCTAATATTCTGTTGGGTAAAGCCGCCGTTCCCGAGCTGCTGCAACACGATGCCGTGCCTGAAAAACTGGCGCAGGCCGTGGCAGACTGGTATGACCACCCTGAAGCCGTGGCCGCGTTGGAACAGGATTTCCACGCCTTGCATCTGCTGCTGAAAAAAGATACGGCGGCATTGGCAGCGGCGGCAGTATTGGAAGAAGCCGGATTTTCAGACGGCCTGAAAGACAAGTAAGGAAAATACATGAATTTATTGGGAGCCTTGGCCAAGGTTGGCAGCCTGACGATGGTGTCGCGTATTTTGGGCTTTGTACGCGATACGATTATCGCCCGTGCGTTTGGTGCAGGCATGGCGACAGATGCATTTTTTGTCGCATTTAAACTGCCCAACCTATTGCGGCGCGTGTTTGCAGAGGGCGCATTTGCCCAAGCCTTCGTACCGATTTTGGCGGAATACAAAGAAACCCGCTCGCCCGAAGCCACGCAGGCGTTTGTGCGTCATGTGGCCGGTATGTTGTCGTTTGTGTTGGTCGTCGTTACAGCGCTGGGCATACTTGCCGCGCCGTGGGTGATTTATGTTTCCGCGCCCGGTTTTGCCAAAGATGCCGATAAGTTTCAGCTTTCCATCGACCTGTTGCGGGTAACGTTTCCTTATATCTTTTTGATTTCCTTGTCTTCTTTTGTCGGCTCGATACTCAACTCCTATCATAAATTCGGTATTCCCGCCTTTACGCCGACATTTTTGAATATTTCCTTTATCGTCTTTTCCCTGTTTTTCGTACCGTATTTTGATCCGCCTGTTATGGCTTTGGCGTGGGCGGTATTTGTCGGCGGCGTGTTGCAGCTGGTGTTCCAACTGCCTTGGTTGGCAAAATTGGGCTTCTTGAAAATGCCCAAACTCAGCTTTAAAGACGCAGCGGTCAACCGCGTGATGAAACAGATGGCGCCGGCTATTTTGGGCGTAAGCGTGGCGCAGATTTCCTTAGTTATCAACACCATTTTTGCCTCATTTTTGCAGTCCGGCAGTGTGTCGTGGATGTATTACGCCGACCGACTGATGGAATTGCCTACCGGCGTTTTGGGCGTGGCACTCGGTACAATCTTGCTGCCCACCTTGTCCAAACACGCCGCCAGTCAGGATACCGAGCAATTTTCCGGCCTGCTCGACTGGGGTTTGCGCTTGTGTATGCTGCTGACCCTGCCTGCCGCCGTCGGCCTTGCCGTGTTGTCTTTCCCTCTGGTTACGACCTTGTTCATGTACCGTGAGTTTACGCTGCACGATGCGCAAATGACCCAAAACGCTCTGATTGCCTATTCCTTCGGCTTGATCGGTCTGATTATGATTAAAGTGTTGGCACCCGGCTTCTACGCCCGCCAAAACATCAAAACTCCTGTTAAGGTCGCTATTTTCACGCTGATTTGCACGCAGTTGATGAACCTTGCCTTCATTTCGCCGCTCAAACACGTCGGCTTGTCCCTCGCTATCGGTTTGGGCGCGTGTCTGAATGCAGGTTTGCTGTTTTTCCTTTTGCGCAAACACGGCATCTACCGTCCCGGCAAAGGTTGGGCAGCGTTTTTGGTTAAAATGGTCATCTCTTTGGTCATCATGGGCGGTGGTTTGTGGGCGGCGCAATATTATCTGCCGTTTGAATGGGTACACGTCGGCGGCTTTAAAAAAGCAGGCCAACTCTGTGTCCTGATTGCCTTGGGCGGCGGCCTCTACTTCGTTTCCCTCGCTGCGCTCGGCTTCCGTCCGCACCATTTCCGCAGAGTAGAAAAATAAGCAACCGTAGTGCGTATTGCTTTGGCTTAAAGACTATTCGCTAAAAAGGCCGTCTGAAACATTTTCAGACGGCCTTTTCTTGCTTTACGTTTTAACTGTAAAGCTTCGCTCCTTTTTTGACGAACTCAATCGCTTTTTCTTCCATGCCCTGCCGTTGGGCTTTTTGTTTGTCGGCATAGTCGCGCACTTCCTGCGTGATTTTCATCGAGCAGAATTTGGGGCCGCACATTGAACAGAAGTGGGCGATTTTCGCGCCTTCGGCGGGCAGGGTTTCGTCGTGGAAGCTCT
>ERZ773079.1381-NODE-1381-length-14636-cov-6.398189_pt1 | contig 14636 bp, 11 predicted proteins | sample MGYA00511355_ERZ773079 | MGnify/ENA primary metagenome ERZ773079 (study PRJEB29015, sample SAMEA2737979) | human oral metagenome | biome: human oral; feature: human-associated habitat; material: dental | place: China | collected 2117 ... | reverse complement strand
CGGCAGCAGTGCCGACTGCACCGCGTTCGGGTCCGTCCAGTCCGCTGGCCCGACGACCGGAGCCGCCGGGAGCTTTGTATACACAATAACCCTCCGAGGCGAGATGCGCCACCTTGTATGCGGTCGGGATCGCCCGGGAAAGTCGGGTTCCGGCGAACCACCACCGCGGGTCGTGGAACTTTGTACTAACAACCGGCGGGACGTTTTATGAGAACTTCCTCACGAAGATCTACACCATTCCTCATCCTCATGGGGTTCACTTGAATCATTCGGAAGGAGAAGCATGATGAAGTCGGAGCGAGACCGCCTCACCCTCACCCTGGTGGGCATAGGCGCTGCGGGACTGCTGACGGCGGGGCTGTTGTTCCAGCTCGCGCACCCGACGGAGCCCGAGAGCACCTCACCGGCAATTGTCGTCTCCCCCGCGACGGCCAGCCTCTCGCCGGAGCCTTCTCCCAGCGAGCCCCCGGCACCCACGGAGAATTCCTCGCCCGAACCGGTGGTCCCCGCCGCGACGGAGACCACCGCGGCCACGCCGCCTCCGGAAACGACCGGCTCCGCACCTCGAACCACGACCCGGGCCACGAGCGCCCCGTCCACCACGAGTCGCGCGAGGACCACCACGGTGGCACCCGCCCCCCCGAAGAAGGTCAGCGACGACGACGATGACGACGACGACAAGAAGAGCACGACGAGGACGACCAAGAAGGACAGCGACGACGACCGCGACGACGACTGATCGCTGAGCCCGGTTCACCGACCTCCGCTCCAGGGACCCACGTGGTCGCAGACAGGCTCCACGCCTCACCGGCCCCACTATCCTGTTGCCAGGGCAGCGCCGGGAGGAGCCAAGGATGTCGAAACGGTCCACGCGATCATCTGATCCTGGCACGTCGGCGTGGTGGCTGGTTCTGCCGCTCGCCGGGGCCATCGTGGGCGCCGCAATCCCCCTCTTCAGCGCCCTCGGCGGGTTGTGGAGCGTGCTCGGTTCACTTCTGGGAGCCGCCGCAGGCGTTGTCGCGGATTTCACACCGCAGGTTAGGGACTGGATCTCGACACGGGCACGCAACAAATGGATCGCCGAGGTGTCCGGGGATTCCGGCCCGATAGGCAGGGCAGACCTGAAATCGCTGCGCATTCACAGGTCCGACAGGAATGTCGATGAATACGTTCGCCGCGATGCGCACGAGCAGCTTCACGCTCTTTTGAAGGAACGCACCCCCGTCCTGGTGGAGGGCCTGTCCATGGCGGGCAAGACCCGTCTCGTGGTCGAGGTGCTCCGAGAGGAATGGCCTGACGCCCGCGTCCTGTTTCCCAAGGGCGATAACGACGTGGAGAAGCTGCTGAAAACCCGGCAGAGACCCATTCGTGGCGCCATCATTTTCCTCGACGAACTGGAGCGTTTCCTGGGTAAAGAGGAGTTCACGCTCGGGGTCCTGAATACGTGGATCGATGATTCCTGCGTCGTGGTCGCCACCACGACCCGCATGAACTACACCAGAGGGCGCAAAGACTCGGACAACAAGTTCCCCGGCTGGGAAATAGTCAACAGATTCCGCCCGCTCCCCCTCGAAACAAAACTGTCAAAGCACGAGTTGGAGGCGGTGGGGAGCACGAGCTACGCCGGGGATCTGGCATCCATCGAGCAACTTGGACTCGGTCGCGTGCTCGGCAGGGCCGAGGACATACGCCGACAGTTCATGTCGGCACGTGACAGCCACCAGGGCCGGGCCGGCCTGGTGAAGGCCGCGGTGGACTGGAGCCGCGCCGGCCTGGGGGCCGCGAGCAAAGAGGCCATCCTCACGCTGGCGAAAGCTTACGACGACGATTTCTGGGAGGAGCCCGACTGGGAGGCAGAGTGGTCCTGGGTGATCGACGAAACCACCACCGAAGCGCCACTCGTGCTGCACACCGGTAAGGACTCCTGGGAAGCCCTGGACCTCTTGGTAGAAGAGGCTGACTGGCCCCTGACCGAGACCACACTGAGGACCATGGCCGCCTGCCCACACACAGCTCACCAAGCCATGAGACTGGTGTTCGAGATGCATTCCAAGAACCTGCTAACGAGGGATACGGCGACGGAAAGCCTCATGCAGGAAACGGCAGACCTGCTGGAGAACCTCATTTCTGCGAATCCGACCGACACCTTCACCCTCGGCGCTTACGCCCATTTCTTAGCATACATTCGCCAAGACCACGACCAAGCCGAGAAACTCTACAACCAAGCCCTCACCATCAACTTCAAAGATGCCATCAACCTCGGCGCCTACGCCTTCTTCTTCACACACATTCGCCACGACTACAACCAAGCCGAGAAACTCTACAACCAAGCCCTCACCATCAGCCCCAACAACGCCACTAATCTAAGCGCCTACGCTCTCTTCCTCACATACATTCGCCACGACTACAACCAAGCCGAGAAATACTACAAACAGGCCATCAAAGCCAACCCGAACAATGTTTTCACCCTCGGTGCCTACGCCTATTTACTCGAAAATGTTCACCACGATTACGACCAAGCCGAGAAGCATTACAAGCAGGCCATTAAAGCCAACCCAGACGACGCCACCAATCTCGGCAACTATGCCCACTTCCTTGAAAATATTCACCGCGATTACGGCCAAGCCGAGAAATACTACGAACAAGCCATCAAAGCCAACCCCAATAACCCCAGAATCCTCGGGTATTATTCTCAACTTCTGTTCGTGACGGGTCGGGACGAGAAGGGGGTGAAGTTTGCCGAGCGCGCGCTCGGGCTTGCCGAGCAGGGTGAAGAAATGCTGTGTGCGGAGTGTCACTTCTGCTTGTTCATGCACTCCCCGCGGCACCGGATCGCGTCGGGGCGGGCACTCAAGGCCCTGCTGGCCGACGGGGTCACGACCGACGACTGGTCGTTTGAGGGGAACCTGGAACGCCTCACACAGGAGGAGGACCCCCGGTACGAGCTCGCCCGGGCGGTCGCCGAGGCGCTACGGACCGGTGATGCGAGCGCCCTGAATGATTTCGAGGAATGGCGCGACCTCGATCTCCCGGACCGGGAGGAATAGCTCGGACGGTTTTGGTCTCGACACGGGCTTTCACCCAGGGGCTCACGGCCCGACTCAACCGGCTTCATGCGGGCAGCCCGGGACGCCAGTCAGGTGGCCAGAACCCATGCCGCGATGGCCCAGGCCTCGGTTTCCAGCGACCGCTCCACCTCGGGTGGGTCCTCCCAGCCGGGCGGGGGTTCGGGTTCCCGGGGCCGGGGCGGCGGGGATGCGATGCGGATGGTTCCCTGCGCGGTGACCAGGTACTGGTATCCGGCCGGGGAGCTCCAGCGGAAGATGCCCGGTTCGGGTTGGGTCAGGTGCCAGCCGCCGTGGGTTTTCACCCGGTGCGTGAATCTCGACAACGGCCCGAGGTTTCCCCACCTGGTCTGACCCGGACCGCCGTCGTCGGCGTAGGGGATGGTGTGGTCCAGGTCGCAGCTCCGTGACGGCGTCGCCCCGTAGGGGAACACGTCGTGCGGCATGAGGGTTTCGACCGCCGTGCGCAGCGAAACGGAAGGATGGTGCGGGGTCTCGGGGCTGATGGCCCAGGGATCCACGACGGGCCGGACCGTCACCCGCGAACCGGCCAAGAACTCGGGGATCCGAGCGGTCAGGAGCGCACCCCAGCGCTCCACCACGGCGGCACCCGATGCGACGGGACTCGAACCCGCGATCCCGCCGACCCCATCCTTCGGCTCCACGAGCCCGAGGGCGGGGTCGGTGGCGTTCACGTGCACCACCACGGTGGCCGCGGGCAGCACATCCTGGCCGCTCACCCGCCGGGCCAGAACACCAACCGCGGCGGCGCGCCGCTGCCTCAGGTCGCCCTCCTCGGCGGGCAGGGTCCGGGCGACGGCGGTGAGGGCGTGATCGAACGCGACACCGTCGGCGGCATCCACGATCCCCCAGATCGTGCAGTGCCCGTCGGTGATCCCGGAGACTTCCACGTCCCGGCGGCGGCGTTCCGCCTCGGCCCGCTCCGCGGCGACCGCGGGATCGGCCTCCACGATCCACCGATCAATGTGCTTGAGAATCCGCTGCCACGACCAGACCTTCATCGCCCAGGCGAGCTGCCGATCCAGCCACTCCACCGCCTTCACGCCCAGCACGGCAGCCCGGTTGGTGGCGTCAACCACCTGCCACCACCGCAGCTCCCCGCCCAGGAAGGCCTCCCACAGCCGCGGGAACCTGAAGCGCACATCCAGCACGTCGGCGATCCTCTGCAGCGCCGAACCGGTGGAGATCCCGAGGATCCCGGCAATCTCGGCGGCGAGGAACTCCCCCACCCCGGGGGTGCCCGCGTGACCGGGAAAGATCACGCGCTCCATCCCCTCGAACACCGCTTCCTGATCAACCTCGTAGAGTTCGGCGGCCTTCGCCACGGCCACCACCGCGGCGACCTCGGCGGCCCGGGCATGGCGATTCGCCTCATCAAGCGCGGCAAAAGCCTCTGTCACACACCCGGGAACCATCTCGAACATACATACGATTATACCCAACCTCGCTCCCACGCAGAAGCTATGTTCGATAACCGTTCGATAACTTCTTCGCAAGGCTGGGCTGCGGTCGCCGTGGTTTCGACACGACCCGCTCGATACGCCACCAGGCCTTGTTCACGGGCGGCGTGCCTGTCAGCAAAATCCCTGGTCAAGAAACACTTGAAGATAGCTGTGAGTAAACCTGAACCATATTCCAGGTATCTCACTGCTGCCCACAAAACCATGTCAGTCCATTTTATTGTTGTTCGAGTGTGTTGGTGACCCAGTTGATCAGATGTTTCGTGTCCACGCGGGTGCCGGTGTCGTGGGTGCCGTTGGGGTCGTACCAGAGGGTGGTGTGTCCGCCGAGTGTTCGGGTGTGGAGTGTCCAGGTGAGTCCTTGGCGGGGGTTGACGCGGGTGTCTTTGGCGGAGATGGCTATCAGGGTTGGTGGTGGGGTGGTGGTGAGTTTGCGTAGGGGGGAGAGTTTCTCGAGGGTGTGTCGGTGGTGGGGGTTGTGTTGGGGGTCGCCCCATTCGTCGTGGTCGGCTTGTTCGGTGAGTGAGGGGTGGTGGAGGAGTGATTCGAGGGGGTCTATGTAGCCGTTGACGATCACGGCGGCGTCGATGGGTGCTGTTTCATCAGCAAGGAGGGATGCGGTGAGGAATCCTCCGGCTGATGCGCCGATGACGCATATTGTGGTGGCGGTTGCTGCTCCTCGTCCGGAGCGTAGCCATTGAATTGCTGTGACGGTGTCGGTGAGGGAGCGGTCGCGTCTGTCTTGGGAGCCGGCGTGGTGGCGTTGGGGGTCTCCTCCTCCTCGGACGTGGGGGGTTGCTACGGCGTAGCCGCGGTTTAGCCAGTGGTTGAGTTCCTGGTCGGCGTCGAGGTCGATGTCGATTCCGTAGGCTCCGTAGACCATGACGATGACTGGTCCGTGGAAGGTGGCCGAGTCTCCGTGCCATCGGAGGTCGAGGTCGAACTGGTATCCGTCTGGGGATGTGATGCGTTCTCGTGTGGCGTGGATGACTGGTCGGGGTTGCCGGTTCGTGGGGTTGAGTATCTGTCCGGTGTCGTCGAGGTACCAGGTGATAGGGGGTGTTCCCACGATCATTTCGGCGATGACGAACCCGGTAGAGGTTGCGCCGGGGCTTGGGGTCAGCTGGAACATTCCTGGGGTAGTGAGCAGCCTGCGGGGCTCAACAGTGGTTGCGGGTGTCAACGCTATCCACAGCAGGTCCTCGGTGTGACAGGTGCCCTGTGTCTGGCTGATACGCGCGAGTACGGCTTCATGGGCACCGATGAGGTGGTGGAGTTTTCCCTGCCCGGCCGCCACCCGCCACCGATTCTGTACCTGGCCGTCGCTGATGTGGCTGGCCTCGATACGCCACTGGTGAGCGTCATTGACCGCGTGGATGAGCAGGTACCCGTCCTCCAGGGGGGCGACATCGAACAGGTCGGGATCATGCACCGACTCTGGCATGGCAATGGGCTGCAGCTGCGGGGCGGTGAGGTCGAAGACCTGCCAGATTCTGTTACTGCGAACACCGTGACCGACCTTGACGAAACGCCGCACGGAACACGCTTTGATGCTGACCCCACCGGCGGGTCCCTCGGCAAGTACCCGCGGAGGATCATCCAAACGGGTCGTGGTGACCGGCAGCAGGCGGGCCCTGGCCCTGCCCGGCTTGCTGGGATGCGGTTCCACGAACACCACAACCGGCGATTCTGACTGACACAACACTGCTTCGGGATACACCCCCACCAGTACGAGTCCGGGTTCTGGATCACCCCACCGGTGAACCGCCACCGCGTAGCGTTCCCGCTCAGGGTCACGCAGAAGACGACACCACCACCCCAATTCCATCGACAGGTCACGCCTGCCCGTCACCCAGCCCCGCAACCCCTCGATGTCGTTTTCCCCGAAAACCACAGGTACACCAACCAGATGCTGCTCCACCGGATCCGAAACACACTGCCCCACCAGGTCGCCATCCTCCCTGGCGGCCAGACGCAACCAGCCCCCAGCCAACGGCACCACCTCACCACCAGCATCCCGCTGCTCACCCAAGTCGCGCCCACCCTCACCGTTCTGGTTCTCGAGTGTGGTGATGTCTTGGCCGTGTTCTTCCAACAACTGCATGAGTGTGGCGTCATCAACCTCCATCCACTGACTCCACGAAGAGGAAGAACCACCCACAACCCGGCCTACAGGAATATCCATCACTTCCCTCTCATACGTCACAACTCATCAACACATTCACCAGCAAACCCCATCGACCAGAACACATTCAAGAATACCCATGAACAAAGAAGCTTATTCACAGGCAACACCTCGACCAGCGAAACCACTAGTCAGACAACACTTGAGGACGGCTATGAATTAAGCCTCAAAACCCCTTCTGCCTGTTTGATGTTTCATCAGGCTGCGACGAGGGAGCGGAACAGTGCGGAACGCCGGTGCACCTCGGCGGGGGGTCCGAACTCAACCAACCGGCCCTTGTCCAACACCAACACCAGGTCGGCGATGTTCATGCCGAAGTGGCCGTGTCCGGCAGCGAAGGTGGTGATCCCACCCATCGTGGTTCGAATGAGGTTCATGATCTGTTCCCGGTTTACAACATCAAGGCCCGAGGTGATCTCGTCCAGCAACAGCATCCGAGGCTGACCAACAAGGGTTCTGGCTATCGCTAACCGCTGTCGCTCACCACCAGAAAACGCATACGCTGACTCCCCCACCGGGGTGTCCAACCCGCCCTCACGAGCACTGATCGTCTCAGCCAAACCAACCTGATGAATGATCTCCCAACACCGATCATCATCAATGTCACGCCCCAACAACAGATTGTCACGCACCGTCCCACTGAACAACGGACACGCCTGCTCGATGTAACCGACCTGACGCCGGTACTCATCATCATCATGCTCACCAAGCGGCACCCGATCCACCATGATCGTTCCTTCAGAGGGAACAATGAACTTCTCCAACAATGACAACACCGTCGACTTGCCCGAGCCCGACGAACCAGTCATCGCCACCCACGAACCGGCCGGAACGCTGAACGTCACCCCCGCCAACGCGTACTCACGATTCCCACCACCCGCCTGCGGGTACCGCACCGACACGTCACGGAAACCAACCTCACCCACCAAACCAGCCCTCACAGGCACACCACCAACCTGGGCGACGAATGGCTGCTTAATCTGGATCCGAGAGGCAGGCTGATCCGTCACCGCACGCAAATCAATAATCCGCTGCAAAGCCCCCAAACACTCCGCCATGTCCATCACAGTTCCCGCGCTCCCAGTGATCGGAGTGATGATCAACATCATATACATGAAAAACGACACCAACTGCTCAACAGACAAAACCCCCGCCTGCACCCGTACCACCGCGATACACACAATCACCAACAACGTTGCCTGCACACAAATCGTGACCACCGGAGTCATGAAAGCATGCGCCCGATCCCCCCGATTCGACGCCTCGAGAAGCTCACCACTCGACTTATCCAAACGCCGCACAGCAAACCTATCAGCCACGAAAGCCCTCAACGTCAACACCGAATCCAACGCCCTGGTCACCTCCGCAACATACGCCCCCTGAGCCTCCTGACGATGAAACGAAAACGATGTCAACCTATTCGAAATGACAATAATGAAAACCAAACACACCACCGTCAACCCAACCGCAGAAATGGTGAGCACCGGATCCAACACAGCCATCTGGAACAACGCCCCCACCACCATCACAACCCCACCCAAAGCCTGCACAGGCCCCTGACTGAAAACCTTACTCAAATGCTCCGAATCAATACTACACCGAGCAACCAAATCAGCCGTCGGATGCTGCACAAGCTTATCCGCAGGAACCCGCAACGCAATCGCAGCAGACTCATCCCGGAAAGCACGCACCGTACGATTACCAGCCTTCGCACCCACAACATTCACAACAGCCGTAATCCCAGAAGCAAAAACAGCCAACCCAGCCAAAAACACCCCATACGGCAACGCAGCCACAAACCCCCCACTCTGCAACACCCCCACAATCAACCCCGCCAACAAAGGCTGCACCAACGACACAAGAGACGACAAAACCGTACCAACAAAAACCAGAACCAACGCCCGCGGCTCCAACCGCAAAACCCTCACCAAACGACGAAAACCACCCCTCGGCGGATCAGCAAGAAACATCCCAACCAAACCGGCCTTGCACCCTCGGCCACGCGACTCTCCTCCAGGCGCCTGGACCCGAGGACCTGGAAGCGTTCCAAAGGACTCGGGTAGAGCCTGATGATGCGGCTCCAGCAACGCCCGCCTAGGCATCACTCCACTATCGGATGACCCCATACGTGATAAATCCACCCGCCTCGCCAAACCCGAAGCTGCCATTAATTTTCCCGTCTCCCTATAGCAGTCACTACGACCAACCGAATTCACCGCACGGCAACTCCTACCATGCCTTGCGATTCCCTTTCAGCCGGAACCGCCCCTCAGCACTACACCCGCCCCTGCCTTCACACGAACACGGCCCACTGCCCGAGCGTCTTTACACGACTCGCCGTGATGCCTCACAGCCTCCTTACTCAATCAGGCAAAACCCCGACAGACCACGAGGAACAACCCGTACCCCAACAGTTTCTACGGCAACTGATTCATTCAACACTCAACTCGAGCGGCACTCGTCGAACCAGAGACGGACGGTTGGCGACCGGCAACCCCCATCGCCAACCACCCGCCACATACGGGGCCCACCAGAGCCGAAACTCCAGCACACCACCGTCCAAACGAACCAAGCGACACGACCACAACCAGCCCCATCAACTCGGCCCTCACATACACAAGCGATGAACTAACTCACCACCACTCGCAGTAGTAGAAGCTCCTGTACGAGCCGCCACCATCGCACCACCAACCCCAGCTCCTGTGGGACCACTTGGTTTCCTGGGCCAGCTCGACGGCATCAGCCTGAAGATTGAGAACGTTAGCCATGGTTTTCACCTCCTCTCACAGGGTTTTAGTGTTTGGATTTGGGTAGCTCACCCACCGTCCTTTGTTGTTGAGGGGGTGGGGAGCTAGTGACTCGGTACGACCCCGATGAGGTCGCGTGTTTCCGAGCCAAGCTGTGAAATCACCGGCTGCTGTAACAGACCGGCCGTGCGGGCACTGATCGGCAAACCCAGATAGGGTTGCTGTGACCGGTAGGCGTGCAGAGCCAACGCGACTCCAGCAGCGCCGGTACCCAGGTCGGAACTGAGACGGATCAGCCCGTCACCGATCACCAGAGCGTGCTCGTCGTGGGTCAGGAGGCTGTCGAGCAACAAACCCGCCTGCCGATCGGCCTCTACCCGATAGTGTTCTCCGGCAGCTGTCAGCGTGACCAGGATGCCAGCGCGACCGTGATCCAAACCCGGATAGATGTAGAACTCCGAAGAACAGGCTTTGATGATCCCGTCACGTTCCTGCGAGGTCAGTACCGGCTCACCCGTGACGCGTTCAAGCGCTGAAGCGACCAGCAACACACCAGCAGATCCCCACTCGGTATAGGGAAGCACCCGATTCTTCTCGCGATCATCAACCATCACCTCACCAGTAGCGGTGGTCACGCACGCATCCAGATCCGCACGCACCCGGACCCTTGCCCTGGCAAGAGGTTCCTCAGCGCCGGTGGCGGCATGGGCAACCAGGTCCATCAACGCGACCCCGGTCAATCCCCAGAACAACCCCCGACGACGACACAACGAAGTCCACGCTGATCCATCCGGCGTGAGGCAGGCATCCAACCTGCGATACGCCGCAACCGCACGATCCATCAACTCCGAGTCCCCGGCGGTTTTCGCGACCTCCAACGCGGCCAGGATCACTCCCGCCTGCCCCGCGGCCAGATCCAACCTACGACGCCCTAAAGCCGACTCAAGTGCCTTCCCGGCAGCAGCCACAGCATCCCGCTGAACATCATCCCGCTGGGCACCCACCTCACTGAGCGTCAACGCAACACCAGCCACACCATTCAACAACCCCGGAGCCTCCTGGCCCGGCCACTCCCGAGCGGTCTTACGCAACGCATCCACATCACCATCGGCAGGAACAACACCGATACGCTGCTGAGCCAACACCACACCAGCACGCCCGGTCGTGATCACCTCATGAACACCCGCCGCCATCTGGGTGATATCACCAGGAAAAGCCCCATCCGGACCGAATTGTCGCGACCATTCAATCCCACTCAACAACCCGGAAATCCCAGAATCTACACTCAGCCGCTGTGATGGCACACCCACAGTGACGTCACTGGCCGTCACCGGACGAATACCAGCCGCATAGCGGCCCTCCACCAAAGCCAGCTGCTCAGCCGCCCGTTCGCCGTACACCTCGCGAACCCTGTGACGACACCGCTCCCAAAATGCCGGTGACACCGCTTCGATCTCAAAATCAGAGCAATACAAAAGCATGATACAGCGCGCCACCGCGAACCAGTCAGCCTGCCTAGCATTCGCTGTTTCATCGGCACAATACTCGAAAACCCTGACGCCAAGCTCGCGTTTGGAATCCAGCCTGCTGGCATCCTCCAAATCAAGCATCGTCACCGCCCCATCATCAGAGACCAGCACATTCCCAGGATGAAGATCACCAAACGCCCACCCACGCTGATGAATTGCTTCAACAACCGCAATCAGCTGTTCCACAATGGCCACCACCTGACGGGCATACTCTACGGGATCTTTCTCCTGCAGATGAGTGTTCTGCACCATCCACGATGACAACGTCACACCGGGGATGTAATCCACCTCCAAATAGCGGTGTTCCCACGCGGTGAACACCCCTCGAAGCTGCTGCACACCCTTCACACCGACAAGATCCCGCAGCACCTCCTCCTCAACTAACTGACGCTGCAACGCGCACCGATTCCTGCCATCCAACCCGGCATGCGGCCTGGCCTCCCGAAGAATCCTGACCTCACCGTCAGGCAACTCCGCACGATACACCCCACCCGCATTACTGAAACTCAAGGGCTTGATACTCACGAAATCATCCAACCGAGACACACACGACTGCTGCGACGCCTCATACGCCGGTCGAAGAAACTCCGGAACCTCCACCCCATCAGGAATCACAACACGCGGATCACGATGATCCGGAATCAAACGCATATCACGAGGATCAACAATCGACTCAACCGGTTCATCATCCACATCAGGAGCCTGCATCCCCAGGAACGCTCCATACCGAACGAACACAGGAGCATCCGGGACATACCGAAGATCAGACAGAATATAAGGCCCCTCCTGCCCCCTCAACACACCAGCCAAAACACTCAGCAACTCACCCAACTGGCCATCATCATCCGGATAAATCGTAATGAACTTACCCGCCGCACCACGAGCCTGATTCTTCGACGACGACTCCGTCAACCCAGCCAACGTTGGCAAGAACTTGAACGAAACCCCAGCATCCACACACACCCTCGTAGTCTGCGCCAAAGTCTCCACAGCACATTCAGGAGTCGCTGACACATGAACCTTCCACCCCTGCAACCGAGGCTCCCAATCCCGAGGCGACCACCCTTCCCAGCCGCCCCCACACTGCACCAACCACCCAGCCGGCAACTCCACCGACTGCAACCGCCGATCCAACAAACCAACCTGCATCTCAGCAAGCGGCCTCGGACGACCATAAAAAGGCGACCCCTTCACCGCCCCCTGAAAATACTCAACACGCACAGCCACAGATCTTCCTCCCTTAGCACATCCCCATAGCACTACTGGTCAAAGTTTTTCGTATCGAACGGGATATCACACCATCCAGCTCGTCATGAGAACATTTGGAAGACGGACATGAAATTCAGCCGCATCCAAAGTTTCTAAAGTCAACAAAAACAACGACTTGCCGCGCTCCATCATTCTTTAAGCCTCATCACAAAAATCCCATCCGGGGTCACAGTACACCCAGCAATAAGCCTACGCGAGCAAAGGTGATCGCCAGAGAAATCCCAAGAAATCAAGAGACTTCCTGCGCCACCATCCTTTCGTAGCAACAGGGAATAACCGCACCCGAATTCACACACATTTCAGCCACGCAACTTGAAGCACAAAACTCACACACCATTTTCCCATGGAACGCTATGGGAATAACCAACCCAAGAGTCTCAGCACATGACACATATCGCGCCACGATAGTTCAACGTAACCCGATTCATCTTTAATTCTTCATCTACTTTCATGGTTGACAATTCAGCTTGTTCCACCATTGCGACACGAAACCCTGTCGGCAGAACCTCAAGCCAGCCAACATTCACGGCGGTTACCAGAATAACTTGGAACTCGGGAGAGTTCCTTACTTCAACTCCACCCATAGGAAAACACACTTCGCGAGTCATGTCAACCCTCCGACACCAGCACTACACAATCCTCATGATCCAGCTCCAAATTGCATGACCCACCCTTGTGGCACCCGCCCATAATTAACATTTCATCTTGTCTTGTGATTGGAGAGTCGTCCACTTTCTGGGTTATTGAAGATGCACCACCGATAAAACTTTGATCGTGTCGTATTTACGGCTGACGGACGAAAGATTTTCACCCTTCAAAATATCTCTTCCGAGCCCACTCTTCTCCCCACAGAATACGCCTCACAGACTCTTTTGACCAACCGTATCCACCGAAACCAAAACCCCAGAAGACAGAGGCAAGAATCCGCCCCAAAGGCATACTATCCAAGGTTTCATGCCACATTTTTTTGAGTTTCGATTCCTCAGAAGACTTTTGCAGTAACGTGAGTGCCTGAAGGCTTGTTCCAGCCACCCCAACTCACCTTGACAGAGACTCTGCTGGGTGGTCCACGGCCCGCGAACACGCCTCAAGGTGCGAACCGCCTCAAGTTGTGTGCCGGTTCCTTTCGAGCAAGGAAGGATGGCGTCATGCCCAAACGACTCGATCCCGCTGTGAAGAAGCGGGCGTTACGACTGCTGCGCGAGTACCGTGATCAGTACCCGTCGCTGACTGCTGCCTGCGCCGCTGTAGCCCGCCAGGAACGGATCGGGGCCGAAACCCTGCGCCGTTGGATGGTCCAGGCCGAGATTGACGCAGGCACTCGCGAGGGGATTACCACGCAGGCACGTGAAGAGATCCAGCGCTTGAAAGCAGAGAACTCTCGCCTGCGGGAGGATGTCGCGATCCTGAAGACGGCAACAACTTTTTTCGCGGGGGAACTCGACCCCCGCAATCCCTGATCATCGCCTTCATCGATGACTTGCGCGGCAAGGGAATCGCGGTCGAGTCGGTCTGCAGGGTCCTGCGAGAGCAGGGTTACGGGATCGCCGCAAGAACCTACCGGGCCTGGAAGACCCGCAAGCCGTCAGCCCGCGCAATCAGCGATCAGAAGGTCCTAGAGGCCATCAAGAGCCTGGCCTGGACGACCGATACCCACGGTCACGAGCGCCTGACCCTTAAAGGTCTCTACGGGCGTCGGAAAATGTTGGAGGCACTGCGCCAGACCGGGCTGGAGGCCACCCCCGGCGCGGTGGACCGCGCCATGCGAAAACTCGGCCTCAACGGAACCCGAAGCAGACGAACGTCCCGGATCGTGTACCCCACCGCCAGCGAAACGACGAATGAACTGTTGGCCGACTCAGTCAAGAACTTTTCACTCAGCCCCGATGGCAGGACATCACTCTCGTCCTTCTAAAGGCTCGTGTCGAGACACCGCCATTCCTGCTTCTTCGAAGGCTCGCCAGAAAGATTGGAAAGTCCCTACGCCACGGAACCGTCGCTCTCTCGCACCTTGCACTCGCGCGGCGAAGGCAGAGAACACAACGGGGCGGGCATCATCATGATGCCCGCCCCGTTCTAGGAGTCTCAGCGGATATCTCCAAAATCGATGTCATCCAGTGGAACACCGGGGACATCCAGATCAGAACCGAACGAGTAATCGTACGGATCGTAGCTGACCGTGTAGGCCTGCGACTTCGCATCCGCAGTGGGCTCCACTCGGATGTTGCGATAACGCTCCAGGCCGGTACCAGCCGGAATCAGCTTACCGAGGATCACATTCTCCTTCAGGCCGACGAGGGTGTCCGACTTGCCCTGGATGGCGGCATCGGTGAGCACCTTCGTCGTCTCCTGGAAGGACG
>ERZ773079.1377-NODE-1377-length-14676-cov-13.836947_pt1 | contig 14676 bp, 9 predicted proteins | sample MGYA00511355_ERZ773079 | MGnify/ENA primary metagenome ERZ773079 (study PRJEB29015, sample SAMEA2737979) | human oral metagenome | biome: human oral; feature: human-associated habitat; material: dental | place: China | collected 2117 ... | reverse complement strand
CGTTGGGCTCGCAGCCTCGCCTCAATGTCCTCGGGGCCCTCGGGCGCCTGCGCCGCGCCGCCCTGCCCGGGCCGCTCGCTCACCGGCGCACCGCCTTGATGACGGCGGCCACGCCGACCCCCGTCAGTACGACGACGGTGCCGGTCACGACGGCGAGCGAGACGGGCTCGCCATCGCGGGCGTCCTCGACCAGACGGACCAGTCGGTCGCGGACCGGGCCGGGGGAGAGCCCCGCGATCGCGGCCTTCAGGCGCGCGCAGCCCATGGGGCAGGAGCCGGGGTCGGCGGGCGCCTCGCGCACCAGCGGGTCGTCCCTCACCAGGCCGACGCGCGTCTTGAGACGGGCAGCGCGGATCCTGGCCCGCCTGCGCCACTCGGCGGCGGTGCCCTGGACCGTCCTGCGCGCCGTCGACTTCAGCGCCTCGGGGGCCACGACGGCGGCCAGCGTCTCGATGTCGCCGACCAGCTGGGCGCGCCGCGCGGCCAGCGCGGCCTCAATGGCCTCGGGGGACCCGGCGGGGGGCTGCTGTGTCGGCTGCTTCGGCTGCGTCGGGCTCACTGTCGGCCGCCCTTCTCCAGGCCGGAGGCGACCGCCTTCTTGACGGCGTCGACGTCCTCCCGCAGCCGCACCTGCGGCTCGGGAAGGTCGGCCTTGGCCGCCTTCAGCCTGTCCCTGCCCGGCAGCGCCGCCGCCACAGCCGCGGCGAACAGGACGACGGCGACGATGAGCTTGGCCGCCCACACCGGCATCACCAGGGACAGCAGATCGACGACGGCGCCCAGCAGGAGGCCGAGGCCGAACAGGGCGGCGACAGCGGCCGCCACCAGGAGGGCCGCACCCACGCCCGCGGTGTTCGCCACGCGCAGGGCCTTGGCCTTGGTCAGCTCGATCTCGCCCTTGAGCAGGTCCGAGATGTTCTCGGAGATACGGCTGACCAGCTCGCCGATCGTGGGCTGACCGGGGCGAGGTCCCGCCGATGCGGGCGGTGTGCGAGGAGGTTGGGGCTGTTGGGTCATAGGATCGACCTTCATCCGGTGCGGGTGCTCGCGGCGGCGAGCGTCGTGCATGAATCTACCGTGCACAGAGTCTCACATGGCAGGCGTCGATGGTGTACCGCTTCGGCGGCGAGCGGGGTTCTGGGCGCGGCTTCATACGGCGTCATTCCGCCTACCACGCCTGTTTTCCCCTTACTGCGCCTCATGCGGCCGTACAGGAGGGAACGAATGAGCACGGTAAGCGCTGGTCCCCTTGGCGCTGAGCATCCGGATGAGATTCCAAGGAGCGCGGCAAGCGACGTCCGGTCCGCCGGCGTGCCCGGCTGCTCGGCGCCTCGCGTTCCCGGCGCTGTTCCTGGGTCCTTGGCCGAGGCCGGGCCCTGCGGGCCGGTGCCGAGGCGGAACGTGGACGTACCTTTCCAACATGGACGTACTCTTCTCCCATCCTTCTAGGGGTAGAGCTCAGAAGGATAGGAGAAAGGCACGTTCACGTGACGAAGGTACGTTGACGTTGAGGCGCACGCTCCGACCGGCGCTCTCCGGACCCCGGCGCGGCCCATCCGGCGCGCTCCGCACTCAGGAGCCGATCATCTAGTCCTGGCTCCAGGCCTCCCACAGGCCCGCGTACTCCCCGCCACGGGCGACGAGCTCGGCGTGCGTGCCCAGCTCCACGATCCGCCCGTCCATGACGACGGCCACCCGGTCGGCGTCCTGCGCCGTGTAGAGCCGGTGCGCCACCTCGATGACCGTGCGTCCCGCCAGTGCGGTGGACAGCGTCCGCTCCAGCGTGCGCGCGGCGTGCGGGTCGAGCAGCGAGGTCGCCTCGTCCAGAATGAGGGTGTGCGGGTCCAGCAGCACCAGGCGGGCCAGAGCCACCTCCTGGGCCTGGGCAGGGGTGAGCGCCAGGTGCCCGGAGCCCACCACGGTGCGCATCCCGTCCTTGAGCTCGTCCACCCAGGCGTCCGCCCCGATGGCCTCGAGGGCGCGGCGGATGGTCGCGTCGTCGGCGTCGGGGCGCCCCAGGCGCACGTTGTCCGCGATGGTGCCCACGAACACGTGGTGCTCCTGGGTCACCAGGGCCACGTGGCGGCGCAGCTCGGTCTCGGTCAGGTCGGTCAGCGGCACCCCGCCCACCGTCACCGTCCCGGAGGTCGGCGGGTTGATGCCCGCCAGCATGCGTCCCAGGGTCGACTTTCCCGACCCCGAGGGCCCGACGACGGCGAGCCGCTCTCCCGGTACGAGATCCAGGTCGATGCCGTGGAGCACCTCCACGCCCTCCCGGTAGGAGAAGCGGACGTCGCGCAGCACCATGCGCCTCCCGTCGGGGAGCTCGCCGGTGGGGGCGCGGTCGGCGGGGACCTCCTCGACGCCCAGGATGCGCGAGAGCGAGGCCTGCGAGATCTGGATCAGGTCGATCCAGAACATGAGCTGGGCGATGGGCTTGCGCAGCTCCATGGCGTACAGGGACACCGTGGTGATGGCTCCCAGGGTCGCGTGCCCACTGGCGGCCAGGAAGGCGCCCCACAGGAGGATGACGACGACGGGCGCCCGCCAGGCGACGTCCAGGACGAGGAACAGGCGCATCCGCAGCCCGGCGGTGTAGCGCTCCAGGCCCCACGCCTCATCGACGGAGGCGGCGATCACGGCCTCGCGCCGCGCCCCGATGCCCAGGGCGTCGATCGTCCCGGCGTTCTCCACGGTCTCGGTCACCGCGCCGTTGAGACGGGCGAAGGCCGCCGAGCTCGCCCGGTACGCGGGCACCGAGATCGGCAGGTACCAGCTCATCATGGCCCACACGGGCGGCACGACGACGAGCAGCCCGGCCGCCAGCAACGGGTCGCTGACGGCGGCCGCGACAATGGTGAACACGATCGTCACCGTGCACACCATGATCTGGGGGATGCCGACGCGCACGAGGAACTCGATGCGCGAGACGTCGTTGGTCGTACGGCCCACGAGATCGCCGGTGCCGGCGGACTCGACGGCGCTCAGGGGCAGGTGGACGACGCGGGTCATCATGCGCTCGCGCAGATCGGCGAAGACCGACTCGCCGAGCGTGCGGGCGTGCATCTGGGCGAAGCGGTTGATGACCGCGCCCACGACGGTGACGGCCACGATGACCAGGACGATCAGGTCGACGTAGCCGGCCGTGCCGGTGCCCGTGGACACGCGCGTGACCAGACGGCCCAGCAGCTGCGGTGCGACGAGGGTCGCCAGGACCGCGACCACCTGGAGGATCAGCACGCCTGCGAAGCGCCATCGGTAGGAGGCCATGATCCGGAAGGTCTTGCGCATGGCGACCTTGCCGGGAGCGACGGGGAGCGCCATCAGCCCTCCACCGCCGTCCGAGGAGCGGCCCCGGCGATGCTCGCGCCGTCATCGCCATCGTCGTCGTCATCGTCGCCGTCGCCGTCCGGGCCCTGCTCATGGGGCTCCTCGCCGTAGGCCCGGGCCACGACGGCCCGGTAGGCCAGCCCGTCCGGGTCGCCCCGGCGGGCGCGGGCCAGCAGCTCCCGGTGGGTGGAGCGCGCGCGCTCGCCGTCGTCGTCCAGCAGGACGATCTCGTCGCAGGCCTCCAGCACGAGGGGGGACTCGGTCACGACGACGGTCGTGCGCCCCCGCCGCGCGGCGCGGAGGCGGCGGGCCACGCGCGACTCGGTATGGGAGTCCAGCGCGCTGGTCGGCTCGATGAGCACGAGGGCGGGGGCCTCGGTCAGCAGGGCGCGCGCCAGGGCGACCCGCTGGCGCTGGCCTCCGGACAGGGACCGTCCCTTCTCGGTGATCATGCCGGCCAGGCCCCGGTCCAGCGAGGTCAGGACGTCGTGGGCGTCGGCGGTCCTCAGGGCGGCGAGCAGCCGGTCGTCGCCGGGCAGGGTCTCGGCGGCGGGGCGCACGTCCTGGTCGACGGCGTCGATGCCCGCGCGCTCGGCCTCCGCGGCCACGAGCGCTTCGACGCCGACGGGTTCCGGCGCGGCCGCGCCGCGCACGTCGAGGGCCTCGCGCAGTGTGCCGGTGAACAGCTCGGCGGCGGCGCCGGCCACCACGATCGAGGCGCGCACATCGCGCAGCGGCATGGCGGTCAGCGGTCGGCCGTCCAGGGTCACCGCGGGGTCGGCGTCGTCGAAGCGCCCGAGCCGGGTGGCCAGGGCGGCGGAGGAGTCGGGATCGGCGCAGACCACTGCGGTCATACGGCCCGGCGCGAAGCGCACCCCGGAGGCGGTATCGACGATCTCGCCCGCCCTGGTGGCGCCGTCGGCGGGATCCAGGCTCAGGCGCTCGGCCGGGGTGCCCGCGGCCGGGACGACGTCGAGCAGCCTGCCCAGGCGCCGCAGCCCGACCATGGCTCGCGTGTAGTCCTGCACCGAGCTGGAGAAGACCATGAGGGGCCACGACAGGTAGGCGGTGTAGCCGTAGAAGGTCACGAGCTCGCCGGCGCTGATGCCTCCGGTGATCGCCAGGCGGGCGGCGGCCCACACGACGACGGCGACGAACAGACCCGGCAGGAGCACCTGCAGGCTCATGAGCACCGATTGCGTGCCGGCCACCTCGACTCCGCGTCGGCGCAGCTCCTGGGAGGCCTCGCGGTAGCGGCGGGCGAAGACGTCCTCGCCGCCGATGCCGCGCAGGATGCGCAGGCCCGCGACCGTGTCGGTGGTGATGGTGGTGACCTCGGACTGCGCCTCGCGCTGAACGGCCTGGCGCTTCTGGAGGGGCCTGATGACCAGGGTGACGATCCAGGCGACCAGGGGCATGCCGATGATCACGATGAGGCCGAGGCGCACGGATACCGAGACCATGAGCACGGCCACGACCGCGAAGGACACGGCGGAGCCGATGAGCGGTGGGAGCCGTTCGAAGAAGTTGCCGATGTACTGCGCGTCGGAGGCCACGATCGAGGCGACCTCGCCGGTGGACGCCTGGTGGGGCAGATCGGCGCCGGTGACGGAGACCTGGCGCCCCACGAGCCGGGTGACATCGAAGTTGGTGCGCATCCAGGCGAGCATCCCGACGTAGGACTGGGCGGTGTCCCCGATGGCGTAGACGACGAACAGGAGGAGCAGGCTCAGGCAGATCGACCACAGGCGCGCGTTGAGCCCGTTCTCGATACCGGAGTCCAGGGCCGCCCCCAGGAAGGCGGGCACGATCGCCTGAATGGTGTTGGAGGCGACGGCGGCCAGGCTCGCCACCGTCAGCGGCCCGGCGGCCCGGCGCGTGAGCCAGCCCAGCAGCGCCCGGACACGGGACGACGGCGGCTGGGGCAGGGGCGCGTCGGGGGCGGGGACGAGTCGTCCGGCGACTCGTGACAGGGATCTTGGCATGATGCATCGAGGCTATCGGAGCCCGCCGGGATGGGACAGCGCGTCGTATCGGCGAGGTGGGTGAGAAGTGCCGCGCGTGGAGTGGGAATAGTGGGAGTACGGAGCGACGGAGTGGGGGCGCGGGGCGCTCGGGCTTCGGGCCGAGGTGGGGCGTGGCGGGGCGAGGGGCTCCCGGGCGCTGCGTGGTCATACGTCGGGTCGTCTTCCTCATCCGGGCGGAGCGCGCCGTCATCTGGGCGGAGCGCGCCGTCATCTGGGCGGAGCGCGCCGTCGCTCGGGCCCCGTGCGCGTGTGGTGCGGCGCGGTCGTACGTTCTCGCGCCGGGTCGTACGCGGGGGTGCGCGGTCGTACGCAGGGCCGTGCGGTCGTACCTTCCCGCGCCAGGTCGTACGTTGGGAAGCCTCTAAGGTACGACCTGGCGCATTCGGGTACGACCGCGTGAGAAGGGGTACGACCGCGTAGGACTCCGTGCATGAAGAGCAGGAATACGTCCAAGCTTCACCCGCGCGTCTCGGGTCCGGAGGCGATGAGCACCAGCGGCAGCGCTACCGCCAAGCCCCACCCGCGCGTCTCGGGTCCCACGCGTGATCCGGGCGGAGCACCCGTGGGAGGGGCCGCGGGCCCGTGCTGTAGAGTGCGTGTCAGAGATCTCCTGGAAGGTTTCCCACATGGATCCTGAACAGCTCGCCAGGGCGGCGGATCAGGCTGATGAGGCCCTCGCCGCTCAGACGAACGATTACGCGTTGCAGGCCGCCATCGCCGAGCGCAGACCTGACCTGTGGGCCGCGCTGGCTTCCAATCCCTCGTCCTATCCCGACCTGCTCGTGTGGTTGTCCAAACTGTCGGATCCGGCGGTGCGCGCGGAGTTGGAGGCGCGCGGTGCGGTGCTGCAGGGGACGACCGTCGCGCGGGCCGACGCGGAGTCGCAGGACCCCGAGGCGTCGCGGGAGGAGGACGACTCGCATGGGGGTGGCGCGACGCGGTCGGGAGCGCCGCAGGAGGCTGCCCACGAATCGTCGGCGGAGGGGACTGAGACAGCGGAGATGTCCGAGGAGCAGGAGCCCGACGAGCCGCACGGCGGGTCGGCGCTCCGAACGGTTGAGGCCGCGTCTCAGGACGACGGCGCCGCGCATGACGAACCTGCCGGGGTACAGGCGGAGCGGGAGGATGCGGAGTCTCCGGTTGGGGCCGAGGAGGCCGCGTCGCAGGACGAGGTCGGGTCGCAGGACGACGGCGCCGCGCATGACGAACCTGCCGGGGTGCAGGCGGGGCAGGAGGATGCGGAGTCTCCGGTCGGGGCCGGGGAGTCGCGGGCCGAGGATGCCGTGCCGCAGGATGAGGCCGGGCCGCAGGATGAGGCCGGGCCGCAGGACGAGGCCGCGTCGCAGGATGACGGCGCCGCGCATGGCGAACCTGCCGGGGTGCAGGCGGAGCGGGAGGATGCGGAACCTCCGGTCGAGGGCGAGGAGTCGCGGGCCGAGGAGGCCGCGTCGCAGGATGAGGCCGGGTCGCAGGACGACGGCGCCGCGCATGACGAACCTGCCGAGGTACAGGCGGCCGTTGAGCCTCGGGCGGAGGGAGTCGAGGAGGCCGAGGGGGCGGCGTCCTTGAGTTCCGACCGATTGCAGACGCAGACCATGCCTTCAGCGCCTTCAGCGCCTTCAGCGCCGTCGGCGACCTCGACGGCGGCTGCGTCCCCGGGAGCCGGGACTGAATCGCAGTCGGAGGCGGCGTCTACGGCCTCGGCTGCCTCGACGGCCCCGGCCGCGGGAACGTCGATGATGCCCTCGATGCCCTTGGCGCCGTCGGCGGCCTCGGCCCCGGTGCCCGCAGGACCCGCAGGGCCCTCGGCGGGCGGGGCGCCGCAGGTCGGGCCGGTCCCCCCGATGGGAGCCACGCCGCCCGCAGTGCCGCCGACCGTGCCCTCGGCGGGGACCGCGCCCTGGGCCGTGTCCGGATCCGGCGTCCCGCTCGTGCCGGTGCAGGGGCAGATGATCGAGCCGGGTCCGGAGCAGCCCCGCCGTTCGAGGTCCCGTGCGCCGGTGGCCGTTCTGGTCGCCCTGGTGCTGCTGATCGTCGGCGGAGTGGGCGGGTGGTACGTGACGAGTTATCTCAACGATCGCGACTCCACCTCCGTGAACGGCTCCGATAGGGCCGACCGAGACAAGCCGCGCTACGGCAAGCAGGATGCGTCGGCGTCCGCCGAGCCCACGAGCACCGGGGCGACGAACTACGTGACCGCGTGCGGGAGCGCCCCGGTCTTCACCCCGACCTCCGTCAGGAATGGGGACGGGGAGCTGCAGGTGGAGGTCAAGGTGACCGCGTCGTGTCCCAGCGGCGACGTCCTGGGCGGAACCGACGACCACGTCGAGCTGAGGGGACCGTCGCGCTCCGACGGGACCGGACCGGCCGACGCCGTCGTCGCCTCGGGGGACTTCGACTTCTCCGGCTCTCCGCTGGTGATCTCGGGCTCCGGGACAACGCTCACGCTTCACTTCGGAAGCGGCCACTTCTATCGCACGGCTGATGACATGGATCTCACGACCATCGTCGTGACGTGCGCACCGGACCGCGGCTCCGCGCCGACCGCGGCGACCCCGGGCGCGTCGAGCCCGTCGTCGGCGACGGCGGCCACGACGAGCAAGGACAACACCTTGGAGGAGACCGCGGCGAAGGATTCCCTGCGCTGGCAGGCCGATCACGACAAGTCCTCGGTGAAGGGCGTCTCCGGCAAGTGGGTGCCGCAGTTGTCGTCGAAGAAGTCGGGGATGGTCGCCGATGGCATCACCTGGGACAACCGCGCCACGCTCCAGGAGTTCCTCAAGCTGCGCCAGAAGTACTCCGACGCCAAGCTTCTGTACAGCGACGAATGGCCCGTCTTCGACAGCGGTGGCCAGTATTGGGTGACGATCGTCGCGACTCCGTACGGCAGCGCCGACGAGGCCAACGCCTGGTGCAGCGCCGAGGGGTTCGACGCCGATCACTGCTTCGCCAAGTACATCGACACCAAGGGGTCCTCGGAGGGCACGACGGTCAACAGGTGAGCCCGCCGTTCCGCGCCCGGGGCCGACGTCGGGGAAGCGCCCGGGCGGGCGGCCCCGGGAACCCGCCGCCCCGCTCCTGGGACCGGCGTCGACGCGCCCGGGACCGGCATCCGGTCGTCCGTCGCCCCGATCCTCGGGCGGGGCCGGCCTCAGGAGCCGTTCTTGAGTGCGAGAACGCGGGCGGCGGACTCGTCCACCCGCTCGGCGAGGGCGGGGTCGCTCTGCGCCTCGGTGACGAGCGCCCGCGCCATATCGGCGACGACGGTGGCGTCGGCCGAGGCCAGGACGATGTCGCAGCCGGCTCTGACGGCCTGGACCGCCCGTTGTGCGGGCGTCCGGTCCTGCACCTGGACCGCGGCCGAGACGTCGTCGGTGATGACGACTCCCTTGAAGCCCAGATCGCCGCGCAGCATGTCGGTGACGACCACGGATGAGAACACGGCCGGCGCCGAGGAGTCGATGAGGGAGTAGATCGCCGAGGAGACCATGATGACCCTGGCACCGCCGGTGATGGCGTCGGCGAAGACGGAGACCGCCGGGTCCCCGGAGCGCGTCGTGACGGCATCCGTGACACCGGCTACGGTGTCGGTGTTGTCGGTCACGCGCCCCAGGCCCGGGAAGTGCTTGTAGGTCGCGACGAGACCGGCATCCTCCATCCCCCGGGCGAAGGTGGTGGCGCGGTCCAGCGCGGTGGCGGCGTCGTGCCCGTACTCGCGCTCCCACTTGCCGATGGGGCCATTGCTCGACGGGTTCGGGCCGTCGACGAGATCGGCCACGGGAGCCAGGTTCATGGTCACCCCTGCGTCGGCGAGCTCCTGGCCCCACGCCCGTGACTTGGTGAGAAGATCGTCCGCGGACATGGCCGCCTGCTCGGACGCGGAGGGAAGGGCGGAGAAGCCAGTCCCATTCAGGACCTGGACCTGGCCCCCCTCCTGATCGGTGGCCACGAGCAACGGGGCGTCGTGGGTGGTGTCGGAGCCGACCAGGTCGGTCAGGGTGGTGATGACCCCGCGGACGGGCTCGGCTCCAGCGCGGGTCTGCCCGGAGATGAAGACGTTGCCGACGTGATGGGTGGACACGGCGTCGATGGAGACCATCTGGGGGCCCGAGGTATCGGCGCCGACCATGAGGAGCTGGCCGACCTTCTGCTCCAGGGTCCATCCCTCCAGCGGTCCCGAGGACGGGGAATCGGTGTCCTCGGGCTCCGGACCGTTCGACGTCGGCGCCGGGTCGGCCGCGGCCGGGGCGGTCGTGGCGGGACCCGCGGTGGACGTCGAGCCGGGCTCCGAGCTCCGCGTTGAGCACCCGGCCAGGGTCGCGGCTCCGAGCAGGCCGGCGAGGACTACGGGGCGCCGGCCCACCATCCGGCGCGCGGTGGGGGGCGGCGGACCGGCGAAGAGGTGGTCGTCCATGGCCCGCACCCTATTCCACCTCTCTCCGGTGCCGCCTCCGTCTCGCGCCACGGGATGCGCCGGAGCGGTAGCGGGAGTAGTGGTTCAGTGGCCGGAGGAGCCGACGGCGGACTCGTCAGTGGCCCTGCCGTAACGGCGATCGGTGGGGCTCATGGTGCTGCAGTGGAACGAGAGCCGTTGACCGACGCCTACTCGGAGCCCTGGACCACGATGCGACGGCTCTGCGTTCCACCGATACCGGATGCGACGGCGTCCGTCCGGCCCGCCGGAATGGCGCGCGAGCTCCCCCAGGCGCGGATGTCCGCGACGTCGTCGGGATTCGAGCGAGAGAACGGGACGACAGCGCGGAAGCGGTCGTAGATCGTGGTGTCGTCGGGGAGATCGTGTGTCTGGTGGTTGTACATGATCTCGGCGATCTCATTGACCACGGCGTCGATATCGGAACCGGCGAAACCCTCAGTCAGGGGAACGAGATCGCGCAACAGGTCGAGTGAGGGCTCGGACCGCGTGTACTTCCGGAAGCACAGTCGGATGATATCCTCTCGCTCGTCAGCAGTCGGCAGATCGACGAAGAAAACGGCATCGAATCGGCCCTTGCGCAGCAACTCGGGGGGAAGGGTCGCTACGTCGTTGGACGTGGCCACGAGGAACACCTTCGACGTTGATTCCTGCATCCAGAACAGGAACTGTCCGATGAGACGCCGGATGACCGAGTTGTCTCCTGTTCCGGAGGCGAGCCCTTTTTCGATCTCGTCGATCCACAGGATGCATGGCGCTGCTCTGTCCGCGGTCGCCAGTGCATCGCGCAGACGAGACTCCGACTCCCCGACGTACATTCCCATGACTGCGGCCATATCGAGTCTGTAGAGCGGCAGTTCCCACTGCTGGGCGATGGCCCTGGCGGACAGGGACTTGCCGCATCCGGGGACGCCGCACAGCAGGACCCCCTTCGGGGGTCTGACGCCCCACCCGGTGAGATCGCCGGTCATGAGATTCTGCTTCCCCGACAACCACTCCTTGAGATTCTCCAGTCCGCCCACCTGGTAGTCGTCCTGCAACCTGACGCGTTCGAGCCCGGCCAGATCGCCGAAGATCCGGTCCTTGAACTGGGAGAGCTCCGCGAGATCCTCGTTGCGAACCTCTTCCTTGGCGATGAGGGTCGCAATGACGTTGATGGCCTCGCCCTCCGTGACGCCGGACAGAATCTCAGCAGCGCGACGGATCTCGGCGTCCTGCCACTCGATGAAGATATTGGACCCGCGGTACGGATTCATAGTCGAGGCGATGGTCTCGTGGAGCTCGTCAACGGTGGGCACGTCCAGCGTCGTGGTCATGCCGAGTCGGCTCAGCCCGGACCACACGGGCCTGTCCTCGATGAGGATGACGGCTCCGTTGTTCCTCTCGGCGAGCCGGATGAGCTGGGAGAAGTGCCGGGACGTCGCGGTGTCGCCCTCGAGGTCGTCGAGTTCGGAGAACACGAAATTGACGTTAGCCCGTGCGCGGAAGGTCTGCCGAGCCTGGTCGAGGGCAGCGACGAGGGAGTAGTCGTCAGTCACCGATGATCCGGTCAGAACCTCTCGCAGACCCTCCGTGCGCGTGTATGAGAAGAACGGCATCTGACGAAACTCGGTCGCGAGCTGACTGATGATCTCCGAGACGCGCATGGGTTCTACAGTCCTAATGATGATGACTGGAACTCTGGCTTTGAGAAAACGTCGAATCTCGTTGCTCGTCCGGCGGTAGTCCATCATTTCCCTCTTCTTGTACCAATACGCTTGAGCAGGCCGGGACGGGGTCTGCGCTCCTCAGCCGTCGGGGGCGGCGCTCCAACGGGGCCGGGGACCGTCGCCCGGTCGACAAGACCGATGATTCCCGATCCATCGACGTAGCCATCGTCGAAGATCCGCATGAGCGAATTGCCGCGCACGATCCTGATCAAGCGGTCGTTGCCCGCGGGATCCGATACGCCCCGCCTCCCGCGGCCGCCCGACACCGCTTCCTCCAACTGGTGCTGCAGGGACTCGACATCCTTTCTCATCGACGTCGTCAGCTCCTCCCGCAGTTCCGGGGGGACCGAGGGGTGGGAGGACAACCGCAGCCGTGGCAGCAGTAGTCGTCGTGCATCGACGAGGGATGACTCGATGAGGTGCTCGTCCCCCGAGGCGAGAGCGTGCTCCCAGGACCTGGCGAAGGAATCGTTCCACGTGTCCATCATGGTTCGGATAGCGGAGGCGAGATGGTCCACCAGCCTGGTGTAGGTCCGCGGGCTGAAGCTCTCGGAGGTCAGTGGGGGCAGCCCATCCAGAGACGTGGATGGGCTGCGGGCCCAGGTCCTGAGCGTCGTGACCCAAGTCTTGTACATGCTCGAGCCCGTCGATGGTGCTCCGAGTGGTGGGGTTCTGCTCATCGTGCCTCCGACGGCGGACGGCGGACGATCATCTCATTGGGCGGAAGCGGGCTCCACTCGGGCAGGCCCCCGGCCATTGCGCGGTCGCTCGAGAGTTTCGGGCCTCCCGTTGTGTCTCTGGTACGAGCCAGAAGGTCTTTGCGATCGATGACGGGCCTCGAGCCGGGTGGAGCGGGGGAGAAGGAGGGAGTCCTACGAGGACGACGGATAATCGTGGGCGGCGTGGGCGGCACGGCGCCAGTGGGCGTGGCCGGTGCGGAGGCGGTGCCCGGTGGCGGCGGAACCGGCATGGGCGGCGTGGCGTCCGGTGGCGGCGGAACCGGTGCGGAGGCGGTGCCCGGTGGCGGCGGAACCGATGCGGAGGCGGCGCTCGGTGGTGGCGGAACCGGAACGGGCGGCATGGCATCCGGTGGCGGCGGGACGGGAGCCGGGGCCGGCGAGGACGAGTCCGCCGTCGCGGGAGTCTCCTCGGCGGTTGTCCCGTCTTCAGTGGCGGTTGGCGTGTCTTCGGTGGTCGATCCGTTCTTGATGGAGGCTGGTGAGTCCTTGTCGCCGGTTTTCCCGCCCTTAGCGGCGGCTGGCTCGTCCTCGATGGCGGCGGACACGTCCCCGGTGCCGATTGAATTGTCGTCGGCGACGTCCGCGTCCCTCTCGACGGCGTCGGCACCGGTATCCGGCTGAGCAGTGTCGGTCATGGTCATTCTCCCTCGCTGGTGGCGTCGCCCACCGGCCACACGTCAATGACGCGGAGGAGCTCGGCCTCGTCGGCGTCGTGCTCCTCGTAGAAGAATCCGAGATCATCGAATTCCGCGCGAGCGTCGACGAGCATCTGGAGCGACTGGGTGCAAGCCGTTTCTTTCGTCCGATGGATCTTGGCCACCTCGGCGTCGGCCGTCTTCTTCTTATGACTGATGATGTAGTAGACGATCCCGGCGGCGGCCAGAGCCACGAGAAAACCCAGCCCCTTCAGCACCGCGAAACCGAGTAGCGACACGATCACAGCGATGGCGATGGGGAATACCATCTGCCGGTTCTTGAATGACGCCTGGGCCACGCTAGCGGCGCAGGTCTGATCCCACGCCGATCGCAGACGAGCCACCATGACATTCTCGTCCTCCGCAGTATTGGTCGTCAGGCCGACGAAGCCCAGAGCGGAGGCCAGGCCGTGGTGCTGACCTCCGAGGTTCAGAGGCACGTTGGCCACGTGCTTTCTCCGGTAATCCTTGGTGTAGGCGCGGACCGCTGTGCGGAAATCCTCTCGGCCCGAACCGATGGCGACCTGCTGGGTACGCACGGACACGCCCAGGGCGCCCGGTGAGATGGCTGCGTTGGTCTGGAGCGTGACGGCGTCCGTGCGCTCGTCGAGCACCGTGATGAGCTGGTCGGCCCTCGTGCGAGCACGATCGATGTCGCCATCGGTGTCGATGATCGCCTCCTGGTACGCCGCTTCTCGACGTAGGGGGAGCTCCTCGTCGTCGTACTCGGTGACGAGCTGGACGAGCAGGTCGTCCAGGAGGGATAAGATTGTGCCCGTTGAGGTGAAGTCCGAGTCCTTGATCGCCGTGTACTTCTCCGCGCAACGCTTAAGAGCGGTTGAGGCCTCTGCCTGGGCGCGGACCGCGGCGAAGGAGTCGGGGGGTGTGAGCTGACGCAGCGTCGGCGCCTCATCGGCGTCCAGCACCTCGCGCAGAACGGTGAGCTCCCGGATCCACTTATCGATCTGCTCCTGGACCAACTCCTGGTTGTTGCGCAGCTCCGTTGTCCAGGTGCGGAGCTGGGCGCGGACGAGGTCCGTGCCCTGGGGGCCGAACTGGCCTTGGGAGGCCGCCTCGAGGATCACCGCGAACTCGCGGGTGAGGCTCCTGGGATCGCATGAGGAGAAGTAATGCCGCAGCCAGCGCACGGACTCGGCGCCGCGTTGCTCCCTGCGCAGAATGAGGGCGAAGAAGAGGGCGGTCTTGGCCTGGTTGCGTCCGTAGGCCTCGGTGACGGACAGCTTGGCCACGTCCTCGTCATCGCGGGACCACGCGGCCAGCGCCACCAGTGCCGGCGCCAGCCAGTAGCGCGGAGTCTGGACCATGAGTTCTTCGCTGATCTGGTTGGCGGTGGAGTCCGAGACGTTGCCGACGTCGAAGGCCTGGAGCAGGCCGATGCTCGAGCGGCGCACCACCTTGTAGTGGCCGTAGTCGCGTTCGAGATCGGCCTTGAGGGTGCCGAGCTTGGTCTCGGCCCGCTGCACGGCGGCGACCCGTCTGGCCTCCCCGACGTAGTCCATGAACTGCCGGTGGAGCTCTGCGAGCTCCTCCTGCGTCGACCGGACCTCGTTGGAGACCTCCAGGACCTTGGAGTCGACGCGGCCGACCTGCTGCTGCGTTCCTATGACCTCCTTTAGAATACCATTTTCGAGGTTGACGAGTTCGCGGCGAAGTTCATTTACGATCAATGAGGTTTTCTCACCAGATGCCTTTGTGGAGGGTGAGGATGACCAGGGCTGCGGC
>ERZ773079.1373-NODE-1373-length-14721-cov-10.847811_pt1 | contig 14721 bp, 6 predicted proteins | sample MGYA00511355_ERZ773079 | MGnify/ENA primary metagenome ERZ773079 (study PRJEB29015, sample SAMEA2737979) | human oral metagenome | biome: human oral; feature: human-associated habitat; material: dental | place: China | collected 2117 ... | reverse complement strand
CGCAAGCCTACAAGGAACGCCAGAAGCGCCTTCGGGAAAAGCGCGAACGCAAGGGCCTGAGCAAGGAGGAGATCGAGAAGCTTGAGTCCGAGGACGCCGCTCGCGCAGGAGGTCGGGTTCAGCCTCTCGGCAAGGAAAGGTCGAAGAAAGCTGCGGCGAAGGCAGCCAATCGAGCGCTTCACAATGACGCCGACGACTCTGATGTCGATGAAGCCGACTCCGACAAACCTGAAGAGGTTCGCGGCAAAGACGGTTTGACCGAGGCCGAGCGGGCTCGACGTCGCTACGAGCGGCGCCAAGCGGAACGAGCGCGCGCGAAGAACAAGGCTGCCAATCGAAAGAAACGCGTCCAACAGAACCAGAAGAAGCGAAACTTCTGATCCTTTGCTCGCCTTACTCCAGCTATGAGTTTCTATGCATCAATGAGTCCTTCCCTAACCAACGATTCTCCTTGAGCCATGGCTTCACCCGAGCTTCGAAAGCTTCCCGGCCGGAGGTTTATACGCTTCCACGTCGGAGGAATTCCCAAGTTCGCAACTACCAATCCCCACAACTACAACTACTTTTACGCACTGCAGCGGTGCTTGCCGAAGAAAGGACGATCCGATGGCTGACAGGGCCGAACTCGTCAAGAAGTTAAACGACGAAGGCGATTTTGGAGCCGACTACATTGAGGAGCTTCTCAACATAGCCGACTTAGACGGAGACATCGAAATTGGCGTCGAAGCCGATCGCGCGTCTGTTGCGGTCGTGACGGAGGGCGTCGCCGACCGCAGGCTCAAACGTCTCATCGGTCAGGGAGGCGAGGTTCTTGATGCTCTCCAGGAGCTTACCCGCCTGGCCGTTCAAGCGAAGACCGGAGAGCGTAGCCGTCTCATGCTTGACATCGCCGATTACAGAGAATCACATCGTCAGGAGGTCGCAGCAATCGCTCGCGAAGCGGTTGCCTCCGTTTTGGCCAACGGGGAGCCCGTCTCCCTGGCGCCGATGAATCCGTTTGAACGAAAGGTCGTTCACGACGTCGCCGCTGCCGCCGGCCTAGCCTCCGACTCCGAGGGACTCGGCAATGCGCGCCATGTGATTGTCAGTGAGGCTGCTGCCGCCGATGAATCCTTGGAAGAAGGCGAATCCCCGGAAGAAGGGGCAGTTTCCGATTCTGCCCCCTCTGGGTCCAATGATGTCGTGTCTGCTGGTGCGGCTGACGATGCTTCCGTTGACGTTGTGTCTGCTGGTGCGGCTGACGATGCTTCCGTTGACGTTGTGTCTGCTGGTGTGGCTGATGATGCTTCCGTTGACGTCGCGGGTGAATCTACAGATCCAATCGACGGCGAGAATGCCGGCAAGAGCTCAGCGTCGTCGGCTACAAAGTGAACTTGAGCGTGGACGACAACGGTGTGCTCGCGGAGGCCCCTCCCTCGGGAGGGGCCTCCCACTTTGGGCAGGATACGTGGCAACAGCTGGTGGACTATGCAGGAATGCTCGAAAGGGAAGGCGAGCTGCGCGGATTGCTTGGGCCTCGTGAACTCAAGCGCCTATGGACTAGGCATCTCCTCAATTCCATGGCAATCCTCGATTTCATCCCGTTTGAAGCGAAGGTCGTCGACGTCGGCTCCGGCGCTGGCTTTCCGGGTGTCGTCGCCGCGATAGTTCGCAAGGATCTTCGCCTTGTCCTTGTCGATTCGATGGAGCGGCGAGCACGCTGGTTGAACGACGTTGTCAAGGATCTCTCTCTGCCGAACGTTGAAGTTGTCCATGCACGATCCGAAGACCTTGTCGGCAAGGTAGACGCGGATACTGTCACGGCGAGGGCGGTGGCGGCGCTGAGAAAGCTGCTCCCATGGACAATGCCGCTACTCAAAGGCGGCGGCTCGTTGTTGGCGCTCAAAGGAGCCCGAATCGATGAGGAGATTGATGATGCAATTCACCTTCTGCGAAAGTATCGCGCGAAATGGGCCGACGTCCATGTGGTGATTCCGTTTGGAACGACGGAAGAGACTCGCGTACTGGAAGTTAGGAAGAAGCAAACGAATAGACATAGGTGAGTATGTTCTACGTGTCATATACTCTTTCGACGTGTTGCCGCCAAACCTTATGTTTTATACGTTTACGGTCTATGTAAGTTGCTATGACACTATATGGATAGTATATTGTGTTGTCGATGATTGATTATATTATGACGTATATACTCAGATTATAGGATTGTTTCTACATAGAAATCTCAATGCGAATACACATTGACTCCTTTTGATCTGCTATTTGTTTATCCTATGGTTTTTGTAATTTAAATAGAGTATGTTCTTAAGATAAAGATTTTCTAGTTATGACTTTGATGCGTTTGCTGTCTATGTATTCGGTTCTAATAATTCTATTTTACTCACGTTGTGGCCATAAATTTTTACTTATGTTCTTACCTAGTAGTCCATTCCGCCGAGTAGCGAGCTATTTGAACTACGGATGATTGAAACAGAATGTCAAAGACGAATCGCTGGTCCAACAACGTTCTATGTTTATCGCAACCAACGCCATCGGCGAGGGGCATCTTTTGCTCGTAGGGTAAATCTATTCGGAGTTAGTGCCGTACCGTTATCGAGCCTTTGCCGTTATGGTACTCCTTGAAAGCATTTTGTTTGGTTTAACAGATTAGTCTTATCGGTTATGGTTTATGAGGTCGATGGGCAAAGCGGGTTTTCAATGATGACCATATTTGAAATTATCTGTCTGTATCTGTATCTGTATCTGTATCTGTGTCTGTGTCTGTCTCTGTGTCGAAAAGCTATGCCATCGAGTTTGCTTCCTAGTTATCCTCGCCTTAAACATACGTAATGTGCATATTTTTATTTATAATTTTATATTTTATTTATCCTATTAGAATATCGGTCTATACATTATGAGTTGTTTTGATGCTAGTAAGCGTTAGCAATGCAGCCACCGACTTTAACGTTTCAGTGGTTCAATTGATCGACGATCATTTTGTTTTGAATGCTCCAGAGCTCAGAAACTGCGACGGACTGCGAATCATCTCGTCTGTTACAGCTAGTGATGTGGCTGAAGGCGAGACTCATTTCTATTCTCACATACTTGGCAACGCGTATCTCTACGGGGCATTTAGCTATTTTACGGTGATGATTCCTCCTGTTTTACACTTCGTGTCGAGAAGTTCGTGGATGCTAGAAGACTAAAGGCCTCGAATTTTGTGCCTGCAGACCGCCAAAAGTCGTTTAAAGTGGGATCATAGGCCATAAGGAAAGTGGCTACTTAGCTCCCATCGCAGTGATCCTGATTGCAATGGTAGATATGGACAGCTGGTGCCGTGGACGGAGAGGCCGATTTGAATGATACTGATAACGGTCACTTCGATGACCTTGCCTGCGGTTGCCATTCTCCACTTCGGTTGTGGTTAGTGTTAAGTTTCAAGCGACTTTGTACTTGTCGGTATTGTGATCGGATTAGTGCGCGGGTTGAGTGATGCTCAACTGATGGGTTTATAGGGCGGTGACGCCCCAAGCCAGTTGGATCGATCTGATTTTGTGGTTCTACTTTATCTGCGAGATAGCAGTTATCTGCAGTTCATTCAGGCTCAGGCTACCTACATTTTAGAGACAATTTGATGATTCAAATGATGAGCTTCGTGGCCTGGACGCGGAGCATCGCGGTCTTAGGTCCGTTCAGAAGACTTGTCATTTTGCCGTTTTCAAGACCTTGTGGTTGGCCGTAGGACTGAGGCGATTTCTTTGTGTAGGAGCTTCGTTCCAGAGGTTCTCGTTGTATTCCATCTTGATCGAAGATGATCGATTGAGGCCGATATGTCTCAAGTTCGATACGTACTCCATTTTCCTCTATCTAAACGCAGTCGACAGAATCGACCAGGTGGATTCTAATTGTCTGGTGCTTGTGTAGGCAAAGGGATTGGATCATTAACGGTCGGTCACATACCACGCCTGAACAAAGTACACGTTTACCGTATACGGGATGCCGCCGATTTTGCCGTCCCTAAGTCAGCTCACTCGCCGACTCAGTGTGTTGGTTTGATAGATCGTGGTTCGCCTACTTGTTTACAGGCAGAGAGGCGATGAGGCCGACCTTTGATCGATGCTTGACTACGGCGCTCAAGTGAACGGAGTCTTTTGATGAGCCTTCATGCTTTTGACAATTGGACAGAGCGATCGCGGACCAGAGTATCTCGTATCAGAATGATCTCGGACAGCGCTGGCTAGGTTAGTTGGGTTAGGCCAATATTTCAGCTGTTCACTCAGTTTCGACAGTCGCTTGTTGGGTGCCCTACGCCGTGACTCTTCGACTCTTCATTCTCGCTTACTTAACTTCGAACTATTCGCAACCATGTCTGCGAGCGAACTAGTACCCGACGATTTGAGCTTCGGTGAGCAAATAGTGCTGTACGAAGAATCACGGTGTATCTTCTATCTTGCCGGTTTCACGTGAAACGATTTAAAGCACTCGCAATATTCTGTCGTTACTCCAAACGTCGGGCGGCGAGTAACGTGACTAAGCGTGCCTGTGTGGCTCAAGTTTACAAAATGATTTCTAGGAGCCGATTGAGCGATCGTGTTGCCGCCCACGGTGCGGGTCGCCATCAGCCCGTGGTCACAACCTAAGACATATACGTCAAGTAACGTCATTAACGAGTTGACAAACATTTCGAATCAGAACAAGTGAACTAATCAGCGCTCGTGCTTTCGAAGCACGTCTACGATAGGCATCGGCAACGTGTCTACTTGGATTAGTACTAGCTAAGTTCAAGTAAGTACGTTTCCATTTATAAGAACGATATGGATGGAATCTGATCATGGCGATCCCCGCTTTCGTACGGGGGTTATGAATGCGGTTGTAGCGATGAACAGATAGACAGTTAATACTGGAAGCTGCTTATGCTTCGCATCCCTGCGGTAAACTGGACAAGCTTGTACTACCGTGGGTGTTGAGTATTATGCTTACAGTCCGTGACGTACCAACACATTTAGCTGTACGCGGTCACGATCTAGGTACCTTGTAAAATCACCATCCGACGAGAATCTTTGGTTAATCTAACTAGTTGATGACTGCTACTCAGTGCCTGTTGCGGCATTCAACTATGCCGTCGACGTTTCACGTGGAACAGTGTGGCGAAAGTGGTTCGATGTCATTAACGGCGATTACGTGGTTATCACGAGCAACATAGTAGTTATGTGCTATACCCTCCACCTGAGCTAAGTACTCCTATCACAATTAGAGTAACCAGTAATTGTTAACTCAGTTAAAACATGCGTCAGTCGCATGGGTTCAAGATTGCGTTGAGGTTAAGATGCCCGTCGATGAACATACACCTATGTCTGTTGCACAGAAGTGGACGAGAGAATCAGCGACGGTAGTGCCATCGGTCTTAAGCCGGTTCGCTCCTTGAGTTAAATCCAAAAGCGTCTGTTTTTCGCGGAGAGCAGTACGTAGACTGCATAAGAAGACGTAAGTTGCGTAGCTGATTAGTTGACAAACGGAGCAAGTATGGCTGTCAAAATTGAGCTTATCTAGATGCATTGCCGATACGACAGCTTACTTAGACTGTTGAGAGCGCACTACTGGAGATCGAAGGTCTGTGAAGCTCCGACGTTTTGAAGCTTAACGGTTGTTACTGGAACCGACTGGCAACTAGTGGATTGAGTAGCGACGCGATGGTGAGCTGTCGAGTCGGCCGGGCTGACTACAGGACACTGCGAGTTTGGGTCAATATCTGAAAAACGGGATCAGAAGATTACTTCGAAGTTCCGTACCTTCAACAAGATCTCTCCGCCTCAAATGGGTAAATGGTCTGCGCTCCAGGCAAGACGAGACGATACAAATCCGTTGCTCGGAAAACGGATTGAGCGTATAGAAGCATTTACTTCTGGTTTCACGTGAAACGCGCTGATGCACTATCCAACTGGTCGTGGTAACTATTCCCAAACTCGCTCTGTGTTGGTTGGGCGCTTTACTTACGGCCATCGGCATGAAGTGGTTGTGTACAAGCTGCTTGGTTACGTACCGCTTACATCGATTGGAGACGCCCAAAAGTTTCCATAAGGATCCGAATCTGCAGTTAATCAAGGCGGAGCTTGAATCTACTTGCGCTGATTCACGTAATGAAGCTGGCTGCAAGTAGCAGTCGGTTATGGCACGCGAAATCGGCTGTGGCGCGCGAACGACGGGCACTGCTCAGCACTGCTCATGCAATATTTTAACGTTCCGCAGAACCGCTACCGTTTCACGTGAAACCGAGCAAGATTGAGGCTCATTTGGCTTGCTTGAAACGGGATTTTTGCACCGACATGTCGATCGCGCGGTGCTCTGGTGGCACGGCTATGCACGTGCTCGTACGGTTTCGAAGGAATGAGGGCCACGGCCGAGTCCCGGTTGGATTCTTTAGCCTGTAAGGCCGTGAGGCTCTAGTGGCGGTGGCTTCTGGAAGTAGCTGGCAACGCGCATAATAGTTGTCAATGTGCATAACTGAGGTAATTACTACTTCACTGGCTTCGCAGCTTCGAACCAAACTGTATAGCCGCGTCCATTTGAACGCTCGGTACTCGTTAGGACTTTCGTAATCACGGCGACACGTCCCCAGACGTCTTCGAATAGCCGCATTCCATTAGTCCGACCTCCCGTAATATTGCGAAGCTCTGAAGGTGTAAAAGACGAAAGGGTACTAGCCCACTAACTTCACGAGCCGATACTTTCGTCCAACGTCAGCAGAGCTGACAAAAGACGTCGTCGGCCATCGAGTTTGACGTGCCGGAGACCCCGCGGAGTTTATGAGCGAGGTGCTCATAGCTCATGGCGCAGCATGTTTGGCAGCTATCTGATTATCTCAGATACCGCTCGAAATAGCGGCCATACTAGATCCCGACTGAGTTACAAGGTTCGAAAGCAGAAGTAGTGTGTCGAATCGTAAGAGCGCGCATCTGACGTTTCACGTGAAACGACCATCGGTCTGGGATGGCCGCTAAGTAGTCGAATGATTTCGTGGCTATTGCATCATTACACGTAATAGGAGTTACTGACTGTCTATGTTTGAGAAATAGCGGAGGGAAATAGCAGTTGAACTCCTCAACTTCGCTGAGGGAACCAGTTCACGATGGCGGTATTGATTGTCACCCGACTATGTGGCCCAATTCTGGGCGACTTGACTACGGGAAGGAAAATTCCGTGGCAACGCGCCATGGTTACGTTTTACATTGTTACAAGTTCGGCGGGTAGGACTGCAGTTACGAAGTCTATGGGCGCAATCCAGTTTTTTAGTAGTGGCCAACGTTTAGTTACCGGGTGGAGTATGCGTTATAGCCATGATCCATTAAGCGAGACTGTTAACTCCTCGGTTCTGCAAGGAAGCATGTTGATCCTCGGTGTGAATTTCGAGGTGGTGATGGAATCGCCGATGCAGCAAGTCCTCCCACTGAGTGTCCTAGTTGTTACGCTGAGTGGGTACCTAGATCAGGTTCTGGGGCTAGAGCAAAATAGTCATTGGATCCCGCATTGACTGCGACTAACGGTTGGCGGCTCGTTGCTCAGAAGCAGAAGTAGTTGTCGTTCTCAAGGAAGGCGCCAAATGATACAGCACTTGCATAGGTCAACGATTCGACGTTTCACGTGAAACGGCAAGTCGGCAAGTTTGCCAGTCTTAGAAGGGATACAAACGCTTCTGTTGGACATCGAATAGACTGTCAAATGTGAATCTGGCTGGAGCTAGTCACCTCAGCCTTCCCGATAGCGACCGCTGGCTTGCTTTCCGAGGTCACGACCTGACACGCAGTAGGCGAACCAGTTGGTCGTCGCGGAACGAGTCGATGCTCTAAGTAGAAGTTAAAAGAGCGCCTATCACTACAGGTAAGTGGACGGCTGAAGCCCTTTTTGTTGTGTAAGTGCTGGTTGAACATTCGGAGTAGGGCGTTGGTCTTGTTGATCTGTTCACCAAAGTTTGAAGGATCTAGAGTCTGATTGCGTTTCACGTGAAACATAGTCTACGTGCGGCGTTCGTTGGCGACTACCGAAAGTAAAAATGTCATATTTAGCGTCTCCGAAGGCTGTGTGGATGTTGCTAGGTGTGTCAACTACGCAAGATAGTACGCTGCCAAATGACTTGATTAATTGAAACCAATAGATCGCTCGCCGAGTGGGAACGTTGCTGAAGGCCGGTGTCGCTAAACATAACTGGTGTCGATAAACGAGGCTGGTGCCGCTAAGTAAGGCTGGTGCTGATAAACGCAGGTTGTCTTCGCTGAATCGAGACCTTACAAGCCATGCCAAATCCGGAACTTGAACTCTGGCGTTATGTGGTGTGGACAAAACGTACTTAGGCTTGGTTTACGGTGCGGCTCCAACTGAACGGCAATTCCGCTTAACGCATCGAAGTGAAGTATCGTGCTGCAAAAGCAATTTTCTATCAGCTACAAGTCGGCGAGTTCCTATCGGGATAAAGCTACTGTTTCTGGTATGTAAGAGCATCCCGAGTCAAGATTGCACGCTCAACACTGAAGTAAGTAAGTATATGAAGGTGGCTAGTGAGCTCAACGCGACGTCGGCTCAAAACGCTGAACTAATCAAAATTTGATTTTGTTACGCGATATCGGTTTGTGTCTATTCGATGTCAGCCAGATCGGAGGCGTCAATACAGACACTTGTGACTCATAGATTTTTCCGGAGACGCCGCCATAGAACTGCTTGTGAGTATCTGACGACTTGAGACTTAAAGCTGTTCTGTACCTAAGGTAATGCGAAGCTGTAAGCAACTGCATTGCGACCGACGTCGTGGACATGCGACTGGAAACGTGGCGCTCCAGCGGAATGAAGATGGTCACGGAATAGATGCCGAAATTTCCGACCCTGTATCCGTGTTTGTGGTTGAAGACCCTTCCTTTCCCATGTAGGTAGGTGTCTTGGGTCAAACTCTGATGGTTGAAGCAATAGCTCATTCGTTAGATCTATACCCCTATATCCGCCTGCCCTGTATGATCATTCAAACCCTGAACGTCTATCTCATTTGCCGATCGGCGCTACTTGGCGTTTCACGTGAAACGTCACTGCTTTGAAATGAGAACTGCTTTGTAACGAGAGGGCCGACAGTCTAGTCTCGTTGATGCATAGCAAAAACTATGTTGCTTCAAAGCCAATGACATAAGAGCGGTCAATTGTCTCCAGTTCGTCTTAGTACACTGCCTCGACACGATTCCTCTTTGGTGGCGGGTGGTAAGGCGCACTTCGATGACTCTGCGAGTTCAAAGCGTCTTCTGGTGCTGCTCAAATAATGGCACGTTTGAAAATAGAGCAGCATCCGCATATCTGATTAGTCGCGTCTGCTTCATGTGCGCAGTTTGTATCTCTGACTCTAATGCTCTGCTTGCTGAGAAGCCGAACTGGGACTGGAGTGACTCCTAAACAGTTCAAGTGTCTGCGTGGACGGCATAAGTGTATTCTGCTATCCGGTTTCCATGAGTGCTCGTGTCCCTATTAAATTAGGACCTCGTGCTGCTATTTAGTATTAGGACTCTTCACGCCGTGATCATGTGACGTCGTCGCCTGACACGGTCGTTCCAGTCCGTTGGAGAGGTCAAGCAGAATAGTCACTTGTCTTTTGTTTAGAAAGACATGAAGACCTGATGGCACTGGGAAGGAACGCAACGCAATCCCTGGGGAGTGAAAAGAAAACGAGAGATTTGGTTCAATATAATAGCGAAGTATGTCTCGGTGTTTGAATTTAGAGGAAAAGTAGGAGACAACGATCCTCTCGGTAGCTAGACTGCGAACGACCAGGTTTTAGCCTAGACAGATCTTAGGCCGTGAAAGGTGGGATCTTAGACTGCGCACAAAGATGCCGACCGTTGCCTAGCGTGACGCACGTAAAAATACTGTGAATGAAGTAAAAACGATAATGACGCTAGGTCCCGTTCACGCACTCCTCGAGTGCAAAATACAATCCAACATATAGAAGCGCGGACTGAGAACGCCAGGCAAATGTGAGGTTGCTTTGCAATGAACGTTTGGGAGATGCCGTAGTCAACCTGTGGAAAAGTCGGACGCGAAATGCGGTGTGGATAGGACGTCTTCAATCTCCGTTTTGCGTAGAATGTGATGAGACGAGAGGAGCGGATACGTGAGTGATCCCATAAGGAAGGCACGAAGGGCGGCCGCGCGGGTTACCGAGGAGGAAAGCCCGTGGGATCGTCTGCGAGGTGAAGGCTCTCCTCTTGCCAATAGCCTCGCTGAGGACATGAAGAGACTTGATGCGATCGGAGGGTCGAAGTTCAGAGTTCCGGCGTGGACGAGGATCATTGCAATTGCCAATCAAAAAGGTGGTGTCGGGAAGACCACCACGGCTGTCAACATTGCGGCTGCCCTGGCACAGGGCGGTCTTAACGTTCTTGTGGTCGACGACGATCCTCAAGGCAATGCGTCCACAGCCTTGGGTGCAAGGAGAGACGAAAACGTTGCGACTCTGTATGACGTGCTGGTTGGAAACGTGACTATGCGCGATGCTATGCAGCCGACGGAGAAACTGGAAAATCTCTTTGTGGTTCCTTCATCGATCAATCTATCGCTGGTCGACGTTGAACTTGCTGACCAAGACGACCGTATGACCAGACTTCGGGACACTTTGCGTGAAGGGCTTGCAGCAACCGCTGCCGAGGGAGCGCCATTTGACTATGTATTCATCGACTGCCCGCCGAGTATGTCTCTTTTGCCTATCAATGCGTTGATCGCCGCCAAAGAGGTGCTCATTCCCGTTCAGACGGAATACTACGCTCTGGAGGGTCTTACACAGCTTCTACATACAATTGAAGGTGCAAGTGCTTCTCATAATCCTGAGCTTCGAGTCAGCACTATTCTTCTGACCATGTCGTCAAAGAACACCAATCTTTCCGCAGAAGTCGCGGAGAACGTGAGGGACTACTTTCCCGAACAGACGCTTGAAACAGAGATTCCGCGGTCAGTTCGCATTGCTGAATCTCCTTCGTACGGCGAGACCGTCATCACATTTGCACCCCGCTCCAGTGGCGCTATCGCATATCTGGCCGCGGCGCACGAATTAGCTAATCGAGCCGAGTAAGGAGCAGGAATGGCCGAACGCAGACGCGGTCTCGGAAGAGGAATTGGTGCCCTCATTCCTTCCGCGCAAAGGGAGTCTAAAGACCGTCCCATTGACGTGTTCTTTGGCAGCGGTGTGACATCGACGGGTCGCGAGAGCGGCAAAAGTCCATCGTCGAAGCAGGAAAAAGCGAAGAAATCTGCTGCCCCTAAGACCGTTGATGATTCTAATGTCGAGACAGCTGTCGAGGCTCCCGTCAAAGTAGAGGGAGCCGCGAAGAAGTCGTCTGGTAAAAGGCGCCGTCCTTCTAGCGGCGATGATTCGTCGAAGACAAGCAGCTCGTCTCCCCTGAGGGAAGGGAGCGAAGAAACCGGCAAGGGGAAGGACGCCGGGAAAGACACCGGCAGGAAGGAAGAAGGCACCGGCGGAAAGGGAGACACCGGCAGGAAGGAAGTCACCGCTGGGAAGAAAGACACCGGCAGGAAGAGAGACACCGGCAGGAAGGGAGATGCCGGTGGGAAGGAAAACCCCGCTGGGAAGAAAGACACCGACAAGGGCCGATCACCCAGTCGGGAAACAGTTGTCGTTGACACGGCAGCCATCGAAGACCCCGCCGGCGACAATCGTGCAGACGCCGGTGAAAAAGCTGTGAACGTCGGCGCGAAAGTCTCCGGTGATTTCGAAGAGGCCTCTGAAAATGAAGTGGTCGGGAAGGCAGCGTCGCAGGACGTCGATCATTCCGTAACACAGAGAACAAAACGGATGAGCGTAACCACAAACGTTGCGTCCGGGGCGACTGACGAGTTCGCGGAAGCGACTGCAACGCCGGAAACCGTCGTAAAGCGCGCAGAGGCGAAACCCGCGGAATTTGAGCCTGTGGGGACTGTCGTAGAGCGCGCAGGGGCAAAACCCGCGGAATTTGAGTCTATGGGGGCTGTCGTCATAGAGCCCGTGGAGTCCGAGCCCATAGAGCCCAAAGGCAGGGGTTTGGCAGGAAGCGGAGAGGACTCAACGGGAGACGGAACGCGAGAAGGGCTGAATCAAAGTCCGGCTGCGTCATTCGATGGCGAAGTACAGACATCCCCTGCCGATTCGAGAGGGAGCGAAGGAATGCATTCGACCTCTGCTGTTGAGCATAAGACGAGCGTTCGAGCCTTCGACCAAGCGGGCGCCGTCGAGTTTTCCGAGGAAGTCCCGTCCGTGGACGTGAGGCAAAACAGGAATAAAGAATCGAAGAGCTCCGCGCCTCGCGACAGTTCGACGTCCGGAACCACTCAGGGCGAGCAAGAGACAGCTGATTCTGCAACCCGACCCGTTGCTGCGAGCGCAGATGCTTCGAGCCGGGTTGATTCCTCCGGTGAAGACGGACATTCAAGTCGAGTTGAGGTCTCGGAGGCCCGCGATGACGTCGACGGTGCGGTTGACGTTGAGAACCGTGCGGTCGATGAGGATGGGAACGACAAGTCCGAGCTTGGCGGAGGCAACGAGCCTGTTGAGAGCGACGCGGGTCAAACGGGAGGTGCCGGCCACGCACAAAATGAGCAGGGTGAGGCGGACGAAGGCCTCGTTGAGGTTCCCGGCGCCACTTACGCGGAGCTCCCCCTCGACCAGATAATCCCGAATACGAGACAGCCGCGAAACGTATTCGACGAGGAAGAGCTTGAGGAACTGGCAGCTTCGATTCGCGAAGTCGGAGTTCTTCAGCCCGTTATTGTTCGGCCGTTGGCGGCGCCGATTCCCGGGCAACCAAAGGCTCGCTACGAACTCATCATGGGCGAGCGTCGTTGGCGTGCCTCGGAGCTGGCCGGCATTGAGACCGTTCCCGCCATTATTCGGCATACGCAAGATGAGGATCTGCTTCGAGACGCTCTCCTTGAGAACTTGCATCGAGCGGAACTCAATCCGTTGGAAGAAGCGGCTGCCTACCAACAGCTGCTAGAAGACTTTCAGTGCACCCAAGAGGAATTGTCACGTCGGATCGTGAGGTCTCGTCCGCAGATCTCCAACACGCTGCGATTGCTCAAATTACCTCCTTTGGTCCAGCGGCGAGTGGCTGCCGGGGTTTTGTCTTCCGGTCATGCGCGTGCACTGCTCGGTTTGTCTGACCCTGGCGCAATGGAGAGGCTTGCTCAGAAGATCGTCTCCGAGGGTCTTTCTGTACGACAAGTTGAAGAGATCGTGGCCCTTGGCGACGAACCGACTGCCTCGCCCGCTAGCGGACGTAGACGAGCCAGAAGATATGGCCCCGAGCTCGGTGAATTGTCGAGCCGGCTGGCCGATCGGTTCGACACCCGCGTCAAAGTCGAAATGGGAGCAAAGAAAGGGTCTATTAAGATCGACTTCGCGTCAATCGACGACCTCAATCGCATCCTGGGCGTGCTCAGCCCCGGCGAGACAGGCGTTGATATCACTGAGCAGAAACGCTAAGCAAACGCCGACGGCGAGGCTGAGTCAACGTCCGATACTGTATCACGGTTCATGACGATTAAGGCATTTGTCAGTTTGCATCGCACCTGGTGGAGCGGGAAAAACCGTGCGCAAGGGTGGAGCGGGAAGACCGTGCGCAAGACGCTTGAGAACTCCGTGCGTATGTTTCTCACCTGGGTGGGGTGGGAACACACATATGACGGCGAGGACTAGGCGCGGCGGGAACGCGCGTGCAGTGGTGGCGAAAACTTGCACGCGCGTGTGGCGCAGGGCGCGGTCTTAACTCATTGTCTATCAGGTTAGAGCCGCGTTTAGGATCTCCACGTAGAGATCGTCGACGGTTGTATCGCTTTCTAAAGCATCTGCTGTTGCAGCTTGAGGGAACAGCGAAGTCTCCGTCATGCCGGGGGCGACGTTGACGTCAAGGATCCACGCGCGACCGGCGTCGTCGAGAATGATGTCCGTGCGCGAAAGATATCTGAGCCCAAGAACCAAATGGGCGCGCTCCGCGGCCTCTTTGACGGCGGCGGTGTCCTCCTCGGAAAGGCGAGCGGGAACGAAGTATTCGGCGCGGCCGGCGAAGTAGCGCGCATCGTAATCGTAGGGTCCGTCAGCCGCGATCTCGACCGGAGGAAGAGCGCGGGGTTCGCTTCCCGTTTGGACGACGGACACCGCCACCTCGGCGCCTTCGATATACTGCTCGACGCGGGCGCGCTCGTCGTAGGCAAAACAATCCACCATGGCGCGAGGCAAACCGGCCGTCGAGGCCACGATGGTCACGCCGAGCGCCGAGCCACCCTGGGCTGGTTTGACAACCAGAGGAAAATCGAAGCGTGCCTTGATGAGGTCAAGGACTTGGCCCACCCCGACCTCGCGGAACAGCTTCTGCGGAATCGTCACCGAATCGGGAACGTTCAGGCCGGCGGTTGAGAGAACCGCGCCTGCCACCGCCTTGTCCGAGGCGATCCTGCATGCGGCAGGGGGCGTGCCGACGTAAGGCACACCGACGAGTTCCAACAGGCTCTGAAGCGACCCGTCTTCCCCGGTGCTTCCGTGAATGAGCGGCCAAACGACGTCGGGCTGCATAGATTTGAGGGATTGCAGAAGATTGGCGTCGACGTCAAGCACTTTGACGTGCATGCCCGCCTCGGAAAGGACCGCTGCGAGGCGTCGTCCCGAGTGAAGGGACACTTCACGCTCATGCGTGAGTCCTCCTGCAAGAATCGCCACCGTGAGAGGTCCGGACATTT
>ERZ773079.1371-NODE-1371-length-14741-cov-3.426392_pt1 | contig 14741 bp, 13 predicted proteins | sample MGYA00511355_ERZ773079 | MGnify/ENA primary metagenome ERZ773079 (study PRJEB29015, sample SAMEA2737979) | human oral metagenome | biome: human oral; feature: human-associated habitat; material: dental | place: China | collected 2117 ... | reverse complement strand
ATCAATTGATGAAAGTGACCACTGATCTTGATATACCAGTAATGACTTATGGGTTGAGGTTGAACTTTCGCTTAACAGATGGTGGTTTTGAGGGGGCAACGAGGCTTTTGCAAATGGCGCATGATATTGATGAAATTAAGACGATTTGTGAATGTGGACGTAAAGCAACACTGAATGCGCGATTCCTGAATGGTGAGTTTATGGCAGACGGGCCGGATGTATTAATTGAATATCGTGCAATTTGTCCAAAATGTTATGCTGAATATGCTGCTGGCAAGCGAAAAGGCGGGGTGGTACAGAAAAAATATACTACAGGAGCAAAATAATGTTAATTGTGATTGAAGGTCAAGACGCTACTGGTAAAGATACGCAAGCACGACTTTTGGCGGAATATTTGCAAAAAAAAGGCGAGAAAGTAACAGCTTATTCTGAATCAGGAACAGGTTCAAATGATCCATTTGTTGCTGAAATTGCGAAATTAACATACAAAACAAAACAAGACATAAACCACCGAACTAGAGTTTTGTTGTTTTTAGTTAATCGTTACGAACAGTGGAGAAAAGTGGCTGAACCGGCTTTAGCAAGAGGCGAAACGGTAATTCTGACACGTAATTGGTTATCTACTTTGATTTATGAAGGATATGCTGGTGGTGTGTCGAGATCCTTGATTTTACGTTTGCATAAGGAGGTGATGCCAGAACGTTACTTTAGTCCAAATAAGATGGTAATACTAACTTTGTCTAATAAAGAAAGACAGTGCAGGCTTTATAGTCAGGCCAAAGAACAGGGGCGAGTGGATGAGGTATTGAAAACACAATCATCGGATTTTCAGAAAAAAGTCAACGAGGCATATTTGAAGGTGGCTAGAGAGATGAAGCTTATGACTTTGGATGCGGAGGGGACGATATCCATGGTGCAGGAAAAATTGAGAAAGCTTTTTGAAATCTAAAATGAAGTGTTTTGATGAAAGTTGGCGGGAATTTTTGAAAAATGAATTTGCCCAAGATTATTTCGTGGAGCTAGCCAAGTTCTTACATACAGAATATGAGAAAAAGACAATTTTTCCGGAGAAGCGAGCAGTATTTCGAGCTTTTTTGACTAATTTAAATGATGTTAAAGTGGTAATTTTGGGTCAGGATCCGTATCACACTCCAGGTGTGGCGGATGGCTTAGCTTTTTCGGTAAAGAGTGGTGGAAAATATATGGCGCCGAGTCTTTTGAATATATATAAGGAGATTGAAAGCGACTTAGGCATTCCTGTAAAGACTTCTGGTGACTTAACTCGTTGGGAAGAGCAGGGTGTTCTCTTATTGAATACCACGTTAACTGTTCGTGCGCACATGGCTAATAGTCATCAAGGATTAGGGTGGGGAGCGTTCACGGATGCGGCTATTAAAGCTCTTAGTGATGAGCGGGAACATCTGGTATTTATGCTTTGGGGAAGTTTTGCTCGTAGTAAGAAAGCATTGATAGACACGCATAAACACTTTGTTTTGGAGAGTGTTCATCCCTCTCCTTTATCAGCTAATAGAGGTGGATGGTTTGGTCAACACCAGTTCTCCCGTTGTAACCAATACTTAAAAGAGCATGCTATTGAACCCATAAAATGGTAGTTGGGAAGGCTGTAGATGTAATGATTTAAGGTAAGAATAAGTTGATGGGTAATACATACGAACATATATTCATGGTGGGAAACGTCTTAGTTTCTCCTGATATCATAAACGTCAAGTTCTGTTGTGATTTAGATAAGTGTCATGGTCAATGTTGTATAGATGGCGATGCTGGAGCACCAGTGACTCTGGATGAGACAATGGCTATTGAGAATGTTTTAGATACTGTTTGGGGAGATTTGTCAGCATCAGCTCAAGCCGTTATAGATAAGCAAGGCGTTGCTTATACAGATGTGGAAGGCGACTTAGGAACGAGTATTGTCGGTGGAAAGGATTGTGTTTTCACCTGTTACGATAAGGGATGTTGCCTCTGCGCATTGGAACGTTCGTATCGAAAAGGGGATATTGATTTTGTGAAACCTATCTCTTGTTCGCTATATCCTATCCGTGTGAAGGAGTTTGAGAATGGTACTTGTGGTATCAATTATCACCATTGGAAGATCTGTGCAGATGCTCGAAAGAAAGGAGAAGAACTGAATCTTCCCCTTTATAAGTTCCTAAAAGAGCCACTTACTCGGCGTTTTGGAGCGGAATGGTATGGTGAGTTATGTGAGGTTGCACAGCAGTTGACAAGTGAAAAGTAGACAAGTAAACCTGTTATTTGTATTAGGTAATTTCCCTGACGATACCAGTATTAACTCGTCAACTTATTAACTTGTACACTTGTCAACTCTTCCTAAACAATGAAGGGCTCATTCCTACATGTTCTTTGAAGTATTTACCCATAAAGCTTTGATTAGCGAAATGAAGTTCGTCGGCTATTTCCTTTATGCTCATCGTGCTATTCTTCAGCATGACACAAAGCTCACGTACTACATACGAATCGATCCAATCGCTGGGTGTTCGTTTACTGATTGTTCGAATCGTCTCGGATAGATACTTCGAAGTAATACATAGATTCTTAGCATACCAACTGACACGACGCTCATGTCGGAAGTTCTTTTCAACCATTTGAATGAAGTCTCTAAAGATTACTTCTGCGCGTGTTTGCCCTTCTGTTTCCAGTTGTTGGAACTGATAGATAATGTTACTCATGTCGTAAATGAGAGCTTTTAGCATTGTCATCACAAGTTCCTTGCGGAAACGATGTTGGGTATCTATGATTTTCTCTTTGATATGGCAGATATAATTCTCCAGTTCCTTCGTTTGATGCTTATCTAAATGAAAGACAGGATGAGTACGTGCGAAGAGGAAGAGAGCAGACAATTCATGGATGCCACTAACAATGTTGTTGAAGAAATTATACGACAAAAGAATGGCTATACCTTTGCAGTCTGGGGATAGCTGATAGTCTCCGACAACTTGTCCTTCACTAATGATAATGACATCTCCTTCGCTTACTTCATGCTTATGAGTATCTACTGTGTATTGCGCTTTACCGTCAGTACAGAGTGCCAGAAATAGACTTTTCATGCGAGAAGATCTCGAAGGGAGGGGCACTTTTGCCATATCTTCGAACAATATCAGGTCATTGTCTATGTATTTCCCCGCTGGATAAACGTATTTTGCATGAGCTACGTCGACCTCAGCTAGCTTTATTTGATTACTCATGACACCTTATTTTTATTTACAAGATGAGAACTTAATAATCCCGCCTTGCCTTAGTTTCATTCTTGAAGACTTATTGTTATAAGTGATGTTGACGTCTACATCTGTAGCGGCTTTTATTTGTAAAGACGTTACAAGTTTGTTTTCCCACTTCATGTCGATGGTTAAACCGCCACGTGTTCTTATTCCTTTTATCTCTCCATTCGCCCACGCATCGGGTAGAGCGGGGAGGAGATGGATGTTGTAAACAGGCTTCTTAGCCGTCATATCAACCGAACTTTGCACCAGCATTTCACACACTCCTGCAGTACCACCGAAGTTGCCATCAATTTGGAAAGGTGGGTGAGCATCGAAGAGGTTAGGGTAGGTTCCACCATGATGCACGGCATCCTTCCCACGATACCCTTCGGGTGAGACGTATGAAAGAAGGTTTTGGTAAATCTTGTAAGCATGGTTCCCATCACCCAATCGTGCCCATAGATTGATTCTCCATCCAGTGCTCCATCCTGTACTCTCATCGCCTTTCTGAATGAGTGTTTGGCGTGCTGCGGCTAAGATTGTGGAATCTTTCGTTTGCTTAGCTAGCGCCTGTAAGTGCATACCTGGATATAATCCTATTAGGTGCGACTGGTGCCTGTGATGTATATCATAGTCCTTCCAATCGTAATACCATTCGTTTAAGTCGCCTTGAGAACCTACAGTGTAAGGATGCAAGCGATGCAGTTTATCATCCATCTCTTTGTCAGGCTTCAAACCAAGAGACTTACGTGCTTGCTGCATATTCATGAATAATTCACGGATAATGGCTAGGTCAGCCGTACCACCATAACAGGTTGTTCCGTGGTAACCCTTATCCGTTACATATTCGTTCTCAGGGCTAGTACTAGGCGCTGTAATTAGCTCGTTTGGTTTGTTGGGATTGGTAACCAACCATTGTTGGAAGAACTTGCTAGAGCCTTCCATAAGTGGGTATATGGTGTTTTGAAGTAACTGCTTGTCTTGTGAATATAGGTAATGATCCCAAAGCGCATTGACTAACCAGGCACCACCGAGGTTCCAGTTAGCCCATTCGGGGCTTTCCTTTCCCTCTCCAACGGGGGAAGTCTTGCACCAAGGGTCGCTATTATGAGCAGCACACCAGCCCTCGTTTATGCCATAGAAGTTGCGTGCAGTGTGCTTACCAGTTGCCGACAAACCTTTGACAAAGCCAATCAGCGGTTGGATAGTTTCTGACATGTTAGCTGGATCGGCAGGCCAGTAATTCTCTTCAAGGTTAATGTTCATCGTGTAATTTCCACGCCATGGTGAGAATAGGTGCGGTGTCCATAATCCTTGAAGATTGGCAGGGATATTCGGAGTACGTGAACAAGAGAGCAGGAGGTAGCGTCCAAATTGAAAATAGAGAGTCTCCAAATAGCGTTGTGCAGCCTCTGGGAGCGGTGCTGTTGATGATGAATAGCGACGCAGGAGTTGATCCGTTGGTAGATTGTTCGTATATTCCTTATTTCCTAATTGTAATTTAACACGATTATAAATCTGCTGATATTCCTTTATATGTCGGTCTTTGAATTCATTATATGTGAAGTTTTGTGTGTGCCAAGCAGCATTGACAGCATTGTCTATATAGCTTGCCCCATCCTTGACGGGATGCTTGTCGAAACCATTAAAACTCGTGGCATTGACAATGTATATGGTAGCATTATCAGCATTGGTTAGTGTGAGCGTGCTATCAGAAGCTATTATTTTCCCACCTTGAGGTAATAATCTTACGATTGTGCAAGCGTGCACGCTCTCTGTCTCTTTGCCTGTTGTATGCCCCGTCATTGTCAACTGATTATTCGTTGCTTTAACCTTATGAGGAGTCTGTGCTGTCAGTTGGATGCGGAGGTTTATGGCTCCTGCTTGATTAGCTTTAATGTGTATGGCAATAAGACTATCACAATGAGTTGCGAAATATTCACGTGTGAATTGAATGCCATTCTGTTGGTAGCTTATATGTGCCAACGCACTATCTAGGTTCAGTTCTCTATAATAATTAGAGACTGCCCCCGTGTTTAGATTAATGATATTCAATGTTCCTAGCGGTTGATAAGAGGCTGATTGTTCGCCTTGAACAAAGTGTTGTAAGGAGTCAGCAGTGCGATAATCCTCAGCAAATAGAGCCTTTCTTATCTCTGGAATCCATTTAGCTTTACCCAATCCTTCGTTTGGATCAACAGGTTTTCCTGTCCAATAAGTGATATCATTCAGGTAGATTGTGTCCTTTTGAGTACCACCATAAACCAATGCACCTAACTTGCCATTACCTAGGGGAAGACTCTCTTCAAAGAAATGAGCAGGTTGGTTATACCATAATCGCATTGCCGGTTGTTGTGCCTTAACACTGACAAAAATTGCTAATAAGTATATACTGAATATGATTCGTTTCATTGTTTAGGTTGTTATTGGGTAAAAGAAAGACTCCCCTCCTTATCTCATGAGGAGGGGAGTAATATTTATTTATTGTTTATAATGACTTATGCATCGATATTAGCGTAAGTTGCATTCTTCTCAATAAACTCTCTACGTGGCTCGACATCATCTCCCATCAGCATTGAGAAGATTTCATCAGCATCCGCAGCATTTTCTATCGTTACTTGTTTCAATAAGCGTGTCTTTGGATCCATTGTTGTTTCCCAGAGCTGTTCAGGGTTCATCTCACCAAGACCTTTATAACGTTGTGTATGGATGGTTTTACCATCTTCTACTCCATTACCATATTTGTCCAGGAAGGCTTGTCGCTGCTGTTCGGTGTAGCAATATTCGCTTACCTTCTTGTAAGTACACTTATAGAGAGGTGGGGTGGCAATGTACAAATGACCTTGCTCAATGACCTTCGGCATATAACGATAGAATAGCGTCATAATCAGCGTGTCGATGTGTGAACCATCGACATCGGCATCGGTCATGATGATAATCTTATCGTAACGGAGCTTATCAGTATTGGCTTCGAAGTCACCTTCGTTCTCTACTCCAAATCGAACACCAATCGATTGAATGATATTCATAACAGATTCTGCCTCGAATACGCGGTGTCGTTGAACTTTCTCAACATTCAGAATCTTACCACGGAGTGGCAAAATGGCTTGTGTGTAACGATCACGACCCTGCTTTGCAGAGCCACCTGCAGAGTCGCCCTCTACAAGGAATATCTCGCAATCCTTAGGATCTTTGTTGGAACAATCGGCTAGCTTACCAGGCAGACCGCCACCACTCATCACGTTCTTACGCTGTACACTCTCACGTGCCTTGCGTGCTGCTACACGTGCTGTAGCTGCTAAGATAACCTTGTTGCATATCATCTTAGCCTCGTTAGGGTGCTCCTCCAGGTAATCAGAGAGTGCCTCGCCAACTGCTTGTTGTACTGCACCTGCTACCTCGGAGTTTCCTAATTTAGTTTTTGTCTGACCTTCAAATTGTGGTTCTGCCACCTTTATAGCGATAACGGCTGTCAATCCTTCACGGAAATCCTCACCTGCTATCTCTATCTTAGCCTTTTCAATTTGCTTAGATATTTGTGGGTCATTGTCAGCGTATGCCTTTAGTGTACGGGTCAAAGCAGCACGGAACCCCTGTAAGTGAGTACCGCCTTCTATAGTGTTGATATTGTTAACGTATGAATGGATGTTCTCCGTATAATCAGTGTTATACATCACAGCCACCTCAATAGGGATGTTTTGCTTCTCTGTCTTGAGATAGATAACATCATCGAAAAGGTGCTGACGATGACGATCAACATAACGGACAAACTCCTTTAAACCATCCTTAGCATGGAAAACCTCTGTGCGAGTCTTGCCCGTCTCAGGGTCTGGACGCAGGTCAGTGAGCGTAATCTTAATACCAGCATTTAGATAAGCTAACTCACGCATACGGCGTGCAACGATGTCCCACTGATAGACTGTTGTTGTGAAGATCGTTGGGTCTGGCCAAAATTGTTGACGTGTACCTGTTTTCTGGGTTTCGCCTACAACCTTTACAGGATAGAGTGGCTTTCCTTTCTCATACTCCTGCTGATAAATCTTTCCATCACGATACACCTGTGACATCATGTGTGTGGAAAGGGCGTTAACACAACTTACACCCACACCATGTAGACCACCGCTGACCTTATAAGAACCCTTGTCGAACTTACCACCAGCGTGTAGCACAGTCATAACAACCTCAAGGGCACTCTTGTGAAGTTTCTTATGTTCGTCAACAGGGATACCACGACCATCATCTTCAACCGTGATGGAGTTATCCTCATTGATCGTTACTTCGATATTCTGACAGTAGCCAGCCATCGCTTCATCGATAGAGTTATCGACAGTCTCATTAATCAGGTGGTGAAGACCTTTCTCGCTGATGTCGCCAATATACATGGCTGGACGCTTACGTACAGCCTCTAATCCCTCTAACACTTGGATGTTACTGGCGGAGTAATTATTCTCGTTTTCTTGATTTTCTGCCATTTTTATTAGATTGTTCTTATAGTATGCAAAGATACTATTTTTCCTTTAGATGGGGAAATAAAAACTTGCTAAAAACATTTAAGAAGGTGTAGTAAAAACGCTAAATTGGTTAATAACGAAAAGGCCGTAATCCCTCTGGATTACGACCTTATTATTTGTTTCAACTATGACAGAATTTTTCTTTATCCTAAAGCAGCAACGTGCTTGCAGAGAGCAGACTTAAGATTAGCTGCCTTATTCTTGTGAATAATGTTAGTCTTAGCCAACTTGTCCAACATCTTCTGCACAACAGGATAGAGCTTTACAGCCTCTTCCTTGTCAGTCATGTTACGCAACTTACGAACAGCATTACGCATTGTCTTTGCGTAATATCTATTGTGCAACGTCCTTACTTTGTCCTGACGTATTCTCTTCAATGATGATTTGTGATTTGCCATCTTTGTTCTTCTTTTATTTTACTTGTAGTCCCTAGCAGAGTCGAACTGCTCTTTAGAGAATGAAAATCTCTCGTCCTAACCGATAGACGAAGGGACCATAGCTGATTTTGCGGGTGCAAAGGTAGCCCATTTATTTTAATCAACCAAACTTTTTGCTAATAAATTTTCGTAAGAGGCTGTATTTTTGTATTTTTGCATTGTTTTTTATATGATTTTGAAGTCAAAGGCAATTGTTTTGCGTTCTCTGAAGTTTGGTGACTCATCACTAATAATTGATATGTTTACCGAGTTAGAGGGGCGTATTTCTTTTATAACGCGCATTCCTAAGACGGCAAAAGGGAAGATTAAGAAGCAGTATTTTCAACCGCTGACCTTACTCGACCTTGAATTTGATTACCGTCCGCGAACTTCTTTGCAGCGTATAAAGGAAGTGCGTATCTTACGTCCTTACGGCTCTATACCTTTTGACCCTGTGAAGTCGGCTATACTTCTCTTCCTTTCTGAATTCCTTTATTATGTCACGCGTGGTGAGCAACAGAACGCCCACCTATATAGTTATATATGTGCGAGTATGGAATGGTTGGATGAGGCTGAACATGATTATGCCAACTTCCACCTTGTCTTTATGATGCGTTTGAGTCGTTTCATAGGTTTCTTTCCTAATCTCGATGCCTATCAGGTGGGTGCTTGTTTTGATCTTCGCAATGCAACCTTTACTGCAAGTGCACCTCTTCATTCTGATTATCTACTCCCTGCAGATGCAGCAGGTATTAATCAGTTGATTCGTATGGACTACGAGAATATGCATCTTTTCCGTCTATCTCGTCACGATCGTAATCGTATTTCTGATATAGTATTGCATTACTATCGAATCCATGTGCCTGATATGCCTGAGCTAAAAAGTTTTCAGGTGATGCGCGAACTGTTTAGTTAATGCGCTTTACAATAGTAATAGTAAATAGTGGTCAGAAGTTTACTTTTGCGTTTTTTCGTAAAAACAAATTCCTCTTATCATAAAAATAAATTGCGATACCCTTTTTATATGGTTCGTTTTTTTATTACTTTTGTGGTCTTGAAGCATGAAAATTCAAACTTTGTCTATATATAAAATAAGTCTTATGAAGTTAACAGAACAGCGCAGTAGTATGCTTCATGGTGTACTGCTGATTACTTTGTTTGCGTGTGCAGCGTTCTATATCGGTGATATGGGATGGGTGAAAGCACTCTCTTTGAGTCCGATGGTTGTTGGTATCATCTTAGGTATGCTTTATGCCAACAGCCTTCGTAACAATCTCCCAGACACGTGGGTGCCAGGTATAGCCTTCTGTGGGAAGCGTGTGTTGCGCTTTGGTATTATCCTTTATGGTTTTCGTTTGACCTTTCAAGACGTGGTTGCCGTAGGGTTACCAGCCATTGTTGTAGATGCGATTATCGTATGTGGAACGATTCTCTTGGGTGTTTTGGTAGGTAGACTTTTGAAGATGGACCGCAGTATAGCTCTTTTGACAGCTTGTGGAAGTGGTATCTGTGGAGCCGCAGCGGTGTTAGGTGTCGACGGAGCTATTCGTCCGAAGCCTTATAAGACAGCTGTAGCGGTAGCGACGGTGGTAATCTTCGGTACACTTTTAATGTTCCTTTATCCGATTCTTTATCGTGCAGGTGTCTTTGATTTATCACCCGATGCAATGGGAATCTTTGCGGGGTCTACGATTCATGAGGTGGCTCAGGTCGTCGGTGCAGGTGATGCGATGGGTGCTGCAGTGAGCAATTCTGCGATTATTGTTAAGATGATTCGTGTGATGATGTTGGTACCAGTGTTATTGGTTATAGCTTTCTTTGTTGCAAAAAATGTTGCAGAACGAGACGATGAGGCTGGCGGTAGTCGTAAGATAAACATCCCTTGGTTTGCGATTCTCTTCCTTGTGGTCATCGGTTTCAACTCATTGAACTTACTTCCAAAAGAACTTGTCGACTTTATCAATACCCTCGATACCTTCCTGCTTACAATGGCTATGTCTGCACTTGGTGCTGAAACGAGTATTGATAAGTTTAAGAAAGCAGGTTTTAAACCTTTCCTCTTGGCTGCAATCCTATGGTTCTGGCTGATTGGTGGAGGTTATTACTTGGCAAAGTATTTAGTGCCTATGTTGGGTGTTGGGTGTTGATTTTTGGGTGATGATGATGTGTAAATGTCGGCTTGGGTGTTGGCTGTTGAATGTTAGGTGATGATGAAGTGCGCATCCGAGGGAACATGTTTTGTGTTTAGGTGTTGGGTGTTGAGTGTTGGTTGTTGATAAAGTGCGCATCAGAGGGAACATGTTTGGTGGAATGTTTGTTTTGATGCAGTATATTCAATGGCGTAAGGAGGATTTCAGTGGTAGAGTGGGGTGTAAGCTGGAATTGTAACATTGTAATGAAAGCAGAATGAAGAAGCTGTTTAGTAAGTTGAAGTTAAGTAGGTTACGAAGTATTCTTTCGATAATCTTGATAATAGGATGTTATGTTATCCATCTTAATTTCATAGTGACTTCATGGTATGAGGTGATATTCTTTGTGGCAGTTATCGTTGTTGGATTTTTTTACGATAGGCAGACATGCTCGAGGGGGTATGATAATATAATCAATATCGCCTGTCCCTCTTATGTTATAGTGGGGCTTCTCTTAATGCTGAGGTCGTTTTATTTGCCAGAAAAGACGTATAGAGTACCTTTGACAGGGTATTCTACATATAAAGGTAACAGCATTTACTTTAGGTTTAAGGGGCAAGCCACGAAGCGGATTTACTCGCTTTCGGGCTACGACCTCACGTCTATTTGTGAGCGATATGATGTGGAATTATACCTAAAAGAACCACTCCCAACAGTTTATTATGTGTGCGGAATAAGCCTTTGCAATATCTGTGAAAGTGCCGAGAAAAAGCGTTTGTCTATCTGCAAAGGGCGTTGTGATAGGTGGCGGAGAAAATAGACATCCAAACGCTGTGCAATGGCAGCTAACGAAAGGGGAATTTCCAGCTGCTGAGTGATAAAAGTAGCCAGCGCAGGTACTACCTCGCGCAAGGGTATTTCTTGTGCGCTGATTTCAAAAGCATCCTGACCGAAAAGTAGCGGAAAGGCACTGGGCAGAAAGCGTACTCCTACATAATGAAATGCACCCGTTATGGGAAACTCTATGTATGTATTGCAATACCCCATAAGGGAACTCATCTGCGCGTTGTTGCAGTCAAAAAATAGGTCTATACAACCATCGGCAACTACTCGGTAGCAGAAAGGCGTGTTACGTGGAGGAGATTTCAGTTCCCAATAGCAATAGATAAATGGACGCAAAGCCTCACACGGAAGAAACTCGGTATAGGTAACCTCTTTTTCTTCTGCAGGAATAACGGATTGCATAGGGTGATAATAGGGGCGAAGTGATAACACGTTGTTTTGCTATTGATGAAGGGCAAAAGTACAAATAATTAGCCAATTAGCAAATGTGTTAATTATAATAAAAATCCCGCTGGTAGGCTTTGCCTACCAGCGGGGATTCTTATAATTTTACTAGGTTTATAGATATTTTCCTGTAATACTATTGGCGTTATTCTTTACTGTTTGAGGAGTGCCTTGAGCTACGATTCTTCCGCCTGCGGCACCGCCACCGGGCCCCATATCGATAATATAATGAGCATTGCGAATGACGTCTAAATCGTGTTCAATCACTATCACGGTAGCTCCTAAGCTAAGGAGGCTCTGAAAAACACCGAGCAGCACACGTACATCTTGCGGGTGTAGCCCTATGGTGGGTTCATCAAATACGAAAACGGTATCGCTCTGTCCTTTACCCATTTCGCTGGCTAACTTAAGGCGTTGGGCTTCTCCGCCTGAAAGCCCTGGGGTATCTTCGCCAAGCGACAAATAGCCTAATCCTAACTGTTGTAACACTTGTAGTTTTTGATTTACTAACTTCAAATCGGTAGTTACCTCTATTACTTGGTCTATACTCATACTCATCAGCTGGGGTAGACTGTATTTTTCGCCATTCTTGGCGGTGCGAAATACTTTATAGGCTTCGCGCTTGTACCTGCTCCCTTTGCAATCAGGGCACACAATATCAACATCGGGGAGGAACTGCACATCTAAGGATATTTGCCCTGTGCCGTCGCAGGTAGGGCAACGGAGGTCGCCTGTATTGTAGGAGAAGTCGCCTGCTTTATAGCCGTACTGTTTGGCATCGAGGGTTTTGGCGTAAATCTTACGGAGTTCGTCGTGAATACCGGCATAGGTAGCTACCGTAGAGCGCACATTGATGCCTATAGGGGTAGCATCGATGAGCTTTACCTGACGAATACCTTCTGCTTTTACCGATTTGATGTGCTGAGGTAATTTCTTCCCCATAGCGTTTGCCTCTAAAGCGGGAATTAGGCTCTCTAACACTAAAGTAGTTTTGCCTGAGCCCGAAACCCCTGTAACTACTGTAAGTCTCCCCTTTGGAATTTCCACTTCTAAAGGGTGTACGGTGTGTATAGCATCGGTAGAGAGGTGTATGTTTCCCATAGAAAAGAGTTCGTTTTTTGGGAGTTCTGCTGGCAGTTTGCTCTCTTGCGATAGGTAAGGTGCTATTACCGATTCCTTATTTTGTGCTATTTCATCTACCGTTCCTTGTGCGATGACGGTTCCGCCATTAGTCCCTGCGCCTTTGCCCATTTCTACAATCTCATCGGCGTGAGTAAGTACTTGGGTATCGTGGTCTACCAATATCACCGAATTGCCGTCGGCTATGAGGTCGTCCATCACCCCTGTTAAGCCTTTGAGGTTGTGAGGGTGTAGCCCGATAGAGGGTTCGTCTAACACATAGAGCACCCCAGTAGTGCGGTTGCGTACAGCGCGTGCAAGCTGTACGCGCTGGCGTTCGCCAGTGGAAAGGGTAGCTGCTGCACGGTCTAAGGAGAGGTATCCCAAGCCTAAATCGATGAGGCGGTGGGCGGTATCGGTAAAGGCTTCGCAGATGTTTTTAGCCATTGGGCGCATAGCTTCTTCTAATGAATCGGGGACGCCTGCTACCCAAACCATTAACTCATCGAGCGTCATAGCCGTAGCTTGGTCTAAGCCAATGCCCCTAAGGCGTGGGGCACGTGCCGCTGGAGAAAGCCTTGTGCCGTGGCAGTCGTGGCAAACGTCTTCTTTTAGGAACTTCTCGAGGCGTTTCATTCCGCTATCGTCTTTTACCTTAGCCAAAGCGTTTTGTACGCTATACACAGCACTGTAGTAAGTAAAATCCATTTCGGCAGTTTGTCCTGTTTTGGGGTTTAGGTAGAATATATGTTTCTTTTCAGCAGGCCCGTGGTAGACTATTTCTTTTTCTTCGGGGGTTAAATCCTTGAAAGGCACATCGGTACGCACGCCCATTTCGCGGCATACATCTTTCATAAGTGACCACATCAGGGTGCCCCATACCACTACTGCTCCTTCGTCGATAGTGAGGTTTTCATCGGGGACTAACTTGCTTTCGTCTACCGTTCTGACGGTTCCTATTCCGCCACAGGTAGGGCAAGCCCCACGACTGTTGAAAGCTAAATCTTCAGCCCCAGGTCCGTAGAAATGTTCGTGGCACTCGGGGCAGGTGATTTCTTGCATAGCAGCCACCGCAAAGGAGGGTTTTACATAGTGCCCATTAGGGCAACGGTGATTGGCGAGCCTTGAGAACATCAGGCGGAGGCTGTTCAGCAATTCGGTCATTGTGCCGAAAGTACTGCGGATACCACGTACCGTAGGGCGCTGGTGCAGTGCTAAGGAGGCTGGCACGTAACGCACATTGTCTACCTCAGCGCGTTCGGCTTGCGTCATTCGTCGTCTTGTGTAGGTAGAAAGCGATTCTAAGTATCTTCGTGAGCCTTCGGCATAGAGAACTCCTAAGGCAAGAGATGATTTGCCTGAGCCCGATACGCCGGCAATCCCTACAATCTTATTGAGGGGGATATCGACGTCTATATTCCTGAGGTTATGTACTTTAGCCCCTCGAACTTCAATATTTTTGGGGCGTTTAGGGTTTTCTTTTTTCATAGTTGTCATTATTTTACTAATTTGTTTTTCTGTGAAGAAGCTACTAAATCATACGATTGTTTTACATAAGCCTTGATTTTATCATCGGGCATATCCTCATTGAAACGGATACCCACCCAATATTTTTTGCTTAGGTTAAAAAGGTCTTCTACTGCTTGATAATCCGCTTTAAGTTGCACTATCTCATCGGGGTTGCATTTGAGCGTGCATTTGTCAAACTTATTGATATCAAAGAAGCAAAACATCTTTGTACCCACATAAAAAACTAAGATTGAATCAGCATTTTTAAAGAACCCCGAAAAGGGCATTTTCTCATACGTATCAGGCAGGGATAGGCAAAAGTCTCTAAATTCTTCTATATTCATAGTGTGAGCCCCACGGGCAGTTTAGGGTTTATAATTTTTTAATCGTAATGGCAAAATCTCACTTGAAAAGTTCTAGAGCGATGTGTGCGCATGCCTCGGCATCGGCTAAGGCGTGGTGATGTTGCTTGAGATCAAAACCAAAATAAGCGGATACAGTGTCTAACTTGTGATTCACGAGCTGAGGGAGGAG
>ERZ773079.1368-NODE-1368-length-14748-cov-7.019873_pt1 | contig 14748 bp, 12 predicted proteins | sample MGYA00511355_ERZ773079 | MGnify/ENA primary metagenome ERZ773079 (study PRJEB29015, sample SAMEA2737979) | human oral metagenome | biome: human oral; feature: human-associated habitat; material: dental | place: China | collected 2117 ... | reverse complement strand
TCGTAGCGAGTCCAATTCCTCGACTGTGATTGTCTATCACAAATACTGCCCTGTGGCGCTCGACAAGAGTTTCGTTGGTGGGTTTGTAGAAGAGGACGGCGTCAGCTACGTTGTTAAGAACATCATCCCTCAATATCATCCTCTAACCAAGAAGCTACTTGCTTATGAAATTGAGGTGATTTGATGGGCGGCGTTAATGTAAAGATAGACCTTTCAGGAGTTGAGAAGAAAGTATCTCCAGAGAATTTCGCAAAAGGAAAGTTAGCTATTGCTAACCAGATGCTGATGGACATGGAGCGATTCGTCCCAAAACGAAGAGGAGACCTACGGTCTAGTGGACATGTTCGGCAAGATTCGATTGTCTATGCGACGCCTTACGCTAGATTGCTCTATTATGGCAAGAAGCGAAAAGGATTCTTTTCTGAAAAACAAAGAAGGTTTTTCTTTGCTAACAAGGAGAAGTTGCTGAGTCAACGGCCAACGCCTGGAACTGGTCCAAGGTGGGATAAAAAGGCCTCAGCTCTATATGCTAAGAATTGGGCTGAAGTCGGAGCGAAAGCGATGGGAGTGAAATGATTCAAAAAAATGATTTTGCAGATGTCTTGCTTGAGCATATCAAAGGCATCCAAGACAAAATTCCGTCTAAGCTCGGTTATTTAGCCGAAAAAGAGGGATTGGTCCTTTATCCGCTACCTGGCGGAGAAGTGGTAGACGAGGACATGGCTGGAACTCAAACAGTCAGATTGCCTTTTGAAATTGCTATCAAGTCACGAGATCAGGAATTAAACAATAATACACTGTGGCAGATTAACGCTGCCTTGTCAAAAATGGACCTAGAATTGCCAAGTAAGAATGGCTCTTACGAATTTTTAGGTCTGAAAGTCGACAAGCCTTACTTAAACGATTTAGACGAGCAAGGCTTTTACATTTACTTGCTGGACGTAACTGCCAGCCTTGAAATTGAAAGGAATGAATAATGGTTAAAAATAAAAACGTAAAACGTAAACACTACATCGGCCCTTACAAAGAAGCGACTCCAGATACTCCACCGACTGCGACAGAGTACCTTTGGATTGCTAAAGGGATTAAGAAATCATCGCCAGAAAATAACGAGAAGACAGATGATTTCACTGACTTCTCTGGCGACGGGACACCTGAAGAACAAGTGATCACTAAAACACGAGGGCGCTCATTCGAGGGCGTTCGTGATACAGATGACAAAGCGCAGAATTTTGTGGCAGACAAAGAAGACGCAGTCGGTGACGAGCTTTTGGTTTGGTACAAGGAGATTGATGCGACTGAAAAAACTCAATATGAGGGACCAGCTCGTCTTTCTGGTATCGAAATCGGAGATGGTGAAGCGTCAGAGAATGAAAGTATTAAGTTTAAGGTCGTATGGACCCGTAAACCTAAGAAATCAACAGTAGTACCAGGATAATCTAAGGCGTGAATTATCACGCCTTTTTATTTTTGAAAAGAGGAGAAAAACAATGGTCGTAATTAAGAAACTAAGCAATATCATTCCTATTGATTTCGGAGAATTTCAGCTGGAATACACTGCAAACGATAAGGGTGTGAAGGAACTTGATAAGTTCCGCGAAGGCTTAGCGAAGAACTGGAAGAAAATTGAAAAACTTTCCGACGAGAAAATCGCAGAAAAAGCTAAAGAACTTGTTGAAGATGGTTGGGCTCAATTATTCGGAGCGGATGCATTTGAAAAAGTCTATAAATTTGCAGACGAAGATACTACTATCGCATTTAACTATCTGACGCAGACCATTCTTGGGATTCAGAAAGAATATCGAGAGCGCAACTCAGAAGACGCATTCAAGAAATATCTAGCGTGATGCTATGTTAGATATTTCTAGAAAGCTAGTTGATGAGCTTGTTCTAGAAATTGAAGGCAAAGAACAGACTTTCCCTCTGCTCTTATCGTTCGATAGAGTCTTGAAAGTTTTTGAATTATGGAAAGACGATGATATTCCTAAATTCATGCGCCCGTTTTTAGCGTTGCGGATCCTTACGGGTGTTTCTTTTGATTTTTTAAGCTTTGAGGAGGCTTTGGAAGTTGTTCAGGCAATTTTTGAAGAGCACATCCAGACAGGCGAGAAAGAAGACGATGTTGAGTATGACTTGGCAGGAAACGTCATGAAATCTTCAACATCGAAAGAGCCACAGAAAAAGATCTACAACGTGAAGCATGACGGAGCCTATATCTTTGCTTCTTTCATGCAGGCTTACAGAATCGACTTAATTGAAGAAATTGGGAAGTTACACTGGAAGAAATTCAATGCTCTAATCGTTGGCTTGCCTGAAGGAACCAAATTTGTAGAAGTCGTGAAAATTCGCTCTTATGAACCGCAAAAAGGCGACAGTCAGGAGTACATTGATAAGATGCGAGAACTACAAAAAGAGTATCGTCTTCCAGATGATGATTGCGACGAAGAAGATGATGAATATGACTATTACGAGTAGAAAGGAGGCATAAATGGCGGATGGTAAAGTGGTCATCCAAGTTGATATGGATGGCAATAAGGCTCAATCAGGAGTTGCACGGTTAAAAGGCATGGTTGGCGGATTGACAGAAAGCGGTATGCAACTAGGTTCGGTCTTTAAGTCAGTTTTAGGAGCTAACATTGTCAGCGGTGCGCTGATTTCTGGGATTCAATCCCTTGGCAGTGCTATCAAGGGTGTATTTGCTACAGCTCTAGATGAGGGCGCCAAGCTCCAACAATCGTTTGGTGGCGTTGATACGCTCTATACGACTGCAGCTGAGTCTGTAAAGCAATATGCGAACGCTGCAGCCTCAGCTGGTATCTCTGCTAATACATACGCAGAGCAAGCCGTTTCATTCGGTGCTAGCTTGAAGCAAGCACTCGGTGGTGATGCTGTGAAGGCTGCCCAAATGGCAGACAAGGCTATCATGGCCATGGCTGACAACTCAGCTAAAATGGGTACAGATATTGGTTCAATCCAACAAACGTTCCAGGGTTTCGCTAAGCAGAACTACACTATGTTAGATAACCTAAAGCTAGGTTATGGCGGTACCAAAGAAGAAATGCAACGACTTCTTAAAGATGCCAGCAAACTCGAAAAAGCAATGGGCAAGAAGTTTGATATCAACAACTTTGCGGATATCGTAGAAGCTATTGACCTAGTTCAACAAGAGTTGGGAGTCGCAGGGGTTGCGGCACAAGAAGCGCAAACTACATTCAGTGGTTCGTTTGCAGCAATGAAGGCCTCAGCATCCAATTTTTTGGCAAATTTGACGCTCGGTGAAGATATTGGACCGTCTTTAAAAGCACTTATCTCTAGCACCTCAACATTCCTTTTAGGAAATTTCTTGCCTATGGTTGGAAATATTATGAGACAACTTCCTCAAGCTATTGATACAGCCTTGGCAGAAGCTGGGCCAAAGATTGAACAAGGATTCAGATCGCTGTTTGCATCTCTCGGAGTTGACGAGGGTGTTTTTGACGTAATCAAGGATACTTTTCGAGATGTAGTCGTAACAATCCAGTCACTCTTTGATGAATTGACGAACGAATCCAATGGGTTTGGCAATGTTATTCAAGGGGTTGGGAATGTCATTCAAACAGTTAACGTCATCATCCAGAATATGGCTATGGCCTTTCAGTTTGCGCTAGAAGCTTTCTCTGAAACAGGAGCAATCAAGAACGCCTATCAAGCATTTAAAGATTTGACGGATGCAGCTTTAGATCTTGCTATTAAGTTAGGCGATGCTATTCCTTGGGATATCGTAGGGGCAGCCGCTGGGCACGTCGTGAACGCTATTTCAATGATTGTGAGCTGGATTTCAAAATTAACTCAATCAATTAGTGCAGATGTCTGGAGAGGATTGATTGCAGGGATTGGAGGAGCTCTAGTCGCTTTCAAGGCATTTAATTTCTTGAAGAGCTTTAATCCGTTTGGCTTATTTGCTAAAGGCGCCAAGGAAGGGGCAGACGAAGTTGTAAAAGGTGCAACGAGCTCGAAAAGCGCAATCGCTCAAATCTTCAAATCAATCTCAACCTTAATCAAAACAACAGGAACAGCAATCAAAACGGCTGCGACAGGAATTGGCGAAGGTATCAAAATTGCTCTTTCTGGTTTAGCGCCAGTCATACGAGCATTTGGATTGGCTTTGAGAACGGCTGGGATTGGGAATATCCTTGCTCTTGGCGGAGCGATTGGTATTGCAGCAGTCGGAATCGGTGCTGGAGTGGCTATTATTGCGGCAGGTTTAAGTCTCATTGCTAGTCAAGGCGAAGGAGTGGCTACAATCATTAACGCAGTTGGGCAGGCATTTGCTACTGTTGCTACTGCAATCATCAGCACATTTGCCCAGGCTATCGTTACAGTTTCAGGAGTTCTTCCAAATGTAACAAGCGCCTTAGCTCAACTCTCTCCTCTTGTCGTTGTATTTGGTGAAGCTATGGGAGCGGCAGCTCCGTTTATCACAGCTCTTGGTGAAGCCATTTCAGGAATTGCAACAGCAGTGACTCCAATCGTCGAGATTATAAGTGATGCGTTCGTTTCAGTAGTTCAAATTATTGCTGACGCTATCGTTCAAATTGTTGAAGCGATTGCTCCATTTGCTCCAGCCATAACTGAAATGGTAGTTGCGATAGCTCCGTCAATTGCTGATATCGTTTCATCATTTAGTAGCATGTTCTCTCAGATTAGCCCTATCATTGATAGCTTGTCTAATCTCTTGAAAACATTTGGAGAACAAGTGAGCTCTATCTTGAAAAGTGCTGGTAGTGTAGTTGAGTCCTTTGGCTCTGCTATCCGTAATGTCCTTGACGGTGTAGCTGGAATCTTTGACAGCATCGGTAATGCTGCCTTAAACGCAGGCCTTGGAGTCAAATACATGGCTGAAGGGATTTCGATGCTTACTGAACTAGGATTGCTAGACTTGGCTGGAACATTAGCGACGGTGGCAACAGGATTGACTGCTATTGCCAATTCTGGCATTGCTTCAGCAGGTCCTGGATTGCAACAAGCAGGGACTGGGTTGAGTTTGATAGCTATATCAGCTCAACTTGCAAGTGTAGCCTTGCAATCACTGCCTACAGCCTTATCATCACTAAGCACTAACCTTAGCACATTGCCAGAAACACTGACAAGCGCTGGAACTTCGATGAGCACGTTTGCTACATCGGTCATGACTTCATTTGCAAGCTTGTCTGGTTCTGTATCTGGTGTAATGGCACTTCAGACAGGTTTGGTGGCTCTAGCTAATGCTATGATGATGGCTCAAAGTGGGGCTTCAGCGATGTCTTCTACTCTAACGATGATTAACGCTTCAGCTTCATCAGCTACATCGGCCATTTCTCAGCTTGCTTCAGGTATGGCTTCAGCAATGACTCAGGCCGTGTCATCAGTTCAGTCAAACATGGCATTGATTGTGACTGTAATTTTGCAGTCGTCAATTCAGATGACGCAAGCAGGCCAACAGGCAGGCCGTGGGGTTTCTGAAGGGATAACAAATGGTATCCGTTCAGGAGTCGGCTCGGCGACATCAGCAATGTCATCCATGGTCAACTCTATCCAATCAACAGGAATGAGAGGTGTTTCTGCTATGCGCTATGTAGGTTCTATGATTGGCCAAGGTCTAGCTAGTGGGATGTACTCAGCGCTTGGAGCTGTCACGGCTGCTGCTAATGCTCTTGTCGCTCAAGCTGAAAGAGCCGCACAGGCCAAGGCTAAGATTAACAGTCCATCACGCCGTTTTAGAGACAACGTCGGACGTTTCATTTCTCAAGGGGTGGCAGTCGGTATCCTGGCAGATGCTCACAAGGTAGATGATGCCATGGGCGATGTATTCGACCAAATCAAAGCCTTTAACTTTGCCCCCGAAGACATTCTTGGAGTAGGTCAAGCGAGCCTTACGAAGACACTTCAGGTCAAATCTGATCTTGACCGTCAGCTTAAAACGAGCGTTAAGGTCGTACAAGAAAAATCTAATCATCTTGTAGAACAAGCTCTGGAGGTAGCTGAAAGGGCAGTGAAACGTCCAGTCAGTCTGATGATGGAAAGCGGAGCGCTTGTTGGCCAAATCGGGCAAAAGATGACCGATTACCAAAACGACAAGCTCATGATCGATAACATGATGAGAGGGATTATTTAATGGACACAGTTATCTATAACAATCATGACCTCTCTGAGGTTATAAAAATCAACGAAGTAATTCGTCCGGTAGGAAATGAAAGGGATGTCACAACAAATGACGCCCCTTTTTTGGGCGTAAACGTCCAAGAAGTAAGAACCGGACCTAAAAAAATCAAAGTTAAGTTTACCGTTCAGAAAAAAACGGCGAGGGATGCCGAATTGGCCAAGCACACCTTGGCTACAATCCTGAACACCGACAAGCCAGTTCGTATTGATATTTCAGACGAGCCTGACAAGTACTATATGGGACTTGTCATTGGCTCTGTGGATGTCGATAACGTAGCTAGATGGCTTCAAAAGGGCGAGTTTGAGATTCTTGTTCCTGACGGTGTTGCACATGGCACGACTTATAGGCGCTTTGATAACGGACAAGAGCAACCTGACAAGGTTGTTTTTAACTTGGTCAATAATGGCAATGTCCCAGCTTTTCCTGTTGTTACGGTTAAGAATAACACCGAGAATGGCTATATCGGTCTCGTCAATATTAGCGGAGCTTTTGAGGTTGGAGACCGTGAGGAAGCCGATACAGGCATAGTTAAACGCTCTGAGGTCTTGATTGATTTTAGAGGTGATAGGATTTCAGACGGTTTTGCAAGAGCTACTAAAAACAAGGCTGTGACTAACGATAATAGCGAGAACGTGGTAGGGACGGCTGAGCTAACGACATTGTGGGATAAGAAACACATTAGACTCAGAGATCAAACTACATCTGGAAAATATGGGAACTATGCCACATCTCTTTCATGGGACATACCTACAGATAGTTCTGGAGCTGTCGGCTCTCTTGATGACTACATCATAGGTAGACAGATATTCGTATCTAATGCAGCTAATCAATATGGTTTTATCAAGATTACAGTATCAGACACAAATGGTCAGTTTTTGTATGGTATTGAAACATTCAAACGGACAAAAGGACAAGACTGTGAGTTTAATGTATTTGGATCTGATGGCAAGAATAGCTATTACTTTCTTAAATGCTTGAATTTTACAGGTATATCAGATAGCAAACTAAACCCATTCACATCCTCAAGAGGACAATTTGAAATAAAGCGCAACGATGACAGGGTTCATGTCTATTATCAAGGTTCTGTTTACAGCTTTATCATTCCTGAAATAAAAAGCAGAAAGTCAGCCAAAATTCATGTCATGCTTGGGGCCTATCATGATAAACCTATGGTTACTCACATGTACATAGATGAACTGCTATACCGTAAGGACTTTGTCCCGGCAATAGGAGATGTGCCGAACCGCTATCCAATCGGTTCAAATGTTGTGCTAAATAGCGAGAATGACACTGTCACAGTGGACGGTCTTGAGAAGGTTGTAGACGTCGTAGATGGTTCAAGCTTCTTGACTATCCCGCCTGGAAACAGTCAGCTTGAGGTCTATTGCTCAAGTTGGGTCAAGACCAAGCCAACTGTAAAAGTAGAATTTGAAGAAAGGTACTTATAGCTATGTTATTGACTATCCATGACTCGAATTTGAGAAAAGTGGCTTTTATTGACAATGACAAACAGGATACATTGAACTATTTCAATGACATCTGGACAAGATACCTGGAAACTGGTTCTAGTACCTTTGATTTTACAGTCTTTAAAAAGGCAATTATCTCAGATGTAGGCAAAAAGAGGGCCTATAACTCTCTCAATGAGAAAGCCTTTGTTTCATTCAGATACAAGGGCAAAACTTACCTGCATACAATCCGAAAAATTGAGGAAAATGAGAAAGTTATTAAGTGTTATAGTATCAACCTAAACCTTGAGCTGATCAATGAGTACTCTATCCCTTACAAATCGCCTAAGGCTATGAGCTTTAAGGAATTTTGTGAGGAGATGGACTTGCTCAACTATACTTTCTTAAAAATTGGTATCAATGAGGTTGCTAATAAGAAAATATCCGCAGAGTGGGAGGGTACAGACACCAAACTTAACAGACTACTCAGCCTAGCTAAGAAATTTGGCGCAGAAATTGAGTTTGACACAAGGTTGAATGCTGATAGTTCTATCAAGTCATTTACAGTCAATATCTATCATGAGCACGACGATAGCCACCAGGGAGTAGGTCAAATTAGCCCAAAAATCTTGAAGTATGGGAAAAACCTCAAGACAATCACTAGGACGATTGACAAAACTGGGATCTATAACACGGTTGTCCCTACAGGTAAGGATGATAAAGGCAACGTAGTTGATATTAGAGGCCTTGGAGCTTGGTCTGTCAATAATGCAAAGGGAGAACGTGAGTTTTACCAGTCAGGGGCTGCTCTATATGCCCCTCTCTCTATGCAGATGTATCCAAGCACTTTCACACATTCAACAGGCGACCGTGACCAGTGGACTCGTAAGGACATGACTGTAGAGAGTTCAAATCCTGAGGTCATCCGTTCGACGGCTTACCGTGAGCTCAAAAAGAACTGTTACCCAGCAGTTACTTACGAGGCTGAGGGTTTTGCGGATCTTGAAATAGGAGACACGGTAAAAATCTATGATGACGGTTTTAACCCTACTCTCTTGCTTGAGATGAGAGTATCTGAGCAAGTCATCAGCTTTACCAATCCGAAGAATAACAAGACCACTTTCTCAAATGCCAAAGCGCTTGAAAATCGTCTATCTCAAGGCATTCAGCAACAGCTAGATAGGATGATAGAAGACGCTAAGCCATACACTATCAAGCTAGCCACTGATAACGGTACAGCCTTTAAAAATGGCCAAGGTCAGACCATTGTGACCCCTACCTTAATGCGAGGTAACAAGGTCATCAACAGCGGCTGGCGTTGGGTTGTGGATGGTGTAATCAAGGCTACAAGCTCTAGTTACATTGTGAGGGCTGCCGACATCAACCAAAAGATGGTTTTGACTGTTTCTGCATGGGTTGATAACAAAGAGGTAGCCTCTGAGCAGTTGACTCTTATCAATACATCAGATGGCCTGCAAGGTCAAAAAGGGGACGCAGGCCCGAAAGGAGACCCTGGTCCCAAAGGTGACCGAGGAGAGAAAGGAGAAAAGGGAGACCGTGGAGAGCGTGGCTTACAAGGTCTACAAGGTTTGCAAGGCCCAAAAGGTGACCAAGGTATTCCTGGAACTAAAGGAGCTGATGGCCGTACACAGTACACTCACATTGCCTACGCTGATACTATCTCAGGTAGTGGATTTAGCCAGACTAACGCTGACAAGGTCTATATAGGGGTCTATGTTGATTTCAACTCAACTGACAGCGTCAATTCTGCTGATTATCGCTGGACGAGATGGAGAGGTTCAGACGGCTTAAACGGTAAGGACGGTCCTCAAGGTATTCCAGGCTTACCTGGAGCAGATGGTCGGACTCCATATTTTCATAGGGCATGGGCCAATTCTGCGGACGGTCGTACTGATTTTAGCACCTCTGATAGTACTAATAAGCGCTTTTTAGGTACTTACACTGATTTCACAGAGGCAGACAGTCAGGATCCTGCGCGGTACAAGTGGACAGCTCTCTTTGATAATGTCCAGGTAGGTGGAAAAAACTATATCAGAAATGCCTCGTTTCTTTCTGGGGAGAATAAATGGGGCAAAATGTCTGTAAATGGACTAGCGTATAATTTCACTCACTCTGCATCTAATAAAGGTAAGTCAGGCTTACATATGTTTAGCGAGAATGACACAGTTATCCCAAAATGGAAAGGCGTAAGCCAAAAGATTTCACTACCTCAACCAGCAGGTGCTCCGGTCACAATTTCAGCATCGTTTGCGAAAGACGGAGCGCCTCAAGAGGCTCATATCGGACTCCATTTTATAAAAGATGGTGTCATAGCTAGACAATCATGGCTTGATATACCTGCTTCCCAAATCACTGACAAGTATCAGCGTTTTTCTCTCTCAGCAAAGCACGATATACCTTTTGATGAAATCAGAGTCATGCTCTATGTTGGCTATGACAAAATTGTCAATCTGTATGTTACAGATGTTCAGCTTGAAATTGGCAATGTAATGACTGATTTTAGATTATCAGACGAAGACGTGCAAGAGACTATCAACTCTAAAGCTGATCAAGCATTGACTCAGGAGCAACTCAATGCTCTCAATGAAAAGGCTGGAATTATCCAGGCTGAGCTTGAGGCCAAGGCTAGCGCTGATACACTTGATAACTGGATAAAGGCTTATAAGGACTTTGTCAATGCAAATGAGACCGCAAGAGCACAAGCTGAGAAAGATTTGATTTCAGCTAGTCAGCGTGTTTCTAACATTGCTAAGGATCTTGGAGAATTGTCTGACCGTTGGAATTTCATTGATACTTACATGAGCTCTAGTAATGAGGGTCTTGTCATTGGTAAGAATGATGGTAGCTCTAGCATGATGTTTAATCCTAACGGCCGAATTTCAATGTATTCAGCAGGGGTTGAAGTGATGTATATCTCTCAAGGTGTAATTCACATTGAGAATGGTATCTTTTCTAAAACCATCCAAATTGGACGTTTTAGAGAGGAACAGTACCATCTTAACCCTGACATGAACGTCATTCGTTATGTAGGATAGAAAGGAGTAAAATGGCTAAATTTAGTAGTTCAAGTGGGAGCTTGTATCTCAATGTCTATGTAGAGCAGGGCTCTCAGAGTATCACGGCTAACACCTCAACCGTCAACTGGCGGATGACAGTTAGCCGTACAGGCGCCTACTACACTCATAACCATCAAGGAGATAGCACACTCTCTCTCAATCTTGACGGTCAAAATGTGCATTACAGCTATCCGACGTGGGAGACATCAGGCGAGGAGTACACGCTTGCTAGTGGCTCAAGTACAATCAGCCACAATGCAGATGGGACTAAAACGCTCCCTATTTCTTGTACGTTCAATCCTAACAATGGCTTGCATGGGACTATCACAGTATCAGCAAGCCTTAGCCTGACGACTATACCACGTTCAAGCTCTGTAAGCGTGAGCGCTGGAGTTATTGGTAGTTCGGTTACTATCAACATCAATCGCCAGAGCTCAAGTTTTAAGCACACAGTGCGCTATGCGTGGGCTGGTAAGACTGGAACGATTGCAAGCAACGTGGACACATCCACTAGCTGGACGATACCTCTTGACTTTGCAAACGACATCCCGAACTCAGCAAGCGGTACAGGGACAATCTACGTCGATACTTATTCAGGCTCTACCAAGACTGGAACGCAGTCAACAACCTTGACGGCAAGCGTGCCAGCAAATGTAAAACCCACATTTACAGGAGTTTCCTTGTCAGACTTGAACGGTGCTGCTCAGAACCTTATCCCAAACGGTAACACGTTCATTCAGGTAATCTCCAACATCAAAGTAGCGTTTAATGGCGCAGTCGGCTCCTACGGCTCATCTATCACTGGATACTATGCCGAAATTGTCGGCAAAAACCAATCCACAAGCTCAAACGGTGGAAGTCTTGGCATTATGAACTATCACGGCACCATCAAAATCAGAGCGAGCGTGTCTGATAGTCGTGGCAGATGGTCAGATACTAAAGAGGTATCCGTGACCGTGCTTGAGTATTTTGCTCCTGCCTTGAGCTTTAGTATTGCAAGGACAGGCTCAACCTCTAGCACTCTAACAGCTACGAGAAATGCCAAAATCGCCCCTCTGACGGTGGCAGGAAGTCAAAAGAACTCAATGACCTTGACTTTCAAAGTTGCAAGGCTTGGGACTACTAACTTTCAAGTAGACACAGGACCAGCCACTGGATCCTGGACAAGTATCTCAAATCTAGTCAATTCTCAGGCTAATCTAGCAGGCAATTATCTAGCTAATCAGTCCTGGGTCGTTATTGGAACGCTTGAGGACAAGTTCACTCGTACTGACTTCATGGTCAACGTGGTCACAGAGAGCGTAGTCTTGTCTTATGACAGGTCAGGGGTTGGGATCAACAAAATCAGGGAGCGTGGAGCGCTTGATGTTAAGGGTGACATCTATGCGAATGATAGACCTATCCAGCAACATCAGCTGACACAAAATGGAGGATACTCCTTGAACGCTGAGATTGATTGGAATAACTACATCAATACTGGGTTTTATATGGGTTATAATCTATCAAATTCTCCTCAAGGTGGGAACGGCTGGAAACATGTGCAGGTCTTTAAGCACAATGACAACTGGGTAGTGCAAGTTGCCTATGATTTTCATGGTCAAATAGCAGCTGTTAGATCTAAAACTAATGGAACATGGAATCCTTGGAAGTATCTTGCTACAAAAGATGATATTCAAAAACACACTCAAGGAACAACTTGGCAAAATGCCAATTTACAAAATGGGTGGAGCCATCATAGGGACTATGGGAATGTTCAATTTTCAAAAACATTTGACGGCATTGTTTATTTAAAAGGTACTTGTAAAGGCGGAAAGACTACCCGTGAGTCAATTATCTTTACTTTGCCTGAAAATTTCAGACCATCCACGACGCTATTCAAAACCGCTTTGAATAATGATTACGGTTCTGCCGTTATAGGCATTTATCCGAGCGGTAACGTAGTCGTAAAGGGAAACGTTGACGAAAAATGGTTAAACCTAGATAACGTTTCATTCAAAATTTAAGGAGGAACTATGAAATTAGAGTATGGGACAAAGTCCTTGGAATATGATGGCAGCGGAAAAGAATCCGCTACAAAGGTCACATTAGTCAATACAGATGGTGCTATCGTACCTATCTTGCTACCAGCTGATAAAATCAGCTTGTCTAATACAGAGCTTTTTGAATTAGCTCTTGAGTCGCTCTATGAGGAAAATTTCCCCAATCGAGCTGAAAACGAAAAATTCAGCAAAGTAGCTCAAGAACTACAAAAGAACAAAGAGGCAACGGATAAAGCTGAGCAAGCAGTAACCGAAAACAAGGAAAATCTTGATACTGTTTCAGCTATTACAGAGGTCTTGATTGCCTTGGCAGTATCTCAAAATGGAGGTATGCCTACCCACGCTTATGGAAAGGTAGCAGCATTCATCAAGCCGCTTGCTAAGGACAAACGTTACAACAACGGAGACATCATCTCAGGTGCTTATCCATTTGATACCAATGCAAAATGGCCAAAGGGCACACAAACTATTTTCAAGTTCCAAATGCAAGCCACAGAGGGCTACACTTGGAAAGATCAGTCACTATCTGATATGCTTCAGCAAGGTGTGCTGACTGTTGTCATGCCAAGGATTGATTAAGAAGGGAGTTGTTATGTCATGGTCTGAAATATTTGAAAGAGCAATACACGCTATTACCCAACTAGCCCCAACAATCGGAGTTATCGCTACAGGTTGGTTTGGAATGAGAGCCAGCAAAGCAGGTCACCTCAACCAAGAACAATTCAATGAGCTGAAGGGCGAATTAGGGACTATTCATGCTATCGGTGAGGAGAATAAGCAAAATATAACTGAAATCAACAACAAGTTAGCAGTGCATGATGAAGCACATTTATCTACTATGTATCTGAGACTTGAGCGTGACATCACGGCCGCTCTGAAGCGTGGTTATACAACGGTTCATGAATCGGATATCGTTCACAAAATGCACTCTAGCTACAAGAAGTTAGGTGGGAATGGGCGTATTGATGCCCTGTTTAACAAATACTTAAATCTAGAAATTGCGGAGGAAAACACACATGCAACAAATTACTGAAATCATCGTAGCTTCAGCTACTGGAATCTTGACTATCCTGGCTGGTATCGCAGTCAAAGCCATTAAGGATTTCCTTATCAAAAAAGGCGGAGAAAAGACAATCAAGATTGTTGAAATCCTTGCTAAGAACGCAGTAAATGCAGTTGAGCAGGTTGCTTCAGAAACTGGGTTTAAAGGCGAAGAGAAGCTGGAGCAAGCACGAACTAAAATCCGTGCTGAGCTCACCAAATATAACATCAGCATGACAGATAAAGACCTTGATACGTTTGTCGAGTCTGCAGTTAAGCAGATGAACGAAGCCTGGAAAGGGGAATAAGTATGGATATCGATACAAGTAGATTAAGAACTGACCTTCCACAAGTTGGGGAACAACCATATCGTCAGATTCATGCTCATTCAACTGGTAATCCAAACTCAACAGCTCAAAATGAAGCAGACTACCACATGCGCCGCCCAGTTGATTCAGGATTTTTCTCACATGTCGTCGGTAACGGCCGTGTGATGCAGACCTGGTACACAGACATGGGGGCATACGACGTAGGAGGTGGCTGGAACGTAGAGGGTTATGGTCAGGTAGAACTGATTGAGAGTCATGAAACCAAGGAAGAATTCATGCGCGATTACAAGCTCTATGTTGAGCTTCTACGGAACCTCGCTGATGAAGCAGGCATCCCTAAAACTCTTGACTCTGATAGCCTTGCAGGCATCAAGACTCATCAATATTGCACATACAACCAACCTCGCAATTACTCTGACCACGTTGATCCGTATCCTTACCTTGCAAAATGGGGCATCAGCCGTGAGCAGTTTAAAAAGGATATCGAAGGTGGCTTATCTGAAGCTGGCTGGAAACGCAATGAAACAGGTTGGTGGTGGGAGGAGTCAGATGGCTCTTATCCAAAAAACAGCTGGAAACAAATCAAGGGAGAGTGGTTCTACTTCGATGAACGTGGCTATTGCTTAATCAATC
>ERZ773079.1366-NODE-1366-length-14759-cov-10.451646_pt1 | contig 14759 bp, 10 predicted proteins | sample MGYA00511355_ERZ773079 | MGnify/ENA primary metagenome ERZ773079 (study PRJEB29015, sample SAMEA2737979) | human oral metagenome | biome: human oral; feature: human-associated habitat; material: dental | place: China | collected 2117 ... | reverse complement strand
TCAGGTGCAACCATGCTAACCGGCGCCCGTCCTCAAAGCAACCTCTGCGGGAGATTGTCGGCGGCTGCTGCGACGTGCATTCAACGCCTATCGCCGGTCTTGCTAAAGACGTGTACACAAAGTATGTGCCAGGAGAGGGCGGTCCTGTCGGTGTCGAGTAAGGCGCGCGTCTTGCTGCGGGCTCGTGGCGACGCCGTCCGGAGTGATATATGAACGCCCGCGATGGTGCGGGATAATGCCGGGGCCGGCCGTCCTGCGCCTGCGGTCGGTATTTTGGGGAAAGCGGTTCGGCGGGCGCCGGCGGCCGGGGCGATGGCGCCGCGGCCCTCCCGCCGTGCGCGATCTCATGGCGGTCGCGCACCGAGGAGGCGGGCCGCCTGTGGGACCCTTGGACGGGTTCATCGAGATCTGGAGGAGCACATGGGAGTCGTCGTCGCCATCGACGGGCCGAGCGGATCGGGCAAGTCCACCGTCTCCAGGCGCGTCGCCTCCAGGCTCGGCCTGGCCTATCTCGACACCGGCGCCATGTACCGGGCCGCCGCCTGGTGGTGCGAGCACGAGGGCGTGGACCTTGATGACTCAGGCGCCGTGGCGCGCGCGGTCGAGGCCATGCCCCTCACCATGGGGACTGATCCCGGGGCGCCCGGTGTCGTGTGCGACGGCGAGGACATCGCCGCCGCCATCCGCGATCCCCATATCGCCACCATCGTCTCCAGGGTCGCCACCAACCTCGCGGTCCGCGCCGAGCTGGCCCGCCTCCAGCGAGAGCTCATCCGCGCCGAGGCCGCCGGGCTTCCCGGCACCTTCTCCGGCGGTGCCGGCGTCGTGGCCGAGGGCCGCGACATCACCACCGTCATCGCGCCCGACGCGGACGTCCGCCTGCTCCTGACCGCCAGCGAGGAGGCCCGGCTCTCCCGCCGGGCCGCGGACCTGGAGGCCGCGGGCAAGAGCGTCGACGCCGCCGCCCTGCGCGACCAGGTGGTCCGCCGTGACCGGGACGACGCCACCGTCTCCCAGTTCCTCACTGCTCCGGAGGGCGTCACTCTTGTCGACACCTCTGAGATGGACCTGCCCGAGACCGTCGAGCACGTCACGTCCCTGGTCGCGGAGTCCCTCGACCAGGTCGCCGAGCGCGACCGCCAGGACATTCTGCGGGCCGAGGCCCTGCGCCAGGGGCTGGCTGACTACGAGCTCGAGGAGGAGGACCTCGCCCTGCTGGACGGTCAGGACGCCCCTGCCGCCGACACTGGCCCGGAGGCCGGCCTGCCCGTCCTGGCCGTCATCGGCCGGCCCAACGTCGGCAAGTCGACCCTGGTCAACCGCGTCCTGGGGCGCCGGGCGGCCGTGGTTCAGGACACCCCCGGCGTGACCCGCGACCGCGTCTCCTATCCGGCGGAGTGGGCCGGGCGCCGCTTCGCCATCGTGGACACCGGCGGCTGGGAGGTCGACGTCGCGGGGCTGGAGGCCGCCGTCGCCACCCAGGCCGAGGTTGCCGTCGAGATGTCCGACGCCGTGCTGCTCGTCGTCGACGCCCAGGTCGGCATCACCGAGACCGACGCGCGCATCGTGCGCATGCTGCGCGGGTCGGGCAGGCCCGTCGTGCTGGTCGCCAACAAGGTGGACTCACCGGCCCAGGAGGGCGACGCCGCCGCCCTGTGGAGCCTGGGGCTCGGCGAGCCCTACGCGGTCTCCGCTCTGCACGGACGCGGCAGCGGGGAGGTCCTGGACGCTGCTATGGCGATCCTGCCCGAGGTCTCCGCCGTCGCCGGACCGGGACCCGACGACGACCTGCACCGCATCGCCCTGGTGGGGCGGCCGAACGTCGGCAAGTCCTCCCTGCTCAACTCCATCGCCAGGGCCACCCGCGTGGTGGTCAACGAGGCGGCGGGCACGACCCGCGACCCTGTCGACGAGGTCCTCGAGCTCGACGGGCGCCAGTGGGTCTTCGTGGACACCGCCGGGATCCGCCGTCGTGTGAGGCAGGCCCGCGGCGCCGACTACTACGCGGTCCTGCGCACCCAGGGCGCCCTTGAGAAGGCCGAGGTCGCCGTCGTCCTCCTGGATGCCTCCGAGCCGGTCACCGACCAGGACGTGCGTGTCATCCAGCAGGCGGTGGACGCCGGGAGGGCCCTCGTGCTGGTCAACAACAAGTGGGACCTGGTCGGCGAGGATCGCCGCAGGACGCTCGCCCGGGAGGCCGAGCGCGACCTGGCGCACGTGGCCTGGGCGCCGCACATCAACCTGTCTGCGCGCACCGGCTGGCACACCAACCGGCTCGTCCGGGCGCTGGACGCCGCCCTTGGGGGATGGACGACGCGCATCCCGACCGGTCGCCTCAACGCATTCCTCGGGGAGCTGCAGTCCGCGACCCCGCACCCGCTGCGCGGCGGCAAGCAGCCCCGGATCCTGTTTGCCACCCAGGTGCAGACCGCGCCGCCGCGCATCGTCGTGTTCGCCACGGGTTTCCTGGAGGCCGGGTACCGCCGATTCATCGAGCGGCGACTGCGCGAGGAGTTCGGGTTCGTCGGCACGCCCATCCAGATCGGGGTGCGTGTGCGCGAGAAGCGTAAACGGCGCTGAGGGGCCCGGGACTTGCACCGTCCTCTTGCCGCGCGAGAATCGCGCGCATGTCCCGCCTCATCGATGTCCATGCCCACTATGTTCCGGACTTCTACCGTCAGGCGCTTATCGACTCGGGCAACAGCGCTCCCGATGGCTCGCCCATCCCCGCATGGGACGAGAGAACCCACCTGGCCCGCCTGGAAGAGCTGCAGCTGGACGCGGCGGTCCTGTCATTATCCAGCCCCGGGGTGAGTGGTCTGCCCGATCCAGCGGCAATGGCGCGACGTGTCAATGAGCGCGGTCATGAGATCGCGTGCAGGCACCCCGGCGCCTTCGCCTATCTCGCCTGCCTCCCGCTTCCCGATGTTCCCGCGTCCTGCGCCGAGGCCGTGTGGGCGCTCACCGAGGGAGGCGCTGCAGGAATCGGTCTTCTGACCAGCTACGACGGGATCTATCCGGGTGCTCCCGAGCTCGAGCCGCTGCTCCAGCTCCTCAACGCTCACGCGGCGACGGTCGTCATCCACCCGACCTCGCCCCGGGGAGCCGAGCACCTGACCTGCGGAAGGCCGAGCCCCGTCATCGAGTACCTCTTCGAGACCACCCGCGCCGTCACCGATCTCCTTCTCACCGGCGCGGTGGCCCGCCACCCGCGCATCCGGTGGGTCGTGCTCCACAACGGCGCGGCGATCCCGTCCGTGATCGACCGGGTCGCCATGTTCGCCGAGGTGATCCTCGGGGCCGAGGCGGATCCGTTGGAGCAGCTGCGCTCCATGTTCTTCGAGATAGGCTCTTCCGCGCCTTTTCCCCGGGCCGCGCGGAGCATCGCCGACCTGGCCGGAGCCGAGCAGCTGGTCCTGGGCACCGATACCCCCTATGCCCCACCGCAGGTTGTCACCGAGAGCGTCTCTCGGATTCTTGCCGGGGAGCTGAATCAGATCATGGACATCGATCGCCTCTCATCCACTGCGGCGCGACTCTTCCCGACCCTGGCCTGAGGGTCATCAGCCAACGGTCGATCACACAGGAAAGAAGGAAGAACGACAATGAGTCTCCCAGGCGCCGGCCAGTCACCCGCCGTCGAAGCAGCGATCCCGCACCGGGCCGTGGACCCGGTCATGCTGTTCTTCGACCTCGTCTACGTCTTCCTCATCACCGAGCTCAACGACGTGCTGCGCGCCGAGACGGGATGGCGGGGCATCTTCCACTGCACCGTCCTGCTCGCGCTCATCTACTGGCAGTGGGTGCTGGTGACCGTGCAGTCGAGCATTCGCGACGCCTCCACGAGCCGCCACCGCTTCGTCATCATGCTCCTCATGATCCTTGCCATGGTCAGCGCGGTGGCGCTGCCCCAGGCCTTCGGGGAGCGGGCGCTGCTGTTCGCCATCACCTGCTGGACATCACGTCTGGTCATCACCTTCCTGCTCGCCCGCAGCGAGAACAGCAACGCCTTCCGCATGGACCTCACCTCCAGCCTGATCCAGGGGCCGCTCCTGCTGGGCGGCGCAGTTCTGGGCGGCGCCGGGCAGCTGGCGCTGTGGAGTCTGGCCGCGCTGTCGGAGATCACCGCCCCCTTCCTGCACAGCCGGACCATGAGCGCCCAGCGATACGACGTCGGCAATGTGGTTGAGCGCTTCAGCCTCCTCATTATCGTGGCGCTGGGGGAGACGATCGTCTCGATCGTCACTCCTCAGGCCGAGCTCGAGCACCTGTCCTGGTCCGGCCTGGGCGGGCTCGTCGCCGCCTTCATCCTCGTGGGCGGGCTGTGGTGGGCCTACTTCCACCACAGCCTCGGCCTCATGGAGCACTACATCAGCCGGGCGCGCGTCCCCTTCTTCGCAGTGCGCAGCCTCCTGGCCTACGGCCACCTCGCTCTGGCCGCCGGGCTCATCGCCCTGGCGGCGGGGCTCCACCAGGTGATGGAGGATCCGCACCACCACGTCCCGGTGGAGTCGGCCGCCCTGCTGTGCGGGGGCGTTGTCGTCTTCCTCTCCATGTTCGCCGTCGTGCGCCTGCGCAACGCCCGGCAGATCTACCGGGCGCGCGTGGTGGCCGGTCTGCTGTGCCTGGCCCTGATACCGGTGGGAACCCGCATGACCGGGCTGCTCCTGGTCACCCTCCTCGCGATCGTCGCCGTGGCCGAGTGCGCCTGGGAGACCCTCGCCCCGCGCAGCGCGGGCGTGCCCGATCACGAGGAGCTCGCGCACCTGGCGGCGGCCGTCTGAGCGAGTGCTGCCGTCGTCGTTCCATCCTTCGAGCCGGCGCGCCCGGGGCTGTAGCGTGCACGGCGTCCGCCCCGGCGCCGGCCGGCCCGGCCTCCCGACGCGGGCGGACACGGGACCTCGGCCTGGGGAGCCGGGGCGCACTCCCCTAGACTGACCTCATGCTGAAGCCTGTTGACGCCACCACCACGCCCGCCTGGAAACAGCTCACCGACCTCCACGAGAGTCTCCGCCCCGACCTGCGCTCCTGGTTCGCCGACGACCCGCAGCGCGCCGAACGCTACTCCTACGAGGTGGGCGATCTCTTTGTCGACCTGTCCAAGAACCTTCTCACCGACGAGGTACGCGACTCCCTCGTCGAGCTTGCCGAGGCCGTTGACGTCCCGGGCCGCCGCGACGCCATGTTCGCCGGCGAGCACATCAACATCACCGAGGACCGAGCCGTCCTCCACACCGCGCTGCGCCGCCCCGTGTGGGACTCCCTGACCGTGGACGGCCAGGATGTCGTCGTTGACGTCCACGAGGTCCTGGAGAAGATCTACGCCTTCGCGCGGCGCGTGCGCTCGGGGGAGTGGACCGGCATCACCGGCAAGCGCATCGAGACGGTCGTCAACATCGGCATCGGAGGATCCGACCTGGGTCCGGTCATGGTCTACGAGGCGCTCAGGCCCTACGTCCAGCCGGGTCTGTGCGCCCGCTTCATCTCCAACATCGACCCCACCGACTGCGCCGAGAAGGTGGCCGACCTCGACCCGGAGACGACACTGTTCATCATCGCCTCCAAGACCTTCACCACCCTGGAGACCCTCACCAACGCCCGCATGGCCCGCGACTGGTTCCTCGGCGCGCTCAAGGCGCGGGGCATCGACGCCGAGGGCGCCATCGCCAAGCACTTCGTGGCCGTGTCCACCGCCCTGGACAAGGTCGCCGAGTTCGGCATCGACCCGGCCAACGCCTTCGGCTTCTGGAACTGGGTGGGCGGGCGCTACTCGGTGGACTCCGCCGTCGGCACGGTTCTGGCCGTGGCCATCGGCCCGGAGAACTTCGCCGACTTCCTCTCCGGCTTCCACACCGTTGACGAGCACTTCGCCACCAAGGCCCCGGCCGAGAACGTCCCCATGCTCATGGGCCTGCTCAACGTCTGGTACGTCAACTTCTTCAAGGCCGGCTCCCACGCCGTCCTGCCCTACGCCCAGTACCTGCACCGTTTCGCCGCCTATCTCCAGCAGCTCACCATGGAGTCCAACGGCAAGTCCGTGCGCTGGGACGGCAGTCCCGTGACCACTGAGACCGGTGAGGTCTTCTGGGGCGAGCCGGGCACCAACGGCCAGCACGCCTTCTACCAGCTCATCCACCAGGGCACCCAGCTCATCCCCGCGGACTTCATCGCCGTGGCCAACCCCGCTCACCCCACCAAGGACGGGGGAGTGGACGTTCACGAGCTGTTCCTGTCCAACTACCTGGCCCAGACCGCAGCGCTGGCCTTCGGCAAGACCGCCGATGAGGTGCGTGCCGAGGGCACCCCTGAGGAGATCGTTCCGGCCCGCGTCTTCGCCGGCAACAAGCCGACCACCTCGATCCTCGCCCCGGCCCTGACACCCGCGGTCGTCGGAGAGCTCATCGCCCTCTACGAGCACATCACCTTCACCCAGGGCATCGTGTGGGGCATCGACTCCTTCGACCAGTGGGGCGTGGAGCTGGGCAAGAAGCTCGCCCTGCAGATCGCCCCCGCCGTCGGGGGCGACGCCGCCGCGCTGGAGGCCCAGGACGCCTCCACCCGCGGGCTCATCGGCCGCTACCGGGCGCTGCGCTACGGGGCCTGACCGGGGCCGGCCCGGCCCGGTCGCACTCCGATCGGGCCGGCCCGGCGGCCGGCCGGGGAGACGTCGGATGCAGTGGAAACTACGGAAGCGGGAAGAGGTGACGGCGATGGAGGAGATCACCGCGTCGGAGGTGCGTGCGCGCCTGGCGGCGGGGGAGCGGGCGGGGCGGAGCTTCACCCTGCTGGACGTGCGCGAGCCGGACGAGGTCGCGGCCGACGCCATTGAGGGCTCCCAGCGGATCCCGCTGGGCGAGGTCGTGAGCCGCATGGGGGAGCTGGACCCGGCGCGGGTGACGATCGTCCACTGCGCCGCCGGGGTCCGTTCGAAGCGGGCCATCAAGGCGCTGCGCAGGGCGGGCTTCACCGGCGAGCTGGTGAACCTCACCGGCGGCATGAAGGCCTGGAACAAGAGCGCTCCCGCCGCCCCGCCCGCGTCCTCGCCGCCCCCGCGGGACCGGTCGTAGCCTCATCGAGCCCGGTTCTGGCGTCCCGGGAGGATCGTTCGGACCAGCACCCCGGATGCGTCCGGCGGTTTCCGCGTGATTCCGCGGTTTGTGCGGCAGTGGCGCCGGGTGCGGGGCGGAACGATCCTCCCGGGGCGCCATTCCCCGCTTCGAGCGGGGCCGCGGAGGCCGGGGCGCGGGCGGCCACGGTGAGCGGGGTCACCGTCCGTAGATTTCGGACGGGGCCCGCTCATGGGCTAGGGTTCTACTCGTTCCGAGCGGCCCCGCGCCGTGAGGCGACGGGCTGTGGCGCAGTTTGGTAGCGCACTTGACTGGGGGTCAAGGGGTCGTGGGTTCAAATCCCGCCAGCCCGACCATTGAGCCCGTACTCAAACCCGCGTCATGGTGAACCCGTGGCGCGGGTTTTTGTTTGGTTTTGAGGGTTTCGGGGGTGTTTTGGGCTTGTTCGGGCATGTTCGGTTGTGTGCTGGTGGGGGTCGCGAGGTCGACCCCCGTGTCTGATGCGACGTCGTGACCCCCTGCGGGCGGGGTTCGCGGAGCGCCAGGGGTTGTGAGGTTGGTCACTGTGGTGGTCGGGGTCTCGTCGTGGGTGGCGGGCGCCTGCGCGGGCGCGTTGTCGTCGGTTGGTCCGGCTTGGTTTTTGAGGATGGTGTCGAATGGTGGTTGGGTGCGGGCGGTGGTGGTGAGTCGTCCGGTGTGGTCGTCGGGGGTGATGTAGATCTTGTCGAAGAGGGTCTGGTTGAGCAGGCGGCGGATGTGGTCGGGTGCTTGCTGGTAGGCGTGGGCGGTGTGCTGGGCCAGGTCGAGGGCCTGGGTGATGAGCTCCTGCTTGGTGTCCAGGTCCTGGTTCAGGGCGGCCTGCCGTCGTTGGATGGCGGTCAGCTCGCGGGTGATGCGGGCCTGCTCGGTTTTGAGGGTCTCCAGGGGGATGGCGTCGGCGTAGTGGGCCTGGAGGAGTTTTTCGCGTTGGCGCTCCAGTCGGCGGTGGTTGGCCGTCAGGTCGTCCAGCTCCTGGGCGGTCTGCTCGGATAGCTCCGTCAGCTGGGTGTGCAGGGTCTGCTCCAGCTGTCGGCGGGCGGCGGGGTGCAGGCGGATGCGCTGGTAGAGGCGGGCTACTTCGTCCTCGATCTGTTCGGCCAGGGTGGCGCGGAAGGTGCAGTCGGGTTGTTTCTTGGAGTGGCGGCCCAGGCAGACGAAGTATTCGTAGGTCACGTTCTTGGGTGTGGCGTTGGTGATGATGAGTCGTGAGCCGCAGATGCCGCAGTAGATGGTGGATTTCAGGTAGTGGGGGTGTTTGAGGGTGTGTTCGCCGTTGGCGTGCCCGGCCAGCACCAGTTGGACGGCGTCGAAGACCTCCCGGCTGATCAGCGGCCGGTGGTTGCCCTGGTGGATCGTCTTGGGTTTTGTGGAGGGTTGGTTATGCCGTGGCGGGTGCCGCGGCGGTGGTGGTGTGGTTGCGATGGTAGCGGTGTTCGGCGGCGGCGGGTGAGAGGTCGTCGGGGTTGGCGCGGTGGGGTCGGGTGCGGTTGTACCAGTTCACCCACTGGGCGGTGGCGGTCTCGAGGTCGTCGCGGTCCTTCCAGGGGCCGTCGCGCCAGACGAGCTCGCGCTTGTAGGACTTGTTGAGGGCCTCGGCGGCGGCGTTGTCGTAGGAGGAGCCCACGGCTCCGGCGGATGCCTCGATGCCCTCGTCGACGAGTCGTCCGGTGTAGGCGATGGACAGGTACTGAGATCCGTGGTCGCTGTGGTGGACCAGGCCCTCGAGGTCGCCGCCGTCGCGGTGCTTGCGCGTCCAGATCGCCTGCTCCAGGGCGCCGAGCACGAAGTCGGTGTCCATGCGGCTGCTGGTGGCCCAGCCGACGATCCGGCGGGAGAACAGGTCCATGACGAAGGCCGTGTAGCAGAACCCCGACCAGGTCGGCACGTAGGTGAAGTCGACCACCCAGCGCCGGTCCGGGCGGGCGGCGGTGAAGTCGCGGTGCAGCAGGTCGCCGGGGACCGGGTTCCCCTTGGCGGGCCCGGTGGTGCGCACCGTCCGGCCCGGCCCGGCGCCGGTCAGGCCCAGTGCCCGCATGCGCCGCTCCACGGTGCACCGGGCCACCCGGGGGCCCTCCTGCCGGGAGTTGAGAAGCCGCCAGGTCTTCCTGGATCCCAGCGTCGCGTTGAACGGCTCGGCCCTCAGGGCGAGGATCCTCTCGTCCAGGGCGGCGTCCGAGAGCGAGCGGGCCGATGGGGGCCTGCTGCGGGCGGCGTAGTAGGTGGACGGGGCGATCCTGCACCCTGACCCGGTCAGGACGGTGCAGATCGGCTCGACCCCGAACTCCTCCTTGCGCTGGTCGATGTACTGGCAGATCAGCGGGATGGGCGGTCGAGCTCCGCCGCGAAGAAAGCCGACGCGCTCCTCAGGATCGCGTTGGCCCGCCTCAGCTCGCGGACCTCCTTCTCCAGCTCCTTGATGCGCCGGGCCTCATCGGTGGTGGTGCCGGGCCGGTCGCCGGAGTCGATCCGGGCCTGGCGCACCCAGCCGCGCAGGGTCTCGGGGTTGACCCCCAGCTCATCGCCCACGCGCCTGAAACACCCCCTGGACCGGTCCGGGTCGGCCAGGGCGTCCAGCGTCAACCGGATCGCGCGTCGTCTGAGCTCATCGGGGTACTTCCTGGGTGCGGGCATGATCCTCATCCTTCCATGGATTCAGACCCTCCACCACACCCAGGACGATCCAGATTGTCTGCACAGTAGCGGTATTGTACTGGGTGAAATGGGTGATTTGCGGGAGGCATTGGGATGTTATGAGCAGGCGCTGGTTCTGTATCGGGAGGTTCCCGGTAATGAGTGCGGCCAGGCTGACTGTCTATATAATAGTGGTGTTGCGCTGGGTGGGCTGGGCGATTCACGAGGCGCGTCGGAGTGTTATGAACGGGCATTAATTTTGTTTCAGGGGGTTCCCGATAGTGAGTGCGCCCAGGCTGAATGCCTTTTCAATCGCGGTGCTATGCTGAATGAGCTGGGCGATTGGTGGGGTGCGTTGGGATGCTTCGAGCAGTCACTCACTTTGTTTCAGGGAGTTCCTGGCAGTGAGCGCGAGCAGGCCGACTGCCTGTATGGCAGTGGTGTTTCGCTAAGTGAATTAGGTGATTGCTGGGGGGCGTTGGGGTATTTCGACCGGGCGCTGGTTTTGCTGGATAAAGGTGTTGTTGAAGCGGACTGGGCTGAAGCTGAACGAACTGGTGCTCGCTGTCTGCAAGGTATCGGTGACTGTCTGGTCGAACTAAATGAGGCGGTATTTCCCGACCATTTCGCTCGGGCTTTGGAGGTGTTCCAGCGTCCCGAGCACGTAGATCATACGAAAGCTGATCAGGCCTCCTGCTTGAGGTCGATCGGGAATGGTAGATCTGCGACCGGAGATCTGAATGGCGCGGTGGAGGCCTATCAACAGGCGCAGGATCTCTATAGGCAAGTCGGTCAGCCCGAGAGGGCGACGGAAATCAATGTCCCCCTCGCCCGAGCGCTCAAGCGCAAAGCCGTCGCAATCGACTCGATTTTTGAACGTCTCGCCTTGCTGGAGGAGTCCCTTAATCTCACAATCGAGGCGGCACTGTCCCTGGATAGAGCGCGGTTCCGCCTTGATCGTCTCGACGATCGTCAACGGTGGTTCCAGGCCTATGCCCGATCGACCATGGATCTGGCGCTGGAGGTCGCCGCCGAACTCGGCCGTCCTCATCTCATCTCCGACCTGATCGCCACCTGGCGCACCGTCGGCACCCTTGACGTCCCGCGAACGGGACCGAGCCGAACCGCCAGCGGGGAGAGCCGCACCAGTGACCAGTCCGTGACTGCAACTGAGCACTTCACCGGTGCTAATAGTGCAAAGGAGATGTCGGAAGAAGACGAGGGGTCGTCTTTCGTCGCCGGTCCGGCAGTCGGATCCCAGACGGCCATTATCTCCCACCTTCCGCGCCGGCCCGGTCCCGGCCTTCTCATGCCCCACCATCGCACCGCCCTCGCCGGTTACGACCAGACTCCCGCCCGTACCGCCGCCTACCGATGATTCACGCCGAGTATCGTCGGTCCGGACTGTGTGGAACCCAGCGGTCTCGCCGTGGTGGAATTCATGAGGAGAGCGAATCTGCTCCCCGGCGAAGAGACGAGATCCATGGCAGCCGCGGCTGCAGGAGCTGCGGACGCGCCTCACCGGTAGCGGCTGCTCGGAGCCGGTGGATTCGCTGATTTGGCGGGAACCTCGGGGAAGGCGGACAGGGCGATGCGTCCGTCGAAGGGCAGGACCAGACGCGGACCGGTCGATCGCCGAACCCATGCGGTCGACTTCTCTGCGAGGAGGCCTCCCGCATCGAGGCTCTCCGGCGGAAGAGAAGGCGGGGTTTCCACGAAGGAGGAGACGCCCTCCTCCGATGGGGCCAAGGACCGGGCTCTCAACGGTGTCCGCCTCACTATTCCCCCGATTCTCCCTTCACCGGCATCCTCTTGTGGAACCGACACTATTCCAGCCGTTCTCCATGTCGCAATGAGTTCGCTGATGAGCGCCCCATCATTTGCTTCGGCGGCGATCAGGAGTGCGAAGTCCATCGAGGGCCGCGCAACGCGGTCGATCCACGTGATACGACTCCCCTCGTCGGGGAACTGGAAGCGACGGTGGTCCACATCCATTGCGGCGCCTATCGCCAGCGTGAGGGCGCGGTTCAGGAGACGGGGGCGCTCGTCGGGGTCGTCGGCCTCACGAGCCAGTCGGAGGCGCGTCTCGGCCTCCTCCCGGTCGACGATCCCCATCTCGAAGCGCAGCCCGAGGGATTTGAAGCGCCGCCGGGCCTCCGCGAAGAGTCGGAACGCGTCGGAGTATCTGTTCTGGTCGGCGACCGTGACGGCCAGATTCAACACCGTCAGGGCGTGATTATCGACTCCTCCCTCGCCGCCGTCGAACTCTCGAAGCGCACGACGATAGCCGTTCTCGGCGTCCGCGAGCCGATGCTGCTCTCTGAGAGTATTCGCAAGATTCAGCCACACGATGCCGGCGAGCGACCGCGATCCTTCGCTCTCGTCCAGCAGTTCCAAGGCCTGACGGCATCGGCTCTCAGCCTCCTCGAGACGATCCTGGTGGAACAGCGTCATGGCGAGATTCATGGTCGTCCGGGCCCGATCCACCGCGCAGGCCCCCAGAGCCGCATACTCGTCGAGCGCCTTCGCATACAGTTTCTCGGACTCCTCCCATTTGCCCTGATCCATGAGGGCCAGGGCGAGATTCTGCTCCGCATGGACGCGGTCCAACCGCATGCCCTCGATGCAGTCGCACATCTCGAGGGCTCGTCGATAGGACTGCTCGGCGTCGGCGAATCTGCCGTACTTGCGTTGCGCGTTCCCCAGATTAATCGATGCGAGAGCCTGGTCCCATCCGCTCCCTTCGAGGGATCCGAGCACGGCGAGCGACCGGTTGAAAGACGAGATCGACTCCGGTAGGCGCCCCCGCTCCATCTCGATGATCCCGAGGTTCATAAGGCATCTTCCCAGGTCGATTCCGCAGTCGTCGCCCCGCTCGAACACGTCCAGGGCCTCGCGGCAGAGTGGCTCCGCCTCGGCGAGGCGCTCCTGATCCGTCAGCGCGACGGCCAGTCTCAGTATCACCCGTCCCCGAACGATGTCGTCTCCAGGAATCTCCTCGAGGATGGCCAGAGCCTCGCCCAGGGCGGCCTCCGCGTCGACCGGGCGATCCTCCTCGAGGAGAAGAATGGCCAGATTGGTCAGTATCACCACCCTGTCGTTCAGGAGGGAGAGCCGGTCCTGCGTGCCGCTCTCCTCGCAGCACCTGAGCTCCTCCAGGAGGAACTGATACGCCTCATCCGCTTTACTGTGCTCATCCAGGATCGTCAGGCACAGGGCCAGGTTGGTGAGGGCGTAGATGTACTCGATATGCGCATGGCGATCGTCCAGCTCGACGAATTCGTCGCGGGCGCGCCGATAGCAGTCGGCGGCCCTGGAGAATCTGTTCGAATCGAAATGCTCGTTCCCCCGCCCGAATAACTCCAGGGCGCGGTCGAGCGTCCGCCGCGCCGTCGGAGAATCGCGCACGCCTCAGCGCTCCCGCCGTCCGGCGTCGGCACCGTCGTTTGCCGCGGCACCGGCGTCCGCCTCGGCGGGCACCGAGCGGTCCGGCGCCCGGAAGGCCGTCAGCCCCGCCCACGTCAGCGGCGAGACAGCGGGGCTCGGATTCCACCGCCACCGCCGCAGCCGCTCCCGCTTCCACTCGTTCATCTCGTGGACCGGGTCCTCGGAGCGCAGAAGATCGTCGACGACCACCGACAGGTCGAAGAAGGGCCGGATCCGCTCCGCCCGGGGCCCCTCCCCGTCGTCGGAGTCCCGGGCGGAGAGGCTCACCCGCTCGAAGAACCGGTCGGTGAGCATCGTCCACCGCGTGGCCATGACCAGTTCGGCGCCCGCCTCCAGGATCGCCGTGACCATGCCGAAGGGCTCCAGCTGGCGCGGCTCCGTGCCCGACTGGCAGGCGATGAGCCCCACCCGGGGCGGCATCGGCCACAGCAGCGGGCCCGCCACCTCCTGCGGGGCGTCGAAGGGGCGCTCGTCGTCGGCGGGCCCGGCCACGCCCACCCCCGCGGGCCAGCGGGTTCCCAGGTCCAGGGGCGTGCCGCCCTCCTCCGACTCCGCCCGCCGGCGCGCCACGTACTCGCCCCAGCCCCAGGTCCCGTGCAGCAGGTCGTCCGCGGAGAACCACCGGCACCCGCCCTCCACGCGCGTGCGCCCGAACACGTCCGCCCCGTCGGCCAGCCGCATGCGCGACATGGGCCCGTCGCCCGTCATATGGCCCACGTACAGCAGGTGGGACAGCGGCCGCGCATTGCCGACCGACGTGGACCCGGCGTCGGCGCGCAGACTCGACGACAACCAGATCCGGTCCGCGCGCTCCCGACCGCGCGCCGGGGCGAGGGCCGCCGCGCCCTTGGCCGCGATCCGCCGGTCCCACTCCCGCAGCTCGGCGGGGGACAGGACCGCGTCGGCGCCCCGGGGCCAGGGCTGCACCAGGTACAGGCCCGGTCGCTCGCGGACCCCGCGCCAGTCGGGGTGGGGCGCGCCCGGGTCGGCGTCCCGGTACAGGATCGCCCCCATCATGACCACGTCGACGACGTCGAGCAGGCGCTCCGGGGCGCCGTCGGCGCACCTCCTGCCCGTCGGCAGCAGCTCCCACGGCACCTGGCCGCACGACGGCGGGGTGTTGAGCACCAGCAGGACCCTGCGGTCCGGCGCCCCGGCGGCCTCCAGCAGCGAGGCGACGAACTCCTCGGGCAGGGCCGCCCGCGCGACCTCCTCCATGAGCCGCAGCTCGTCGTCGGCCCGCAGCATCGGCCCCTGGGCGACCCGCAGGAACCGGTTGCCGTCGGCCTGCGTGAGGGCGGCCGTCAGGGGGGCGTCGTCGACGGGCGGCCTGCGCGCCCGGGACGGGCGGACGGGCGGGAAGACCTCGTCGAAGCCGCGCTTGGCGGGCTCGGAGTCCTGCTCCAGGTAGTCCGGCAGGGCCCGGGCCAGGCGCTCCACCGCCTCCGTGAGCCGGACGCGGTCCAGGACGGCGTAGGCGGGCGGGCACTGGGCGGACTCCCAGGCGAGGTAGGTGCCGGACGAAGACGAACTCGTCGCAGGGCTCGCCGCGGTTGTCGATGGAGGCCTGGAAGG
>ERZ773079.1364-NODE-1364-length-14778-cov-16.945799_pt1 | contig 14778 bp, 18 predicted proteins | sample MGYA00511355_ERZ773079 | MGnify/ENA primary metagenome ERZ773079 (study PRJEB29015, sample SAMEA2737979) | human oral metagenome | biome: human oral; feature: human-associated habitat; material: dental | place: China | collected 2117 ... | reverse complement strand
ACACGATCTCGCAGCTGGAGTCGCAGCTCAAGATGCATAACTATGAGGGATTCTTTAAGTAGGGTTGCAAGAGGGGGTTGGGGCGTGTGACTGCGGTGAATGCGCGCGGCATCAAGTCTTAATGTGTCAGTGTAGTCAGACTACCTTGACCCTCTCACGGTGTTTTTCTCGCCATGAGCTGTTTGCATTGCCGCGTGTCATGCTGTGGGAGGTAGACTAGGGGTATCGAGTGGTATCTCATGCGGCAACCACGATGGAGAGAAGGGAAGCATGAATATCGTTCTTCTAGGTGCGCCAGGCGCAGGCAAGGGCACCCAAGCCCAGAAGCTTGTCGATGACGTCGGCATTGCCCATATCTCGACCGGTGACCTGCTGCGCGCGGCAGTGAGCGCCCAGAGCAAACTTGGCATGGAGGCTAAGGGCTACATGGACGCAGGCAGGCTCGTTCCCGATCAGCTGGTCATCAACTTGGTCAAGGAGCGCCTGCAGCAGGATGACGCTAAGAAAGGCTTCATCTTGGATGGGTTTCCACGAAACACCCAACAGGCTGTGGTTCTGGATTCCGAGCTGGAATCTATGGGAATTAAGCTCGACGTCGCCCTGCTCGTTGACGTTAAGCCGGAGGTCATCATCAATCGTCTGAGCCTGCGTCGCACCTGTCGCGACTGTGGCTACACCGCAGCGATTGGCGTCGATAGCTGTCCGCGCTGCAGTGGTGAGATGTATCAGCGTGATGATGACAGGCCAGAGACCATCGCAAGGAGGCTCGACACCTACCAGAACCAGACTGCTCCACTCATCGAGTACTACTGCGGTCGCAAAATCCTTAAGGAGGTAGACGGAGACAGGCCAGTCGACGAGGTGTACGCCGACGTGAGGTCTCTGCTTGGCCTATGATTCACATTAAGTCAGCAGCTGAGATCGAGGAGATGAAGCATGCGGGTTCGCTCGCCAAGCAGGCTCTGCGTTTGGCGGGGACGATGGTGCGTCCTGGCGTCTCGACGCAGGAGATTGACTCCTCGGTCGAGAGCTTCATTCGCTTGCATGGCGCCGTTCCCACCTTCAAGGGATACGGTGGTTTTCCCGGTAGCATTTGTGCCTCAGTGAATGAGCAGATCGTGCATGGCATCCCCTCTCCGGAAGTCTTCCTGAACGAGGGGGATATTATCTCCATCGACACTGGAGCGACGTTTGGCGGCTGGGTGGGTGACAATGCTTGGACATTCTACGTGGGAACTCCCTCCGATGAGGTGAGAGGCCTGTGCGAGGTCACGCGCGACTGCCTGAGGTGTGGCATCGAGCAGGCTGTCCCCGGGAATCACCTGGGTGACATCGGCCATGCGGTCCAGCAGCTTGCCGAAGGGAGCGGCTATGGCGTCGTGCGCGAGTACGTGGGTCATGGCGTGGGCCACACGATGCATGAGGATCCCAATGTCCCTAACTATGGTAAGAAGGGACGAGGCGTCAAGCTGCAAGTCGGCATGGTCATCGCCATTGAGCCCATGATCACCCTCGGAGTACGCGAGAACCATACGCTCGGCAACGGTTGGACGGTCGTCACCGATGACGGAAAGGTGGCTGCGCACTACGAGAACACAGTCGCCATAACCAAGGATGGGCCTGTGATACTCACGCAGGATGACAACGGACCTTGGTGTTCCATGCAGGGCGGCGAGCAGTAGACCGGCTAGGCTAAGGGACGGGAGGCGGCGAAGGTTCTGCCGAATTCTCAAGCGGACCGCAGGAGGTACCCTCTCTGCAGGGAATATGAAGTTCCCTGTGGAGTGGATGCCTTGTTCTTTTTTATGTATGATATATGGTTGCTGCTGTTAGCAAGAGAAAGTAGGTAAGGTGGCTAAGACGGATGGAATCGAGCTTGAGGGTAAGGTCATGGAACCTCTCCCCAACGCGATGTTCAACGTGGAGCTCGAAAACGGCAAGACAATCCTCTGTACCATCTCGGGTAAGATTCGCATGAACTACATACGGATCTTACCGGGGGACAGGGTCGTCGTAGAGATCTCCCCCTATGACCTCACGAGGGGTCGTATCACCTACCGCTACAAGTAAGAGGCAGGTTTTGCATGGCCAGAGGGAATGCGCACGAGGGCCTCGCGCGTCGTGGCCATGCATGTGCGAGGGATGTTCACGTCTGCGGCTGGACGTCAAGATAAGGCAGGTCAGCTCCACCTGGCACTGCCGGTGTGGTATCGGTTTGTGAAAGAACTACCGGAAGGAAAGCGCAATGAAGGTACGTCCTTCGGTTAAGAAGATGTGCGATAAGTGCAAGATCATCCGCCGCCATGGCAAGGTTTACGTGATCTGCGAGAACCCCCGCCACAAGCAGCGTCAGGGCTAAGAGAGGAGCTCGAAGTTGGCACGTATCAATGGTGTCGACCTCCCGCGCGACAAGCGTACCGAGGTCGGTCTTACCTATCTGTATGGCATCGGCGCGTCGAGCGCCAAGAGGATCTGCGCCGACTGTGGCGTGAACCCCGACACCCGCGTTAAGGACCTGACCGAAGATGAGGTCACAAGGATCCGTGACTACATCGACGCGAACTTCACCACCGAGGGTGATCTACGTCGCGAGGTTCGTCAGAATACCGCCCGCCTGATGGAGATTGGCTGTTACCGTGGCCTTCGTCATCGCAAGGGCCTCCCTGTCCATGGACAGCGCACGCACACTAACGCTCGCACCCGCAAGGGCAAGAAACGTCAGATCGGCGCGAGGAAGAGGGGCTAGGGAACAAGTATGCCACAAAAGAAGAATCAGCACACGACGCGTGTCCGTCGCGCGGAGCGCAAGAACATCGCTGTGGGTCAGGCCCATATCAAGAGTACGTTCAACAACACGATCATCTCCATCACCGATCCGGCGGGTAACGTCATTGCCTGGCAGTCGGGTGGTACCGTCGGCTTCAAGGGCTCTCGCAAGTCCACGCCCTTTGCGGCCCAGGTCGCGGCTGAGGCTTGTGCAAAAGCTGCCATGGAGCATGGACTTCGCAGGGTGGCCGTATTCGTGAAGGGTCCCGGTTCCGGACGCGAGACCGCCATTCGCTCCTTGCAGGCCGCCGGTCTCGAGGTTTCGGGCATCCAGGACAAGACCCCCATTCCGCACAACGGTTGCCGTCCGTGCAAGCGTCGTCGCGTGTAGTAAGGAAGGACAGTAGCAATGGCAATCGATAGGACCCCTGTCCTCAAGAGGTGTCGCCAGCTCGGCATCGACCCCGTTGTCATGGGCATCAACAAGGAATCTCACCGCCAGCCTAAGCGTCGTCGGCGCCAGGAGAGCGAGTATGGCATGCAGCTGCGCGAGAAGCAAAAGGCCAAGTTCATCTACGGCGTTCTCGAGAGGCAGTTTCGTGGCTACTACGACAAGGCCATGAAGACCAAGGGTATCACCGGTGACAACCTGATGAGCCTGCTTGAGTGCCGTCTGGATAACGTCGTGTACCGCCTTGGCTTCGCCCGCACCCGCAAGGAGGCTCGTCAGACTGTTCGCCATGGTCACATCATGGTGAACGGCCGTCGCGTGAACATCCCCTCCTACCAGGTAAAGGCTGGTGACGTCGTAGCTGTGGCTTCCAAGGCCAAGGACCTGCTCCCCATCAAGGAGGCCATCGTCGCCTCCAACGGCAAGGCCGCACCTGCTTGGCTCGAGGTCGACATCGAGAAGCTCCAGGGAAGCGTTCTGCAGATCCCGGTTCGCAACCAGATCGACCTTGAGATCGACGCTCAGCTGATCGTCGAGCTCTACTCCAAGTAAGCGACGACTGCAGGAGGACATGTCCATGTCAGAATTCATTCGACCGCAAGTTTCCGTCGAGGAGATCAGCGACAACATCGCCCGCATCACGGCTGAGCCGCTTGAGCGCGGCTACGGCGACACGCTTGGCAACTCCCTGCGTCGCGTACTGCTTTCCTCCTTGGAGGGTGCGGCGGTCGAGGCTATCAAGATAGACGGCGTGCAAAAGGAGTTCGACACAATCGAGGGCGTCTACGAGGACGTCACAGACATCGTTCTCAACGTCAAGGGACTCGTCTTCAAGAGTGTGGGGACCGGTGCCGACGCGACCGCCACCATCAACGTCGACGGTCCCTGCACCGTGACGGGCGCAGACTTTAAGGTACCAGCCCAGTTTGAGCTCGTGAACGGGGACCATGTCGTGTGCACCCTCGGTGAGGGGGCCCACCTCTCCATGCAGATGCACATAGGCGTTGGTCGTGGCTATGTGTCTGGGGCCGAGAACGAGGGCAAGAACGATCCCATCGGTTATGTGTGCGTCGACTCGCTGTATTCTCCGGTGCGTCGTTGTGCCAAACTCGTCGAATCCTGTCGCGTCGGCCAGCGTACCGACTACGATCGTCTCATCCTTGAAGTCGAGACCAACGGATCTGCCTCTCCGCGAGAGGCGGTGGTCGAGGCGGCCAACATCATCAACCAGCACATGAGCGCGTTCATGAGCCTGACCGCCGAGGAGGAGCAGGAGGAGGACGCATCCATCTTTGCGGATAACGTCGAGGAGGACAGCACCGAGCTCGACAAGCAGATCGAGGACCTCGCCCTGTCCGTCCGCTCGTACAACTGCCTCAAGCGCGCCAATATCCATTCGGTGCGCCAGCTCGTCGAGTTCTCCGAGAACGACCTGCTCAACATCCGCAACTTTGGCGTCAAGTCCATCGAGGAAGTCAAGGACAAGCTCGAGGAGATGGGCCTTGGCCTCAAGGCCTAGGGCACGTCTTCCGTTTCATTGAGGAGTAGCTAGACCATGAGACATAATAAGAAGAGGGGTATGAAGCTCGGGACAGATGCCAGCCATACCCGGGCAATGAAGAGGAGCCTCGTCGCCTCACTTCTCGTCAACGACCGCATCAAGACCCTTGAGTCTCGCGCAAAGGCCATCCGTCCCGACGTTGATAGGGTCATCACCTGGGCAAAGAGGGGTGATTTGCATGCTCGGCGCCTTGCCATCGCCAAGGTCGGCGATAAGGAGACTGTTCGCGAGATCTTCGAGAAGGCAGCGCAGGGGCTTTGGGCAGACCGCAATGGTGGGTACACCCGTATCCTCAAGCTCGGTCGCCGCAAGGGCGATGGTGCCGAGGTCGTTATCATCGAGCTTGTGACTGAGGCCGTCGCCACGAGGGGGGAGACCTCGGGTAAGACCTCCGTCCAGAAGGTCGAGAAGGTCGCAGAGGAGTCCGAGGGCGAGGCGGATGCTACCGAGGCGTCCGAGGAGGAGCCTGAGTAGTTCGCCTACATGAGTTGCAAGACGTATGGGGGAGGTTCGCTCAGGGAGCGGGCCTCCCCTTGGCTTACTTTTGCTGAAAGGAGCGGGGGGCATGCTGTCGCTTGATCACGTGAGCTACGCGTATCCGGGCTTGGCATATGCGGTCGAGGACCTGTCCCTCTGCGTTTCGCAAGGCGGATGGGTCGTGGTGGTGGGTCCAAGCGGTTCGGGCAAGTCTACGCTTGCGGCACTTGCCAGCGGCTCGTTGTCGCCCGTGTCAGGACAGGTCACCGCTGACGACAGAGATGTGCGCGACTCCTGCGATGTCGCGCTGGTACGGCAGGACCCATCGTCACAGTTCGTGAGCTCCCTTGTCGAGGACGATGTGGCGTTCGGTCCGCGTAATCTTGGGCTGGACGCCGATGCGATCAGGACGCGAGTACGCGAGGCGCTCGAGCTTGCTGGAATCTTGAGTCTTTCCGACAAGGATGTCAACGAGCTCTCGGGAGGCCAGAGGCAGCTTGTTGCCTTGGCGGGAGCGCTGGCGCTGCGTCCGCGCTACCTCGTCTTGGACGAGGTGTGCTCACAGCTCGACTCAGCCGCCCGAGAGGCGCTGCGTGGGGTCATCGGCGTGCTGCGAAGGCGTGGGGTCGGCATCCTTGAGGTCACCCATCTTGTCGAGGAGCTCATTGGCGCAGAGGAGGTCATTGTCCTCTCTGCGGGGCGGGCTGTCTGGGAGGGTACCCCTCAAGGGCTTTTTGCCAACTCGGGCGCCTGTCGGCTTGCGGGCCTCGTGGGTCCTGACGCCCGACTCTGCGCCTCCCTTGCAGCTGCTGGCGTCGACTTGAGCGTTGCGCTCATTGATCTTGAGGCGGCGTGCGCAACCCTGCGCGATAAGGACAAGGTTGCCATATGGGATGCGCTGAAAGGATCCCTTGATTGTAAGAGGACCGGTCTTGGGGCCGTTAGTCCCACCGAGCGTATGCAGGGGGGACTCGAGCTGGACTCGGTCTTTTTCTATCGCGAGGACGCGAGTGCCTACGGCGTCGGCGCCGCATGCGTGCTTGCGGACATCTCGCTGGCTGTGGCCTTTGGCCGCGTTCTGCTGTTTGCCGGTCCCTCGGGCTCTGGCAAGACGACGTCCGCGCTTGTGATGGCAGGACTCATCGAGGCTGACTTTGGCACCTCGATGCTGGCTGGCAGGCCCGTGCGCCCCTCGGATGTCGGCCTCGCCTTTCAGCGTCCGGAGGAGCAGCTCTTTGCCAATACCGTCCTCGACGATGTCGCCTTCGGGGCGCTCGCGCGCGGGGCGGGTGCGAAAGCGGCACGATCCCAGGCCCAAGAGGCGCTCGAGCGTCTGGGTATCGAGAGAACGCTGTGGGACCGCTCGCCCCTTGCTCTTTCGGGTGGAGAGGCGCGGAGAGTCGCGCTTGCGGGAATCGTTGCCATGAGGCCCTCTGCCTACGTTCTCGATGAGCCGACGGCTGGCCTTGACGGTAGGGCTGCACGGCGGGTCATCGCGTTGACCCGTGAGCTTGCGACGGATGGGGCGGCCGTGGTCGTGATCTCGCACGAGGTGGGGGAGTGGCTTGGCGTCGCAGACGATGGCTGCCTCCTTCGCGAGGGTCGGGTCGTCTGGTCGGGCAGCCGCGCAGAACTTTTGGCGTCTCCCGGTACCTTTCGTAGGGCGGGGCTTAAGGTTCCTCTGGCAGTCCGCGTGGGGGAGGCGCTCGGTGAGCGGCGCTAGGGGTCTCCCCTTAGGGGCCTACCTCGCCAGGCACAGTTGGCTGCATGGGATGGATGTCCGCGTCAAGCTGGCTGCCCTCGTGCTGTTGTCGATGGCCGTGTTTGCGGCCTCAGATCCGCTTGGGCTCCTGCCGCTTGGGGTCGTGGTCCTTGCCTGTGTCGTGAGCTGTCATGTGCCTATGGGCTCCATCGTCCGTGCGCTCAGGCCAACGTTGCTCATGCTCGTCTTCGTGCTGCTCGCAAATGGCCTGGTGGTGGACGGGAGCTGCGAGGTTCAGATCATGGGTCCCGTGGGCGTCAATGTCACGGGCCTCATGCGCGGCGTGAGGGCGGTCGTGCGCATCGTGCTGCTCGTTTCCCTCGTCTCCCTCGTCTGCGCGACGACGACGGTACCGCAGCTCTCACGCGCACTCCTCTTGATCCTGCGTCCGCTTGCACAGTTGGGTGTGCCCGTCGGCGGCATTGCCATAGTCGTGTCGGTGACGCTTCGCTTTATTCCCGAGATCATGGAGCAGTTTGGGAGGATCACGCTCGCGCAACGGGCAAGAGGGGCCCGCTTCGACCGGGGAGGTCCCCTCAGGCGTCTCGGTGCCTATGCGGCAGTGATGATTCCGCTGGTCGTCTCCCTTCTCAAAAGGGGGGACGAACTTGGGAGGGCGATGTGCGACCGTGGCTTTACCGGCGAGATGAGCTTGGTCGAGAGATCCAGGCTCTCTGCCCGTGACCGTGTGGCACTTGTGGTCTCCTTGGGCCTGCTGGCGTTTTCCGTCTGGCTCTAATTACACCTGACTGTGCAGATCTTACACCCGACTGTGCAGATCTGACTTTTTTGGTAGGTGGTCGGTAAAGATCTCTCGTTTGGTGACGTGTCACGCATGGCGCTGCAGTACACTTGTCCTGTCGCGGGTACAGGCGGGAGGGGGCGAACCTATGGGTAGGCCAGTGCTTCGGGTCGCGAGGTCCGATGACGCTCAGGCCCTTGTGGGCATCTATGCGCATTACGTCGAGAAGACAGCCATCAGCTTTGAGTGGGAGCCGCCTTCGGAGCTCTCGTCCAAGGCGCTCGCAGCTGCTGGCGTGGGCAAGACACTTGGGCTGGGCAGCGCCTGATGGGAGGGGGACTGGTGCCAGACGCAGTGCAGCCTCTTGACGGCACCCTCGTGATCAAGCTCGGCTACCGTGGGGCCGGCTTCTCGGGCATCGCGGAGCAGCCAGGTCAGCGTACGGTAGGTGCAGAGCTGCGCCGCGCCCTAGAGACCTCACTGCGTCGTCCGGTGCAGATGGAGCTTGCGGGACGTACCGATGCCGGTGTGCACGCCCTCGGGCAGTACGTAAGCGTTCCCATCACGACTGGTGAGCTGGCCCTAAGAGGTTCTCGTCTGATCTCCTCACTCGTTGCCCTCACCCCGGATGACATCTCCATCTGTGGGATTTTTCGTGCCGCCCCTGGTTTCTCTGCCCGCTTTGACGCGGTGAGGCGACACTATCGTTACCACATCGCCTGCGGACCCATGAGGCCTGTGATGGCTTGGGAGCATGCCTGGTGGCTGCGCACCATAGCTGCGCTTGACCTAGATGCGATGGGGAGGGCGGCGGCCTGCCTCGTGGGTGAGCATGACTTCAAGAGCTTTTGCAAGGCACATTCCGCCCGGCTCATCGAAGATGACGGGAGGTCAACCTGTCGTTTTCTCGAGCGGGTCAGGGTTACTCAGGTCGTGGAGGCTTTTGAGCCACTTGTGGCCATCGACGTCTGTGGCAATGCCTTTCTCCATAACATGGTGCGGATCATCGTCGGCAGCCTCGTCGAGGTGGGATGCGGCAGGCGCACCCCGCAGTGGCTTTCCAATGCGCTTGAGGCCCGCGATCGTAGGGCTGCTGGTCCCACAGCTCCTGCATTGGGGCTCGTTCTCGTGGGGGTGGACTATCCGGCAGACGCCCTCGTTCCCTGGGAATAGCAACAGCCTTTGTGGGAGCTGTGTCCCAAGCCCTGCGTGCGAGCGAACGGGCTGCCGTGTTGCGTGGACCAAACAGGGGGACGACCCGTACGTACCGCCAGTGACCTTCGGGCAGTGTGAATCTGCTGAATTCGTCGCTGTGGCACCGGGAGTTCACAGCGTCTCAATAGTGCTAGTTGATAATACTGCGGACAGGGCACATTGACGGGTGTCCCTGGCCGAGAGGCGGATCGCATCGTAAGCGACCGAGTCGGCCCCGTGATATGGAGACTAGAGGGCTATGACCCCCACGCTACCCAAAGTATCGATTATCATACCGGCATATAACGTCGATCGCTACATTAGGCGTGCGGTGGAGAGCCTGCAGCACCAGACCTTCGAGGACTTCGAGCTTTTGGCTGTGGACGACGGCTCAAGTGACCGTACGGGCCAGATCCTTGACTCCATCGCCGCTCGCGACATTCGTGTGAGCGTCTTCCACCAAAAGAACGCCGGTGCACCTGCGGCCCGTAACTTTGCCCTCGATCACGCTCGTGGCGAGTACGTCATGTTCTTCGATGCGGACGACTGGGCTGAGCCCGCCATGCTATCCAAGATGTATGCCTTCGCCTCGGCGAACAGGCTCGAGCTTGTTGTGGCCGGCTTCTACATCGACACACACTATGGCAGCGTCGACCGTCACACCTCCGAGCTCAAGCACTGCGCCGACAACGTCTTTGGCACACAGCGTGACTTTAGGCTGGCTGCCTGGCAGCTCTTTGACGCCAACCAGCTGTATCCGCCCTGGAACAAGCTCTTCCTGCGTGCGAGGATCGAGGAGCTGGGACTGCGCTTCATGCCCACCTTCTGGGATGACTTTCCCTTCGTGCTCGACTTCATCCGCGACGTCGAGCGCGTCGGTGTCATGTCTGAGGCCTTCTACCACTTCATTCGCCAGCGTGTCGAGTCCGAGACGTCCAGGTGGCGTCCGGACATGTACGCCAAGCGTGAGGAGGAGCACGGCTGGATGCTCGACCTCTATCACTATTGGGGGCTCGACGGTGATGCCGCGAGCATGGAGATGATCCAACGTCGCTACATCGAACGGCTTGTGGGCTGCATAGAGAACGTCTGCGATCCCATGTGCGAGCTCTCGCGGGCAGAGAAGGTCGCCCAGATTCGACAGATGATCGGGACCGAGAGGGCTAAGCTCGCCGTTGACGTGGCACGTCCCCGCTCAAAGATGATGCGGATGATGCTCGCCCCGATCAAGAGGCAGGATGCCAGGATGTGCTATCGGGAGGGGCGTCTCATCTCCTTCGTGAGGCGGCACAATGGGAAGCTCTTCGCGATACTCAAGGCTAGGCGCTAGCTCTTGCTGCGCTACAATCAGGGCGGTTAGGCTCGGACCTTTCGCAGAGAGTCTGTGCATACCGTACGTTTTGGCAACACGCTACGACCAAGGGTGATCACATGGCATCTACGCACGACATCGCACGGGAGCTTCTCCGTATACAGGCCGTCTTCCTGCGTCCTGATGAACCGTTCACTTGGGCATCCGGCATACGGAGTCCCATCTATTGCGATAACCGACTGACGCTCTCGTATCCTGCCGTCCGTACGCTCGTCGACGAGTCTATCGCCGGGACGGTACAAAAGCTGTATCCGGACACTCAGGCGCTCATGGGCACCTCGACCGCTGGTATCGCACATGCCGCCATAGCCGCCGACCGCCTCGGCCTACCCATGGGCTACGTACGCGGTTCAGCCAAGGACCATGGCCGCAAGAATCAGATAGAGGGACGGCTCGAGGCGGGCGAGAGGGTCGTTGTCATCGAGGATCTCATCTCGACTGGTGGCAGCGTACTCGACTGCGTGGAGTCGCTTCGTGAGGCTGGCGCCGACGTGCTTGGGATCGTGAGCATATTTACCTATGGTATGCGAGAGGGCTTGAGCCGGCTTGCCGCAGCTGACGTCGAGAATCACAGTCTCTGCGATCTGGACATCCTCGTGGACGTCGCGGTGGAGGAGGGCTACATCGCGAACCTCGATAGGGCCCGTCTCCTGGCCTTTCGCGACCACCCCTCAGATGAGAGCTGGATTCAGTCCTAAGAGCTGTCATCATGCGAACGATAGACTGAGCGATAGGCTACCAGACGCTTAAGCTACTGAGGGTTCGTGTGAATCCCACAGGAACCGCTAGAATGCTGAACGTACATTTTCATTTTCATACGCCATGCTGTGAGGCGAGACCAGAACCTGATGAGAGACGAACGCAAGCTGACACGCGAGCGGCGGAGGCGCAAGGTGCGTCGTAAGGGACGCTACGACGCACCCGATGGCCCCAGGCGCCACCGCTTGGACACCCGTGGACAACCAGGTTTCTCCTCGCGCAGTCTCGTATACCCTGCTAGGCGCTGTGCGAGGCTACTGCTTGTATGGATGGGACGTCTGTCGCGCCTCCTTCGTTTGTACCTTAGGCGTTGCGCCAAATCGCTGCGTCTCTGGGCGTATCGCGCGCTCTCGTGGGTGATCGACCATCAACCGCGATCGTATGTGATCCTTGCGAGCGCCTTCCTCATTGTGGTTGCGCTGGGCTTGGGGTCCTGCGTACGATCGTGCGCTCACGTTTCCCCGCAGCAACCTGAGAACCAGCCTGAGGACCAGCCTGCCCACTCTGAGTCTGGCGGCGAGTCAAGCGGTGCTGAGCAGAGGACCTGGAGCTACCCCGCATCGCTGGATCCCTCCCTTGCTGACGAGCTCAACAGGCTTGGTAACGAGAACGAACAGGTGGCGGGCATCCTCGATAACATGGGCGCCTACGCGCACATCGGCAATGGGGGTGAGTCGGCCGAGGCCGACCTCCTTAAGCTCCTGGCCAAGGAGCCGGCTGCCCGTGACTTCATCCAAGGTCTTCCCAGCAAGTACCCACAGGCCAAGGGGGAGGCCTATGACGAGACCGTGACGGCCGGGACGGTGCCTGTCCTCTATCAGTGGGACGCACGCTGGGCATACACCGAGTACTGTGGCAGGGACTTTGGGGCCACCGGCTGCTGTCCCACGGCTCTCTCGATGGTGTACATGGCGGTCACTGGTAAGGCCGATGTGACACCCTACGTGATGGGGCAGCTTGCGACAAGTAAGGGGTACACGGATGACAGCTCGGGCACCTACGGCAACTTCGTCGACGTCGCCGCTAGGCATTACAGGCTGGCTCACAGGGAGCTGGGCATCACTGTCGCTGATCTCGAGGACTATCTGGGCCGAGGCTACATCATGATCGCCAGTATGGGACCGGGCGAATTCTCGACCTCGGGTCACTTCATCGTCATCACTGGCAAGACCGCAGACGGTAAGCTCATCATCCACGACCCGTACTCCAAGATCCACACCGAGAAAAGCTGGGAGCCGTCTACCATCGTCAGCCAGATGAAGCGCCTGCACGCCTTCAGGCTTCCCGCGTCCACGTGAGCCTCGCGCCAAGACGCCTCCTGCCAAGATTTGGTAACACGACGGCGTGGCATCGGCCAGACGCCACGCTACATCGTCCAAATGCTATACCACATCATCAAGACGCCATACCAAGGCGCAGGAGTCCGCGTCTCGCTCTGAGTGCCACTCGACGTCACCGAGTGCACGATGCTCGTACCACTCGACGTTACCGAGTGGCGCAGAATCTCTCGTTACCTGCGCATTTGTGGCTCTTCGCACCACTCGGTGGCATCGGGTGCACGATGCTCGCGCCACTCGATGCCACCGAGTGCGAAGCTACAAATCTGGCATGGTGGGCGAGGGACATATCATAGAAGTCGGCTTCCCAGATCGAGCCGACGACCCACCAACGTAGAAATGTAAGCAAACGACAGCCCTCCCGCTCCAAAGAATCATCTTGGGATGGCTCTGCGGTACCCCAAGAGCGGGAGCCCTCCGAGTGCGACGGGAAGGTAGTGCTGCCACACGGGTCCCAGAGTCTGTGGCGAAAGTGACGCAGGGCAAACTCCAACCTCAGACTCCGGGACCCTGCCTTAGCCTGAGTTCCCGGCACCTCATGAGCCTACAACTGGCAGTCTGATGGTGCCTCGGCCTGGCCTGCCTAGGGCGCACCATCAGCGAGGTCCTCTGCTCAGACTGCGCCTTTCCGTGCGGTCAGGCCCCAGGCCGAGGCCCGCAGGCCTCGGCGCGACCGCCCCTGCGGCTTGGCAGGCGGTTGCCCGAGCGCATTTGCCCAGTTGGGCCACTCTCCAATCGGCGTAACGGCTGCGGGTTCGGAGTCCGTCCCGGCCAGCAAGCACTGCCACTCGGCCCTGATCGTACCGATGCGGCACGCTCGATGCCGAGTGGCAGTGTACGGCGCGCCGCCCAGCACGCTCACCACCGAGTGGCAGTGTGAGACGCACTGCCACTCGCCCCTCGGGCGTACCCGTCGCGCTGTCCGCACTGCCCCTCGCCCCTGAACGTTTCTCCCCTGTACGTTCACCTCCGAGTGGCAGTGCACGTTGTGCTGACAACCTCTCCGAGTGCTCCAGTCGCACCGCTAGCCGTCCTCAACTGTTTCCCACATCCTGACTTTTGATCTCGACGAAGGCGATGACGCGCACTCCTTCTGCCTGGCCCTCTAGACGATATGACCCGACCCCCGCCTCTCCCCGCCCCAGCGGATCCCGCTCTCGCACGCGTAGGTAATGTTGCTGCGTCTGTCGTGCCGGCAGGAGGTTCTCACATGCCCCTCCGACCATCATGGGAATCGTGTTCCCAGCGATCATCAGCCATCATCAGCCGCAAGCGCAAATGCCTGTCTGGTTGCGCGACCATTGTGAGATTCGGTCCGGATTTCGCATCGCAGTATGGGAGTGTGCCGAACAAGGTCGCTCGCAAGGCCGCGTTCGTTGTCGACAGCCACGGGCAGGCCAGCGATGACCCCTCAGGCTGCCGTGCCAAACCCAGACATGGCCCCATCGAAGTTGTCGGACGACCCCTCGAACACGTCTCTCCCCGTAACCCTCATGCCTCTGTCGTCGCGACATCCTCGCAGGCGTGGCCGTCGCGGTGGTGCTTGGTCGGCGGGAGGCCCGCGCGCCCCTTCCGACTGGGCGCCTCGTCGTGGTGTCGCGCGGACGGGAGTGTCTGCGGGGCTCGGTCGTGCCACCCGGTGGCGTCGAGTGCGCGATAGGCGCACGACGCAGCTCAGGGGTTATCGGAGGAGGGGTACCGGACGGTAATACGAAGGCCATGAGCATCTGGCCTACCCGTGAAAAGTAAGCTCGCACCCCGCGAGCGCCGTCCCCCTCATATTTCAGTTGGGCGCGAGGGACATCTCGTCTAGAGTACAGCGTAGATGGATGCCCTACGGGGCATGCGGGCACCCGGGCAGGTCAACCCCTCGGAAGGGTGGAGCGCGTGTCTCGCTTCCTGACGTCTCGGTATCTGAGAAGGTTGGCGTCGGTCGAGGGCCTCGACGCCTACTTTCTGGGCGAGGGGGGCGTCGATGTCGGTACGGCCGTCGCCGCCATCGGGTGGTGACACAAGAGCAGACTATGAACGACAAGGGCAGACTGTGAACGACAAGGGCAGACTGTGAACGACCCTGTGGGTGTGGGGGCTTGCGAGCGATGGCCTGCACGAGAGGCGTGGGGGATAAGTGCTACACGGGGCACGTCCTGAGAAAACAGCTGGGCCATGGAGGGTGGCTCCCCTGCGATGGGCGCGACCGAGCTCGCCACCCGCTACGGTCCCGCCCTCGCGGGCACCTGGGTGTGGTCGCGAGGGCGCGGCCGTGGGGGCGCAGCCGGGGGGGACGGGGTGGCCTCGTCCATCACCTGAGCGCGCGGGTGGCGTTGAGCACGCAGAGCACCATGACGCCCACGTCG
>ERZ773079.1363-NODE-1363-length-14789-cov-3.772295_pt1 | contig 14789 bp, 13 predicted proteins | sample MGYA00511355_ERZ773079 | MGnify/ENA primary metagenome ERZ773079 (study PRJEB29015, sample SAMEA2737979) | human oral metagenome | biome: human oral; feature: human-associated habitat; material: dental | place: China | collected 2117 ... | reverse complement strand
AGCAGTCCAGGTGTCAGGATTAGGAGGTGTGAATTAGTTCGCACAAGTCCATCGGGTCTGGTCGCGATCAAGGCTTGTGGCAGCGGCTGTCTTTCATTGTTTTATTCTGCTAATTTTCAGAGAGCAGGCTGGCGGCCCATTGTGCGGCTTGTTCCTGTTGGCCAGCGACGAGAACGTCGACAGCGGTGACGGCGAAAGAGGGGCCGCGTTCCACTTGGAAGCCTCGTGCGCGCAGCTGTTTGGCAGCTGCTTTCGCGGCGCAGCCGAACAGGGTGGCGAACCTTCCGGCGGATGTGTCGAATGTGATGGTTCGGGTCCCGGCGGGGATGTTTGCGTGCTTGGCCCACTCCGCAAGTCCTCGCTGCGGGGGTGGTTGGATGCGATTCGCGCTGCCAGTGGAGCTGCGAGTGGCGGCCAACTGTCGGCTTTTGGGAGTCGGCAGCGCAGCCTCGTGGGTTGGGGCGCCCAGCAGTAGCAGGTTGATGTCGTCGGGGATGACATCGGGCGCCTCGTCGAAGCTCTGAATCTGGGCGTTGGGCAGGGCATCCGCAATGGCGTGAGCGATTTGCAGTGTGTTGCCGAAGTATGACTCGATGATGATGAGTGTGTTCATTGCTTTTCCTTGGGCATGGTGATGACCAGGACGTCGCCATCCGTGGTGAATGGAGCAGGGGTGAGGGACTTTTTCGCGGGTCCTTTGAGTGCGGCTCCGCTGTCTGTGCTGAATCGGGCGCCGTGACTGTCACAGACGATTTCCTGCCCCTCGATGCGGTTGACCTTCGCGCCGGCGTGGGGGCAGGCCGCGTAGTAGGCGTGGAAGGTTCCTGCTGTCGGCTGTGTCACCACGTACCACCCGACCAGGGCTCCACCACCTACGGGCACATCGGATTTCTGGACGCGCTGGGTGTCGCCGTCGCCTTTGCGCTCCATGCTGCATCCCGACAGGCCCACGACGGCGAGGGCGGCGCCTGCGCCGAGGCCCAGTGAGGTGTGGATCAGCGTGCGGCGTGTGCACGCATGCGGTGACGCCTCCCCGTCTAGATACATACCCACTCCTAAATGAGACATTTAGTATCAAGTACGGTATCGTGCGACGACTCGGAGTGCAACGCGGGGCGTTTCGGAAGGAGGGCGAGATCCTGTGAGCAGGGCGCAGAACAACCCTCGGAGGAGTGGGGAACAATCCCTGCCTGGTGGTTCCTCGGCGCTGGGGGTGCGGGAACGGCTTCTCGCTGCTGGGGTCGAGATCGTCTCTGAGGTCGGTTTGGACACGGGACTCGGGAGGCTCAACTTCGAGGAGGCCATCAAGCGGGCACACGTGGCACGAGCCACCGCCTATCGCCAATGGTCGACCAAGGAGGCTTTCGGGAATGCCGTCCTCGTGGAGCTAGCCAAGGGGCTGCACCTCGCCTCCGATTTCGCGGCCGAGGTTCCGGCTATCGTCGCGGACATGGTCGGTGATGGATCAGCGCTGGCCACACCTCAAGGGCGCCGGAACCTGATCGTCGACCTGACCCGGACGCTCGTCAAAGGTGACTTCGAAAGCATTCTGCAATCACCGAACTGGCATCTCCACACAGCCCTCAGTGCCGCGTCCTCCTCGCTGACCGATCCCGAACTCCGCGCCTCCGTTACCGCGGCGCTGCGCGTGTCCGATCAGAGACGCATCGAAGCTCGCGCCCAGCTGTACGGGCAGTTCGCGGCATTTGCGGGATATCGTCTGCGCGCCCCCCTGGCTGGCCCCTCCGGTTTTCGGCAGATGTCCGAGGCGGCAGGTGCCGCCTTCACGGGTTTCCTGATTCGCGCCCACTACGACACGACCGTCACGGCGGAGACCATGCGGCTCCGGGCCTTCGGTATGTCGGAGCCGCGCCAATGGAGTCCGCAGACTTTTGCATCGACAAACGGAATCTTCTCGTACATCGAACCTGATCCGGGCATCACATGGGACCAGGAACGGATCTCAGACCTGCTGCTGACCGATTTCACCAGCCTGTTTCGCGACCCACAGTTGTAGTCGCAAAACCTGACGGGGTGGTATCGCATAATTCGTATGTGAGGTAGGCGGAAGAGGTCGAGCGTGGGTCATGCGCCGGTGCGGTGGGATTGGGTATGGTTGCGCTCGACAGGGCGAGGTCCCTCGGGTCCTTGCGAGTCTGGGTTGGACGCTGTCCTCCTGTCCCCGGTCGGGGGTGATCCTGTCGTATAAGGAAGCCGCAAGTGGCTGAAACAGTGTTCCCCGCGAGAGCGGGGGTGGTCCTATCGGCGGTCCCGGTGACATGCGGCGTCGGTGAGCGTTCGTTGCGCGTGTGGTGTCGAGCGTGATGAAGCAGGAAGGTCGTCTAAGTGAGACGTAAGTTGCGCGAGAAATCCTCTTCTGCTTGAATAGATGACGAAGGGGCCCACGCATGTGGGCCCCTAGGGAGTCCGCGAAGACTCGTGCTTGCTAGGCGTGAGCAATCTTAGCGGACCTCCTCTGTCGTGCTCAAATGCGTCAAGAAAGGTTAGCTATGTCGTTTTTCGCCGGCCCGTATTCGCGGTATCAGATTATCGGGGAACCCAGTGTTGGGACCTACCACTTCGTTCCCAGAATTTGTCCTGAGTGTGGGATGGATCGGCTCTTGCAGGACTACGGGGCTGTTGGGTTCAAGCCCGATGCTTTTTGGCAGGCCGAGGCAGAAGGGTTCGCGCCCTGTCTCAGATGTGCCAGCTGAAGTTCCCTGTCATTCTTGATGAGCCCCGGGGGTCATCCTGGGGTGGATCATCACTACAATGCTGAAAGCCGCGAGTGGGAAAGCGGTTTGAAGACGCTTCGCAGGTGTTTCTTCGGGACATGTCGATGGGTTGTTGATGCCTGTCGGATAGCCTGATCGGCGCCTGATGGTTGGCGTGCGTCATGCCGCTTTCCTCTTGTGGTCGCAGTTTTTATTAGTTTTCCCAAGGGAGGGAAGAAATAAAATGGCACGTCCGTGCCCGGGGGGTCCTGTCCCCGACCCCAAGGACCTGAAACCTCCGTCTTTTCTTGATCCGCAACCGGACCTGACCGGAGCCGCTCTCTCGGAGCTGACGCTTTCCTTCTGGGCCAAGAGCGGAAAATCGGATCCGACGGCCTGGCTGTCCGTGAGCCAGCACCTGATGGATGCCGCCGATGTCGCGGGGCTGCTTTTCGACCACTACCTGTCGGAGCATCACCGTCGGCTCCTGGCGTTGGTCTGGGACGGTGACACGTCCAAGGCGCGAGCCGCGCTGGTTTTCCTGGCAGGTGTTCACGATGTCGGGAAGATCTCGCTTCACTTCTGCTGCCAGCACACCGGACTCGCGGAATTCGTCCGTGAACTCGGTCTGCTCGTCCCGGAGAAGAGGGATGTGCGAGACCGCGAGCATCTTCCGCACGGATTCGTCAGCCAGTTCGCGCTGGTGGATGCCGTGGCGGTCGGCGGCGGCAAGAGAAGTCGCGCCGCCCAGTGGGCTGTTGTCGTCGGCGTCCACCATGGCCGCTATCCCGATCGAGCGATTCTCGGAGCGGCTCGCGATGCATATGAGGGAGGACCCGGCTGTCGGGGACACGAACCCCGCTGGCACGAATCCAGGCAGGAGACCATCCGGTGGATGGCCCGTCGCTCGGGTTTCCCCATTGAGAACTGTGCCGAGACGGCGCTGCCCGAACTACCGATCAGCGTGGCCTCCGCCTATTCCTCGGTGGTCGTCATGGCGGATTGGCTCGCGTCGAACGAGGACTACTTCCCCCTCCTGCCCCAGGAGGAACGCTGGGAGCCACTGAACCCGGCGGAACAACGGCAAAGAGTCGAGCAGGGATGGTCGCGGGCGAAGGTGCTGCCCCCCGTGAGAGCCCCGAGGCGCGAGGGGGCGAACCCTCTCGACCAGTATCGTCACAGGTTCGGTTGGGGCCTCGAGATGCAGCCAACAAGAGCCCAGCAACGGGCGGTCGAGATCGTCAACGACGAAGATCCGGACCTCATGATCGTCGAGGCCCCTCCGGGATCGGGAAAGACCGAACTGGCTTTCGCTGTTGCCGAGGGACTGATGCGGAAACGCGGGCTGCAAGGGGTGATGATCGCCCTTCCCACACAGGCCACCACCGATGCCATGTATGCCCGTTCCGTGGCTTGGCTGGAATCCATTCTGGCGGACAGTCCCCAGGAGATCGGTATCCATCTGGCGCACGGCAAGAACGACCTCAACGAGGGCTTCATCTCGCTTTTTGGCAGGCGACAAACTCCCGTGCAGGTCTACGACGACGAATCGGGTAGCGGCGAAGAGAATGGCCTGCTGGCCAGCAGATGGATGGCGCTTCGGTGGCGCGCCACCTTGTCGCCAGTCGTCGTCGGGACGATCGATCAGGTGCTACTGGCCGCCCTGAAGTCGCGACATGTCCTGATGCGTCACCTGGGGTTGATGGGCAAAGTGGTGATCATCGACGAGGTGCACGCCGCCGACACCTACATGGAGGTGTACCTGGAAACGGCACTCACCTGGCTCGGGCTGTACCAGGTACCCGTCGTGCTGCTCTCGGCCACGCTCCCGTCGGATCGTCGGCGTGGCCTTGTCGCCGCCTATCGTCGCGGACGTACCCGCGGTGAACTGGGTGATGATCCCGGCCTGGACGGCGACATCGGATACCCGGTGATCACCACAGTGGGCGAGGAGGGTCGCACCACTCACCGTGAGGTGGTTTCGGGGGGCGGTGTTCACACACCCAAACGAATCGTCCCGCTCGATGTGGTCGACGAGAACTCCGTGGCGGACCTGGTTGGGGAGAAAACAAGAAAAGGCGGCTGCGCCGTTGTCATACGCAACACGGTCAGGGCAGCTCAGGAAACTTACGACGTCCTGGCGCAGAGGTTCGGCACCGATGAGGTCACGCTGCTGCACTCGCGTTTCCTGGCCTGCGATCGGGTGGAACGTGACAAACGGATGCTGCGCCTCTTCGGCAAGGACAGCTCCAACCGTCCCGGGCGGCACATCGTGGTCGCTACTCAGGTCATCGAACAGAGCCTGGATGTCGATTTCGACGTGATGATCACCGACCCGGCCCCCATGGACCTCGTGTTGCAACGGATAGGGCGCCTGCACAGGCACCCGGGGCGGAGAAGACCGGCTGGGTTGGAGGAGGCCGTCTGCCACGTCATCGTCACCGACCGCAGCGCCTCGCCGTGGGGTTACGGGCGTGGCAGCGAGGTCGTCTACGGGGCGTGTCCGCTTCTCAGATTCCTCGGTGTCCTGGCCGACCACCCCGACGGATTGGTGGTCGAGGAACCCGGCGACTACGCGGCCTACACGCAGCTTGCCTACTCGACGAAGGAAGTCGGTCCGCAATCGTGGGCGGAAGCCGTCGAGAAAGCCCGGGAGAAACAGGGCGTCGAGAACAGCAGGTCGATTTCCAAAGCTCGCGGCTATTGCCTGAATGGACTCAAGTTGCCGACGTGGAAGGCGGATGCCTTGGTGTCTTCGTTTGCTGGGAATGCGGCGACAGGGGAGGATGGCCTGAACAAGGAAGGCATTTACGCGCAGGCAGCGGTGCGGGACGCGGAAGACCAGATTCCCGTGCTTATCGTTCCTTTGGATCCCTCGATGGGAAACGTCCCGATCATTCCTCCGTGGTTGGATGATGAGGACGGCATTCCGGTGGCCCTGGACGTCGGAACCTGGCCCAGCGCCGAGCAGGTGAGGCGTGTGCGGTCCTGGAGCGTCTCGTTGCCGCCGTGGTCTTTTAGGGATAAAGGCGATTCTCTTGACGAGATCATCGAAAAAATTGTCAGTGCCATCTGGGATTGTGAAATCACCCGGAACTGGGAGTGGCTCGAACATCCTTTGCTCAGGGGTGAGCTGATCCTCCCAATGAGCCGTGTGGATGCGTACTCGACTCGCCTGGAGACAGAACTACACAACCGCAAACTCGTATATACCCAGGAGAAAGGGCTGGAGGTGCAGGAACTTGACCGAATGTGACTACAACCTGCTGGACGAGGAGTGGATCCCCGTCCTGCTCACGGACGGCGGTGTGGAAAAGGTGGGAATCCTCGGGGCGTTCGAACGTGCCTACGACATCGAGGATCTCGCCTGCGAGTTGCCGACGCAGAAGATCGCCATCCAACGCGTGCTCCTGGCCATCTGCTACCGGGTGGTGTCGCTGGAGGATGAGGAGGACTGGAAGAACCTGTGGCGTGCAGGTTTGCCGACGGATGCAATCCGTGCCTATCTGGAGAAGTGGCGTGACCGCTTCTACCTGTTCGGTGGAAGGTATCCGTTCATGCAGGCCCCGGATCTGCGCACACCGAAGGATGCGGTGTCCGGGCTGGAGAAGATCGTTGCCGATGTCCCGAACGGCGAGCAACTCTTCACCACCCGTCACGGACGGGCCCTGAAGCGCATCACCCCCGCAGAGGCGGCTGCCTGGGTGATCCACACGCAGGCATACGATCCCTCTGGCATACGCTCGGGCGCCGTCGGCGACGATGACGTGAAAAACGGCAAGGGATACCCCATAGGCCCCGCGTGGTGCGGGCAGACTGGTGCCGTCTGGCTCCGCGGCGGCAACCTCGAGGAGACTCTGATGCTGAACCTGGTTCCCGCGGACGTCGGATACCTTCAAGGGCCATCCCCGCAAAGCGACGAAGCGGCCTGCACGTGGGAATCGGAGGCGGTGGAAACCGCGGTGCGGCGTGACTACAGCAGGGAAGGCAATCCGGCCCCGAACGGGATCGGTATTCCCCGGCTGCTCACCTGGCATTCCCGGCGGATGCGCCTGTACGGCGACCGCGATGGCGTGACCGGGGTGGTTCTGGCTCAAGGTGACAAGCTGGGGCCGCAGAACATGCAACGCTTCGAACCCATGAGCCTGTGGAGATACTCCCAGCCACAGTCCAAGAAGTTCAAGGAACACGTCTACATGCCCGCCAAGCACGAGCCAGGACGGGCCTTCTGGCGGAACCTGCCATCCACCCTGCCGGTGACCGAGAAAATCCCCGGCTTCGACAAGAGTGAGCAGCAGAAGTTCCAGCAGTCTGCCACCCTGCTCTTCCAAGCGGGTTTGGAAACCCTGGATCTGGAACGTTTTCCGGTGCGCATTCGACTTGAAGCAGTCGGAATGACCTATGGCGCCCAAGAGGCCGTCATTGAGGATCTTTACCACGACCAGATGACCTTGGCGAAGGTGCTGTTGGAAGAAGAACGCAAGACACTCGCCTACTCGGTGAAGCAGCAGGTCCTCGCCGTCGAAGAGGTTGCCAAAGCCATCGGAATCCTGGGGGCCAACCTCTCCAGGGCAGCCGGAGAAAGCGGGGACGGCGCGGGGGAGGGCGCCCAGAAGCAGGCCAAGGAGAGTTTCTTCGCACTGATCGATGATCCGTTCCGTTCCTGGCTGGCGTCACTCGACGGGAACAGTGATGTCGATGACAAGCAGCGGGAATGGATCGAAACTGCCCGGAAAATAGCGAAACAGGTCGCCGGTGAGCTGGTCGCATCCGCTCCCCGTTCCGCGATCACAGGACGAGACACGGGCATGACCTACATGAGCAGCGGAATCGCCGAGAACTTCTTCAACAAGGCACTGAATAAGACACTGCCACCCACTAACTCCATGAAAGGAGAGAACAAGTGACCGCGGAAACCGTGGATGCCACCTCGACCGATGAATCTGAGAACGTGGGCTGGAACGGCTCCCTGCGTTCAGCAGATGACGTCAAGAAACGAGTGCGCAGCGTGATCAAGCGGCGACAGGAAAAGGCTCCAGCCGCGGTGGCCGCCCGCGCCCACCTGCGTTCTGCCGTCGGACGAGAGGTCGGGGACGTGCCCGCCATCTGGGCCTACACCCTCGACAGCGGGTCGGAGAAAGAACTGGGACAGAAACCAACCAGAGGAGAGCGTGCCGTGCACACCGCGCTCACGCTGTGGGCCCTGCACCAAGGATCGAACGACGTTTCCATGAACAGCACCGGGGGACGCGAACGCACCATCGGTGCTTCCGTTCGCAGATTGGCGTACTCCGACATGGGAGGTCGTGAGCGAGCTGAAGAGCATCCCGTCTACAAGCGGTTGTGTGCCATGATCGCCGCTCCCACTTTCGAATCCTTGACCGTGCACGCGCGGGGCCTGGTCAGCATGCTTGGCAGCGCGGAAATCCCGATGGACTACGGACGTTTCGCGGCGGACCTTTACCACTGGCAGAAACCGGAGCGTCGCGCGAGCGTGTTGCGCCAGTGGGGGCGTGATTTCGCCCGAACCCCAACCGATGAGGAACAAACCGACTCCTCCGCCACAACCTCTATCCCCGAATCCAACTGAATTGAAAGGAACCACTTCCATGGCACGTTTCATCGACATTCACGTTCTGCAGACCCTCCCCCCGTCCAACCCGAACAGGGACGACACCGGAGCCCCGAAGTCGGCCACCTTTGGTGGTGTTCGCCGCATGCGGATCTCCTCCCAGGCCGTGAAGCGGGCCACCCGCCAGGACTTCATTGATTCCCTTCCGGACGGAAACCGGGGAATCCGCACCAAGCGGGTCGTCGAGGTGCTGAGGGATGCTGTCGTCCAGCGTGATCCGGCATTGGCTGAGACCGCCGCCGGCTTGGCGGAGATGGCACTCACCGAGATGGGCTTCAAGTTGAAGGAACCTCGTCGCAAGAATCTCGACGAGATGACCGACGAGCAGCTCAAGGAAGCCGGATTCCTGGTGTTCCTCTCCGCCAAGCAGGTCGAACACGTGGCGGACGCCATCGTCTCCGTCGCCCACGCCGACGATGCGAAGAAGGCGTTCAAGGAACTCAAACCCAAGAACCTGGCCGATGTCGACCACTCCGTCGATATTGCTCTCTTCGGGCGAATGGTGGCGGAACCCAACAGCCTCAACGTCGATGCCGCCTGCCAGGTGGCGCATGCTCTGGGAGTGGGGGCCGTCGAGTCGGAGTTCGACTACTACACCGCCGTGGATGACGCGAAGAACGCCGATGATGAGGCGGACGAGGGCGCGGGCATGATCGGTTCCATCGAGTTCGCATCGGCGACGCTCTACCGCTACGCGACCATCAACCTCGAACTGCTCAAGGAAAACCTGGGTTCCGAACAGGTGGCTGAGGAGGCCGTGAAGGTCTTCATCGACAGTTTCGTGCGTTCCATGCCCACCGGAAAGATCACCACTTTCGCGAACCGTACGTTGCCCGACGCGGTCCTGGTGCAGGTGCGTGACGATCAGCCGATCAACCTGGTCGGCGCCTTCGAGAGCCCCATCGTGGCTGACCAGAAGGGTTTCGTCGAGCCGGCCGTGAAAGAGTTCGTCGGTTTCGAGAAGGAACTGCGCGAGGGCAGCGGCCTGCTGCCCGAGAAATCCCTCGTCGCTTGGACGGTCGCGCGCGCCCAGGGAATCGGGGCCCTCGGGGAGCGTGTCCCGCTGGTGGACCTGGGTGAGGCAACGGTCGCGGCGCTTCGGGACGCTCGATGAGCAAGGTCCTCGTACTCAGGCTGGCAGGCCCCATGCAGTCATGGGGCTCCTCCAGCCGTTTCACTCGACGCTCCACGGAGGCCTTTCCGACGAAGAGCGGCATTGTGGGACTGCTCGCAGCTGCTCAGGGGAGACGTCGCACCGATCCCATCGAGGATCTCGCGAATTTGAGGATGGCGGCGCGTGTGGATCAGTCCGGTGAACTGCTGCGTGATTTTCACACGGCACACCGTGAAGGAACCCCCATGCCCCTCTCGGAGCGTTTCTACCGGGCGGATGCGGTGTTCGTGGCATTCGTCGAGGGATCGGCAGAGCTCATCGAGGGACTGGCAGAGGCCATCCGACGACCGGTTTTTCCGCTTTATCTGGGAAGACGGTCCTGTCCCCCGACCATGCCCTTGTTCCTGCAGGTGCACGAGGGTAACGCGTGGGAGATCATCACTCAGCTGCCGTGGCAGGCTGCTCGTTTCTGGCAGCAGCAGAAGAAGTGGGAAGAACACGTCTCCCTGCGGGTGGTGGCCGACAAGGGAATTCTCCCGGATGATGAGCCGTCATCTTCCTCCCACAGCCTGCAGGACGTGCCCGTGAGCTTTGACTCCACACGGCGCCTCTACGGGCTGCGTTCGGTCGATGAAACACGGGTGACGGTCCGCAATCCGCGATATGAAAAACCCAAGGAATCGCCGGTTCCTGTGTCCGGCGTTCACGATCCCATGGCGGTGATCTGATGTATCTCACACGTGTGTACCTAAACCCATATCGTCGCGGGTGCCGGCACCTGGTGTCGTCCCTCCAAAGGCTGCATGCGGCCGTTCTCGCCAGCTTCCCCCCGGGAGTTCTCCAAACGGAAGGCGAGGGCAGGGTGCTGTGGCGGCTGGACAGGCCAAACGACAACCGCCGGGCCAGCAGAAGCGCAGACACGAATGTGAATCCTGGACTCTGCCTCTACATTTCCTCGCCGGTGGCCCCCGATCCTGCCGCTCTTGTCGAGCAGGCGGGATACGAGACCAAGGGAGGGGTTGTGGTGAAGAAACTCGACGATTTTCTGGCCACGTTGGAGGAAAACCAGGTGTGGGGGTTCCGCATCACGGTGAATCCGACCTATCGCCACACGGATGATGACGGTAGGAAGCAGATCCTGGGACACGTCACTGTGGCTCAGCAGACGCAGTGGTTGCTGGATCGCGCTGAGGCAAACGGTTTCCAGATCCCGATGTCTGCTGAGGTCGGAGGGGACCTGCCGGTTCTCGAAAACGAGGCAGGTGAACGAGTGGACGGAAGGAATCTGCTGGTTTCCTTGGTGGATCGACGTGTCGAGAACTTCGTCCGGGTGAAGGGCGAGGACAAACGCCCTGTCACTCTCAAGTTGGCGACCTTCCAGGGGACTCTCAAAGTGACCGATCCGCGGGCTTTGCGGTCGGCGCTCGCCAATGGAATCGGTAGGGCCAAGGGCTACGGCGCTGGCCTGTTGACGTTGGCACGGCCATGAGGGACATACCGGGAGCGCGGCCTCCGGCTCCGAAAGACCTGGTTCGGATCCGGGACCGCCTCACCTTCTTGTATGTGGAAAGGTGCACGGTGCATCGGGATTCCAACGCGATCACCGTGACTGACGCCAGAGGCGTGGCCCATGTTCCAGCGGCTGCGTTGTCCGTCTTGATGATCGGGCCGGGGGTACGTGTCACTCATAGTGCGATGTCTGTCCTGTCGGAGAGCGGCGCCACCACGGTGTGGGTGGGGGAGAATGGTGTGCGTTACTACGCTCACGGCGTTCCGCCGTCGAGGTCTTCTCGTTTGTTGGAGGCGCAGGCCAAGGCCGTGAGCGACCCGGTTCTGCGGGCTTCGGTGGCTAGACAGATGTATCTCATGCGGTTCCAAGGTGAGAATGTTGAAAACCTGAGTATTCAGCAGCTCCGGGGTCGTGAGGGAGCTCGGGTCAGGAGGCTGTATCGGCGGAGTTCCAAACGTACGGGGGTGCCGTGGGACGGTCGCGAATACGATCCGAACAATTTCGACAATTCGTCTCTGATTAATCAAGCCTTGTCTGCGTCGAATTCTGCGCTGTATGGGCTGATTCATGCAGTGATAGTTGCGCTGGGGTGCGCCCCGGGTTTGGGTTTTGTTCATACCGGTAATTACCGTTCTTTCGTGTATGACATCGCTGATCTGTACAAGGCTGATCTCTCCATACCTGTGGCTTTTGATGTCGCCTTGGAGAACCCGGAGGTGGGAGTCGGTACCGAAGCGCGGCGACGGATGCGGGATGCCATCAGGGAAAGCAGAATCCTGGAACAGGCTGTTCGCGACATCAAGGAGCTGCTGAGTAGGGGAGGTGCTTCTCCGGAGGACGATGATGAGGACCTGATCGTCGATGACCTGCATCTTTGGGACGATCTTCTGGGAACGGTTGCGGCCGGTGTCTCCTATGCCGAGTGGTGAGTGCTGATGGTTGTTCTGGTCCTGTCGGCTGTGCCGGATGGGTTGCGTGGTCACGTGACTCGGTGGTTGCTGCAGATCTCACCAGGCGTGTTCGTGGGTAATCTCAGCGCGCGGGTCCGGGAGAGGCTGTGGCAGATCGTTACCGAGACGATGGGAACCGGGCGGGCAATCATGGTGTTCCGCGCCAGGAACGAGCAAGGTATGTCCTTCCTGACATGGGGTGATCCATGGGTGCCAGTCGATTATGAGGGGCTAACCCTGATGGTCCGTCCAGGTCCTTCAAGCGAAGAGCCAGACGACTCACCTCGCCAGGAGGGCGGTCGTCGCAGACGCGGGGCGAGTGACTTCGAGAAGCGGAGACGTGCGAGGAGGGGGTTCCCAAGATCCGACAGGTCCAGCTGATAGAATCCCTTGTCAACAAGTGTATTCCCCGCGAGAGCGGGGATGAACCGGCGTGGCCCAGCGTGGCGCATCTGCTGGGTGTGTATTCCCCGCGAGAGCGGGGATGAACCCGGCCAGAAAGCAGCCCATGCTGCACGCCTCGCGTATTCCCCGCGAGAGCGGGGATGAACCTCTCAGGTCGGGGATGTAGTAGAGGTAGGCCAAGTATTCCCCGCGAGAGCGGGGATGAACCCACGACGCGGGGAGTTCCCGTGTCGGGATCGGGGTATTCCCCGCGAGAGCGGGGATGAACCGTAGTGCCGCATCGCTTCCCGAACACGTTCCTCGTATTCCCCGCGAGAGCGGGGATGAACCGTATGGTGTATGTCCGCCAGTAACGTGGGACACGTATTCCCCGCGAGAGCGGGGATGAACCCGTCAACTAGAGTCCTGCTATCCGCAGCATCTGGTATTCCCCGCGAGAGCGGGGATGAACCCTGCGGCTATCTGGAGTGCTACAGCCGCAATGCGTATTCCCCGCGAGAGCGGGGATGAACCGAAGATTGCTGGTGTCATCCAGTACTCGGATGAGTATTCCCCGCGAGAGCGGGGATGAACCGTCACCATGACCCATGGTTATGACGAGGTTCCTGTATTCCCCGCGAGAGCGGGGATGAACCCGTTAGAGTAGTTCGCGTTATCAAGCACACCAAGTATTCCCCGCGAGAGCGGGGATGAACCGCTGGTACTGCGCTCGGTCGAACCTGAACTCGAGTATTCCCCGCGAGAGCGGGGATGAACCAAGATGCCAGGCACCGGCAAACCGGCCAAGGTGGTATTCCCCGCGAGAGCGGGGATGAACCGCACGGATACCCAGAAAAGGCCATCCCTAAGACGTATTCCCCGCGAGAGCGGGGATGAACCTCGTGGCACCAGAACTATCCGGGATAATATCCCGTATTCCCCGCGAGAGCGGGGATGAACCTTTGCTACCTCAGCAGGGTCACCAGAGGCAGAGGTATTCCCCGCGAGAGCGGGGATGAACCGTCTCCCCGAGGTCGTTATGCTAATACCCATGAGTATTCCCCGCGAGAGCGGGGATGAACCGCACGACCCTGCTGAGGGGTGGAGCATGCGCGTGTATTCCCCGCGAGAGCGGGGATGAACCTGCTGCGCGTCATACTAACGGACGACAGCAGGAGTATTCCCCGCGAGAGCGGGGATGAACCCATTGAGCCGCTTAGCGGCCTCCGCCGGCTTCAGTATTCCCCGCGAGAGCGGGGATGAACCCAATCCCGGTGTGGGCCTGAACATCAATCGGTAGTATTCCCCGCGAGAGCGGGGATGAACCCGAGGGTTCTTCGCCCTCTTCGTGAGATCGCCCGTATTCCCCGCGAGAGCGGGGATGAACCTTCTTGGTCCAACCCGCTGAAGCGGTTCAAGAAGTATTCCCCGCGAGAGCGGGGATGAACCATACACAGTCCCACCATCACCGGCGGCCTCTACGTATTCCCCGCGAGAGCGGGGATGAACCGTCAAGATCAGCCAGCGTGATAGCCACCCTTTTGTATTCCCCGCGAGAGCGGGGATGAACCCTGCCGAATTAGCCTCGGGTGTGATGAACAAGAGTATTCCCCGCGAGAGCGGGGATGAACCGTTTTGGACTTTCCCCTATTGCTATTTCACTCTGTATTCCCCGCGAGAGCGGGGATGAACCTTCCATGAACGACGTAATATCCAACCCCATTTCGTATTCCCCGCGAGAGCGGGGATGAACCCGTCGCGGTGTTGATCGGGCGCAGGCTCTCGTTGTATTCCCCGCGAGAGCGGGGATGAACCGAGCGTGTCACCGAGGATCACGTTACCCAAGAAGTATTCCCCGCGAGAGCGGGGATGAACCCGTTGAAGCTGAAAAAGGATATTGCTGAGACTAGTATTCCCCGCGAGAGCGGGGATGAACCCGAGTTCGCGGACAATAATCAGGCAATGGTGGGGTATTCCCCGCGAGAGCGGGGATGAACCCGGCAACGATCACCGATCCGACTCGGGAAGCTGGTATTCCCCGCGAGAGCGGGGATGAACCCGACATCCCACCAGCGCGAAGCCGTCGAGCAGCGTATTCCCCGCGAGAGCGGGGATGAACCCGGCGTCGACATTGTCGGCGGTGAACCGCTGAGGTATTCCCCGCGAGAGCGGGGATGAACCGAATTCAGGGAGTGATCCGATTCCGGTAGGGGTGTATTCCCCGCGAGAGCGGGGATGAACCGTACACCGGAAATGGGGAGAGGGCTGGCGGTACGTATTCCCCGCGAGAGCGGGGATGAACCCACCCCGGGCGTAAAATACTGGTCATCATCCTCGTATTCCCCGCGAGAGCGGGGATGAACCTCCGCGTCAATCCATCGACCACAACCCAGCTATGTATTCCCCGCGAGAGCGGGGATGAACCCGATCTTGTGTGGGACAGCTATGAAGATCTTGTGTATTCCCCGCGAGAGCGGGGATGAAC
>ERZ773079.1358-NODE-1358-length-14819-cov-3.924614_pt1 | contig 14819 bp, 9 predicted proteins | sample MGYA00511355_ERZ773079 | MGnify/ENA primary metagenome ERZ773079 (study PRJEB29015, sample SAMEA2737979) | human oral metagenome | biome: human oral; feature: human-associated habitat; material: dental | place: China | collected 2117 ... | reverse complement strand
CGTACGCCGCCTTGTTGATCGGGCCGCCCATGTCGATCGCCATCATGCCGCCGACAACAATGCCCATAAGGACGCGCGCTGAGGGATCCATGCTGCCGAGTGTCGCGACCATCCATGTGTTGATGGCGGCGACGGGCGGCGTGATGATGAAAAGGGTGATAAAGCCGATGATGAGGATGCCGAAGAACGGATAGAGCAGGACAGGCTTGATGCCGTCGAGTGCGGCGGGCAGTCCCGCAAAGCCCTTCTTCAGCAAGTTGACGGAATAGCCGCCGATAAATCCTGCGAGGAGTGCACCGAGGAAGCCCGTACCGTGTGCACCCGCGAGCGCGCCGCCAACGAAGCCAACGGCGAGACCGGGGCGGTCGGCGATGGACATTGCGATGAAGCCCGCAAGAACGGGAAGCATAAAGCCGAACGATGCGCCGCCGACGTCCATGAAGAACTTTGCGAGCGGGGTGTTCGAGCCGAATTTCGACGGATCGATGCTGTAGTCATCAAAGAGAAAGGCAAGGGCGATGAGGATGCCGCCGCCGACGACGAACGGGAGCATGTGCGAGACGCCGTTCATAAGGTGCTTGTAGATCTGGCGCCCGAGGCTTTCCTCCTCGGATGCATCCGCCCCCTCTGCCGTATCCGCACCGTTCGCGTGATAGACGGGTGCAGAGCCCGCGAGAGCACGGTCGATGAGCTCATCTGCCTTGTTGATGCCGTCCGCAACCTTCGTGATGACGACGCGGTGTCCGTCAAAGCGCGACATGGCGACGTTCTTGTCCGCCGCAACGATGATGCCGTCGGCAGCGGCGATCTCCTCCGGTGTGAGGACGTTCTTTGCGCCTGCTGAGCCGTTCGTCTCGACCTTGATGGAGATGCCGCGCTTCTTCGCGTGCTGCTCAAGGCTCTCTGCCGCCATGAAGGTGTGCGCGATGCCCGTGGGGCAGGCGGTGACGGCGAGGATCTGGATGTGGTCGGCGGCAGGTGCGCTCTCCGTGCTCTCCTCCGCGGCGCTCGGCGCGGTGAAGGTGCCGTTTTCCTTCGCGTCGATGAGGCCGCGGAATTCCTCGACGGTCTTGGCGGCGATGAGTGCTTCCTTGAAGTCGGGATCCATAATCATGGTCGCAAGGCTGGAGAGAATGGTGAGGTGCTCGTCGTTTGCGCCGTTCGGTGCGGCGATCATGAAGAAGAGGCGGCTCGGATTGCCGTCCATCGCGGCAAAGTCCATGCCGTCGGGGATGGTCATGGCGGCGAGCCCTGCTGCCTTTACGCCGTCGCTCTTGGCGTGCGGGGTTGCAATGCCGTCGCCGAGGCCCGTCGTGCCGCTCGCCTCACGTGCGAGTACATCCTTGACGTACTGTTCCTTGTCACTGAGGTTTCCGCTATTTTCCATGCAGTCCGCGAGCAGGCGGATGGCTGCCTCCTTGGAGGCGGGGGCGGAGACGCCGAGAGCAATGCTCTTAGGGTTAAGAAGGTCGTTGATATGCAAAGGGAAAACCCTCCTTTTTCATTGTATTGTATCTGCTGTGTAACACTCCTCGCAGAACTCTCGTTACGCAAGCGGCCGGGCACTTATCTGCCTAAATACCTGCGGATTCCAAACGCGCTTTGCTTGAACGGTTAAAATCCGCAGGGGGCAGAACGTGCCCTTATTTCCGCTTGCTTCACTAGAGTTTGCTGCGGAGTATTGCACAGCTGCATGCGCCCTTACATCACGCGATTGTTTTCAGCAGCGCGAGAGCCTCCTCGCGCGTGGCAAGGTTCTCGGAGAATGCCGAGGCGGAGCCGGTCGCAACGCCCATGTAGAAGGCGCGCTCGTAGTCGCCGTCCGACTCCATATAGCCTGCGAGGAAGCCTGCGACCATTGAGTCGCCTGCGCCGACAGAGTTGACGAGTGTGCCCTTCGGCGCGGCAGAGCGATAGAATACGCCCTCCTCGGTGAGGAGGATCGCACCGTCGCCCGCCATGGAGATGAGGACGTTTGTCGCACCCTCGTCCTGCAGGCGTTTCGCATGCTCGATGATCTCGTCGTCTGTGTTCAATGTTACGCCGAACATCTCGCCAAGCTCGTGATTGTTCGGCTTGATGAGGAACGGGTGATACTTCAGCACACGCCGCAGAAGGTTCTTCGTCGCATCCACGACAATGCGGATGCCGCGCCCGTCGAGGTGTTCCATGATGCGTTCATAGATATCGTCGGGCAGGGTATTCGGAATCGACCCTGCGAGGACGAGGGTGTCACCATGTGAGAGACGATCGAGCTTTTCAAAGAGGGCGCGCTGCGCTTCGGGCGGAATCTTCGGCCCCTGCCCGTTGATCTCCGTCTCACGCTCCGCCTTGATCTTGACGTTGATGCGTGAGAACCCTTCGTCGAGATGTACGAAGTCCTCCGTCACATTGAATGAGCGGAGCTGCTGCTGCATCGCCGTACCTGTGAATCCCGCGAGGAAGCCGAGTGCCGTTGCATCATGCCCGAGATTTTTCAGTACGATGGCGACGTTGATGCCCTTGCCTCCCGGCAGGATCTGCTCATAGTTCACGCGGTTGATCTCGCCCGGGGTGAACTGCTCCAATCGGACGATGTAGTCAATCGACGGATTGAAGGTGACCGTGTAGATCATATACATCCCTCCTGTCCCATTACAGATGAATCTCTTTCCGATATTGCCATCATATAATGCAGGCACAGTAAAGTCAAGAAAGTCGTTCTCATAGCGGTGGACTTGTCAGCGGATTTTCTTTCCTCTATAATAAAAAAGAAAGGTACAGCGTTTTTGGGGAATGGGAGGACGTATGAACGAAATCGTAGACAGCAGTACTGAGCAGGTGCTCGTGGAGGCACAGGAAAAGCCGGCACCGACGCCGCGCCCCAAGAAGGCAGCTCCGAAGGGGGCATTTTTCTACATCAAAAAATGCCTGCGGCTCATTATCGGTGCCTTCATCACTGCCGTAGGACTCGATCTTTTCCTCATCCCGAACAATGTCATCGACGGCGGTGTTGTGGGTCTGTCGATCATGTCGCAGACCATCACGGGCATGAGTCTCGGTGTGTTTCTCGTGCTCTATAATATTCCCTTTGTCTTTATGGGGTACAAACAGATCGGCAAGAGTTTCGCGCTCTCGACGGTCTTTGCCATCATCATGCTCTCGATCTGGTCGAGTGTGCTTCACGACGTACCGCAGGTGACGAATGACCCGTTCCTCGCTGCGATCTTCGGCGGCGTGGTGACGGGGCTCGGCGTCGGCATCGTCATGCGTACGGGCGGCTGCTTCGACGGGACAGAGATCGTCGCGATCATCATGGATGCGCGGACCCAGTTCTCCGTCGGCGAGGTGGTCATGTTCATCAACCTCTTTATCCTCTCCTCGGCGGGGCTGCTCTACGGCTGGGACAAGGCGATGTACTCGCTCTTTGCCTACTTCGTCATCGCAAAGATGATCGACGTCGTGCTGAAGGGACTCGATGAGTCGTATGCCGTCATGATCGTCACGAGCGAGCATGAGGAGATGACCGAAGCGCTCAACGAACGCCTCGGGCGCGGTGTGACACTGCTGCACGGCGCGGGCGGCTACACGGGCGATGCAAAGGAAATCCTTTACTGTGTCGTCACACGCCTCGAACTGGACAAGCTGAAGGAGATCGTCCTCGACAAGGACGAGCGTGCCTTTGTGACCATCAACGCCGTACACGACATCGTGGGCGGGCGGTTTAAGAAGAAAGCGATTCACTAGGGAAAGTGGAACCGCATACCCTGCCAACGTGTTTGCGCGGAACGAACCGTCTGCATCACATTGGCCGAAACGAAAGACATAGGACGAGGGAGAGATTATGAAGGATGGCTTGAACTTCTATCGGGGAAAGCGTGTGCTCCTTACAGGGCATACAGGCTTTAAGGGGATGTGGCTTGCTCTTCTGCTTCTCAGGGCGGGAGCAGAGGTGACGGGGTTCGCGCTCGATGCGCCGACGGAGGGGGGACGGGCGGCGCTGGATCGTCTCGGGATTCTAAAGGAGCTTTGCGATCTGCGCGGGGATGTGCGTGATGCAGACGCTCTCGGGCGTGCGTTCGCTGCGGCGCGCCCTGAGGTTGTCTTTCACCTCGCGGCACAGCCAATTGTGCGCACAAGCTACCGTCAGCCCGTGGAGACGTTTGCGGTGAATGTGATGGGGACAGTCAACGTCCTCGAATGCATTCGCACGTCGGATACGGTGCGCTCCGCGCTTCTTGTGACGACTGACAAGGTCTACGAAAACAAGGAGTGGCCGTGGGGCTACCGCGAGAATGAGCCGCTCTTGGGCTATGATCCGTATGCGGCGAGCAAGAGTTGTGCGGAGATCGCGGTATACAGCTATCGGCAGAGTTTTTTTGCCGATGGAGCAGTACGCCTCTCAACGGCGCGCGCGGGCAACGTGATCGGGGGCGGTGACTTTGCCCCTGACCGCATTATTCCCGACTGTATTCGTGCCGCCGTGCGCGGGCGGGTGATCGACATCCGCAATCCGCATTCAACGCGCCCCTATCAGCATGTGCTGGAGCCGCTCTCTGTGTATCTGACGCTCGCGGCGCGGCAGGCGGAGAATGCCGCGCTGGTCGGGGCATGGAACGTCGGCCCGGACGATGCGGACTGCGTGACGACGGGAGAGCTTGCCGATCTCTTCTGCCAGGCGTGGGGTGCGGGTACACGGTGGGAGACGCACGCGGACGGCGGTCCGCACGAGGCGCATTTTTTGAAGCTCGACTGCTCGAAGGTTAAGTCGGCGCTCGGGTGGAGGCCGCACTGGCATATCGCCGAAGCCGTGGAGAAAACGGTGGAATGGGCAAAGGCATGGGAGGAAGGTGCGGATATGCGTGCGCTGACCGAGGAACAGATCGAGGCGTTTTTCGCGGGGGATCATAGAGCAGGGAGAGAAATCGGATGAGTGAGCAGGAAATGCGCGGGGAGATTCTCGCGCTTGTACGGGCGTACTGTGAGAAGTATCATGCACCGAAGGAGGATTTCTCCCCGGGCGATCGTCTGCCGTATGCGGCGCGCGTCTACGATCATGAGGAGATGGAGAATCTCGTCGCGAGTGCGCTTGAGTTCTGGCTGACGGCGGGGCACTATACGGAGGAATTCGAGCGCGGGCTGGCGGCCTATCTTGGGGTCAAGCACTGCTCGCTCGTGAACTCGGGCTCGTCGGCGAATCTGCTCGCCTTTATGGCGCTCACGTCGCCGCTCCTCGGGGCGCGTGCCGTCGGGCGCGGTGATGAGGTCATCACGGTGGCGGCGGGCTTTCCGACGACGGTCGCGCCGATCATCCAGTACGGTGCGGTGCCCGTCTTTGTCGATGTGAGTCTGCCGACGTACAATGTGGATGTGTCACTCCTTGAGGGGGCGCTCTCCGCGCGGACGAAGGCCGTCATGATCGCGCATACGCTCGGCAATCCGTTTGATCTGGCGGCGGTCAAGGCGTTCTGCCAAAAGCACAGCCTCTGGCTCGTTGAGGACAACTGCGATGCGCTCGGCGCGCAGTATACGATCGACGGAGAGACGCGCTGTACGGGAACGATCGGTGATATCGGCACGTCGAGCTTCTATCCGCCGCATCACATGACGATGGGCGAGGGCGGCGCGGTCTATACGAATGATCCGCTCCTCCACCGCATCGTGCGCTCCCTGCGCGACTGGGGACGCGACTGCGTCTGTGCGTCGGGACAGGACAACCGCTGCGGACACCGCTTTGACGGACAGTACGGTGCGCTCCCGCGTGGCTACGATCACAAATACGTCTACTCGCATTTCGGCTACAACCTCAAGGCGACGGATATGCAGGCGGCCGTCGGTGTCGCTCAGCTGAAAAAACTGCCGTCCTTTGTCGCGCGTCGCCGGCATAACTTTGCGCGGCTCCGCGCGGCACTCGCCGATCTGGGCGATGCCTTTGTCCTGCCGGAGGCAACGGAGCACGCGAATCCCAGCTGGTTCGGCTTTTTGCTGACCTGCCGTGATGGTGTGGATCGTGCAAAGATTGTGCCGTACATCGAGGGGCGGGGCATCCAGACGCGCATGCTCTTCGCGGGGAATCTGACGAAGCACCCCTGTTTTGATGCCATGCGCGCCTCGGGCGAGGGCTACCGCGCTGCAGGGGCGCTCACGGCAACCGACCGCATTATGAACGACACATTCTGGCTTGGTGTCTACCCCGGGCTGACGGATGCGAAGATCGACTATATGGCACAGGTCGTACGGGATGCCGTGCACGCGGTGCGGTAGTGCAGAAAGGCAGGAGTACAATGAGGAAGGCACAGATGCGAGAGCTGGTGGATACAGCCTTAGATGGTGTGGCGTATATTGACCGTGCTCTGACGCAGAACGCGGTCGATGCGTCCATTCTCTCATTATTGGAGAACCTGCATCAGGCTGCAGATCTACTGGCAGAGAGAACACAGGATACGTCGCAGTTTTTGCCACAGATACCGTTGTACTTTCAAAATATAGGGGCATCGATTGATGCGGCATTGCATGACCCCGCGCAGCTGAGACGAATTTTTTCTATGGAGATTCGGCCATTCCTTCTCGAGGCCAATCGACTTTGGACCTTTCAGGCGGAGGTGCTTTCCAGTGAAGAAAGTATTGCCTGTTATCGGCAAGAGATGATGCGGCGCGTGAAGGCTTTGCACACTGCCCCACATGAGCAGTATCGCTATGATGTCTCTATTGTGGTGCTCGCATACAATAAGTTGGAGTATACGAAAGCTGCGATTGAAAGTATTTTCGCACATACCGACTTTTCTGCCGGCAACATTGAACTGATCACCATCAATAATGGATCGGATGATGGGACACGTACTTTTTTTGACCATCTTCCCCATCAGAAAAAAGTGAATTTGATGTATAATGTGCTCGGAATTAATCTCTCACAGCACATAATAGAGGGGAAATACTACATTCTCTTTTCCAATGATGTCGTTGCCACGCCGCATTGGCTGGAGAATCTCCTTGCGGCCATACAGTCGGATGAGCGTATCGCGATGGCAGTTCCTGTCTGTAACGAAGAAGGAGCGACGAATCTTCAAGGGGTTCCCGTTCCATACCGTAACACACTTGAAGATATGGAAAAGATGCAGGCATTTGCGGCTGAGCACAATCGTCGGAATGATCGCCTTTGGGAGGAACGCAGTCAGCTCATGCCGTTCATCTCGATTCTGCGGAGTGACTTATATCGTGCTGGACTGCTTGACCCGACATATACGCGCGCAGAATTTGTCGATGACGATGAATCTACGCTGCTGCGGCGTAATGGATGGCGGCAGCTTCTCCTTAAGGATACCTTTATGCACCACTTTGGGGGCGTGACGCTTGGTGCAGGACGTTACAAGGGCGCGGGTAATGCACTTGATGCGATGCGCCGTGTTTACTATAAAAAATGGAGGGTCGATGCGTGGGATTCACGGGGCCTCTTTCTAGGAATGGAGGTGCTGAATGAATGGCACGACGTTCGTGACGGAGAGCGTATTCTTGTTCTCGAACCAAGATTTGGTGATTCTGCATGCAATATTCTCAATATGTATCGACGGCGTGGCATGCGGTCCTGTATGACCGCAGTGGTCTTCGATGCGCGCTATTGCGAAGATACGGGGTATCTGTTTGATCATGTCATTAGAGCGGAGCAGATCGAGGATGTCTCCCTGCATACCACAGAGAAATATGATGTCATTTCGACAGGCTGCTATTTGGATGAACTTCCTATGCAGGCTGTCATACGATCACTTGAACTGCTTTATCAGCTTCTTGCGCCAGGAGGGATCCTGTTCCTGCCGGTACGAAATCCGGGAAGTGCCTATGAGTTGGATGCGATCCTGCATCGCGGCATACGGGATGTGTATTGCCTTGACGATGAGGTAAAATGCTGTACGAGTATTCCCTATCGACATCTCCTGCGTGCACTTTATGTACATCCGTTTTTACAACGATATCAGATTCATTCGATCAGTATGCAGGGGGATGATGCTCTCGCAATGCGTATGAAGCCACTGCTTCATATGGATGAGGCTCTCCCCTCAGATGTGGGACTGAGTCTTTCGGTTCGCATGTTTTTCTTGGGAATTTTTAAGGAGGTACAGATTAATTCAGCACCATTATCCTAACAGGCTATTGTCTGCGATCATCTGCAAGGCTTTTTCTGCGCGACTGGTCTGCGCTCTCAAGCATACGAAAAATTCGTAGTGTATAGGCTGGCTTATGTAAAGCGCAGGGGATTCGATACATTATAGAGAGGCTGTACAGGGAAAGCAGGGTTGGGCGATACGATGAAACTGTCAGATTATATAGTTCAAAAACTCAGGAATAACGGTGTGCGTGATGTGTTTCTGCTCGCAGGCGGCGGCATTATGCACCTCCTCGACTCGGTGGCGCGGGAAGATACGATCAATAAATACTACACGCTGCACGAGCAGGGCGCGGGTTTTGCTGCCGACGGCTACGCGCAGTGTTCGAATCGCCTCGGCGTTGTCTTTGCAACGACGGGACCTGGCGCAACAAATGTGGTGACGGCCCTTGGGTCGGCATTCATTGACTCGACGCCGATGCTCGTTCTGTCGGGACAGGTCAAGACCGCCGATATGACGACACTTGCGGGGGTGCGTCAGACGGGCGCACAGGAAATCGCCATTCTCCCCATTGTGGAGAGCATTACAAAATACGCTGTGACGGTGAAAGACCCTGCACACATTCGCTATGAAGTCGAAAAGGCGATTTACCTCGCCACGCATGATAGACCAGGTCCGACGTGGATCGATCTCCCACTCGATGTGCAGTCGGCGGAGATCGACCCCACCGTGCTTGAGGGCTATACACCGCCTGCGGTGCACGCGAATTCGGCACGTGACGAGCAATATGATGTGATTGCGCGCATTGCGCAGGGACTTGCGCACGCCGAACGCCCCGCAATTCTCATCGGCAGCGGTGTCTTTCTCGCGGATGCACTGGATGATTTCCGTGCGCTTGCGGCGGAGCTTCGGATTCCCGTGCTCACCTCGCAGCGCGTGAAGCGTGCCTTTCATCGCGGCGATGACCGTTATTATTTCGGCAACGTCGGGCGCATCGCCCCGCGCTATGGGAACTACACGCTGCAGAACTGCGACTTCCTCCTCTCCATCGGCTGTGGCCTGCGTTACTACCTCACGGTATTCAACGAGGAACGCTTTGCCCCGCACGCGAAAAAGGCGGTCGTCAACATCGCACAGCCGGAGATCGATAAGCTGCGTATGCCTGTGGACTATGCCGTGACGATGGATGCGAAGGAGTTTATTGCACGCTTTCATTCGGCATGGGAAAAGGGCGGGCACAAGCCGCAGATGTCGCCCGCATGGCTCGCGTACTGTGATGAGATGCGTGCGAAATACCCCGTGCGGAACGATGTCATCCCACATGACGACGGGCTGTCGGACGGCTATCTGACGACGTACGCGATTGAGCGGTACGCAAAGGATGACGATGTTTTTCTCGCTTCGCCGTCGGCGTTCTGCTATACCTACAATATGCCTCTTAAGGGGCAGCAGGACTATGTCTGTCCGATGGGGCTCGGCAGCATGGGCACGGCACTGCCCGCTGCGATTGGCGCGTGCGCGGCGGCAGGCGGGCGGCGCGTGATCGTCGGTGAGGGCGACGGCAGCCTGCAGCACAACATACAGGAGCTTGCCCTCCTGCACCGCTACCATCTGCCGATCAAGCTCTTTGTCGATACAAACCTCAAGATCTTCATCGACAGCAACAACGGCTATCGGCAGATCTACACGATGCAGAACGCCCACTTTGGTGGAAAACTTGCGGGCTGTACGGTGGAGAGCGGCATCGAGTTCCCCAACCTGCAGGAGCTTGCGCGTGCCTATCGTCTGGACTACTATAGCATCGACACGGCAGAAATGACGGACGCTGTGGTCGCACGGGCACTTGCGGACGATGAACCCGCGATCATCGAGGTCAAGAGCAATCTGAGAACAGAATTTGTCCCGAACATCAAAAGCCGCATAGGAACGGACGGCAAGATGCAGACCTCAGCACTTGAGGATATGTTTCCGTTCCTGCCTGAGGAGGAACAGAGGGCGAACATGGCAATCTCGGAGGGATGAGACGTGCGTATTCTGGCAGTTATTCCCGCACGCGGCGGTTCGAAGGGTATCCCGCGCAAGAACATCCGTCTGCTTGCGGGGAAACCGCTCATCTACTACAGCATCCATACGGCGCTTGCGTGCACTGCGATTACGGATGTCGCTGTGACGACAGACAGCGCAGAGATTGCTGACCTCGCAGAGCAGTACGGGGCTGCGGTTGTGCTCCGCTCCTCTGCACTGGCGGAGGACGCTGTGACCATCGATCCTGTTGTCCATCATGCGACCTGCACGATGGAAGCGCGCACAGGTGCGGCATACGATTTCGTCGTCACGCTTCAGCCGACCTCGCCGCTTCTGCGTGCCGAAACTCTTGCACAGGGACTGGATTATTTCTTCGCGGGTGCGTGGGATACCGTTCTCAGTGTCGTGAACAAACCGCGCCTTCTTTGGGAAAAGCGGGACGAGGAAATCGTTCCGCTTTATGGTGAGCGCAGGAATCGACAGAACCTACGCCTGCAGTACCTTGAAACAGGGGCTTTTCTCATCACAGGACGCGCATTCGTGACGGTGGACAACCGCATCGGAAAGCATGTCTCTGTCTTTGAAACGGATGAGGATGAGAGCGTCGAGCTGCGCACACCGAACGACTGGCTGCTCGCGGAGTACAGGATCGGACGCAAGCGGATCGCCTTCCGTGTGGACGGGTATACGAAACTCGGACTGGGACATATCTACAACTGCCTGACGATGGCGTACAGCCTCATGATGGAACACGATGTTCTGCTGATCCTGCATGATCGTTCTGTGGAGGGGCTGCGGAAGGTGCAGGAGTCCCTGCTCCCCTATGTTGTCATTCATGACGATGCGGAGATCGACCGCGTCATTGCGGACTATCGACCCGACATCTGGGTCAATGACTGCCTCAACACAGCTGAGGAGTATATCCTGCACCTCAAAGAGTACATCCCGCGTGTCGTCACCATCGAGGATCTGGGCACGGGCAGTGAGGTGGCGGACGCCGCCATCAACGCGCTCTACATCGAGGCGGGACGTGCCGATCATGTCTACAGCGGCTACGAGTACGTCTGTCTGCGCGAGGAGTTCCAGATCGAGCAGCCGCGTGCGTTCTCGGAGGAAGTGCACTCCGTTATCATCATGTTCGGCGGCACAGATCCTGCGAATCTCAACCGGAAGATCTATCGCAGTCTGCTGAAGTATGCGCCACGTCATCCCGCGATCCGCTTCTCCTTCATCACAGGGGTCGGCTACGACTACGAGGCGCACGGCGTTGTGACGCGCGAAGACTGCAACATCTTCGTCCATCCGAATGTGCCGCGTGTATCGAAATACATGAAGGAGGCCGACCTTGCCATTACCAGTCAGGGACGTGCCATCTTCGAGCTGGCGGCGATGGGCGTACCCGCGATTGTGCTTTCGCAGAACAGACGCGAGCAGACCCACCGCTTCGCACAGATGGCGAACGGTTTCATCAATCTCGGCATGGGCGAGGAAGTTGAGCAGTCAATGATCGAAAATACGCTCGACTGGCTGATTCATACACCGTCCGTACGGCGCAATATGCACGAACTCCTTTTGCAGTACCCGCTGCGCGAGGGCGTGGAGCGCGTGCGGGACATCATACTCGGGAGAGGAGGACGTACCTATGGCGTATGATCTAATCGAGCGTCTGCGCATGGGGCGGTTTACCCTGATGGCAGAGATCGGTGTCAACTACTATGACATCGCCGCAAAACTCCATATCTCGCCGATGGAAGCGGCGAAGTACATGATCCTCGCGGCGGCGAATGCGGGCATTCACGCGGTAAAGTTCCAGACGTACAAGGCGGAGACGCTTGCCTCAAAATACTCGCCCTCCTACTGGGATACGAGCGAGGAGCCGACTACATCGCAGTATGAGCTGTTCAAGAAATTCGACTCCTTTGGTGCGGATGAGTATCGTGAACTCAGTCATTTTGCGGCGCAGACAGGTGTCGAGTTTTGCTCTACACCGTTCGATTTCGATTCGGCAGACTATCTTGCGGACATGATGCAGGTCTATAAGATCTCCTCGTCTGACCTCACGAACCTGCCGTTTATTGAACACATGGCGAAGAAGAGGAAGCCAATCCTGCTCTCGATCGGTGCGGCGAATCTCGATGAGATCGAACGCGCTGTCGCCGTCATCCGCGCTCACAATGACCGTGAACTCGTCCTGCTCCACTGCGTACTTGAGTATCCGACCCCGCAGGAACACGCAAACCTGGCGAAGATCCGCAGCCTGCGGGAACACTTCCCCGATGCCTATATCGGGTATTCCGACCACACGAAGCCCGATATGGATGTCATTAAGACCGCGTATCTCTTGGGAGCGACCCTTGTTGAAAAGCATTTTACCGTGGATAAGACACTCGTCGGGAACGACCACTATCACGCGATGGATCCCCATGATGCGGAGGATATTCTGCGCGGTATCGCCCATGTGGATACCATCCTTGGCAGCGAGGAACTCGCGGCTCTCCCCACGGAGGCGGCGGCACGGCAGAATGCACGCCGCTCTATCGTTGCACGCGTTCATATCCCTGCAGGGACGAGCATTCGTGCGGACATGCTGACGTGCAAGCGACCCGGGACGGGAATCCCGCCCGCACGGATGGAGGAGATCCTCGGCAGGGTGAGTGCCGTCGATATTGCAGAGGACAGCATTTTGCAGGAAGAAATGTTCGAGGGCGGGGTGCGGCGATGATCCACATAGCGGCATCCATCGACTTTACGAAGATCAGCGCAGAGTACGATGCCTATTTGGCGGTGCTCTGCGCCTCCATTTTGGAGAATACGACGGCAGATGTGACGATCCATGTCTTTTTCATCGGAACGCGTACGGATGACTACTGTGTGCGGCTGACGGCGATGGTGGAACGCTATCGCGCTGTCCTTCGCTGGCATGAGGTGCACATTGACGCAGCGTTTATGGAACTCTCCCACATTCACACATGGACGCCCGTCATTCTGAACAAATTTTACTTCCCGCAGATCCTTTCGGATGTGGAGAAGGTGATCTTCTTCGACCTCGATGTCGTCGTGAAGCGGGATGTGCGCGAACTCTGGGACATCCCGATGGAGGGATATGCGGTTGCAGGCGTGCAGTACGCGAACTCCTTTGCGCTGAACCGCGAGTTCAACTCCTACGAGGAGACGCACACCATCGACATGCGTGTCAACGGCGGCATGGTCATTATGAACCTTGCCGAGATCCGGCGCACATGCGATTTGCTTGCACAGGCAAAGGCATTTATACGGGCGTATCCCGATGTCAAGGGTGTGGACGAGGTGCTCTTTCACCATCTCTTTCACGCAAAGACAAAGCTCCTGCCCGCGCATTGCCAGCACTTCCTCGGGATGGACGGCCTGCTCTTCGACGAGGAAAGCCCTGCGGTGCAGAATGCCGTGATTGCCATGCACTATGCGTATGAGTCGAAGCCGTTCCACTATGTGAACGGGACCCCCGACCGCTACTTTTGGCGGTATTTCAAATGCACGCCATTCAGCGAGGAGCATGCCGTAGCGGAATGGTATGCGCGTGTGGGGCTGATGCGTGCGGCACTCGTGAACGGACGGCGGCATATTCGTGCATTCTATGAGCGACTGCGGGAGAATCCTGAGATCGTTGTCTTTGGGACGGGGGTCTTTGCACGCAAGCTCGTGCACTATCTCAGGACGCGTGGGATTCCCGTCCATGCGTTTTCGGACAACATGGAGGAACATTGGGGGCGGCAGGTGGACGGTCTCGCGGTGCTTTCGCCTGTGGACGGCTTGCAGTGCGGAGCAAAGCGGATCGTGCTGCTCGGCATCATCAATGAGCGCAACAACCGTGCCGTACGGGAGCAGTTCCACGCGGCAGGGCTGCGCGATGGCATTAATTTTTTTGATGCGAAAATCATCTTCGAGGATATTCGCAGGGATTAGGGAGCGCAATGCTTTCCATACAGGAGGATGTTTGATTGTTCGTATATGATACGCTGGCGAGGGAACGACGCGCCATCGTGATCTTCGGAGCGGGCTTTGTCGGGGAATATATAGGAAAACGGTGCACGGCGGCGGGGATCTCCGTCGCTGCATACTGCGACAATGTATTGGGGCGTACGGGCGGCGATGTATTTGGTCTGCCCGTGCGCACGCTGCCGGCACTGATGGAGGAATACGGTGAGAACATCGTATTCCTCGTTTCTGTGCGCGATATAGATACGGTCGTTCAGCAACTTGCGGCGGCGGGAGACTTTCCGTGGCATCCCGTCTGTGACCTCTATGAACTCTCGGATATTCCACAGACGCTTCCCTTTATGGATCGGCAGAAACTTGAGGCGGCATGGTATGTTCACGGCCACTACTGTGATACGGAGCGACTGACGCTGAATACGCTCGACTTCGTGATTACCGAGCGGTGTTCCCTGCGCTGCCGCGAGTGCTCAAACCTCATGCAGTACTATGAAAAACCGCAGAACTTCGGACTTCTTGCACTCCAAGAACAGATCGCCCGCCTCCTCACTGTCTATGACGAGGTGTACGAGCTGCGCCTCCTCGGCGGTGAGCCGTTCGTGCATCCTGAGATGAAGGAGATTATTACATTTCTGAACGGACAGGATACGATCAAACGTCTTTGCATCTACACGAATGCGACCATACTGCCGGGGGATGATGTGTTTGCGGTGATGGCGGAGGGCGGCAAGACATGGTTCTCCG
>ERZ773079.1355-NODE-1355-length-14827-cov-16.892025_pt1 | contig 14827 bp, 9 predicted proteins | sample MGYA00511355_ERZ773079 | MGnify/ENA primary metagenome ERZ773079 (study PRJEB29015, sample SAMEA2737979) | human oral metagenome | biome: human oral; feature: human-associated habitat; material: dental | place: China | collected 2117 ... | reverse complement strand
TCGCGGGTTGGAGCGCACCGACCGGGATCGGGCGCGAGGTCACAGTACGGGGCGAGAGCCAGCGGCGTTGTCCTGCCACCGTCACATCGCCGAGCGCTAGCGTAAGAAAACGAATATATGAGGGGTCGTCCTCGACGAATAGGGCCTCGGCTTCCTCAAGAGCCTCCTTCGCGGCTGCCACGTGATGCCGCGTCTGCGTCCTGAGCACCGGATGCATCGAGTGATAGCCCTCCTCGTGGCGAGCATCCCGCAGGTCGATAAAAGATCGCATCACGTCGAGCAGCCTCGTATCAATCCCATCCCAGGGCTGGTGAGTCGTCGACGATCACCTCGTCAGTCGATGTCTCGGACATCAACGCTCACCGGCGTGAGCGCAGAGGTCCTGATATCGAGGACCGCCTTGCGAATCGTGCCATCGCGCGTTGCGGTATCAGCCATACGTGCAGTATGGTACAACAACCCCGCCCAGTACCGGCCATGAAGACCGGCGCCGGACGAGAAGTGGAGACGCGGCGGCCGAATCCGTCAGTCCTCCAGGCGGTCGGCGACGCGCTCGGGCACGCGGTCCGCCTCGGGCCGGCCGATGAGATCCCCGGGGACCTCGGTGGAGCGGGAGATCGCGGTCATGGCGTCGCGGGAGACGACCTTGACGCGCTCGCGCGACCTGGTCTCGCCGCTGGTGACGACGACCTCGCCGTAGTCCTCGCCGAGCTCGCGCTCGTAGGCGTCCAGCAGCTCCCAGCCCTCCCAGTTGGTGAAGGGGATGCCGCGGGACTCCAGCAGGGCGATGAGGGCGTCGTGGCCGACCTGGCTCTCGTCGTCGGTCTCGGCGTGCAGGAGGCCGGCGTTCGCGTCGGCCACGAGGTTCGTGATCGTCTCCTGCGCGTCGGACTTGGTGGAGCCGATGAGGCCCACGGGGCCGCGACGGATCCAGCCGGTGGCGTACAGGCCGGTCAGCGGCTTGCCGTCCTCGCCGAGCACGCGGCCGCCCTCGTTGGGGACGACGTGCCGCTCGGCGTCGAAGGGCAGGCCCTCGATGGCGCTGGAGGCGTATCCGACGGCGCGGTAGACCGCCTGGACGGGCCAGTCGCGGTACTCGCCGGTGCCGGTGACGTTGCCGTCGCCGGTCAGGCGGGTGCGCTCGATGCGCAGGCCGACGACGTGCCCGTCGTCGTCGGTGAGGACCTCGTGAGGGGCGGAGAAGAGATGGATGTGGATGCGGTGGGAGGCGGTGAGATCCTCCGGCTCCTGCATCGCGTAGCCCTCGAGGGCCTTGACGACCTGGCGCTGCTGGTTGGAGGACTTGAGTGCGGCCTGGCTGCCCTCGTCGTACTCGAAGTCCTCCTCATCGACGAGGACGTCGACATCGGCCTGCTTGCCGAGCTCGCGCAGCTCCAGGGGGGTGAACTTCACCTGGGCGGGACCGCGGCGTCCGAAGACGTGGACGTCGGTGACCGGGGAGTCCTTGAGGGCGGCGGCGACGTTGGCCGGGATCTCGGTGGTCATGAGGTCGTCGGCGTGCTTGGCCAGGACTCGCGAGATGTCCAGAGCCACGTTGCCCACGCCGATGACCGCGACCTCCCTGGCACTGAGATCCCACGTGCGCGGGTGATCGGGGTGGCCGTCGTACCAGGAGACGAAGTCGGCGCCCCCGTAGCACTCGGGGGCATCGACGCCGGGGATGTCCAGGGGGGCATCGGTGTCGGCGCCGGTGGAGAAGATGATGGCGTCGTAGTGCTCGTGGAGCTCGGCCACGGAGATGTCGCGGCCCACCTCCACGTTGCCGATGAGGCGGATGTCGCCGCGCTGGAGGATCTTGTAGAGGGCGACGATGATCTGCTTGATGCGCGGGTGATCGGGGGCCACCCCGTAGCGCACGAGGCCGTACGGCGCGGGCAGCTGCTCGAACAGGTCGATACGGACCTCCATGCCCGACTTCGAGAGGATGTCCGAGGCGTAGATGCCCGCAGGACCGGCTCCGATGACGGCGACATTGAGGGGACGTGCGTTCACTGTTCTTCGTTCCTGGCAGAGGGGGCGTGGATGCGGCACCGGGACCGGCGGACCCGGGCGGGGGACGGCGGCGGGGCACCGCGCCACAGTCTATGGAGGAAGGCCCGCCTCACCCAGGGCGCGGACGACATCCTCGCTTTGAGGCGCGTCACGTCGGCGCGATCCCGGTCGATGGGTTCGGGACAACTCCCCATTGCCCCGACTCGGAAGCGGGCCGACCATCAAGGGGCCGTCGCAATGGCCGGCCCCGTTCCAGCACGCCACAGGAGCAGCATGCGCCGCCGCACATTTCTCACCACCGCCCTCGGCGCCGCAGCGGGCGCCGCCCTCTCCCTCCCCGGCGGGTGCGCCGCCACGCGCTCTCACAGCTCACCCTCAAGCACGGCGAGCCCGAGCACGCCGGTGCCGACGCCACCAAGCCCCACGGCAGCGCCCACCGACTTCGGCACGGAGCCGCTCTGGCCACCACCAGGAGTAGTCGAGGTCGAGGAGGACACCCCGGTCCGGGAGGACGAGTGCCGCGTCATGTGCGCCCGCGGCCACTGCCTCACCGGCAGCATCAATGCCCGTTACCTCCCGGATCGAACGGACCTCCGGGGAATGTGCCCGGTCATCGTGGACCTCAGCGGTCCCGACGTCTACGCCGTGCTCCCCGACGACTCCGGGACCAGTTACCGCACGTCCGTTGTCACGTTGATAGAACCACCGGAGGAGACGGCCACGCCGAGCCCCGGGGCCGTCACGGTGCTCGCCGCCGGGCCCTCCGCTCTCGACGACGATCACGCCTACGTCATCGTTGGCAGGAGTGAAGGAGCGAGAGCAACCGACGGCCCGACGGATCTGAACGGCTCCTTGACCCTGCTCAAGATCCGGTTGTCCGACGCCGACGTGGTCTCCAGCGCCCAGCTCTCGACCGGCTTTCCCATCTATTCGCTCACCACTCGGAATGGGCCGAGCGGGGGCATCGCCCCCACCTCCGACGGAAGCGCCCTCATGCTCACGACCGGTAGTGACCCTTATCTGGCCATCCGGTTATCCATCGCAGATCTATCGATCCAATTCGATGCGCATTCTGTTCTGACGGGAACCTGCCGGGGGGACCTGGGGGACGAGGCCGTCTGCACGGACAAAGACAGTAATATCACATCAGGCACCACGATAGTCACTCTGACCGACGGCGCTCCCCACGAGGTCCCCAAAGGGGATACCCCTCGATTCGTGTGCGAACGATGGCTCTACTCGAGTCGATACGAACCTGGGGGCCTTGCAATGGTCATGACCGACTTGGGCACCGGCGAGGAAGTCGTCCTCACCGGATACCCCGGCACTTACTCCTCCCCCGGGACCACGACGGCAGACGGAGGATACATCATTACCTGCGCATCGGATCAGATCGACGTGCGCCCGCCGGGGTCGGCCACAGCAACGCTGACCTGGACCACGGCAGAACGGACAGTGCCCGCGTCGGGACTCGTGCACGGAGCCAACCTCTACACACGTTCCGCATCCGGCAGGATCAGCGTCACCGACCTGGAATCAGGAGACAACATCAAGAACCTCCAGCTCGACAAGGTCCAAGCAGGAGGGGGCATCAACGCAGTCACCCCCTATGGGATCAGCAACGGATACTGCTTCTACCCCGCAAGCGAATGGGCGGAAGACCCCGCACCCTCCTCAACAGGAGCATCATGACTGGTCAGGCCTCGCCTCACGGCTCTGGGAGATGCTCCCGGATCAGAAGAAGTCCACGTCCCCGCAGCCGAACCTTGATGCCGAGCATCGAGAAGCCTGCCCCCGTTCCAGGAAACCATAGAAGCGTCATGCGTCGTCGCACCTTCCTCGCCACCGCCGCGGCCACCACGGTCCTGCCCGTCCTGGCCGCCTGCACTCATCAGACTCGACAGCCCAACCGCCCCGCTCCGACACCACCCCCAGGACCCGACTCGGTTCCCACGTCGTTCGCGGATCGGCCCACATGGCCGACAGCGGGGACAACAGACACCGACACCGTCATCACCGCCGCCCATGACCGCTATCTGTGCGGTGGTGCCAGGATCAAGGAGGCACTCGACGTCATCACCGGCGGTCGGTGCCCCGTCGTCGTCGACGTAGGAAGCCTCACGACCCACGCGGTTCTTCTGGATGAGAACGGGTCCTGGACGACCAAGGAGGCGGAGACGGCTGGTCTCCACAGCATGGGCAAGGACCCGCGAACTGCGCTCACCACGATCATGATGGGTCCCGCACTTCTCGACGACGAATACGCTTATCTCACCATAGGCGCCCTTATCCTGTCCTCCCCGAGCACCGAGGACCCTTCATCGTACGATCATCCTCCCGAGGGCACGACCTGTCCGGTAGTCGTGGCCAAGGTCCGCCTTTCCGACGCCTCCATCACGAACGTCGCAACAGTTGCCGAGAACTATTCGGCCAAGAACGTCAAGAGCATCAGACTATCTTTTTCCGCCGACCGGAGCTCCCTCATCATGACGGGAGAGGGAGACCAATCGTCGGCGACTCAGCCCCCCGAGAATTACGTAGCTCTCCGCCTCAGCGCTGCGGATCTGTCGGTCGAGCTCGACGCGCGCTCCATCCTGGAGGACCAATATGTCACCTATATCAGATCCTATGGTCAGGCCATCGGCTACAATCCCGCAACCGCATCGACCTCGATCATCATGTTTCTAGGCAACGGCGAGCACGAAAGCACTGGAGGAGCCCTCCCGATCATCGTGAGGGACGACTGGTACTACTACAGGGCCGACACCACCGACGAGCAAGGCTTGACGAGACAAGGCCTGACGAGAAACGTCTCCTCCGGTCAGACCGTTGTCCTGAAGGACGACTGGGAGAACGAGGTCAGGTGGTGGCCGTCCATCTCCTCCGATCAGCAGGCGAGCCTTGCGTTCAATCATCAGTACGGTTCCGATCCCTCTTTGTCCGTGCGCCTGCCGGGAGCCGCCGCACCGGCGCTGAAATGGACTGAGAACGAACGAAGAGTACCGGACGGCGCGTGCGTCGTCGGCAATATCCTGTATTCATCCTACCACCTCGATGACTCCGGGAGCAGCACGATCGATCATCTCGATCTCACGTCGATCAGCACAGGCGAGGAGATCACTCAGGCCGAAGGCGAGACGGGGCTGGCCGTAGGAGGCGGTAACGTCGTCACACCATGGGGACTCGCCACTCAGAAAGCTTTCTACTCGGCAACCGCCTGGCTCGATTCTTCGATCACAGCAGAACCGGAGAGCCCGGATGCGTCCGCCACGTCCACTGCCTCTTGATATTCCTCCTGGAGGAAAGGAATCCACTATGCGTCGTCGCACGCTCCTCGCCACGGCCACGGCCACGGCCATCGGCGCACTGGCCGGACTCAAGGCCTGTTCGGGCACGTTCGGCAAGTCCGCTCCGGGGCCAACCCCGTCGATCGCCCCGATGCCGACCCCGAGCAGGACACCGCGGCCATCGCCGCCGACCGATACCGCAGTCCCCTCGTATTTCTCCGACCAGGCCGTGTGGCCGAACACCAGAGTTCAGACGAACGCAACGATCACCGCTCTGCACGGACAGCATCTGTGCGGGATGATCCCGATCCCCGAGTTGCAGGAGACCGTCTCCGGAGGTTACTGCCCCGTCGTCGTCGACTTGAAGGGCCCGACCACCTGGGCATTGACGCCGGACAGCAAGGGGAACTGGAGCGCGGCGTTGGTTGACCTGGCGGCGAGTTCCACCCCGGAAGCAGAAGCGAGTGCCAGCCCCACCACGACAGCGACCCCGGCCCTCCCGGAGATCAGCGTCGCGACCGGTCCCGCGGTCATGGATGACACCCACGCCTATCTTGTGGCCGGCGTTTACTACGACGACTCGCGGGTGGACTATTCGTATAGAAAGTCGGTGACGTGCGCGATCGACGTGGTCAAGGTTTCCACGTCCGACTACGCGATCGCAGCATCGGCGCGGCTGGTCGAGGAGTACAAGTTCAGCGGATACCTGCTCGATCGGGTGTCCTTGAACTTCAATGCCGACCGCAGCGCTCTGCTCATAGCCGGAAGCAAGGACCCTGACACCGCAAGTGCCAGAGGCTTTGGATTCCGCCTGAGCACCGCCGATCTGTCGACGCAGTTCGACGCGAGCACCATTCTCACCGGCAGCTATCAGGACATGGACGAAAAAGGGGAGGCGTTGACCGCAATGGACGAGAACTCGAAGGCGGTATTCGTTTACCTCACCAACGGCACCACAGAGACCACGGAAGACGAGTGGCGGATCGAAAGAGTCCAGGACGACTGGATCTACTACTACACGACTCACGCCACTCCGGGGGCCGGCGATAGCGACAGCTCGCACATGCGAAGCCTCACCACGGGGGAGAGCATCGCGCTGAGCCACCAGCGAGAACATTTTCGCAACATGTATACATTCGATATCTACACGGGTCAACATGAGGTCATCCTTTACGGCACATACACAAAACCCGCATTCTCTGTGCGCCAGCCCGGGGCGACGACGCCGATGCTGTCCTGGACCTCCGATGAACGAGCCGTTCCCCGTGCGGCCTGCGTATTCGGCGATATCGCCTATACGACCACGCCGGACCGCCCAGAATATAAGGGAAACGCAACTCTTCAACTGACGTCCCTAACGTCCGGTCAAGATATCGGGCAGGTTCCGATCGACACCGACAACGGGCCTATCGCGGTCTCCGCATGGGGTCTCGCACTACAAGGCGCCTTCTATCCGGCAAACGGATGGATGGACCACCCGGAGCACTCGACACCCTCTGACGCCCCCGAGGAGACCGCCACGGCAACGGCAACAGCAACATGACGGGAACGGCTTCGCCCTTTCCGCGCGCGAGCTCTCCTGCCGTCCGGGTCCTCATATCAGAGAGCCCCACCGCGGCTCCTGAGGCTTATTCATGGGGTGTATGTGACGTCGAGCAGGCCGGAGCGGCGCAGGGGCTCGGCGTCGTGGACCCCGCCGTCCTGGGGGGTCGGAGACCCACGCCAGGTGGCCCGAGGGGGCGCAGGCGACCTGGACGTTCAGCCCGATGGTCCCGTGCTCGCCTTGGGCCAAACTCGGGGTGGTCCTTCCAGGACCAGCACTGAAGAAGGGCGCCGTCGATGATCAGCTGGGCCGTCGAGGTCCTCCACGGTCGGCACGTGCTCACGGAGGGCGGAGGCGATCAGGGGCGTGCAGGCGGCGACGACCCGGGAGGCGGTGGCCCGCCGGACGCCGTGGACCTCGGCGAGCAGCTCCTGGGGCAGGTTGTGCCTCAGATAGGTCAGGGTCAGGCGCACGCACAGGAACAGTCCCAGCGCCCGGGCCCCGAACACCCCCATGAATAAGCCTCCACATCACCGTGCGAACGCCGGAGAATCCGACTATACTGTACATATGTTCGAAAGAGGCGCGCTTTCTCGTGACCCGGGCACCGACGTGGCGCCCGGCGGAGCGGGTGCGCCCGTCGGGATATCAGCGGCGGTGCCGCCGATATCCGCGGAGGAGGCGACGGAGCTGTTGGCTTCTCTGGTGGCCGGTGGTGAGCTGGCCGGCGTGGTGGAGGAATTGCTGGCCCGACTGCTGGTGAGAGTCCAGGACGACGATGACGGCGATAGCGCCGAGGGCCCCGACGACGGCGTTGGTGCTGACGACGGGGACCTGTTCGCCGACGAGCCGGGTGGTGACGCGGCCCTGGTGGCCACGGCCGAGGGGCGCGAAGTCGTGGGCGTGGAGGAGTCCGCCGCGGCGGGGCTGCTTGGTTTGGGGGCTGCGGGGTTGGGGGAGCTGGCGGCGGCCTGCCACCGTCTGGCGGCCTGGGCCACCTGGGGCGAGTCGCTCGCCGCAGCCTGCCTGACCGGCTGCGGCGAGCTGTCGGCTCATCCGGATCAGTGGGGGCCGGGCGGCACGGTCTCGCCGGTGGTGGGCTATGAGGAGCGCAGGTTCAACACCACCTGCCTGCTCTCGGCCCGTCTGGGGATCTCGCGGACTCGGGCCGGGCGGATCGTGGACCACGGCAGCGCGCTGATGGACGTTGGCTTCGGTCCCACGGAGGCGATGGAGCGCTGCGGGGCGCTGGATGCGGCGAAGGCCTGTCTGGTGACTCGTCGCCTGGAGGGGGTGCCCACCCCGGTGGCGCTGGCGGTTCAGAAGAAGGTCCTGCCTCAGGCGCCGAGGCGAAGCGTGTCGCAGGTGGGGCGGGACATCGAGCGGGCCCTCATGCAGGTCGACCCCGAGGGGCATGCCGAGCGGGCTCGGGCCGACGTGGAGCGGCGGTGCGTGTCGCGCCCGAGATCGGCGGGTGAGGGCGTCTCCCAGATCCGTCTGCTGCTGCCCACCATGGACGCCGTCCTGCTGGACGCGACCCTGGACGCGATCGCCGCCAGCGCCCGGGCCGCCGGCGAGCAACGCACTCTGGCCCAGCTGCGAGCCGACGCCATCACCGCCATGACCCTGTCCACGCTGCGCACCGGTCAGCGGGCAGCCTTCAGCCGGCCCGCCCAGGACGCTTCCAGTGATCGGACCGAGAGGCGGACCGGCGAGTGCGGTTCGGAGGCAGCGGCGTCTTCGCCCGCGGCACCGGCGGGTTCGCCGACTGCTCGGGATTCCTGGGCCGCATCAGGCACAATCGACCCTGAATCCGTCGGCTCACGAGTCGGTGGTCTCGGTGACCGCCGTGGCGCTGGCGGCAGCAGAGCAGAGACGGCAGCCGATGACGAGCGTGGCGCCACGGCTGGCGCGAGCCCGGGGCGGCTGCTGCCTGACGGGATACCCCTGGAAGGACTCCTGGGCGCCTTGAGCGGCCTGGTGGGGTCTACCAGTCCGTGGTGGACGCCCTCGGCCACCGGTCGCCCGCCCCTGCCCGAGAACATCCGCATCGACGTCCAGGTCACCGTCCCCATCACCAGCCTGGCCAGCCCAGCCGGTCTGGACAATCCGGCCGATCCGGCGGGTCTGGCCCCGCCGGCGGACCTCGCTGGTCGCGGCCCCGGCGGCGGCCCTGGAGGCGGTGATTCTGGAGGCGATGATTCTGGAGACGGCGAGCGGAACCAGGACCTCGCCAAGGATTCCGGGGATGCTGCGCGCACTGATCCCGCTGGGACGAGTCCGCCCGGTTCCAGCGGGAGAAGTCCGACCGCGACCAGTGGCAGCAGTCCGCCGTCCGCTGGTGGGAGGAGTCTGCCTGCTTGCGGACAGGACGTTCCCGCTTCTCAGAGCACCACAGCGGCTGAGACCATCACTGCCGCCGAACTCGCCGCCGGCTCCATCTCGACGGCTCAGAACCCCGCCGCACTCGCACAGGCCACTGAGGTTGCCAAGGTGAGGATCGGGTCCCGGAGCGTGGCGGTGCCGGCGCTGACCGCCTGGGCCCTGGCCACGGGCGGGACGTGGAGGCGCCTGGTCACCGACCCGATCAGCGGAGTCGTCCTGGATGTGGGCCGGACCCGTTACCGGCCCCCGGCCGGCCTGGCCGACCTGGTACGCGCCCGCGACCGGTCCTGCGTTTTCCCCACCTGCCAGATCCCCGCCCAGCGCTGCGACATCGACCACCTCACCCCCTGGAGCCGGGGCGGCACCACCAGCCTGGACAACCTCGTCACCCTGTGCCAGGCCCACCACCGCCTCAAACACACCCCCGGATGGGAGCTCACCAGAGACGAGTCCACCGGCGACCTGTCCTGGCGCACCCCCGACAAGACCGTCTACCAGCGCCACCCGGACGGCGCCATCGACCGCCTGCCCCGAAAGGTCGGCCCCCACCAGCACGACGTCCCCGGCGCCGTCGTACCAGCGAACGTAAGCAAGCAGATCACCCCGGACCTCATCGACCGGCTCAACACCGCCCTCGACGAACAGGCCCACGACCACGCCGTCCCCGGCACCAGCACCTGCGGCGGTGGCCGCGTCCGCCTCGCGACCCGCGGCCCCCGCCCCGGCGGACGGGCCGGAGACTACGAGACCACTCCCTACCCCCGGGCCACCCACATCCTGGGACTCGCACCACTCATCGACGAGGCCCCACCCTTCTGAGCAGCCGAGACACTACGCATCAATTACAGGGACGTCGGTGAGGCGGGCGATGATTCGCTCCCTCGCATAACGGTACTTACCTGCGGGAATATCAATCATAATGCTGTCCTCACCGACGTCCGGCCAGACAACCGGAAAAGACTGGGAGGCCCCGGGCTCAAGATCGTACACAAAGTTATTGGCCAAAGGAAATCGTCTGCCATCAGAGTACGCATAATCCGCCTCCAGATGCCTTAATCCGCCACTGAGGATGGTCAAACTACTCACACCATAAACTCCGGACAGTCCGCGCAATTCCATGAGTTTCCCCGGCAACGCGAAGGAAGAGATCGGCACATAGACCTTTTCGTCAGAGGTGAGCACCACCTTTCCGGTCACGTACTCCCCCACTCGAACCACATGGTCGATCGACATGTGCATGGTCTTCCCCTCAACCGTCACATCGACACCCTCCGGCCCCTTACCCACCGGGCCGGCCGGATCGGGCGTGGCGGCTGATGGCGGAGCCGCACTCGCGCTCGGCGACGCACCGGCTTCGGCGGGCTTCGACGGCGTCAGCGTGATCTCCACTCGGCGGTTGGCCTGTCTGCGCTCGTCGGAGTCGTTCGGCACTCGCGGCGAGGACTCCCCTTCACCCGAGACGGACTGATTCCACTTGGACAAGTCCGTCAGTTCCTTGAGCCGGTCCGATACCGCCTCGGCACGCCGCTCCGACAGATCCTGGTTATGCGCGTCGTCAGCCACGTCGTCGGTGTGCCCAGTAATCGTCAGCTCCCCACCCGAAGGGTACTTCTCGATCTGCTCCACCGCACCGGCCAACACAGCATCGGCCTGTGCCGAGAGCTGATCGGAGTCAGTCGCGAAGGTGACGTCCCCGGCCACCGTCACCGTCGTCGACGTCTCATCCTGCTTCGTATCCGATGAGCCGTCCATCGACACGGCCGCCCGCTCGAGCTCGAAGGGACCGGGATCGGATTCATCAAGCTTCGCCTTGGCGATCACGTCAGCGATGTCAAAATCCACATCCGACGCCGCAACCACCGGAATGCCGATCACAACACCCATATTGGGGAGAAGCATCTCCACCGACCGGACGTCATCACTCAGAGCCGCGAAGACGGGAAACGCCTCAACCGGCTTACCCTTTGAAACCGCACCACCGAGGTCCTTATTGTTCCTCGCCAGCTCGGGGTAGACCACGCTTCGCTCCAACGACATCATGCGGACATCAGCCGTTGTGGAGACATTCGTCCCAATGGCGAAGGCCTGACTGAGGTACACGGCTTCCTCAGAGTCAGAGGAAATGTGAAACCTCGCCACCGAGTACTTGTCCTTCACCGCAACCGGACCGACCTCCACCGTCAGCGGCGCACCCTTGTACTCCGTGTCGAACACCACCCCACCATGAGGCCCGGTCGACGCCGCCACCGCAGCACGAGCAGAGGCAGCAGAGCCTGAGTCCTTCCCGGACGCCGCACCGCTCTTCCCGAGCATCCCGCAACCGGCCAGGACGGCCCCCGCCCCGGCCAGGGCGGACAGTGCCAGGACACTGCGGCGAGTCGGTCGGGAGCTGCGATCGGCGAACGACGTCGCGGAGGAAATCATGTCGGGGACCTTTCAGCGCATCGGGAGCATGTGCCCGACACGCTATGCACCCCAGGCCGCCGCTCGCGATGGGCAGGTACCCGCTCGTCCCCAGGCACTCCCCATCACTCCCCATCACTCCATGGGGAGACCCGGCGAGTGCGGGATCGGTCGGTGAGAGGAGCGCGGCCCGTCCCGGACGCCTCAGGCCGCCCTGTCCACGAGCAGCCGCGCGAACTCCTCCATGCCCTCCCGCACGAGCTCGACGCGCTGCTCCGCGTCGGCCAGAGCAGCCCGCCGCTCGACCTCGTCGGCGCCCGTCGCATCCAGGCGCCGGCGCGTCCCGGCGCGGACGGCGTCCTCCAGCCCTGCGAGCACGCCCACGGCCTCCCGGGCCCAGGTCATGGCCATCTCCCGCGTGCGCGCCAGCACCGGGTGCAGGCGCAGCCGGGCGACGACGTCGGCCAGCACCGCGTCGTCGTCGAGGTTCCCGGTCGACAGCCTCGAGAGGATCGACTGTCCGGCCGCGTCGAGCTCGCCCGCCGCCAGGGCCTTGCGCAGCAGGAGCACCGGCATGGTGTCCACACCCTCCCGCAGATCCGTCCCCGGGGTCTTGCCGGTGGTCTCGGAGTCGCTCGCCAGGTCGATGACGTCGTCGGCCAGCTGGAAGGCGACCCCGATCTTCTCGCCGAACTCCTCCACGATGCGCTCTGTGGCGTCGCCGGCGCGGGCCAGCATGGCGCCGTAGCGAGCGGACATGGCGATCAGGGAGCCGGTCTTGTCCGCCAGGACCCGGATGTAGTGGTCGACGGGATCGGTGCCGGCCGGACGGGGCAGGGTCTCGTGGAGCTGCCCCATGCACAGGCGCTCGAAGGTCTTGGCATGGGCGAGCACGGCCCGTGGACCGAGCGCCGCGACGAGTTGGGAAGCGCGCGCCACCAGCACGTCGCCGGTGAGGATCGCGGCGGAGTTGCCCCACACCGTCTGGGCGCTGGGCGCACCGCGGCGCAGAGGCGCCTCGTCCATGACGTCGTCGTGGTAGAGCGTGGCGATGTGCGTCAGCTCGACGGCGACGCCGGCGTCGAGCACCTGCTCCCCCACGGCCAGGCCGGTATCCCCGAGCTGGGCGGTCAGGAGCGTGAGAACCGGTCGCAGCCGCTTCCCCCCGGCCTCGGCCAGATGGGAGGTGGGCGGGTTGATGGTCTCATCGGCATTGCTGACGACGTCGAGCAGACGCGCCTCGACGGCTTCGAGAGCCGGGATGATCCGTCCCTCGAGCTGCGGAGGGGCGTTCAAGGGCAGCGATCCGATCACGGTAGGAGCATAGCGGCGCGGCCCAGGAGCGCGATAACGGCCTGCGGCAGCACTCCGAGCGCCACCGTGACGAAGACCGCCACGACGATGGCGGCACCCGATGGACCCATCGACTCCACGACGACGACCCCGCTCCCCTCGGGCTCGCGGAAGAACATGAGGACGATCAGCCGCATGTAGAAGAAGGCCGTGATGGCGGAGGAGATGACCGCGGCGATCACCAGCCACATGGCCCCGCCGCCGACGGCGGCGATGAACAGCTCGAACTTGGCGACGAAGCCCGCCGTCAGCGGCACGCCGGCGAAGGACAGCAGGAACACCGCCATGGCGGCGGCGAGCCACGGGTTGCGCCGCCCCAGGCCCGCGAAGGACCCCAGGTCGGTGGCCTCGGCGCCCGCCGCACCACCGTGCCCCGTGCGCACCAGGGCGACGATGCCGAAGGCCCCGACGGTGGCCACGCCGTAGGCGAGCGCGTAGAGCAGCAGGGCGCTGATGCCCGTCCCGTTGAGGGCGATGATGCCCATGAGCATGTAGCCGGCGTGGGCGATGGCCGAGTAGGCGAGCATGCGCTTGATATCGCTCTGAACGACGCCGACGACGGTGCCCACCACCATGGTCAGGATCGCAACGGTCCACAGGAACGGGGCCATGTCCCACCCGAACGCGCCGCCGACCAGGTAGTAGAAGCGCACGAGCGCCAGGAAGGCGGCGGCCTTGACGCCGGCGGCCATGAAGCCGGTGACCGGGGTCGGGGCACCCTGGTAGACGTCCGGGCTCCAGGCGTGGAAGGGCACGGCTGCGGTCTTGAACAGCAGCCCCACGGTCACCAGGACCACGCCCGCCAGGCCGAGCCAGTCCATGTCGATCACGTCGATCGCACCGCCGACGGCGAGCGCGTCGGCGACCCTCGTGTAGGACACCGAGCCGGACAGGCCGTACAGGAAGGCCGAGCCCAGCAGGAGGAACGCGGAGGCGAAGGCCCCCAGCACGAAGTACTTCAGCGCCGCCTCCTGGCTCAGCAGACGGCGGTGGCGGGCGGTGGCCGCCATGATGTAGAGCGGCAGCGACACCAGCTCGAGCACGACGAACAGCGCGATGAGGTCGTTGACCATGGGGAAGAGCATCATGCCGGCCAGGGAGAACAGCATGAGCGGGAAGACCTCGGTGGCGGTCCAGCCGCGGTGGAGGGACTCCGTCTCCTCGGCGCTGCCGGGGCGATCGGCGGCCTGCGCGGCGAAGGCGCCGTCGCCCGCGGTGGTGCGGTCGGCCATGATCAGCACGGCCAGCAGACCGATGAGGAGCACGATGCCCTGAGCGGCCACCCCGAAGGGATCCTCGCTGATCCCGGCGGCCAGCACGCGTCCCGATGGCCGGATCCTGCCGGTCCCCGCGTCCTGCGGGAGGACCTGGCTCCAGCGCAGGACGAAGGCCGTGCCGGAGGCGAGGATGGCCACCGCGGACAGGACCGCCTGCACCTGCAGGCGTCCCCCGCGCGGCACGAACGCCTCGACGAGGACGCCGAGCACACCGGCCCCCAGGATGATGAGAACCGGGATGAGCCCGGCCCACTCGATGATCGGGACGGTGACGCTCACTTGCTGATCCCTTCCGTGACGGTGGGGGCGGAGGGCGATGGCGGATCCGCCGGGGCGAGCGGACCGGTCGCGGCAGCCGGGTCGCTCAGAGCGGCCGGACGCCCGGAGTCGGCGCTCATGGTGGTCGCCACCTGCTCGGCGACGCCGTCGAGCGCATCGGTGAGCGCGCCGGGGGCCAGTCCCAGGAGGAGCATGGCGGCGATGATCGGGACCAGCACGAGCCGCTCACGCCCGTCCAGGTCCGCGCTGCCGACGCGCTCGGCGTCCGGAGCGCCGGTGAAGACGCG
>ERZ773079.1349-NODE-1349-length-14853-cov-19.586363_pt1 | contig 14853 bp, 10 predicted proteins | sample MGYA00511355_ERZ773079 | MGnify/ENA primary metagenome ERZ773079 (study PRJEB29015, sample SAMEA2737979) | human oral metagenome | biome: human oral; feature: human-associated habitat; material: dental | place: China | collected 2117 ... | reverse complement strand
ACTACCAGAAGGTCATCGCCAGTAACGGGGAGGACCTGGACTAGGATTTTCGACCCACGCTGAAACGTGAGGCTTGGGGCCGTGGTATCAGCTGGCTGGCACGAAGGTGGCACGAAGGGGTGCGAATCGCGCAGCGAGGGATGCCACGGTCTCTCGTTATGCGAGTGCGCTGCCGGCACGTCCGCTCCTGGCGTATAGTGTCCAGGTTGATGTGGGTGCGCGTCCCCGTCGTGTCCTGGGGGTCAAGGGGCGTGCGGCTGAGGCGGCGAGGGTGGCGCCATCAAGCTGCGTACCACTGGGCGTTCTGCCGGGCAACAGCTCCGAATGGAAGACAACGTTGGGCAGGGCTGCTCTTCCAAGAGAGGCTTCGTAAACATCTATCGTCTCCGCGATAGAGTCATGGGTCTTGGCGTGGCCATCTGCCTCAGAAGGGACTGTGCGCGGTGTTCCAGGCGATGTCCACTCAGGAAACGCTATCGGATAATTCGGTCACTGGCTCGTGTGGGCGTGTCGTTGCCGGACTCTCGCCGTTAGGACCAAGGCTAGCGTAGCTATCTGGGACTGCGGTGGGTGCGGTGGGCCTCAGCTTCGACACATTGTTCAGCGATGCGGACGTCTCGAAGACGCGCGTGCTTCTCAGCGATGCTCTCTCTGATAGGAGCGGCAACAGGAGTGTCATGGGCTTCATACGACCCTCCTTCGCAGACTACCTGCTGCAAATCTCGCAAAGCGTGCAAAACATGCAAATCTCGCAAAGCGTGCAAAACATGCAAATCTCGCAAAGCGTGCAAAAGGTGACGTAGCATATCGATGAGGGAAGGAGGCTCATGTACGCATCAGCAAAGAACCCCTTTACGCCAACTTTCGGGAGGATTCCGGCTCAGCTCGTCGGCCGCGACCTACTTCTGAGCGATCTCTTTGGTGCTCTTGCGAACGGTCCGGGTGACCCCAACCTCTCCACGCTCATCTCTGGTGCGCGGGGAACGGGGAAGACGGCTCTTATGAACTACGTTGCGAGTGAGGCTGTGGGCTATGGGTGGGTCTCCTCGAGCGTCTCTGCGGTTCCTGGCATGCTTGAGGATCTCTTCCAGAGGGCATTGGAGAGCGCGGATCTAAGCTTGTCGGCAACAAGGCTTAGCTCTTTCGGCCTTGGCCCCATGAACGTGAGCTGGAACTACACCCCTGGGTTCGAGCCCAACTGGCGTACGAGAATGAACAGGCTGTTGGATCAGCTGTCTGAGCGAGAACTCGGGCTACTCATCACCGTCGATGAGGTGAAGGCGACGCTTCCTGACATGGTGCAGCTTGCAAGTATCTACCAGCATTTCGTCGGGGAGAATCGCAGGGTCGGTCTTCTGATGGCGGGACTTCCCTATAACGTCTCGGCCCTTCTTGGTAATGATGACGTGTCCTTTCTGCGCAGATCGGTACAGCATGTGCTTACAAACGTCTCTCTTGCCGATGCAGAGCTGGCCTTGCGACGCACGGTGGAGGATGCCGGTAGGAGCATCAGCGAGGAGGCCTTGAGACTTGCCGCACGGTGCAGCGGCGGCTATCCCTACCTCATGCAGCTCATCGGCTTTCGCATGTGGGCAGTCGATGTACGCTCGGGCGAGATATCCAAACATGACGCAGAGGATGGGGTCCGCCTCGCTCGCTTGGACTTCGAGCGTCAGGTGCTTGCCGCGACCTATCGGGACTTCTCCGAGAAGGATATCCGCTTTCTTGAGTCCATGCTTCCCGATCGTGGTCCCTCTCGCCTGGCTGACATCGCGAGGCGCATGGGAGTTGGCTCCAACTATGCCTCGACCTACAAGTCCCGTCTTCTCGGGCGGGGGGTGATAGGCGAGCGCGGTGCTGGCAGGCTGGGCTTCGAGCTGCCGTACCTGAGAGACTACGTGGAGAGAATGAGGGACGAGAGGGGGTGAGGGCGGCGCCTTGGTGAGCGGCAGCGGACCGTGCGGATTGCCTTCCGGCTGTCCCAGCCCACCCTATCGGCGGATGAAGCTCTCGTCGTCCTCGGGCTTTTCGAGATCGGCGTAGTGGTGCACGCACATATGCAGGTCATGCTTCTCGCACAGCTCGTCCAGAATGTGGTTTTTGGTGACGCCGCCGGGGCTAGAGTGCGCTTTTCCGTAAGACGATGAATACAGAATGTGCTTTTCCGTAAGGCGATGAATACAGAGTGTGCTTTTCCGTAAGGCGGCGCCACGTTTGCCCAGGTAAGAAAAGACGCATTCTACGGAAAGACGCATTCTGGCTGCAGACCCTCACGAAAAAGCGCATTCTGCGCGCGGAGGACGACGGAAAAGCGCATTCTGGCTGCGCACATTCTGTGGTAAATGCCCACGGCTGTGCGTACTGGTCTGGCTTTCGTCCTCCACTGCGAGCCCCTGCCCAGATCGTCCCAGGAGTGTGGCCCTTCTTGTGAGGCTTGCAGTCACCACCTTCGCGAGAGTCTTCTGGAATCCTGCGTGCTCGGACTCCGTATCTGTCCCATGGCGGCGCCATCCCTTTGGTCTAACAGAGAGTTGGTCTACAATGGTGTCCATGATATGAGTGGGTATGTAAGGAAGTGGTAGATGGGCGCACCAGCGTCCAGTGAGAGTGGGCGTGTTAGCGCCCAGAAAGGATAGGGGAATGGGTCTGTTCGACATATTCAAGAAGGCCGCCGCGCCCCAGAAGCCCGAGGCGCTTTCGGTCAGCTGCCCGGCCGGCAGCATTCTCGCGCCGGTTGCGGGAAAGGCCATCGCCTTGGAGAAGGTCAGCGACATGGTCTTCAACAGTGGGGCGATGGGCAAGGGATGCGGCATCGAGCCATCTGAGGAGGTTGTCTATGCGCCCGTCTCGGGTACGCTGACGGCGGCTGGTGCTCCCAACCACCATGCTGTCGGTATCACGGGCGATGATGGTGCGGAGGTCCTCATCCACGTTGGTGTCGATACGGTCGAGATGGCGGGCGAGGGATTTACCGTGTATGCGACCAAGGGAGCGCACGTGAGCGCCGGCGAGCCGCTGCTCTCGTTCTCCAAACAGAAGATTGCCGCTGCGGGCCACGACACCGTCGTCATCATGGCGCTCACCAACACCGACGACCTCGCCTCCGTCGAGCTTGTTCACGAGGGCGACGTGAAGGCGGGGGAAGTGGTGGTCAAGTTTAGCGCCTAGCCTTGCCCTGTCCGGGGTCGGTGTCATCTGGCGGGCAAGCCGCAGATGTTCTTGGGGTCGCCGCCTGGATCTTGCCCCATGGCCGTGCGTCATGCGCCGCCTGGGGCGGATCTGGGGTGCTCCAGTTTACGGTGATGATGCCTGCCGCGACCAACGCGAGCGCCAGCGTCGCGCGGATGGGCTCGATGCTCTGTGTCTCTCCCAGCAGCAGCGCCGAAAGCAGAAAGCCGAAGACCGGCGTCATGAAGCGGTATATCGCGATGCGCGAGACGGGGTTCACCGAGAGCAGGACGCTCGAGAGCGAGTAAGCTACCGCCGAGATGAGGCCCATGTACGTGATGAGGGCGGCTCCCTGCGGCCCCGTGGCCCAAAGTCTTCCGCCCAGAGCCACGCCCACGCAGGCGAGCGTCACGCCACCCAGCATGAACTGCCAGCCGCTGAGCATCACGGGATCATGGCGTTGCGTGAGGACGCGCAAGAGGCAGGTCACGATGGCGCCGCAGAGCGCCGAGAGGAAGATGAGTCCCTCGCCGTCGAGCGCGAGGCCCGTTCCAGCAGCGAGCGAGCTGAGGTTGATGAGTGCGACCCCTCCGAAGCCCAGCGCGCAGCCTAGGACCTTGCGTGCGCCGAGCCTCTCCTGCCTGAACACGCGCGCCGCCAAGAGGATGGAGAGAAAGGTTGAGCTCGCGTTGATGACAGAGCTCGTGGTGCCGAGTGCATTGGAGAGTCCCAGGTAGAAGAAGAGGTACTGCAGCACGGTCTGGAAGGTCGAAAGCAGCGCGACCGCTGCCAGCTCACCCCTATGCGGGCGCACGAGGCGATGGGCGCGCAGGCTGGCAAAGGCCACGACCATGGCGCCGGCAAGGAAGAACCTCACGCCGGCAAAGAGGAGCTTGGAGCCCGTGTCAGATGCGCTGATGGAGAACAGCTGGTAGCCAAGCTTGATGCAAGGAAAGGCACTGCCCCAAAGCAGACAGCAGACGACGCTCAGCAGCAGGGTTCCCCACGAGGTCCTGAAGATGGTGGGGACCCCTGGCTTGGTGGTGCTCGGTGTGATGTCGTGCGCAGGCATGCCTTTGACGCTCCCTCTCGTTCCCTTGCTGTGCTCCCAAGGGCCTATCCTATCGCAGAGACGGGGCTGGCACCTCAACTCATGTCAGGTGGTGGTAAATCTTGTGTACGTGGGGGGTGATTGGGGGACTTTGGTTATCGGTTCGTATGCAGGATGCGCTTTTCCGTGAGAGACCGAGCGCAGAGTGCGCTTTTCCGTGAGGGCCCAACGCCAGAATGCGTCTTTCCGTAGAATGCACTTTTCCTCACCTGGGCAAACGTGGCGCCGCCTCACGAAAAAGCGCAGTCTGCATGTGGAACATAACGGAAAAGCGCAGTCTGTGGTTGCGGCGTCACCAAAAGGCGTAGTCTGGAGCCCGCAGGTTGGACAGAATGCGGTTTTCCGTGAGGCCAAACTCAAACCGAGATCTGCGGACCCTGGCACAACCCGCCCCGCAGGCTGGCGGGGGGTTGCTCGAGCGCATTTGCCCAGTTGAGCCATTCTCCATAGTGCCCCGCAGCCTGGCGGGGGGTTGCCCCACGCCTCCCGGGCGCCGCGACGTGACGGGGTTAGGGTGCCTCTCGGCTCATTGAGTCGACGCCCGCGCCCGCCGAGTACCCTGTCCTCACATGGGCGCGAGCACACCCGCAGCCGAGCCCTCCTCGTCATGGGGGTAGCGCACGCCCGCCTGGGCGCGGGCCTCGTCCATGACGGCCAGGGAATCGATGGTGACCTGCTCGAAGCGCCCGACGCGCTCAAGCGCGCCGGTAACTCCCCCAACCGCATCGCGGAAGAGCTCGATCTCGCAGACCATGTCGTTTTCGGGGACACTGACGGGAATCCCCTCCTTTGCGCCACCCACCGTCGCGTACGCCATGCCCACGTCCTCGTGGGTGACGAACGTGACCTTGCGCGGGCAGTTGGTGGCATCCCAGATGAGCGTGCCCGCATCCCCCATGGCCTGGGACGCAAGCAGGTCGTCGCCCACCTTGCTATAGGAAAGCTCCACGACCTTATCCGCATACTCCAGGACGATACAGCCTGCAAGGTCAACAGTCACATACGGTCCGTCTCCGCCCCAAGGAACCGGTATTGTCACAAGTGACGCCCTCACGCGATCGGGCCTACCAAAGAGGGCAATTGCCGGCTCGACCACATAGACGCCAATGTCCACGAGTGCCCCAGAAGCCAACGCGGGATCGAACTGGCTCACGTACTCGCCCGCATTAAGACGCTTGATGCGGGAGGTCACCTTGCCAAAGCGCAGTGTGGCCTGCCTGAGCGCACCCAAGCGCCCGAGATTGCGCTCGATCGCCGCGAAGCCCTCGGTATGGAGGTTGCGCATGGCCTCGAGGGCGACGACGCCCGAGGCATGCGCCGCGTCAAACAGCTCGCGGGCAAGCCGTTCGTTGGCGGCGAAGGCCTTCTCGACCAACACGTGCCTGCCTGCCTTAACGCAGCGCAGGGCCTGTGCAGCGTGAAGGCCGTTGGGAGAGGCAACATAGACGGCATCGACTGCATCGCTCGAGACGAGCTCTTCTAGGCTGTCAAAGAAGCACGTGGCACCGCGTGGCTCGCCAAAAGCCCGCGCCCTGGTAAGATCACGCGAGTAGGCAGCAACATAGCTGACGCCGTCGACCCTTGCAAGCGCATCGATAAAGCGCCCGGTAATGGCGCTGGACCCTATGGTGGCGATACGTATGTCTGACATGCCTTCCCCCTCCGCCCTCTCCGCTAGCAAGCGAGCCCCCTTGTGGCTGGGCCTCGGACACCAGTGTAGCAGAGGGGACCGAGCCCCCTTTAGGCTCGCCACCCGCAGCTGGCCGTGGCCCTGCGCCCCCTGAAAAGCTCAAAGCTCCCGACGCTGGTAGAGGCCTACGTCCGCAAAGCCCAGGCGACGGTAGTACTCACGCGTGCCCACAGAGCTGATCACGTTGACGCAGCCGTAGCCTGCGGCGCGAGCGACGTTGCAGGCGCGCTCCACGAGCTCGCGACCAAGACCCCTGTGCTGCGAGGACGAGTCCGCCCTGCCCAGGTGAGCGACCTGGCCGTAGACGTGAACCTCTCGGATCATCGCCTCGTTTGGACGCACGGGAAGCTCGTCCGCGTGAACATCGAGCGCACCCGAGGCGAGCTCGTCCCAACACGGAAGCGAGAGGCGCAAAAAGCCCGCTATGCAACCCTTTGGCGTGACCCACTCGAGGAAATGCTCGTGCGTGGTGGCCGTACGATAGCCATAGTCGTGGATGTGCAGGGCCTCGAGATCAAGCGACGTGTGCGCGATCTCGCGAAAGCGTATGTCGCGGACGTCCCCCGCAAGGCCCAGACGGGCGATTTCGCCCTCGACCATCTGTCGCAGGTTCGCCTTCTTGTTACCCACGAGGATGTCCTCGGCGCTGATGTCACGGATCATGCGGGAGATGCGGACATAAGGGGGCGTCGCCAGCGTGTCGGCCACGAGCACGTCCAGAAGCTCGCCCTCGGTGTAGGGACGCCAGTGCCCTCGCTCGTACTCGCTGACGAGCCGCGTGCCCGCGACGAGCGAGCAGGGATAGAGCTTTACCTCATCGGGCAAAAAGCCTGGGTCGCTGACGAAGGCTCGAAAGTCATCCTTATCCTCCTCGGGCGTCGCACCGAGAAGGTTCACCATGAAGTGTGCGTGGATCTTGAAGCCAAAGAGCCTGATAAGCGAGAACGCACGTCTGATCTGAGAGACGTCCATGAGACGACGGTTGGCGTCAAGCAGCTCCTGGCGCGTGGACTGGATGCCAAGCTGGATCTTCGTACAGCCGAGCCTTCGCATGAGCCTGAGCTTGGCGGGGTCTATCGTATCAGGTCTCGTCTCGATCACAAGACCCACCACGCGATGGGCCGCCGTCTCGTTGCGCCGCTGCTCGATCGTAAGCTCATCCAAGCTCGCCGCCATGCGACGAGACGCCTCCCAGAAAGGCGAGCGAGCTCCCGTGCCAGACATGGCGCCAGACTCACCGGCCGCAGCACACGCCTCGCCCCCACCATAGAGACGCGCGAAGCCCTCGTTGTAACTCTCCTCGCCCGCCTCGACCCTCGCCTGCTCTGCAGCCACGAGGCGCGCGATCTCGTCGGCCGAGTTCGAGATGCCCAGGTCGCGATAGAACGCATACCGCTCGCGGAGCCTGTCCCAGGGTGCTGGCCACTCGTTGAGCGCACGAAAGAGTTCTCGCACGAACCATATCTGGTACGGTTGGGAGTAGTCGGTCCATGTGCCGCCCAGCACGATGAGCTCGACCTTGTCCGTGGCGTGACCCATCTGGTCGAGTGCGCGCAGGCGCGTCGAGACCTGAAGATAGGGGTCAAAGTAGTTCTTCTCGGCACGTCGGCAGGCAGGCTCGCTCCAAAGGTAGCTCTTAGGCATGCGCAGGTCACAAGGACAGTACACGCAGTCGCCCGAGCAGGGATGGGGACGCGTGATGACCGTGATGGTCGCGACACCCGACGCCGTGCGGCGCGGCTTCACGCGAAGGACACCCAGCAGGCGCCGCTCGAGCGCGGCGTCGATGCCCCAGGCTCGCCAGCGCTCGGGATCCTCCTGCTTGACGTGCAGGTAGAAGGGCAGCAGACGGCGCTTCGAGAGGTGACGGGCGTTGCCAAGGATGCCACGGTTGTGCTCGCGCACGATGCCCTCAAGCTTGACCGCAGCCTTTGGGTCCACGCCCTCGGGCAGCTCGCGCAGGTGCGTCACTATGTCCAAGAGTAGCTCTTCCATGGTCTGCCATTATAGAGCTGCCGACCAGGGGACGGCAGGTTTTGGGGCCTGTCGAGTCTATAGAGCGGCATCCTGAGATACGCCTGTATAATTTGAGTGACAACTGCACATGAGGATGCCGCATCCGTGTGGGATAGGACGGCTACCCTGCCCCCGCATATCCACAGCGTCGCACTCGGTACCATCGAGTGGCACGCGAATCGCGCACTCGGTGGCGCCGAGTGGCACGTGGATCGGCATATGCGCAGTTGCTGGAAGATCTTGTGCCACTCGATGACGGCGAGTGGCATGTTTATCGTACACTCGGTGGCGCCGAGTGGCGCGGTCTGGGCGATAGCGGCACGGTCCGGGCGATGGATGAGTGATCAGCGCTACGATCGTGACGGGCCTTATCGCCACGCACGTCAAAGCGACGTCCGTGCCAGCCGCCCCGTCACGCGCGTGGGCTACGGTGGGGGCAGGCTACGGTAGCGTCATGACGGACAGAATGGGACAGAGATGGGACGCAGGCACAGCCGGAGAAGGTCGTACGAAACATGACGCCAGAGGTCGCACGTCGCATGAACCGCCTGAACGAGAGCTTCTACCGCGACAACGCCCGCTCCTTTGACCAGACGAGGCAGACAGCCTGGCCTGGCTGGGAGCACTGTCTTTGCATTGGGCGTGCGACGGGTGCGCTCCCGCGATACGGAGGCGTGCGCGTCTTGGATGTGGCCTCTGGCAATTTGCGCCTCGTGCGTTACCTAGCCGAGAGGTTACCGGGCGTGAGAGTCTCCTACCACGGCATCGACAGCTGCCCCATGCTTGCAAGAGGCGTGCGGCTGCCCGAGGGCTGGGACGTGACGCTCCAGGACCTCGATGTCGTGGGCACACTTCTTGACAAAAAGCCTGAGGAAGACCTCGGGGTACCTGGGGAAGACCTCGGGGCACCTGGGGGAGACCTTGGGGTGCAGATCGAAGGGGGTGCGGCGGACCTCGTTGCCTGCTTTGGCTTTTTCCACCATGTGCCCACTACCGAGGCACGCCGAAGGCTCCTGCAGGAGCTGCTCTCTTACACCCGGACTGGCGGCTTGTGCTGCGTCTCGCTCTGGCGCCCCATGTCCGACAGGCGGATCGCCAGACGTGCCCGTGAGTCGACCCGCGCGGGGCTTAGGTCGCTCGGCCTGAGCGAGAAAGAGCTGGACAAGGGTGACTACCTGCTTGGTTGGCAGGGCAGGCCCGACACCTGGCGCTACTGCCACCACTTCGACGAGGGAGAGATTGACGGGCTGGTGCGGGCTGCCCAAGGCACAGCAGAGCTCACCGCACGATTTTGCGCAGACGGCAAGGCGGGTGACCTTAACTCCTATCTTGTGCTCACGAGGAGCTGAGCCTGCCGAAGCTCGCATCCCCACTCCAGCCGAGCACGCGCTCGCGAGCACCCTCGATATCGAGCGTACCCTCGGCAAAGCCCTTTCGCACGAGCTCGGGAGGCAGGAACTCGTCGTACTTGTCAAAGGTGGGAAGCTCGCCGGGAAAGAGCAGGCTCATGGGGTCCAGCTCTGCCAAGAAGACGCCCTCGAGCGCAGAGAGGAACTCCTTGGGTGTCGCGGCCATCCTGAACTGGATGAAGTAAGGACGGCTCACGTCGACGCCCTTGATGCCCAAACGCGATGCCAGCTTGAGCTTGATCACGCGCTCTAGGGCGAGAAACGCGTACGTCCCAAGCCACGGGAAGAGCGCCCAAGTGTCGCCGCCCACATTGACGAGGGATTCTCGCGTGATGTTCGCGGCCACGGCCTGTGAGCGGGCGGCGGCGAGCCTTGCGCGCGCGTTTGGCCCGAGGTAGGGGTAATCACGCTGCTCTGCGAGCACGCCACGCATGCGCTCGAGAATCCTCGTGTGTATGTCGCCGGGACACTCGCCAAAGTACGCGGGCACCTTGCCTTTGACCTGCGTCACATAGACCAAGCGATGACGGTGGTCGACCTCCTCGACAATCCAGACATGACCGGCGATGGCGAGCTTCTCGCCTGCGGGCGGTGGCTGCACCACCGTGCCCAGCTCCTGGCTCTCGCAGCGCACCCGGTACTCCTCGCTCTCGACAAAGACGCCGTAGAAGCGGAAGTTGTTGCACACGCGCTCGCCCGCGAGTCCGACGATGAGGCCACCGGTCTCGGTCCTCTCGATCTGCTCGGTGTCGATGAGATGGCGAAGCAATACCCGGTAGTCATCCTGGCTCACATTGGCAAAGGGCGCAAGCGAGAGGACGCGCCCCGCCAGCACCGCAGGACTCTGCTCTCCGCAGGAGGCCAGCGTAGCCATGGTCTGGTGATAGAGCAGGCTGTAATGCCTGCGCCCCTCGCGCGGCGGCTCGACCCAGCGCTCCTCTCGGTAGAGCTGGACGAGCGCGATGCCCTGGAGCAGCTTCCAGGGAAGGGTCTCGGGCAGGAGCGCGCGGGGCTCGCTGGGATCCTCGCGCATCACGAACCACATCTCGGGAGGCTGGCCACGTCGGCCCGTACGACCCATGCGCTGCAGGAAGGCCGAGACGGTGAAGGGCGCGTCCATCTGGAAGGCACGCTCGAGCCGCCCGATGTCGATGCCAAGCTCGAGGGTCGCCGTCGTGCAGGTGGTAAGCGCCACCTCCTCATTGCGCATCAGCTCCTCGGCAGACTTGCGAAGGCTCGATGACAGGTTGCCGTGGTGGACAAGAAAGCGGTCTGGCTCGCCGCTTCTCTCGCAGTAGGAGCGCAGGGTTGACGTGACCTCCTCGCACTCCTCGCGCGAGTTAGAGAAGACCAGGCACTTGCGGCCACGCGTATGCTCGAAGACGTAGGCGAGACCAGGGTCTGCGTCCTGGGGCGCGCTGTCCGTGACGTCTGCGGCAAGCTCCCCCTGCGAGGGTGAGACGAGCGTGGTCGACACCACAGCCGGACGCCTCGCGATATCGGCGAGAGGTGGCTCTCCGTCCCCATCGATGCGCTCGACGATGGCGTCAACGTGTATGGACGCACCCGTCGCGCCCATCCCGTGCGAGCGCTTCTCCGTAACCCGCTCGGCTGCCTGAGGCCCGTAGCTATAGAAGTGCTCCATCGAAAGACGCCAGGTCTGACCTGCCTCCTTGACCTGCGGCACCACAGTGTCGCGCATCGAGCCCGCACCGAGGATGCGCGCTGTCGCCTCGGTGTCGCCGATCGTCGCGGAGAGGCCGATGCGTCTGGGCCGCACGCCGGCCATACGCGAGAGCCGCTCGATCAAACAGAGCGTCTGCGCCCCACGATCGCCGCGCAGCAGCGAGTGCACCTCGTCCACCACGACGAAGCGCAGGTCCCCAAAGAGCTTGGGAATGGCCGCGTGGCGGTGAAGTAGCATAGCCTCAAGGGACTCGGGCGTGATCTGCAGGATGCCAGAGGGACGCTTCATGAGGCGCGCCTTGTGCGAGGCCGAGACGTCGCCATGCCAGTGCCAAACGGCGATACCCCCCTCCTCACAGAGGTCCACAAGGCGGTAGAACTGATCGTTTATCAGGGCTTTCAGAGGTCCCACATAGATGCAGCCCACCGTGGCCGGCGGATCCTCCCAGAGGTTTGTGAGGATGGGAAAGAACGCGGCCTCGGTCTTGCCCGAGGCGGTCGAGGAGCTAAGGAGCACGTTGGCATCGGTGTTGAAGATCGCGTCTGCTGCCGCGACCTGAATAGCTCGCAATGACTCCCAGTCGTGCTCGTACACGAAGTCGCGCACGAACGGCGCATACCTGTCGAAGACGCGGGGGTTGGCCATGTCACTGCCCGTCTTGCGCTAGATCGTGAACTCGGCATAGCCAGGCGCGACGTCGGAAGCGTCGGTGGGACCGCCACCTGAGCCACCTGCCGCGACCTCACCCGCACCCTCACTCGCCGTCGCGTGCACGAAGCTGTCAGAGCCCAAAAGCCCCTCGACCGTCACGCCGGGATCCTGCAGCATGATATCGAGCATCTCGATGAAGTCGCGGATCACCTCTCGCGGCGTCACGAGCGTGTCTGCTCCCACGCGCGAGAGCTCGATCTCCAAGAAGCGTGCGAGGTCATCCTCCATAAGCCTGCGCTCATAGCCAAAGAGTCCCGCATGGATGTCCGCGAGCTTCTCGACGAGGATCAGCAACTCCTCGGGTGTGAGGGGGGTCAGGCGAATCACGGGAGCGAGGAGGTCCACCATACCCTCGCGCCCAAAGCGCCCCTGCGTGAGGCGGCTTCGCAGCGCCTCGTACGAATAGAGCCCACGCCTGCGGTCCTCGACGCACTGCGGCGTACCACTCATGATGATGCCCAGGTAGGAGGCCTTGCCCTGGAGCGTGTCATTGTACATTGTCAGTATCTTCTCATAGTTGTACTGGCGGCTGATCGCGTTGGGGATCTTGTACAGGTTCACGAGCTCGTCCACGAGCACGACCAGACCCTCGTAGCCCGCGCCACGCAGGAAGCACGCGAAGAGCTTGAGGTAGTCGTACCAGTCGGCATCGGTGATGATGACGCTCACACCGAGCTCGCTTCGGGCCTCGGCCTTGGTGCGGTACTCCGCGCGAAACCACTTGATGACGGATGCCTTGGTCTCGTCGTCCGCCTCTATATGGGCGCGAAAGTACGCCGAGAGGAGCTTGGCGAAGTCGAAGCCGTGGACCATCTCCTGCAGCTCGAGGATCACCGCATGGATGCGCCGCTCGACCTCGTCGGCAAAGGATGCGTCGGCCGGTGGCGTGCCTGCCGCCGCGACCTCAGACTGCACGCCCGAGATCCAGCGGTCCAGCACCAGCGAGAGCGCCCCGCCCTCGGGACGTGTCTTTGTGGAGAGATTGCCGATGAGCTCGCGATAGGTGGCGAGACCCTGTCCCTTCGAGCCCTGCAGGCGTCGCTCCGGCGAGAGGTCGGCATCTGCGACCACGAAGTTTCTACCCATCGCATGGTTGCGTATCGTCTGCAGAAGGAAGCTCTTGCCACTCCCGTAGCGCCCCACCACAAAACGGCAGGACGCACCACCATCTGCCACGATCTCGAGGTCGCGAAGGAGGGCCGCGATCTCGGCCTCACGACCCACCGTTATGTAGGGCAGACCCACGCGCGGCACGACCCCACCCTTGAGCGAGTTCACAATCACGGTCGCGATGCGCTTGGGCACGCGTGGACGAGCCGCTGCGGTGGCCGGTGACGCGTCGGGGGCAGCCTTTGTTGCGCCCGCGCGAGGCGAGGCCCCGCTTCTTTTTGCCTTGCTCACAGAAGGACCTCCCTCACGTCCTCGACGTAATCCTCAACGAGGTGCGGAGCGTCTTCGTCTACCTCGATCACGGTATCACCCACCAGGTCGAGGAACCGCTCGTTTATCATATCAGTCTCGAGGGACACCATGATTCCCGTCTGCTCGAGGGCGCCCACGTCCAGGCTACCGTCAAGAAGCCCGCGTAGAATCTGCCTCTGTACGGTGGTAAGGACAACGGCCCCTGGGCAAGAGGCGCCGTCGCTTGGCCCCGGCGTGAGGCCTAGCTCTGGCGAAGGCGACTTCTGCCCCTCCCCGACGGTCGCCACGACATTGGTGGGCGCCAGTTGCGACCTCATGTGTGGTGCCAGCTCCTCGCGCTCCTCGCGTTCCTCGTCTACGAGCAGCGCCTCGCGCGTGCGTCCCGCCGCCACCCGTATGCCGCCCAGCTTGCTGCGGTCGATGTGCACCTGCGCGGCTTTGATGGCCTCGCGCCTCTCTAGGCAGGCCGTAACTTCCTCGTCTACGATCTTGAGCAGGTACTTGGGGGCCTTGCGCAGTTTGAGCGAGGGCAGGTCGCCCGCATGCTCGCGCAGAAGGCGATCTGCCGTGTGCAGAATGAGCCCTAACCCACGGCTCGGCAGTCGCTCGTCGCAGGGACTTGCCACCCACCAGCGAGAGTCCTTGCACAGGTAGGTCTCCCCCGTCGGCAACTTAACCGTCACGTCTGGATGAGGCTCGCGCTCCCAGAACACGGCAGACGAGAACATCAGGTAAGGATAGCTATACTCGAGGCCAAAGAGCCCATCCACGAAGCTCGTCTTGCGGCGGCGCCTGCAGTGATCAACGAGATGAGCGAAGATGGCGCACAGGATCTCCTCAAGCTCGCTCGCATGGAGTCGCATGGCCCGAGACTTCGCGATGTGGTAGGCCGAGACCTCCTCGAGGGCGGATATAAACTCACTCACGGGCGGCAGTTCCGGCGTCGCATCGTCCCATAGCGCCGGGGACTTCTGTGAGAGAAGCGCCTCTTGCGCCTGACGCAGCACACTCACAGCCCGCAGGGCGTGTCCCCAGGAACTGGGCATGAGGTCTGCCGACTCGCAGGACGAAAGGTCGAGGCCATGATAGATGGCGTAGTCCCTCATCCAGTGCGGCAGGTAGGACTCAAGGGCACGACACCCCAGATCCTCGTGGTAGGCGTGATAGATCCGCGTCAGCTCTCGTAGGCCGTCTTCCCCCGGCGTCACCCCGACGCCGCAGAGAAGCTCGTATATATGGACGAAGAGAAATGCCAGTGGCGCACGGGGTGTCCGTCCCTTGCGAAAGCGCGTGCGCCAACAGAAGTAACCGCGCAGCACCTGGTCGGGCATGCTCTCGTAGGTTGGATAGTAGCTCACGAAATTGCCCGCAAAGGGACAGTCATCGGTATAGTCCTCCATGAGGACCGCCTGCTTGAAGAAGAGCTCTGCGCCTCCCTGGTAGTAACCGCGCTGCCGCCCACGGCCCTTGGCGAGCGCACGCATCGCCTTGATCTGCGATGGAACCCTTTTTGATGAGGACAAGGACGCCTCCCTCTCCTGCTGTGGCGAACGGGGCCGATCCAAGCGCTGAGTCTGTCGAGTTGTGGCCAGCTGCGCCTCCAACAGCTGACGGCCCGTTCTTAGAATGGGCTCGTCCT
>ERZ773079.1344-NODE-1344-length-14867-cov-5.165339_pt1 | contig 14867 bp, 6 predicted proteins | sample MGYA00511355_ERZ773079 | MGnify/ENA primary metagenome ERZ773079 (study PRJEB29015, sample SAMEA2737979) | human oral metagenome | biome: human oral; feature: human-associated habitat; material: dental | place: China | collected 2117 ... | reverse complement strand
TTCAAGAAGCTTGATCGCATATACTGCTGAAGACTCTGGATCTGCATCATGATGCATAGATAAAAAATCTCCAAAGTTTTTATAGTAGACAAAAAACCCTTGCCGCATAGATACTCCAGATATTTCCCCGACAAGATTTTCATACCATATCGGACTGATATATTCGTTATCACCAACGCTAAAATTAAGTGCCCGTAGAAGCCTCCTGCCAAAATCTACTATATCTTCCACACCAGCACAGTCTACTTCAGCGATATACCACCCCTGCTGCTGTAAACGAGGCTTCATGATTTTCTCCCAGTACCCACTCTCCTGAGTGAACACCGGAACAATGAACTCATCTTCATGTTCGTTTTCATAAATCATAGTAGTCTCCTTTAGAAAATTCGTACAAAGGTCTTATAGTGATCAGGAGTGTAATACATACTCCCATCAGAACCAATAACCAGACGCTCTATACCAACGTCGTTTACTTGATTTTGAGTTCGAAATAGCCTTCTGACTTTATATTCCGTGTAGGCTATTTTATTTCCATCATTGGAATGTGTGGGAAGGATGCGAGCTTCCTTATTATTAAAGGGCAGAGGGTTCGGTTTATTTCCAAAACCTTCAGGCTTATAATCTCGACTAGTCCAATGTACCTCTCCCGTCTCGTAAAGTGACTTAGCCGTAGGAACCACATCATCAGGGATCGTCCCAGTATACTCATCCAGATTAGTCACCATAAATCTATGAGAACCAACCTGAGCCTCAACCGTATTACCATGTCGGGTAACATTCCTAAAACCAGTCATCGCTGTATCTAGATTAGGCTCACTAACTTCAGGATGCCACAGGGCAAACTTAGGTTCACCTTTAGACAGATCAGCTGGGGAATCTTTGCCGTTGAGCTTCTTATAATATTCTCTTCTTGCTTTATCTGCTTCTGCGAACCCGTACACGTTGTACGTTCCAGGCTCTTCAGAAGGCACATACCGAGAGCTGTCCTTAGTACTCTTCACAAGAGTCTTTTTGAATTCATCACCAGCGAGATATGTGGCCGTCTGATCACCATTTTGCAGCTTAGAACCCGGAGGATGCTCCACCCAAGATGCATGTTTACCATCTGTAGCAGGTTTCTCTAATGATGGAGAATCACTCTCCAAACCTTTCGCCGGGGGCAGGTTCTCAACCTTCGGTTCCTCTACTGGTTTGAGCTGCACATTGGGTTCGTGTACTGTTCCTGATGTCCTGTGGTCGAGAGATCCGGTATGGGTAGGTTTGGGTCCGTTGGGTATGTCTATCTGATGTGGGCTATTGTGCGGTGTGGGGCGCACTTTGGGCACTACGTGCTCGATGCCCAGCAGGCTGGTGCGCGTCCATGTGGCAATGCGGTCTTGGATTCCGTTGATACGGGTTTTGACAGCATTAACGGTATTTTGGGTTTTAATGACAACAGGGGACGTCTTAACCCGATCAACCGTTCTGGAGATAACGGGGACTTTCATCGCCTGGTTGCCGGTGGCGCGTGCTACGGGCGGCCCGGCTTTGAAGAGCATCCCTATGAGTGCGGCTGTGAGTGCTTCTTTCCCGCCTTCCTGAAGGGCGTAAGCCTGCACTTTATCCCAGTCGATATTGCCGTCGGGGGTGTGGAAATCCATGCCATCAGCGGCACCGTTGGCGGCACCAGAAATAAAACCAACACCGCCAGCCAAGAGGATACTTGTCGGCGCTATGAACAGCGAACCAACAACACCTACAAGAGCCAGAAGGCGCAGACTCTGCTGCATGAAACGTTCGCCTTCTTGGCTCTGATACTTACGGTAATCTGCAACCGTCATGGGGCGCTCACCCCGAGGGTCCACATACTCCAGCGGATTATTGCCTGCATATGCGTAAACGTCAGCAAACCAGGATGAACCAGCTATTGCGGCCTTCGGGTCTGTTGAGAGGAAACGACGTGAAGGGCTGTCATAGACGCGAGCGCCTAGCATATCTAGACCGGCTACGCGTAGCGACCCTGCACCCGTGAACTCGAAACCGGTGGGCATCCCGGGCACCGGGGTAGCGCTTGCAGAGGGCACGCCCCAGTCTGTCGGCAGTCCGGGTGTGTTACCTAACGTCGAATCGAGGGTGCTGCCGGTCAACCCGGGGACGTTGAGGGTATGCCAAGGTGTCACTCCGCCGGGTATACCCGCCTGCGAAAAGCCGCCGTCAGAGCTAGGCGCGCTCGTTGCCCCAGCACCCAGAAGATGCGGAATATCCGACCTGGCATCCCACATGAGAGGCACTGTAATGCCCTCACCATCAGAAACAGCGGATACCTCACCCACCGCATCAGAAATCAGTGAAGTGTGTGAAATATCTACACGTGAGGAAATAGAGTCTGTTACCGATGTCAGACCGCCGTAGGCACCCCAGCTATATTTGCGAGAGTATGAGGCACCGGTGAGCTTATCGGTCGTGACTTCACCACTACGTTCGCCTGCCAGATTGTAGGCGTATTCTGTGACGGTATGAGCGGCAAGCTCCCCAGCGCCGCCTCGTGCACCTGCGTATGCGCGAGCCTCAACGGCGACTAACTGGTTCGCTTCGTTATGGGTGAAGATACGCTCACCCTCCAGAACACGAGAGCCTGCAGCCGAGCGTTCAGATCCGTTAGAACTATCGAGAGCAAAGACGCGCTCGCGTACCATGACTCCGGCTGTGTACTCCCACTCCCACACGTGGGATGCTGAACGGGCGCCCACAAGCTGCCCGGCATCGTCATAGGAGTACAGCACAAGACCATCCGGTGAAGTATCAGATCCCGTTGAGTCCAGCCCAATCACGCGGCCGTTATGGTCACGGATCACTTGTGTGCGTTCAAGAACCTTTGATTCTTCAAACCCTCGGACATCGGCGAGTACCTGTTCACGCACATAGTCTGAGATTAGCCCGGTAGTGCGCTCGTGCATCCAGGAAGACACCATATCTCCCACCCGAATCCGCGTGAGACGTCCCAGAGGATCGTAGGAGAATACTGAAGAGATAACATCATGAGCGGGCTGTCCCGTGGCGTGTGTTGTTACAGCTACCGTTCGACCGGCGCCATCTACGGTACGTGTAGATTTTGCGTAAGGGGTTACTGACGTGATCAGATAACCATCGGCATCATACGAGTACGTCAGCGTATATGCGCCGGTTTTGATAAAGGTATTCAAAGCGTGAAGACGCTCGTGTATATCATCGTCTGCATGAGCGTTGCTTTGATCGTCCGATCTTAGGAATCCTGAACGGCTGCGAGAGATCAGACGGTCGGAGGAATCATAGACAAAACGATGCTCAAGGTACGGCTTTTCGACACCCGCAAAGGCGGAAGAATCGCGGTCCCTGAGTGCAGAAGCTGAGGCATAGTCACGCACCGTCACGGTCCGATGACCAATAGATGATGCTCCGGAGGAGTACGAATACTCCGCCGCGCACACACCATTGACGCTCAAAGACGCGAGCAGACCGCCACCCTGATAGTCGTAGGAGTATGCACGGGTTCGCTCACCATTATTTTCAGACAGCAGACGACCTGCGGCATCGTAGGTGTATGTAGATGTTATCTCTGCCGTAGAACCCGCGCCCTTAACGGTGCGGATGAGCTGACCTGCGGCGTCATAAATATACGTGGTGACCTGGCCGGTCGCATCCAGGGTGCGCACCATCTGCCCAGCAGCGTCATACTCGAAATGGGTGCGATACCCTAAGGCATCTACAGCAGTCACTAGCTGACCGGCTGCATCATAGATGAATCTGCGGGTACCAGCGCTGTTATCACTCATGCGGATCAGGCGTGAGCACCGGTCGTATGCATACGTTGCAGTGCGAGCCCCATGCTGCACCCGTACAATCCGGCCAAGGGCATCGTACGTCGTATGTTCAGTTGTGCCGTCAGGATAGGTTCGGGCAATAATTCGAGATGCGGCGTCGTAGGTTAGCGTTGTGTACGCCCAAGCGGTAGGTTCTTCCCACTCCACGTTCTCGCTCACTGCCGGCTTCTGCTCGGGTACGCTTAGCCCCACACCTATACGCCGCAGACGCCCGGCTTGATCATAGTCGAATGTTTGGGCACGTCCCGCCGCAGATACCTCGCGTATCAGCCGGTTTGCCGCATCGTAGGTGCGGCGGGTGAGCCCGCCCTGAGCATCAAGAGTTTCAACAGGATTGCCTGCGGAGTCATAGGTTGTAAACTCGGTAACAGTTTCGCTGTTTCTTGGGGATGCACTCGATGACTTTGAGTTTTGAGATGCACGTCTAACCGGCTGCGAAGAGTGGGTATTGTTCTCGCCCTCAATAATCACCCGTCCCAGATAATCGACGTGACGGAATGAAGATCCGAGTATTCCGCCGGAGGACGTAGTTTCTTTGCCCGTTCTACGGTTTACAGTGCGGTGCGTAACAACACCGGTAGCATCCGTAATCTGGCTAATTTCGCCAGCCAAGTCGTAGTCAAACTCACTCCGGGCACCCAGAGGATCTGTTACCGCAATAAGTTGTGACAGGCCATCGTATTCATAGTTGGTTACGGCACCGAGGGCATTAATAGTCTTGACCATGTTGCCCCAGGCATCAAATACTGCACGGTTGGTACGACCCAGTGGATCCGTGACAGCGGTGATTTGGTTGCCGTTATTGTACTCAAAGTGCGTGACATGACCGTAAGGATCTGTCAAAGAAACGGGCAGCTGACCCATAGGGCGCGATGTATCGCGTACACGGTGAGTGTCGCTTTGGCGTACAAAAGCAGGAACATCCAGCTCTTCGGGAGCAAGTTCAGGGTACGTGAGGGACCAGCGTGAACCGGCAGCATCCGTAACCGAGGCGAGTTGCCCGGCGGAGTTCCAATGCGTAGCGGTTACGTGGCCTAGAGCATCCCTAACCTGCACTATTCGACCGTGTTTGTCGTACTCTAGATGGACTGTATCGCCAACGCCGTTTGTTATGCTGATCAGTTCTTGACGTGCGTTATAGGTGTATGTGGTACGTACACCGGTGGGGTCAGTAACGCTTAGAAGGTTGCCGTACTCATCCCAGCTATATTCTGTAGTATGCCCATTCCCATCAGTCATAGTGATGGGGTTTGGGTTTGCACCTGTTGATTCGTAGGTATATGACACTACCACGGGATCACCGGGGTTGAGCCGATCACGGAAATCACATACAGAGGTCGTGAGCAGGCGGTTATGTTCGTCCCAGGTGTACTTAGACAGTGCGCCCTCGGGGGTAAGTTGTTTCGCTAAACGACTGTGAGAGTCGTAGGAACGGCTTATCGTAGAACCATCGCGTTCAGTAACGCTGATGCGGTTGCCGAACTTATCGTAGCGCATGACTTGGCGGCTGCCATCAGCAGCCGTCATAGAGCTAAGACGTCCGTGTTCATCCGAGCGCCAAATATTAGAGCTGTCGCCGGTTATCGCGTCAGCAACAATCGTCATAATGCCCGGAGCATAGACGAAAGACACTTCACGGGAATGTTCAGTCAGCTGGTGGACCACACGTCCTTGGCTGTCATAGGTATTAGTGACTTCACGGTGGCCGTTCACGTCCCAGACTTCTTCAATAAGGCGCTTAGCGTTATGGGTGTAACGACGAATACCGTCGGGACGGTTAACCGCTGCTAGCAGATCATCATCGTCGTAAATGTAGGTGACGGTATCAAGTATCTGCACATCATGATCTATGAGATAGGTGCTGGCAGATTCAGGGCGAATACGGTTATCACGGGGTGAGCTGCCGTAGCGTATCTGAAGACCTCGACCTGAGGCCGGGTGAACAATGTCAGTCAGCTCTAACGCACCCGTTGCGGAATCCGATGAGTAAAGAGGCAGTGTTAAGGTTGCATAATGCCCCTCCATCACGCCTGTCCAGGCACCAGAAGGATCGTAGAAGTATCGAACGTGCTTGGAATTGTAAACAACCCAATAATATGCGGGTGCAGTAGGTGCGCTGACCTTGCGCCCAGCGTTCTCTGCCGTCTTGATTGCTTTTGTCGTCGCTGTGGAAACATAGCTGTAAAGCTCGTCGCCGGGAACAGTTTTGCTAAGCCAATACGATTCGGAAGGAACACGACCAAAACCGTCGCCCATACGAGGGAATGCAAGAGTCCGACCATCAGGCGTGTGCCATACAGCGCCCGTGTTACTCAACGTAAGCTGAGTATCAAGCGTAGAAGACCAACCGAGACCAAAGATGCCCGAAGGGGCTTCTTCGGGATAGGTAACGGCAACGCTGTTGTACATACGTTCAAGCTTGATGAGCGATGCCGCAGGAGCATGCTCGAAGGAGAGATCACACTCATGCTCAATGAAATTCCCTGTGGCAACATTTACGGGATCAAGCGCATATCCCGCTGAGTATACCGCGCCGGTTATTGTCGCACGAGAAACGTCAATACTCGGACGATCTGTAGAAATTTTCTGTTCCTTCAGATAATTCCGGATATACCCCGTATTAAGGTACTGCGGATAATCCAAAAAATCTGCTTCAGAATAAATAGGGCCTAACATTCCTTGAGAACCAGCCGTCGCGAAAGCTTCCGCAACAGTGAGAATCCAACGAACATCAGATTGGTTGGCATCAACCCATTTTGCGATCGAGTTAAAAAGGCTTACGGCATCAAAAACACCCCATGATGTATGCTCAGCGAAAGAGCTGTAGCTTTTCGTGATATTGGAGTAAAGCTCAGCAATTCTTTGATCTGACTTAGAGTTCTTTTGCGCAAATGTCACGAGGTTGCCGGGAATAGCCGAGGTAGTCTCGGTAGCATCCTGGGCGGCGTCCCGAGCTCTCTTTTCGGCGCGATGCGTACGGTTGCGCCCAATAACCTCTGCATTTCTGCCCGTATTACGGGATTTGATAATCGGGGCGCGTTCGTCGAACTTAGGACCTTCGTTATCTAGATTAGGCTGTGGTTGGGGAGGGTAATGAGCAGCGGGATCTTTCTGAAAACTTATAAATGTATTTCGATTATCATTTTCAATGTTATCTCTGATCTTCCGTTTTTCTTCCTCCCAGTTTGCCATAGCCTCACGGAATTTTTTACGATTCTCATTTTCTTGGTGTGCAGCATCAATATACTTCTGCAGGTCGGTAGCGGCATCGCCCAGGGCTGTAATCAGGTTTTTACATTCAGAAATGGAATATTTACAGTTCTGATCAAAAACTCGTGCGAAATGTCCTTTAAACTCACGTTGGGCTATGCCAATATACCGCTGCCGTTCCGGAAGCTGTATTTCTAACTTTCTTTTTAAATACCTGAATATACTGAGCAGAATATCGGCATGATTAAAATCGAACTCAACATCACGCTCTAGAACGTGCATGTTGTCGTATTCGCCCATAGTTTATGTATCTTCCGTGATGCGTGGCTGGAAACTATGCTGAACCTAAGTGAAAGGTTGAAGCTCAACTTATGTTACCAGATGTGAACCCCCGATATGAGCACAGCCTGTAGGGGCCTGAGGCGTTGCATGAGCCTGTCTAGTCATCTGGAATACTTGAGCCCCTCGAAAGTTTTCGAGGGGCTCAAAACTCGCGCACTTCCATGCACATGAACCGCGAAAGTTCTGGTGCTAATCAATAACCGGGCGGATGGTCTCAACCGAGACGATGCCGCCGTGCTCGGCGGTTGAGACCTGCAGGACTACCGCATCCCCTGGCTCCATATAGGGGTCTTCGGTGGGAAGAATTTTCGCCGAACCCTTCATGAGGTGGCCTTTAAGAGCTTTAAAAACCAGCGGAAAAACGGGGCGATGCGTGCATAGCAGCGAAGGAACTTCCTTTACGAACAGCGATTCGGTCACTTTTGCCGTGCGTTTAGGATGCCCTGCCGCGCCGCTCTCTGAGAGGGACTTCTTCTCTTTGATCGCGATTGCATGGTCGTTCGCATAGGGCGCCACGGTCTGCATGCACCGCAGCCATGGAGACGAAAGCAAACGGGTGGGGGAGTATGCCTCCAGCAGGTGGCTATGCGCAAGCGCCTGGCGTTTACCGGTTCCCGCGAGCGGGCGTTCGTCGTCGGCGGCAGTCCAGTTAGACCGCGGTTTTGCCTTGGCGTGCCGCATAATGACGACCGGGCGAGTGTGCAGAGTACCGGCTTTATGGTGAGCAACGAGCGCATCCAAAGGCTCGTGGTCGGTGCTGTTGCTCAAGAGCTTGCGTGCCTCTTTGGGGGTTACCCAGCGGATTTCATCAACTTCGCCTTCGTCAGCGCGGGGATGCTCACCCACGGGCAGCTGCGCGGCCCAGTAGAACACATCCTTGGGGCGCCCCGAGACCATATAGTTGGTGACCGCCAGCGGCACGCCGAGGGTTATTCTGAGGGTGACTTCTTCGCCTACCTCACGAACGGCGGTTTCAACGAGCGATTCGCCCGCATCCTGTTTGCCTTTGGGCCAAGACCAGTCGTTATAGCGGGGCCGGTGAATCATGAGCACTTCAAGTTTTTCGCCGTGCAAGCGCCAGACGAGGGCACCTGCGGCAACGACAGGCGCTGTGTTTTCGCGGGTGCGGGTGATGGCGAGTGAATTATCGTATACGTGGGCGGAATAGTACGTTGATTCGGTGGTCACGGGATCCTCTACGAGCTGGTAGTGATGATGCGGTGTACTCCCATTCTAGGGGAAAAATCTTCAGAGGCGTCACCGTCCCGTAACCTTGTGTTCACCTTCGTAGTAAAAATCCGAATGTTACGTGGCTTGGCACCCTGTGGAGCACAATTATGGGCATATAGTGTGGCTTTCAGACCGAAAATTCACATAGTGCTACTTTTCGGTCTGAAAGCCACCTGCATACAGAAGTTACGGAAGGGGAAAACGCTAAATCTTGTCGTGGTTCTTCCGAGAGCGCGAGCGCAGGTAATAGGACTGCACATCGCGCAGCGGGTTGCCGTCGGCATCAGTATCGAAACGCTTCCACGTGCCGTCACCCGAGAGGTGCCAGGTGCGGGATTCATCGCTCATGTAGACCGTGAACATGTCGAGCAGGTACTTGATATGGCGGGGGTCTTTGACCCTTACGAGCGCCTCGATGCGGCGGTCGAGGTTGCGGTGCATCATATCGGCAGACCCGATATAGACGATGGGTTCGCCCGCATTCTCAAACGCGAAGATGCGCGAGTGCTCTAGAAAGCGCCCGAGCACTGAGCGCACCCGGATATTCTCGCTGAGTCCGGGCACACCGGGGCGCAGGGCGCAAATACCGCGCACGACCACATCGACGGGAACTCCCGCCTGCGAGGCACGGTAGAGGGAGTCGATAATCGCCTCGTCCACCATGGAGTTGCACTTGATCTGGATGCGCGCTTCCTTACCAGCCTTATGGTTCTCAATTTCGCGGTTGATGCACTCGATGAGCCCGCTGCGCAGCGAACGCGGGGCGACGAGCAGCGATTTGTAGGTGGTTTTCGGTGCGTACCCGGAGAGCTGGTTGAATAGGCGCGAGACGTCCTCACAAATTTGCTCGTCACAGGTGATAATGCCGAGGTCTTCGTAGAACCGTGCGGTGGAGGGATGGTAGTTGCCGGTGCCGATGTGTGCGTAACGGCGCAGCTGGTTGCCTTCGCGGCGCACTACCAAGGAGAGCTTGCAGTGGGTTTTCAGTCCGACCAGACCGTAGACCACGTGCACGCCTGCGCGTTCGAGTTTGCGCGCCCAGGAGATATTGGCTTCTTCGTCGAACCGGGCCTTAATTTCAACGAGGGCGACAACCTGTTTGCCTGCTTCGGCGGCTTCGATCAGCGCATCGACAATGGGGGAGTCGCCGCTGGTGCGGTAGAGGGTCTGCTTGATAGCCTGTACCTTCGGGTCGGCCGCCGCTTGCGCAAGAAACGCCTGCACACTGGTGGCGAAGGAATCGTAGGGGTGGTGCAAAAGTACATCGTGATCGCGGGTTGCGGCAAACACGTCCGCCTCTTTGGCGGTTTCGGCGGCGTTGAGCCAGCGGGAGGTATGCGCAATATGCTTGGGGTAGTGCAACGCGGGGCGGTTGGCGCGCACGATCGCGCCCATACCACGCAAATCCAGCGGCGCGGGGAGCTTATATACTTCGGAGTCGTCGATATTGAGCTCAGAAATAAGCAGGTCAAGAATCGTGGGGTTGATCGTATCTTCAACCTCAAGACGCACGGGCGGGCCGAAACGGCGGCGCAGCAGCTCCTTTTCGAGGGCCTGCAGCAGGTTCTCGGCATCGTCCTCTTCAACCTCGAGGTCTTCGTTACGGGTTACGCGGAAGACATGGTGCTCAACAACCTCCATGCCGGGGAAGAGCGTGTCAAGGTGCTCTGCAATGATAACCTCTAGCGGAATATAGCGGGATTCCTTGCCGGTCGTGTTGGCGGCGCGGGGACCATCCACCGAAATCATGCGGTCAAGCTGATCGGGCACCTTCACACGCGCGAAAAGTTCCTTGCCGGTCTGCGGGTTACGAACCAGCACCGCAAGATTCAGTGAAAGCCCCGAAATATAGGGGAAGGGGTGCGCCGGGTCTACCGCGAGCGGGGTGAGAATCGGGAAAATATCGCGCAGGAATTCTTGGCGCAAACGGGTTTTAGCGTCTGCATCCAAGTCATCCCAGCCCACAATATGAATGTTCTGTTTTTCTAGTTCCGGGAGTATCTGCTCGTGGAATACCTGGGCGTGGCGCTTTTGTAAGCTGTGAGCGGCGGTCGAGATCGCCTCCATCTGTTCGTCAGGGCTCAACCCTGCGGCGGAAGGTACCGCGAGTCCGGTAGCGATGCGGCGTTTGAGCCCCGCCACGCGCACCATAAAGAACTCGTCAAGGTTCGAGGCCACGATAGAAAGAAAATTCAGGCGCTCCAGCAGGTACAGATCAGGGTCTTCGGCAAGCTCCAGCACCCGGGAATTAAAATCGAGCCAGCTGCTTTCACGGTCGAGAAAACGCTCGGCCCCAAAATCGCCTTCGATGCTGGGCAAATCGAGTTTTTCACCCGCCTCAATGCGGTCGGCACGGGTATCGGCACGCTCAATCTTCGAGATATCGTTTCCGATGTGAATCAACCCGGTCAGCGGTGCCGGTTCGGTATTCTTTTTGGTATGCGGGTGGGGTGCCACAGGCTATTCCTTACTATGTTGAGGGACTAAGTTTACGATGCGCCGCTCGTCATCGAGCACAACGCAGAAAGAACGTTCGGTATGGGTATGAGCCGGTAAAGGATCCGTGCCCCACCCCGAATAAACGCTAGATGCTGCCGGTCGAGATAACCGCCGTGGTAACAGCGGAGAGCACGCCCGCATCCACACCGTTAGACGAAATCTTGCCGGATCCGCGTTCGGGGGCGTACATGCGATCCACGGTCGCAACTGCGAATCCTAACGACTCGTAGAGCTTCAACGCAGGGGCGTTATCGGCGTCCACATACAGCTCGATTGCGTGCAGAGGCTCGCCGTTTTCGTCGGATGCAAGCGCCAAATACGCTAGGGCACGCAGGGTCACAGTGCGCCCCAGACCGCTACCCTGGGCGTTTGGACTGACCCCCACCACATAAATCTCACCCGCAGGCACCAGATCATCGAGCGGCTGCCCCGGCTCGGTCTGAGTGGTGGGAATTTTTGTCCACGTAAACGCCGCAATATTATGCGGATCTTCCCGCTCAGAGATGAGAAAGAACCCCTCCGGGCGGAACCAGTCGCTGCCGGTGCGCTCGCGTAAGTCCGCGAGAGTCAGGCGACCTTGTTCGGGGTGCTCGGCGAAGGCTTCCGCGTTAACGCGAAGCCAGGGGTTTTCGTCGGCGGGGGTGAAGGTGCGCAGCTCAAGCGAGTCGGGCAGGGCGCGCGCATCCGAGAGCTCGGCAAGATTCTCACGGGTTTGCTCGTCAAGCGGAAGTACCATTTTGTACAGCACGCGTACCGGGGTGAAACCTGCGGCTTCGGCGAGCTCATTGGCGGGACTCTCAATACCGGTGTCGGTTGCGCTTCCGTGTACCCAGAGATTGTAGTTGGCGGCCTCGCTTCCTAAATCCTCAATAACGCGAGCGAAGAAAGCGGGACCGAGCCCCTGCCCGCGCATCTGCGGGTGAACGGCTGCCTCAAGCACACCGGGCTCGTCAGAGTCTTCGGGGGAAGGAACGGCAACGAGCACAGCCTGTAACTCGGAATTATCAGCGGCTGGAGTGAACGCGAAAACTTGCGGTTTAACCAGACTCTCACCGCGCACCGCTTTCGAGAACTCCACCAGAGTTTGCTCGGAGAAAGCCGGGGTGCCGTCGTGCTTCTGTACGGCGCGTGCGAACTGCGTGAAATGCTCTAGAAGCTCAGCATTGAGGGGCATATTTTCGTAGTGCCCAGAGTCGAGGGTGAAGTTTTCGGGTGATGCCGCCATTCTCGCCTTCTTTCACATTGCCTACTGTTTAACTTTACCGGGTGAAAGCCTGCGTTTGAACCGGTTTGATGCAATAAGCGCAATCTTCAGCGCACCAGAAAAAGAAAAGTATTTCGCCGCGCCGTTAGTCTTCGGCAGAAGGATCATGATGCGTATTCTGCGCGTGGAACGAATACCCCACATTACGTACCGTGGTAATCATCTGTTCGTGCTCAGAACCGAGCTTTGAACGCAGCCGACGAACGTGTACATCGACCGTGCGCGTACCACCATAGTACGAATCGTAGCCCCAGACCTCCGAGAGTAGCTGTGCCCGCGAAAATACTCGCCCGGGATGCTGCGCCACAAACTTCAAAAGCTCAAATTCCTTGAAGGTCAGGTTGAGTGCTGCTCCGTTCAGATGCGCCGAATAGGTTTGTGCATCAATGACCAGATTGCCGATGCGGATAATCTGCTGGCTGCGATCATCCGTATCTTTGAGCTCGGGCGCCGTAACCAACAGGCGCAGGCGCGCATCCATTTCGGAGGGCGAAGCCTGGTCCAGCACAATATCGTCCACCTGCCACGAGGCGGAAACAGCCGCCATTCCGCCCTCGGTCAGGACAATCATGAGCGGGATAGTGATCCCCGCAGTCTTCAGAAGTTGGGCGGTATTGCGTGCTTTGAGCAGATTTTGGCGCGCATCCAGAATAACAATATCGTGTTCCGTGCCGATAGTACTCAGGGGCGAATCGAGGGGAAGCTCAATCACACGGTGGCTGAGCAGGCTGAGGGCAGGAATGAGTTCTTGCGCTCGTGGCGCATCGCTCAGTAACGCAATGCGGTACATACACCCTCCTGAATCTGCAATCCTTACTCGCACGGTTTTGTACTATTTTACTCATGCCTTTGTGTGCTCTTCGGGCACAGTACCTTCAACGGAGCTAAAACACGCAGCAGCGGTGCGCGTTAAAGTTATTTTTACCCAGGAGAGAGCGCCGTGATCCGTGCTTTAGCTCAGCTATCTATGGTATTTTTAAGGCATGGACAACATCTTGTACTTAGAGATCTTCTTCATCTGTTTGATGGCTCTCATCTCGGTATGCATCGCCGTTGGTGCATACGCAGTACTTAAGGGTCTCTTCGCAGGGCAGAAGTAGAGCGTAAAATTTTTTGAGCCGAGGAAGGCTCACGGTGCCCCCGGTTAACGCTGAGGCACCCCGGCGGGGGTGCGCAGACAGTGCCGGGGGCTTTTGCATGCCCGGCTCTCGTGTATCCCAGCCTATGGCGAAATAGCCCACGTTTTGAACTGCTGGCCATAGAAAACCCCTAAAATAGAGGAATGGCAATTGAAATTCCAACCAACCTAACCCCTGAGCTCGTTCCCTTCGCGTGGCTTCTGGGTACCTGGGAAGGTACCGGAACCATGTGGTACGAAGGACAAGAGAACACCCCCTTCGGGCAGATTATTAACTTCACCCAAGACGGTCTGCCGTACCTTGAATACCGCGCCGAGTCTTTCCTGCTCGACGATAACGGGCAAAAGCTGCGTCCTATCACTATCGAGACCGGTTTTTGGCAGATCGACCGTCCCCTCACGGATGCCGACGGCGGGTTCGGGCTGGTACCCAAAGATATTGTCCCCGCTTTTGCCGATGCGGAATCGGTTGAAACTCTGCGCAACGAAGACGACGGGTTCAACCTTATCGCCACCATCGCGCACCCCGGTGGCATCAGCGAGAACTACGTAGGCATGATTAAGGGCCCGGTTGTGCGCATGCAGACCGGTAACCTGCTGCGCGACGAAATATCGCACGACTACGCCGGATCCGTGCGTCTGTGGGGCCTTGTAAACGGCAACCTCATGTGGGACTGGGAGATCGCCGATCAGGAAGGCAACCTGCATAAGCACGCCTCGGCGGAACTGCGCAAGACCTCTTCCATGAGCGGTGATTCGCTGGGCACAGGCATGTTCGGTTCCCTTGATGACGGCGCAGAAGAAGACTCCGCCGAAAACTAGGACTACTCCACGCAGAGTAAAACCCGCATACCCGCCGTTCCGCTGCGGTGTGCGGGTTTTGCAGACCGTCTGGCCGCCACTCACGATAAAAAACAGCACGAGAGGAACATCATGAGCACTGCCGAAAATACCGCCGCCGATGCGCCCGAATACACCCCCACACTCAGCCCCCTTATGCAAGTGCACGGTGCCTTCGCCGCAGACGGCCCGGATGCGGGCATCGCGGCGCATTACGGCAACCCCCTCGCCGAACAGCGTGCTTTAGTCCGCGACCGTGGAGCCACAACGGGGGACCCCGTAGTTGTGGACCGTTCCTCTCTTGGCGTCGTGAGGGTCTCGGGGCCCGACCGCGCCAGCTGGCTCACCTCCCTCGCATCCCAGATTTTGACCGACATGAACCCGGGGGACAGCCGCGAATTTTTACTACTCTCCCCGCAGGGACGCATCGAATATGCACCCGCCGCCGTCGAGGACGGGCAGGCGCTCTGGCTCATCGTCGAAGGTGCACAGGCGGAGCCGCTGA
>ERZ773079.1342-NODE-1342-length-14875-cov-12.748246_pt1 | contig 14875 bp, 12 predicted proteins | sample MGYA00511355_ERZ773079 | MGnify/ENA primary metagenome ERZ773079 (study PRJEB29015, sample SAMEA2737979) | human oral metagenome | biome: human oral; feature: human-associated habitat; material: dental | place: China | collected 2117 ... | reverse complement strand
TGGAAATAGTACCCAGAATGGCGCGCTCATTCCACTTTTTAGGATCTAGATTGAGGTTTTTGAGAATCCGCTTCATCAGTGTTCGCTGCTCGCCTGGATCAACGATAGTAAAGTTGCGATTGTAGCCAATATGGTCAGCTTCTCGCCGCAGGATACGTACACACATGGAGTGGAAGGTAGCGATTAAGCAATCTTGGGTGGCTGGATTAAGTGCTGCTGCCCGTTCCTTCATCTCCCGCGCCGCCTTATTGGTAAAGGTAATGGCGAGGATATTCCAAGGATTAACCATCTTCTCATCAATCAAATAGGCGATGCGGTGGGTCAAGACACGAGTCTTTCCCGAACCAGCCCCCGCCATAATCAACAAGGGGCCTTCTGTCGTCTGGACCGCTTCGGCCTGACGGTCATTCATACCGTTTAATAAGGGATTCATCTTCTATCCTTTCAATGTAAAATCAAACTGAAAATCAATGCTTCCATTATATCAAAATTCGAGTGAATTTGTTATCGAAAAGGCAACTGTCCTCAATTGAAATTAGAGTGTGAAAAAGCTATAATAGTAGTCTAGAAAGGAGCAGCCATGCACAATCATCCAAGCGACAATCTCAAACTTGCCGAACGAGGCGCCCTCCTAGCAATTGCCACCTACATTGGCCTATCCGTTACAAAAATCATTGCAGGTGCGACACTGACATCCTCCAGTTTGACGGCGGATGGTTTCAACAACGTCTCCGATATCGTTGCCAATCTAGCAGTCTTAATCGGCCTACGCATGGCAAGAAAACCAGCGGATAAGGACCACCGCTTCGGCCATTGGAAGATTGAAGATCTGGCCAGTCTGATTACCTCTTTCATCATGTTTTTTGTCGGTTTCAATGTCCTCATTGATACGGCTCAAAAAATCATTAACAAGGAAGAGAACTTGATTGATCCTGTGGGAGCCATCGTTGGGATTGTATCGGCCATCATCATGTTTGGTGTTTATCTTTACAATAAAAACCTAGCCAAAAGGGTAAAATCCAAAGCTCTGGATGCGGCTGCCAAGGACAATCTCTCGGACGCCATCACTTCTCTGGGCACATCGGTTGCTATTATTGCCAGCTCCCTGAAGTTTCCTATCGTTGATAAGCTAGCAGCCATCATTATTACTTTTTTCATTTTGAAAACAGCCTATGATATTTTCATAGAGTCCTCCTTCAGCCTGTCAGATGGCTTTGATCAAGACCTTTTAGATGATTACAAGCGTGCCATTCTGGAAATTCCTAAAATCACACGCGTCAAATCCCAGCGTGGCCGAACCTATGGTAGCAATATCTATCTGGATATCATACTCGAAATGAATCCTGACCTCTCCGTCTTTGAAAGCCACGAAATTGCTGATCAGGTGGAGGACATGCTCAAGGAAGACTTTGGTGTCTTCGACATTGATATTCACATTGAGCCAGCCCCTATTCCTGAAGATGAGATTCTGGATAATGTCTGTCAAAAGCTCCTGATGCGTGAGCAATTAGTCGACCAAGGCAGTCAATTGGATGCACTTCTTTCCTCTGATTTTGTCTACATTTCCCAAGATGGTCGCCAGCTGAACAAAGAGGAATTTCAACTAGAGAGAGCCCAAACTTCTCCTATCAAAAATTTAGAAATTACATCCGTCAGCCAAAAGACCAAGCTGATTCGCTATCAAATCGGGGATGTCATCCATACCAGCCTCTGGCGCCGCCACGAAGTCTGGCAAAACATCTTCCACCAAGAAACACGAAAAAACAACTAGCAGAAAACTAGTTGTTTTTATATGCTTTCACTTGGTCTGTTGCAATATCTTCTCCAAACCACTTTTTAGCGATTTTCTGGAATTTTCCCTCTTGGTATAATTTCCCGAAAGCAGCATTTACTTTTTCTACTAAAGTACGGTCCGCCTTTCTAGCCCCGGCCGCAAAGGATTCGCTCTCAAATCCAACTGAAAAGACTGAATATTGATCTAAAATTCCTTCTTCTGTCAGATAATAATTGGCATAAACGCGGTCAATCAAGAGTCCATCAATTCGGTCGTTTTGTAAGTCAATTAAAGCCTCATTGAAACTTTGGTACTGAGTCGCTGTATGATTTTTGACAATGGTTTTCAAGATTTCAGGATTGCTTTCAAACGCTACGTAGCCAGAAGATCCCGTTTGGGCACCCAATACTTTTCCTGCCATATCACTGGCCTGTGAGATACGAGAGGACTTTTTGCTGACCAAAACCTGTTCATTTTTCATATAAGGAATGGTAAATTGTACCTTTTCCCTTCGCTCATCCGTTGCGGAATAGCCATTCCAAATGAGATCAATCGTACCGTTGGCCAACTCTGTTTCTTTCATATCCCAATCAATCGGCTGCCATTCTACCTCAATCCCGTATTCCTTAAAGACAGCATTGGCTAGATCAATATCAAACCCTGCATAAGTGCCATCTTTTTGCTCAAATCCCATGGGGACAAAGGTATTATCAAAGCCGATTGTAATCTGTTTTTTCTCCTCGTACTTGCTCCAGTTATCCAAGCTGGGATCACTGACATTGGAACTACAAGCACCAAGCAGGAAGGTTAGGATCAGAGTCAGACAGGTCAAAAGAATATTCTTTAGTTTCATTCGGACCTCCCTTATTTTGGTATGACTTTGAGAATAGAATCCGCAATGTTTTCCGCAAACTGCAAATCATGTGTGACCACAATCTGCGTCATTCCCATTTCACGATTTTGAAGGATAAGTTTTTCTACTTCCAAGCGTAAGGCAGGATCCAAGGCAGAAGTCGGCTCATCATATCCGATAATCTCTGGGTTGATCATCATAGCACGAGCCAAAGCGACCCGCTGTTTTTGCCCACCTGACAGCGAATAAGGGTAGGCCTTGGCATGCTCGGACAAGCCTAAACGAGCCAATAAATCCCGCGCCTTCTCTTCAGCTTCTTCTTTGGAAGCATTCATTGTATGTATAGGTGATAGAGTCAAATTTTCCAAGACAGACAAATGAGGAAAGAGCTGAAAATCTTGAAAGACAAAGCCTAGAAGATTACGCTTTTCAAGCTCTGCGACATCCAAAGTCTCTCCATTATAAATCACTTGTCCCGAATCAATTGTCTCCAAGCCTGCCAGCATACGTAGAAGAGTCGTCTTCCCTCCGCCCGAAGGTCCAACAATGGCCAATACTTGCTTTTCAGGCACAATCAAATTAAAATCCTTTAGAATCTGCTTATCACCAAATTTTTTACTAATATTTCGTAATTCTAACATAATAGCACCTACTTATAATAACTAAATTTCTTTTCGACCTGTTTTGCAATCAGTGTAGCCAGACCGATTAAGAGTAAATAAATCAAGCCTGCAACAAACATCGGTGCCAGACTGGCATCTCGGTTGGCCGCTGTACGACTGGCCAAAATCAAGTCTGAAATGCCTAAAGCATACACCAAAGAGGTATCTTTCACCAAAGTCATGACTTCATTAAAGACACTAGGTAGCACAATTTTTACGACCTGCGGCAAAATAATCAGGCGAATCGTCTGAACAGGAGTGAATTTTAAAACCTTCGCAGCTTCGTACTGTCCAGTCGGAATGGAAGAAATGCCTCCGCGGAAGATCTCCGCAAAATAAGCCGCATAGTTTAATGTAAAGGCAATAATCGCTGCCGGAATCCGATCCAGCCGAATGCCGATACTTGGCAAAACATAGTAAATAAAGATTAACTGCAATAAAAGCGGCGTCCCACGCATAATCCAAATGTAAATATGAAGCAGCCATTGCAGGGGCTTCAAGCGAATTTGCATCGAAAAAGCCAGCATAATTCCCAAAGGAATCGAAAAAACCAAGACCAAAGCAAACACTTGCAAGGTAGTTGCCGCTCCACTTAGAAGACTAGGTAAAATTTCCAAAATATAGTTCATTCTCTTCCTCCTAAATAAATATTTTACCATTATAACAGGATCTCAGGAAAATACAAGCAGATATTGCAAGAAATTTATAGGAAGAAAATCGAAATCGAATAAATTTAAAATCCGACTCTCCTTTCAAGAATCGGATTTATTGGGCTATGTAGGGCTCTTTGGAATTTTGGAATCATTCGAAATAACACAGCTCTAAAACTGACAAATAACCTTCCAACCAAAAGTAGAAGTTAGATCTTTGTTAACTACAATGGCTTCATGAAAAAACACATTCTGGGAGGGAGCGACTGGTTATTTTGAGGTTATCAAGCGTGAGGGTGTTATTTCAATCCACGCCCCCGTGAAGGGAGCGACTACCAATGGGGCGGATAATATCTGTAATTCTTAAATTTCAATCCACGCCCCCGTGAAGGGAGCGACTCAAGGCGCTTGCCATCGTTTGCTTCTGTCTCGACAATTTCAATCCACGCCCCCGTGAAGGGAGCGACACTTGCGACTTGGAATAAAAAAGATGCTGGTGCAATTTCAATCCACGCCCCCGTGAAGGGAGCGACTAGATATAGTCAAGACTTTTCTCTAGTTTTTTAATTTCAATCCACGTCCCCGTGAAGGGAGCGACCCATGCAAATCTACACCCACGTCACAAAAAATATATTTCAATCCACGCCCCCGTGAAGGGAGCGACATATCACAGGTCAGAAACAATGCTACAAATTGACATTTCAATCCACGCCCCCGTGAAGGGAGCGACCCAAGGCATACCTGGTGCTAAGGGTGCAGATGGTCATTTCAATCCACGCCCCCGTGAAGGGAGCGACTTGCTAAAAGCCTTAGCCATATCCGCCAAATTTTATTTCAATCCACGCCCCCGTGAAGGGAGCGACTGTATCATGAGCAGTTTGGCATGGATGTCCGTAAATTTCAATCCACGCCCCCGTGAAGGGAGCGACCAGCCAACGGCTCATTGACGAGCTTTAATACGTGATTTCAATCCACGCCCCCGTGAAGGGAGCGACGAGTTAAAAGCGTCACCCCTGCTCAAAAAAGCAATATTTCAATCCACGCCCCCGTGAAGGGAGCGACAGTAGAGTACACAATCAAAAAACTGGATGGTTCTATTTCAATCCACGCCCCCGTGAAGGGAGCGACAAGACAACACTAGAAATTTATTCCCATGTTACAGAATTTCAATCCACGCCCCCGTGAAGGGAGCGACTTTAATGTACTCAGAACCAAGTAGACCGGCTGAAGATTTCAATCCACGCCCCCGTGAAGGGAGCGACTTCGGCTCACTTTGGAGCATCAGAGGCACTTGCTATTTCAATCCACGCCCCCGTGAAGGGAGCGACTAGTGGGGCTATCGTCCAAACTAACAAGCACCGTATTTCAATCCACGCCCCCGTGAAGGGAGCGACTTTTGCCAGTGATCCAGTCCCAAATTCCGCCGAAATTTCAATCCACGCCCCCGTGAAGGGAGCGACTGTATGGGAATGGGATTGATATGCTAAATGCTGATTTCAATCCACGCCCCCGTGAAGGGAGCGACACAGTAATCTCAATTATTCTTTTCTTTATTCTAAATTTCAATCCACGCCCCCGTGAAGGGAGCGACGAGGTGCATTGATAGCTGATAGACCAGCGATACTAATTTCAATCCACGCCCCCGTGAAGGGAGCGACCGGCCGATAGCACTCAAATTCTTTTCGTTCAACGATTTCAATCCACGCCCCCGTGAAGGGAGCGACCATGTATTTGAAAAATTATCTGCAGGTAGTGGTATTTCAATCCACGCCCCCGTGAAGGGAGCGACAGCGCGTAGTTGCACTATTTTAGGCAAAAATTATCTTTCGAGGAAAGTAAACTCTTCTAGAATTTCGAATTTTTGCCTTATTTTTGTTTATTTTTTGCGCGAAAGTCCTGCTTTTTTCTGAGTAACATCCATTCGCACTAGACTATTTAAAGGAGTAATACCCCTATATCAGGATCATAACTTGTATCACGTCCAATCGTTTCTAGACGATTTTGCCAGTTTTTTCCTAGCAAATAAAAACGAATACTGTCGGACTCAGTGTCAATTATACTCAAAAGCTTAGCTTTTATTTCTACAAATTCTGCAGGAGTTACTGAGCATTCAAAAACTGAATTCTGAACGCGTTGCCCATAATCAACGCATAATTTTGCCACATGACGTAATCTTTTCCTGCCTTGCGCAGTTTCAGTATTCACATCATATGTTACTAATACCATCATAAACCGGCTCCTATATTAAAAACGGTGGATAGGATTCCAATTCTCCACGGATTGTCTTGGCCAATAACTGTGCTTGGATATAGGGCAGTAACATCAATTTCACTTTTTCTTTAGTGAAAGGATGTTCTACTTCCTGATGTTTCCGCTTTTGCCAGGCTTCAATAAAAATTGCACGCCCTTTTTCAGTTAATATGACACTTCCATTTTCCTTAAAGTCAAAATGTTTTTTGCTTAACTGAGCTTTATTTATCAAAGAAAACACAAATCTGTCAACTATATAAGCACGAAATTCTTCGACTAAATCCAATGCCAAGCTAGCACGACCTGGCCTATCCGTATGAAAGAAGCCAACATAACTATCCAGCCCTACTGCTTCCAAAGCAGATTGGCATTCATATGTTAATAAACTATAGCCAAATGATAACAAAGCATTGACACAATCTAATGGAGGGCGTCTAGTTCGCCCATTAAACTGAAAAGTCTCCTTATCAGTTAATACTAAATCATTAAAAATACGAAAATATTGGTTTGCTGCCTGACCCTCTATTCCTAAAAGAGAATCCTTGTCTTCAGCTGCTTGAACCTGTTCCAAGGCCCAAGTTAATTCCGTATTCACCTCTTCAAAGAGATGGCTATCGATCCGATCCCGATGGTCACGCTTGAAACGTAATAAATATTTTCTAGAATTTGAAATCTTAGCAAGAATAAAGTGTTTTGCATATTCTAGAGATTTTTCTTCATCCGCCAAACGATAATGCTGTCTCCTTAGCAAAACATTCCCATTTGTTTGCCCAACAAATCGACCGCAAAAGCGCCCTTGTGGTGTATGGAAGGACAAATTTATCTGATTTTTGGCACATAGTTCAATCAAAGAAGGAGACGCTCCCAAATAAGAAAAACAAACAATGCCATCAATTATCCGATATGGAAAACGACTGACAACCTTACCTTCTTGCTTGATAACGATATTATCTCTTTCACGCGTTAAATAAAAATTATCTTGAGTCAAATATAGAGTATTAAGTAGCTTTTTCATAAGCTATCCTCACTTTTTAGTGCTTGGAAAATATAATTGTCAACATTGCGTGACTTCTTGCTCAGACGCGGCATGCAAATATCAACTAAGGAGCATAACTGACAGTTTTTAAAATATTCAGCTTTCGGAATAAGCTTTTTATCATAATATTGATGCATTTGGCAAGCCAGCTCAGCTACTTCTTTTCGTAAATCAGAAGTGATTTCTATTCGCTTTTTTTGATTTACACTATGATAGTAAAGATAACCATACTCGATTTCGCATCCAAGAGTTTCTTCAAGACAAATCGTTTGAGCAACCAACTGAACAATATCACGAGTATCCTTTTTTGGTTTTCCACGCTTATATTCAATAATAACAGGGAGCCATTTGCCATGTTTCCCTTTTAACGAAACTCCTTTTTCATCCTTATGAAATTCAACCACATCCAATATTCCATAGAGACCAAGCTCTCTTGACGAGACATGCATAGCTCGCGAGCTAATAACATCCTTTCGTTTTTCCTTGATATATGGATTGTCTGCTTTTTGATGTAAAATCTGCCCATGAGCTGTCGCTTCGTTTTCAACCCACTGCTGCTCAATGTGAATCAAACTCCATTGGCGCTTGCAGAATTGGAAATGCTGAATTCCAGACAACATCAAATAGTCACTTTCAGCATAAACCATATTACAGTCCTTCTAAGATATCAACTGTCAATCCTTTAGCCTCATATTCTGCCAATTTCTCTTGATTAAGATGGATAGCATAGTCTTCATAACTATCCTTATCCTGTTTTTCTTTGTCAAATTCAAACAAATCAAAAACACGCGCACTGGAAACATTTCCTAACTTATTAGAATGAGTAAACCAAAAGACTTCCCTCACGCGCATAGAACCTTCAGGACGAGCGGATGACGCATCGTTTTCAAAAAGACTAACGAGCACTTCCTTAATAACTTCGGCATCTTCGTTAGAGAATCCTGTTTTTTCAGCAAAATTTGGATTAATCGAACCTTTGATGACATAGACGCCATAGTCCACAAAATGCTTGGTTCCCATCGTATCAGATGAACGTCCACCTGCTTTTTTAGGTTCGACACCATTTGTACTTCTAGTAATCTGTAAACTAGAGATGATGATTGGATCCAAAGATTTAGCCATGCTGACAGAAACCGGTCCACGAATAGCAAACGAACGATCTTTTAGATAAGTGAACACTTGACCAAACGAACGGACATCCATCCATAATTGATTGGCTTTTTCATTAATTTCTTCATCTGATTCTTTTCCTGTAAATTGAGTCTTGAACCGTTTCTCAAGCGAATTAAGCCCATCCTCAATGCGATCATTTGCTTGTACAAAGATGGTGTGGCCCAAATCCTGCATCCGATTGCGGATTTTGCGCTTGATGGCCACATCGCTGATTAAGCCTTGATTAGCTGCATTTGTTCTTGGCATATTTCCTGACAAGGGATCTCCATTTGCATTAGCTTCCCTCACTTCAACTGTTACCATAAAATCAATCTTGTGTTCCAACATTTGCTATTCCTCGCTTTCATTTTTCTCTTGTTTTGTATAAAAGAACTGCTTTTCAGCATAGTAACCAAAAATAAATTGATAATCCAAGGGATCGTTGATATCCTTCTTTCTCATTAGAGGATTGAGTAACCGAATAATCTCTGCTCGCTCTTTATCCAATTTATTAAAAATTCCATGAGCATTTAACTTTACAGTTTCTTCATAAGGTTTAATTTTATTTGTCAAATTCATCATTAACTTGGCAGGCTGGCTGGTATAGGCGTTCCAGTACCTCTCGGCATTTGTAATTCTTTCCTGATTATTACCATCTATTCGATATCGCTGAGTTTCAATTAGCTCAAATATAGCTAATAATCTTCCAAAAAGATAGGAACGATTGGTATTTTCGTGGTCTAACATTGGTTTAAACTCCCTTCCATATTGTTTGTGTAAAATCGCTAAACTTATTTGCTGCACCTGAGACCAGTGATTAGGGTACTTTTGTCGCTGTTTAATATTCGTTTCTAACTTCTTAACGATAGTACTAGGCACTGGATTCCCATCAATCAAAGCTGTTACTAATTGCTGATATTGATCGCTCTTAAAACTGTCATTGTCTAATTCCAAATAACGTTCTCTGTCAATACCGTAGGCAGCGTTGATTATGTCATTAAAAGTAGGTGTTCTTAATTTATAATTTCCAGATTTAGTTTTTGCTTCCCAAGAGTAATTTTCCTGCCAAGTTTCCAGATTTTTCAATAACTGGGAAACTTGAACCTGACGGAAATACTTTAAAGCGATACGACCATTGCTTGTTTTATTTAGTATTGCAACATAGTAGGTTGCATCATTGCCAAACAATTTTCGCCCCTTAATAAACGAAGATCCTATATTCTTGTTTTCTTCGTTCGGTTTAATGAAAACAAGACTATCTTTTTCATCTTCATCATCTTCAAATAAATCATTAAAGGCCGGCTTAACAATATCTAATTGACTCTCATTCGCTAAATCATCACTGAACCAATTGATGAGATATTGTGACGATCCTAGCCAAGTACTACTGTTTTTATTTTCTAGCAAATACTTAATCATTAAATGAATTTTTTCTGAAGTTTCATAGCCAACACTAAAAACATCTTCCCGCTCTTTAAAGCGCCCTTTATAAGCCTCTCCTTTATTACTAACTGAAATGATTTTCGCAGTTCCCATTAGTCCTCTGTGTTTATTTGTAATTTGTTCCATACGTCCACTAATATTACACGTTCTCAAATTATCTTGATTAGCAGTCATAAACGAAATAAAGGATTGATGTAAGGCTTTGTAGCTAGTCACTGATTCATCTTTAAAGCCATTAAATTGTACAATTGAAAACTCTAAGAAATAAGCTGATAAATCAACAGTCTTGTTTTTTCCATCAGAGTCAGAATAGGTGATTTTCAATCCCTCTCTTTGGTAATGCTCACCATATAAAGACTGAAGAATGCTACTTAGAAAATCTGTTTGGAGAATAAAATGCTGAATTTTTATCAAAAATTCCTTGACTCTACCTTCCTCACAGTAAGCAATCCAACTAGCTAATTGTTTATGAAAATCATCATATTGCGATTGACTCACTTCTGGTATATAATAAGAAAACTTGTCTACAAGAGGATGTGGAGCAGGATTGCTACCAGATCTTGCTACAGAATTTGCAGTCACAGGAAATATAATCGTTTGATTATCATACATGAATTCTGCCTTATAGAAACTGCCATCCTGATCCAACTTAACTGCAATAATATTTTTACCATTTGACTTCAAACTAGTATGATAAATCGGAAGCAAAACAGGATTGTCCCCATTTTGTTGGTCAACTAAGCCAATTTCTTCTGCTTTTTCATAAGCTTTTAAGAGAGAAGTAAAAAAATCCATTATTCTTCTCCTTTCTCCATAGCATCATATTCCTTAAGTTCATCATCAACGGACTTAACCTGGCCAGGTGTCTTAAAGGTATAACTAGACAAAGTATTTACAATTTCACACTCAGACTGAAGCTTAAACTTAATCACCCCATTCGCCATCACTGTTTTTGTAAAATAAGATTTTAATGGTGTCGTTTCGTCTTTTGGATAAGCAAAAGAATGGAACATAATACCTAAATCAATAGTAACACCATCATAGTAAGAAGGGGTGTTCTCATACTCTTCCTGACTAATTTCTTCGACTAAGCCAAAGCATTCACTGGTCCCTAAAAAAACATTACGTCGTCCACCTTTTCGAATAGAACGCTTCATAATGGCTTCGTGCTTATTGGGTAGCCTATCTTGCATTAAATCTTCACGATTTTCATTCCATATAAAATAGAATTTAACAAAGTACTCTACATCACTCAAATATGAAACATAACTCAAGTCCGCACTGTAATCATGTAACAAAGCACGAACGCCATGTAGTTCTGTCTGAATTTGATTAACAACCTTAACTTCAGTAACAATATTTATAAATGTCGGCTTATGATAAATACTATCAACTATGCCTTGTAAAGCTTGTCTAGTAGGAGCAGAGTACGACGATCTCTCGCTCCCGCCTTTAGTGGCAGGATTTGTAAAGAGAGCCCGTTCACCACTTATTTTCGCATAGAAATTTCTTGATCTGTACAAGGTTAAAACCTCCTTCTGTGATTCTATAAATCTATCTTAGCACTTGAGATTTCAAAAGTCAATTATTATTTTTCTATATATAGTGTTTATAAAACAGCTATTGATTATATGGATCAATTTTGATATAATCTAGCCATCATAGTGCTATCTATGTGGATTGAAATTATATTTAGTGCTTATTTATACTGAATTACAGGTCAACGAAGTCCTCTACTGACTCTCGTTGGCCTGTTTTCATTTAAATTTACAGTAATAAACTTCCTGATTCTATAGTGATACCTTTATTATCGTCATAATAACACTTTGGCAATATCTGAATTTGGCCGTTAAGATAGGATTTTGTCGCTTCAAGTAACAAATCGCGTTCACGAACATTTACAGTATAGGGCTGCAATTCCTTTAAAAGTGCTTTTATTGTTTGATAGTCTTCAACAGATGGGTAATCATATTCACACAATTCTTCTAAAACCAACAACTTTTCAATAGCTTCTCCATACGGAACCAACACCCCTATTGTGTCATTGTTTATTAAATTCATTTTCAATCCAGCAGTTTTAAAGGCTTGTTTTAACTTTCCTTTAAAATCATTACTGTCTTGATATGAATTTATGCTTAAATAATCATAAACTGATTCACCATGCGATAAAGGATAATCCATTGAACCTTGATTATTAGCATAATAATATTCAAAAAAATCCCGATTTAAAAGTGATATTTCAATAGGCGATGAGATCTTATGGATAATATGCTCTGTGGCGTCTTTCTTAGCTTTTATTTCTCTCAAGCGTGATAGATTTTCCTCTTCAGCGGTAAGATTGACTAAGATAACTTGACCTTTATCACGTTTACCTTCACGATTGCATCGGCCACTAGCTTGCACAATTGAATCAACTCCTGCATAAGATCGGATGACGCGATTAAAATCAATATCAACTCCAGCTTCAATTAGTTGCGTGCTAATACAGATAATAGGTATTCCTTTTTTAAGATGTTGTTTAATTTCCGCTATAATGTCTAATCTGTGCTGAGCACACATATTAGTCGAAAGTTGATAAATAGGTCTATCAGTCAATCCTTCAAGCATCATATAGAATTTATCAACTGTCTTCTTGGTGTTAAAAATCGCAAGAATAGACTCGTCATTTTCCAGTACAAAATCTACTAAATCTGACAGGTTCGAATGTTGATTATTTTCATCAAATTTTCTAAGTTCTGTTCTTGAAAAGACTGCTTTTTCTTCATGAGTTAACTCAACAATATCAGCAGCTTCACCATATTTCCCACCATAAAAAAGTTTATGTTTGATAGCAGCAGAATCATAAGCAGGCTGTGTAGCCGTACATAAGATAATAGTCGTGTTCATAACTTCATTTAAGAAATTCATGGTTAAATTAAATAAAGTTGTCACCTCAATAGGCAATGATTGCACTTCATCTAAAATCAAAACACTATTCGCTAAACTAGAAAAACGGCGAATATTTGCTGATTTAGTTTTAAATAAAGTTTGAAAAAATTGAACCATTGATGTCAAAACGACTGAACTATCCCAACTTTCTATCAGGTACTCTGGTAATAAGCTCTCTTTTTCGTCTCCCTTATCCTCGTTCTCTTGTTTGTTCTGTACAACATTTGAATGATGCTCTAGTACCCCATCTTCTCCAATAACTTTTTTAATAGCTGATGCATTTTGTTCTAAAACAGATAAAAAAGGCGTAATATAGAAAAATCTTGATTTATTTTGATCAACCAGCTGATGAAAGGCATATCTCATACTAAGATTCGTTTTCCCAGCGCCAGTAGGAAGATCTAAGCGATAGATTCCCGTTGAATCTTTTTCTCCTCTACTCTTAACTCGTTCACCAATTTGTGAACGAATCTCATTAAGTCTTGTAGTTGGATGACCAAAGCTACGATATTTTCGCTCAATAGCTTCAAGATAAGAATCATTTAGTTGTTGTTTTTCTTCATCTTTTAAAGGTTCAATGAGCAAGCCATAAGCATTGACAGTATCTAGTATATCTGCATTCTTCAAAAAAGATAAGTACATGCGAATAAAACAACCACTATAATATTCTTTCTCACTTTCATCAGACCAACTAAGTTTAGACCAGGCTTGCTGGTAATTTGTAAATGCTTTTTCGATTAAATCGTTTAAATCACAGTAACCATGAGGATTTAATTCAGCTTCTAATTCTTGAGCAAAAGGTAGAATATCTTCTTGGTAAGCAAGATTATTCATACATTTTGTCATTCTATGCCTTAATTTATTGAATGCAAATTGTTCTGCTTGAACACCTTCATCTTCCAGAAAAATATTATACATACCGTGGTGAGCTGAAATAACATAAGCACTGATCTCCTGAAAAAGTATCCTATCTTCCATTGGAATACTTGATTTTTTTAAACATGCTTGTATACTTTGAAAGAGATAGATAGCTCCAGCAGATGAATGATCAACATGCTTGTTAGGTTGCATTTCCAATTTATCTTGAAAAGCTTTATTTGCCTTACCTAAATCATGATACAAGCCTAGCAAAAAAAGCACATCCCCTTGTCCTAAAGACTCTGCTTGTTTTCTTCCACTTTCAGCAACATTTGTTAAATGTATTTTTAACGATTGCATTTCGTTCGTATCACGATTATAATGAGCTTTTATCATTTTTACCCTCATTTCATTTAGTGTTAATGTTGGAAAAATATTCCAATCTTAAATCTCTAATTTAATAAAACTTCCGAATTTTAAAGCGCTTTCATTTTTTGGAGAAAATAGTTTCTGAAGTATTATAGACAGATTACAGAATACTTAAAAGAATAATGTCTTAGGCCTAGAAAATGAATCCTTTATCAATGCGACCATATAGATTAAAACATTACTAATGACCTATACTATAATTATTTAACTTTAATAAAAATCACTGATAATCTTCATAGGAATATATTCAAAACACTATATTAATATCATTGTAAACTTAAAAACTAAAAATTTCAATAGATTATGAGTATTTTTGTTACTTTCTATTAAAAAACGCTACAACATTTGCTGTAGCACTCATTTTTCATTCTTCTATATCTCCATATCTACAGTTATAAAGACTGATATTACTCTCGTTACTCGGTAATGACAGCAAGCCATCTGACTCCTTTAGGCTGAGGATTTCAACTAATCTTAGAAGAGAATAGTTTTGTTGTAATTATTTTAGAACGATTTTATGAACAATCTTTTGTCCACACTCCTCTTTAATTTTTGTAAAAAGTGAGCGCTAATGCTTGTGTGCTCCACTGCAAAAAACTTACTTTCATCATCTAGCTTCCGATAGACCAATCTATTTTGAGCATGTATAAGTCTATACCCATCGTTTAGAGCAACAAGAAGAAAAAAATCATAATCGAATAAGAAATATTTTCGAAACTTTTGGGGCAGATTTGGGTCAAATATAACAAAAACCCTTGTTAATCAAGGGTTTTAAGTGTTGTTTAATGTCCCCTGCCGGAATCGAACCAGCAACTACTCCTTAGGAGGGAGTTGTTATAT
>ERZ773079.1341-NODE-1341-length-14876-cov-9.614466_pt1 | contig 14876 bp, 10 predicted proteins | sample MGYA00511355_ERZ773079 | MGnify/ENA primary metagenome ERZ773079 (study PRJEB29015, sample SAMEA2737979) | human oral metagenome | biome: human oral; feature: human-associated habitat; material: dental | place: China | collected 2117 ... | reverse complement strand
ACGATGGGCTGCAGCACGTGGCCCTGCCCCGCCGGCTGGAGCTGGTGATGATGCATCCACTGGGTCTGGGCAACGGCCGCTGTCTGCCGGCCGGACCGCTGCGTGAGCCGGCCGAGCGCCTGGCTCACGTGGACGCACTGCTGGTGCCGACGACATCGCCTCAGTCCGCGAGCGAAGGGACGTCGCCTGACGCATTCCAACCCGCCACGGTTGCCGTCACACCGCAGGCTGCTGCCCCGCAGGACTGCCAGTCTGCCAAGGTCCTGCAACAACAGGCGAGCAAAGGCCCCCGGACATCGGCCCCTCCCCGCTTCGGGATCCGCACCGAACTGGCCGGCATCCGTTCCCTGGATGGCCGCCAGCACTGGGCGCCGTCCGATTTCGTGGCCACCATGGCCGGGCAGCGGCTGGCCGCCGTGGCCGGCATCTCGCGTCCCGAGCGCTTCTTCGATTCGCTGCGCGCGCTGGGTCTGGACATCACCGAGTATCCCTTGCCCGACCATGCCCACATCGACCCGGCGTGGCTGGCCACGCTTCCCGAGCCCCTGGTGATCATGACGGCCAAGGATGCCGTGAAGTGCGTCGGCTTCCCCCCGGCGCTGCAAGCGCGCTGCCAGGTGCTCGATATCCGGGCCGTGCCCGATCCGGCGCTGCTAGAATGGCTCGATCAGCAGCTGGCCACGACAGCCTGCTGCCCATCGACACCTTCTTCTGCGCATTGACACCATGATGGCTCTCGACATTCTCGTCTGCCCGCTGTGCAAGGGGCCGCTCGCCCACGACCGCCAGCAGCAGACCCTCACCTGCAAGGCAGACCGCCTGGTGTTCCCCATCCGTGACGGCGTGCCGGTCATGATCGTCGAGGAAGCCGGGCAACTGGCGGCCGACGGCAGCGTGACACCGGCGCCTGCCGCCGGCGCGGCGGGCTGAAACCGGAGCGGCACGACCATGAGCTCCCGGTCCCCTGCCCAGGCGGCACCGGCCGCCACACCTTCCTTCGTCGTCCTCATCCCGGCCAGGCTGGCCTCCACGCGCCTGCCCGACAAGCCGCTGGCCGACATCGCCGGCATCCCCATGGTCGTGCGCGTGGCCAACCAGGCCCGACAATCACAGGCCGTCCGGGTCGCCATTGCCACCGACAGCCCCCGGATCGCCGACGTGGCCCGTGCCCATGGGCACGAAGCCATCATGACCCGCGCCGACCATGCCTCGGGCACCGAGCGACTGGCCGAGGCCATCACACTGATGGAACTGGCCGAAGACACCATCGTGGTCAACGTGCAGGGGGACGAGCCCGAGATTCCGCCGGCCCTCATCGATGCCCTGGCCAGCTGCCTGGCCAGCGACCCGGAATGCCCGATGGCCACGGCTGTGCATCCCGTGCAGTCGGTGGCCGACTGGCTGAACCCCAATGTGGTGAAGGTGGTGGCTGACGCCGAGGACCGCGCCCTGCTGTTCTCCCGCGCCCCCCTGCCCTGGTCGCGCAGCCATCTGGCGTGGGGGCTGGATGCCGACAGCCCGCAGGCCCGGCAGGCCTTCGAGGCGGCCCAGCCCCTGCGGCACATCGGCATGTATGCCTATCGCAGCCGCTTCCTGACGCGCTACGCGCAGCTGGCTCCCTGCGCGCTGGAAGACATCGAGGCGCTGGAACAGCTGCGGGTGCTGCACCACGGCTACCGCATCAAGCTGCTGCACACCGACGATGCGCCGCCCGCCGGCGTGGACACACCGGCCGACCTGGAACGGGTACGGGCACGGCTGGGACACGGCTCGCACTGACGCACAGCCTGACAGCCCCGTGTCCCAGCGCCGCACAGGCTGTGTGGCGCTGGGGCGCTACAATGGAAGGAATCGTATCTTTTCAACAGGAACTTCCTCCATGCGACTGATTCTTCTTGGCCCTCCGGGCGCCGGCAAAGGTACCCAGGCCGGCTTCATCACCAGCCAGTTCGGCATTCCCCAGATCTCCACGGGCGACATGCTGCGTGCCGCCATCAAGGCCGGCACCGAGCTGGGCAAGGCCGCCAAGGAAGTGATGGACCAGGGCAAGCTGGTGTCCGACGACATCATCATCGGCCTGGTGAAGGAACGGCTGAAGCAGCCCGACTGTCAGAAAGGCTACCTGTTCGACGGTTTCCCGCGCACCATCCCGCAGGCCGAAGCGCTGCGCGAAGCCGGCATCCGGCTGGAGCATGTGGTGGAACTGAAGGTGCCGGACGCCGACATCATCGAGCGCATGAGCGGGCGGCGCGTCCACCAGCCCAGCGGTCGCAGCTACCACATCCGCTTCAACCCGCCCAAGGTGGAAGGCAAGGACGACGTGACGGGCGAGCCCCTGACCCAGCGTGACGACGACCGCGAGGACGTGGTTCGGAAGCGCCTGGAGGTCTACCAGCAGCAGACCCGTCCGCTGGTCGATTACTACCAGGAATGGGCCCGCACCGGCGACGCCGCAGCCCCCCGCTACCATGCCCTGGAAGGCGTGGGCACGGTGGAAGAGATCCGCGCCCGCGTGCAGGCTGCGCTGGCCAGCTGATCCCACCGGCTGACGCCAGGGTCATGCCCGGGCGTCCTCCCATCACGGGCACCACGAGCCATCGTCGGTGCCCGTTTTTTTGCAGCCTTTCTTGCTTTTTAGCGCCCGGTCTCGACAGCCGGTGCCTGCGCCAGCTGCGCCTCAACCCAGGCCGCCAGCGCCAGCAGGCTGGCATCAGCGCCCCGGCCGCCCACCAGCTGCAGGCCGAAGGGCATGGCCACCTGGCCACCCTGGCCCTGCGCCGGCCCATCCTTGGGCGAATGCCCCTTCTCCAGCCAGATGCGCCCCGCCGGCAGGCTGATGGCCGGCACGCCGGCAAAGGAAAACGGCAGCGTCTGGCCCAGCACCGCCTCGCGGACCATCAGCCGGCCGTGCCGGGTGGGCGCGTCATCCTGGCCACGCAGCGGCGTGACGATGGCCGACGTGGGCAGCACCAGCGCATCCACCCCCGCCAGCACGGCATCCAGCTCGGCCATGTAGGCACTGCGCGCCTGCAGTGCCGCAATATAGTCCTGCGCCGACAGCGCGGCACCCGCCTGCAACGGCGTCAGCACCCCGGCTGAAAATCCCTTGCCCCCTTCGGCCAGCGCCGCATGATGGACCCGTGCCGCCTCGGCCCGCACGATGGGCGTGTAATGGCGCCACGGCAGGTCCATGTCGTGGGGTTCGGCATCCACCAGATCCGCCTGTGTGGCCAGCAGCGCCAGCAGGGCCTCGAAGTGGGCATGCGTGCCCGCATCCAGGCGCGCCTCCAGCCAGCGACGGGGCACGCCCAGCCGCGGCCGCCGGGCCACCCGGCCATGCGCCAGACTGCGCCCGGACAGCACCTGGTGCAGCAGCGCTGCATCCTCCACGCTCCGCGCCAGCGGGCCGGCATGGTCGCAGGTCCAGGACAGCGGCAAGGCACCGGCCAGCGAGACGCTGCCCACCGTGGGCTTGAAGCCCACCACGCCACAGAAGGCCGACGGAATGCGGATGGAGCCGCCCGTGTCGCTGCCGATGGATGCGCTGCCCAGCCCCACTGCCACCGCCACGCCCGAACCGCTGGACGAGCCGCCCGATTGCCGGGCCGGATCGTGCGGATTGCACACATCCCCGGTCCAGGGGTTCTCGCCCGTGGCACCCAGCGCAATCTCGTGCATGTTGGTCTTGGCAAAGACCAGTGCACCGGCGGCCTGCAATCGCTGCACCACAGTGCTGGATACAGCCGGCATCGGCGGCAGTGTCGCCTCGGTGCCCGCCTTCATGGGCGCGCCTTCCAGCTGGAACAGGTCCTTCACGCTGATCCAGGCGCCCAGCAGCGGCCGCTGCGCGGCACGGTCAGACTCCCGTCCGATCCAGTCGGTCAGCGCCTGTGCCTCACGGCCGGCACGACCCCAGTCCACCCAGGCCAGCGGCCTCAGCGCCGCCGTCTCGTCAGCCCTCGCCTTCAGCAGGGCCAGTTCGTCGGTCAGCGAACGCTTTCCGGCCCGCAGCGCATCAGCCTGCTGCCGCAACGACATGCCCGTAGCCCCCGAGTTTTCTGAGGCCCGGGCTCCCGAAAAATGCAGATCAGACACCATATGAAGACGAACTCCCGAATTGCGGACAGTGACCAGACAGAAGCGTATTATGAAGACTGTTTGCAAGGATCCCGATCGATGAAGTACCAGCAGCCACACCGCGCCCTGAATACCAGCAAGATACGGTCGGCCGCCTACGACGAGAACCGCCAGACCCTGGAGATCGCCTTCCAGGATGGCATGCTGCGCAGCTATCGCAGCCTGCCGGCCGACGTGGCGCGCCGTTTCTTCACCGCCCAGAACCCGGCCACCTTCTGGGAAGATCGCATCGACGAAGAGTATCCGATGACCCAGGTCCGGATGGAAACGCTTCCGCCCCTCATGCAAAGCGACCCGATCGCCGATGCCGCCCGTCAGAAGCTGGAGCAGCTCTTTCAGCAGCCGGACAAGTCCTGAATTCTGGCTGAAGACGCAACGCCGACACCGTCGGGGTGTCACGGCCAACGTCGACCCAAACCCATTCCGACAAGCCCGGGGCATGGTCAGGCCTTGGGCATTCAGACATGCTGCAACTGCCCGACACGTACGACCTCACCCCCTCCCGCGCTGCGCCGGCGGCCATGCTGGCCGATCCCGACGCCATCATCCTGCTGTTCGCCGGCCATGCCCTCATCCAGCGCAGTGACGGCCCACCCGCGCTGACGGCCGGCGACTACGGCTCCCTGCTGGATGCCTGGACCACCTGCGAGACCGTTGGCCGCTACCGGGGACGCCCCTGCCTGGCCGTCTCGCTGCCCAATCCCCCTCCGTCCCTGCCCCCCGGCTGGGAGGCACAGGGCCTGCGCCAGTGGTTCGGCCGCCTGCCGGATGACCTCGCCTCCATCGCCATGCAGGCCAGCCAGCTGCTGGAATGGGTGCGCACCCACCGCTGGTGCGGCGCCTGTGGTGTACCCACGATGCGCGTCCCGGGTGAACGCGCCATGCAGTGCCCCCGCTGCGGCCTGCGCAACTACCCGCGCATCTCGCCCGCCATGATGGTGCTGGTCACGCGCGGCCACGAGCTGCTGCTGGCCAGCAACGTCAACTTCCCGCCCGGACGCTACAGCGCCCTGGCGGGCTTTCTGGAGGCCGGTGAATCGATCGAAGCCGCCATCCGCCGGGAAGTGGCCGAGGAAGTGGGCATCCAGGTGCATCGCCCGCGCTATTTCGGCAGCCAGAGCTGGCCCTTCCCCCATTCGCTGATGATCGCCTTCACCGCCGAATGGCTGGCCGGCGACATCCACGTCGACCCGACCGAGATTCGCGACGCCCGCTGGTTCACCCCCGACACCCTGCCCGACCTGCCGCCCGCCAATGTCAGCATCTCGCGCGCGCTGGTGGAGCACGTGGCACATCAGCTTCGGCAAGGCCGTTCGCGCTGAACGATCTCGCCGGCAGATCACTCCAGCCCCCTATGCCACACCCCGAGCAGCCCGCCCTCGGATTGTCCGCCTGTTTCCTTCCATCCCCGGCCCCTGTCCTTCCGCACCGACTGCGGCGCCCATGTCGACCTTCTGTGCCATAGCTCCTGTGTGCTGTCGCTTTTCTGACGCATAGTGCCGTGACATCCAAACGGCCATGGCAGGAAAGCTTCCGTGCAGTCATCCCGCGCCTTCGTCACCCACGTTCCCTCCTCCGCTCACCCTGAATCGGCAGCCGGTTCATCCGGCGCCGGGGGCTGGCTTGACGCCGACGCGTTCCTGCCGTCGAGCGAGCGCTCGCCCCACCGGGCGGACCGTCGCCAGCCGCTGACGCGCAGCCTCATGGCCCTGATGGTCTGCAGCGCGCTGGCCGCCTGCGGTGGTGGTGGCGGTGGTAGCGCCGTGAACACCACCCCCGATCCCCAGGCCGTAACACCCGTCACGCCCTCCGTCACCCCAGGCACGAATGGCCAGGGCGCGCAAGGGAACAACGGAACCAGCGGCCAGAACCGCACCAGCAGCGACAACCGTGGCCAGGGCGGCGTGGCGGGCGGCAACGCAGCGAGTGGCAACAGCTCCCAAGGCAGCGCTGACAACGGCAACCAGAACAGTGCGTCCGGCGGATCGACCAGCACCCCGGGCGCCGGTAACGGATCCGGCAACACGGGGAGCGGCACTTCGGACGCCCCGGGTAGCGTCACACAGCCCAGCCTGCCCGGCAACGATGCCGATCCCCAATCGCAGAAGCCCACGGCCGCCATCGTGCGCATCCTGGGCCAGGTGCGCGGTCCGTCTGCAGCCGCCAACCCGGCCAGCCTGCGCCTGCCGCAGGGCTCCACGTCCATCGCCTATGACCGGCAGGACCCGCCGCGCATCTGGGTCATCAACCCCGACCAGGACAGCGTGAGCGTGCTGGACAGCAAGACCCGGACACTGCTGCGCGAGATCCCGCTGACCGTCTCCGGACGGGCTGAGACCGCCCCGGAAAAGCCGGCCACCGAGCACGGTCCGCGCACGCTGGCCATCGACAACGCCGGCCATGTCTGGGTGACCAACCGCCACAGCGACAGCATCAGCATCATTGATCCGGCCACGATGACCGTGACCACCCGCATCGCGCTGGGTATCGCCACCCAGCCCTACGGCGTGGTGGCGGCTCCCGATGGCAGCGGTATCTGGGTCAGCACGCTGGGCTCGCAGGAGCTGCTGCAGTTCGACCCCGTCACCCGCCAGCTCAAGCAGCGCATGGCACTGGGCCCCGAGGTCCGTCACCTGGCCATCACTGCCGACAGCAAGCGCCTGCTGGCCAGCCGCTTCATCACGCCTGCCCTGCCCGGCGAAAGCACCCTCACGCCCCGTACCCGCGGCACCGGTTTCCGGGGAGGCGAAGTCCTGCTGATCGACCCTGCCCGTGCCACACTGCAGCGCACGATCCCGCTGGCGGTCAGCACGCTGGAAGACACGCCCATCCAGGGACGCGGCCTGCCCAACTACCTGGGCGCTGCCGCCATCTCGCCGGATGGCCGCTCGGCCTGGATTCCCTCCAAGCAGGACAACGTCCAGCGTGGCCAGAGCCGCGACGGCCAGCCGCTGGACTTCCAGAGCACCGTACGCGCCATCGTCTCCAACCTGGACCTGCAGGCTGCCACGCCAGCCGAACGGCCCGCACGGCGCTACGACGTGGACAACAGCGGCCAGGCCAGCGCCGCCACCTACACGCCGGACGGCCGATACGTGCTGGTGGCGCTGGAAACCTCGCGCGAGATCAGCATCCTCAACGCCGCCACCGGTACCGAAGTGCGCCGGCTGGACGTGCAGCGCACGCCCCAGGGCATCGCTGTCTCGCCCGATGGCAAGCAGGCTGCCATCAGCAACGTGATGTCGCGTACCGTCAGCTTCTTCGACATCAGCGCGCTGGCCAATGACGAGCCCCGGGCCATCCTGCCCGCCACGGCCACCGGCACACTGAAGAGCGCCGAGCGGATGCCGGCCCAGCTGAAACGCGGCAAGGAGCTCTTCCACGACGCCCGCGACCCGCGTCTGGCACGCGACCGCTACATGAGCTGCGCCAGCTGCCACAGCGAGGGCTACGGCGATGGCCGTGTCTGGGACATGAGCAGCCTGGGCGAAGGCCTGCGCAAGACCCTCTCGCTGCAGGGTCATGGCGGCAAGAAGGCCCGCCTGCACTGGAGCGGCAACTTCGACGAGGTGCAGGACTTCGAGCAGCAGATCCGTGCGCTGGGCGGCGGCAGCGGGCTGATGCCCATCGGCAGCTTCGAGCTGAACGGCCGCAGCCTGCCGCTGGGCACCCCCAAGGCGGGCCAGTCGGACGACCTGGACGCCCTGGCCGCCTATGTGAACAGCCTGAACCGCTATGCCCCCAGCCCCTACCGCAACAGCAACCGCAGCCTGACGGCCAGTGCCAAAACCGGCGAATCACTGTTTGCCAGCAAGGGCTGCACCACCTGCCACAGCAATGCCGACCTGGGGGGTGACGGGCTGACCCGTCACGACATCGGCACGCTGAAGCCGGCCAGCGGCAAGGTACAGGGCGAGGCCCTGACCGGCCTGGTCGCCCCCGGCCTGCGCGACGCCTGGTACACCGCCCCCTACCTGCACGACGGCTCGGCCGAGACGCTGGAAGCGGCCATCCAGGCGCACAACACCAACACCTTCACGGCCGCGGAACTGAGCAGCCTGGCCGCCTACATCCGCCAGATTGGCAACGGACAGTAAGGCACGGCTCCAGGACTGCTGCAGCGAGGATTGCCGCAGACATGAAAATGGCCCCGACAGGGGCCATTTCCGTTTGGGGCGAATCTGCCGCCAGGGCTGGCGGCAGCTGCCGGAAGAAGATCAGGCCTCGCCTTCGCGGCTGGCGCGACGACGCTCGTGCTCCTTCAGGTGACGCTTGCGCAGGCGGATGCTCTTGGGCGTGATTTCCACCAGCTCGTCCTCGGCGATGAATTCCACGGCCTTTTCCAGCGTCAGCTCGATGGGCGGCGTCAGGTTGATGGCCTCATCCTTGCCCGAAGCGCGCACGTTGGTCAGCTTCTTCTCGCGGATCGGGTTGACCACCAGATCATTGTCACGCGTGTGGATGCCGATGATCATGCCCTCGTACAGCGCATCGTTGGGCTTGACGAACATCCGGCCCCGATCCTGCAGCTTCCAGAGCGCATAGGCCACGGCAGCCCCGTCATCCTGCGAGATCAGCACACCCTGGCGGCGACCCTCGATCTCGCCCGCCCACGGGCCGTATTCCTCGAAGACGTGGCTCATGATGCCGGTACCGCGCGTCATGTTCAGGAACTCGTTCTGGAAGCCGATCAGGCCACGGGCCGGCACACGGTATTCCAGACGCACCCGGCCCTTGCCGTCCGGCTCCATGTTCTGCAGCTCGCCACGGCGGCGACCCAGCGCCTCCATCACGGCGCCCTGGTGCTCTTCCTCCAGGTCCATCGTCAGCGCCTCATAGGGCTCCTGACGCTCGCCATCCACCACCTGCAGACGCGGCTTGGGTCGCGACACCGCCAGCTCGTAGCCCTCGCGACGCATGTTCTCCAGCAGAATGGTCAGGTGCAGCTGGCCACGCCCCGACACCACGAAGGTGTCCGCATCCTCAGTAAACTCCACACGCAGCGCCACGTTGGCCTGCAGCTCGCGCTCCAGGCGCTCGCGGATCTGGCGGCTGGTGACGTACTTGCCCTCGCGGCCGGCCAGCGGAGACGTGTTGACCAGGAATTCCATGGTCAGCGTGGGCTCGTCGATGCGCAGCAACGGCAGCGGATCCGGGTTGCCGATCTTGCACAGCGTGGAGCCGATGTCGATGTCCTCGATGCCGTTGATGGCCACGATGTCGCCGGCCTGAGCGAAAGGCACCACCTCGCGCTCCAGACCCCGGAAGCGCAGCACCTGGTTCACCTTCACGGTGACGGGAGCCTTCTCGTCGCCGTGCATCAGCAGCACCGATTCACCACCGCGCAGCGTGCCCCGGTTGATGCGGCCAATGCCGATACGCCCGACGTAGCTGGAATAGTCCAGCGCCGAGATCTGGAACTGCAGCGGACCGTCCGGATCGTCGGCCCGAGCCGGCACGCGGGACAGGATGGCGTCAAAGAGCGGCGCCATGCTGGGGTTCTCGGCCGCTGCGGCAGCCTCGGCCTCTTCCACTTCGTTCACCGCATAGCCCGCCAGCGCCGAGGCATAGATCACCGGGAAGTCCAGCTGCTCTTCGGTAGCGCCCAGCCGGTCGAACAGGTCGAAGGTCTGATCCACCACCCAGTGCGGCCGGGCACCGGGACGGTCGATCTTGTTGACCACCACGATGGGGCGCAGGCCCAGCGCCAGCGCCTTGCGGGTCACGAAGCGGGTCTGCGGCATCGGGCCGTCCATGGCGTCCACCAGCAGCAGGACACCGTCCACCATCGACAGCGCACGCTCCACCTCGCCACCGAAGTCCGCGTGTCCCGGGGTGTCGACAATGTTGATCCGCGTGCCCTTGTACTCGACCGCGCAGTTCTTGGCCAGAATGGTGATGCCCCGCTCGCGCTCCAGATCGTTGGAATCCATCACCCGCTCGTTGACCTGCTGGTTGGCCCGGAACGTGCCGGACTGACGCAGCAGCTGATCCACCAGCGTGGTCTTGCCGTGGTCGACGTGCGCGATGATCGCAATGTTGCGGATCGGCTGGGTTGCAGAAGATGTGTTGGTGTCAGACACGCTCAGTCTCGAATCGAATCAAAAAGGGCAACCAGGGTTGCGTTTCGTAAAGTCCTTGCGGCGCGGACATCCCGTCCCTGTCGGGGAGATCCGGCCGGCTCGGCATGTTGTTCAGTCAGTCATGATCCATCGGCCACGATGACCCGCAGCGGTGCCAGACGCACGCTGCCATCGGGCTGGGGGACCTGGCGGGCCAATCCGGCCAGCCGCCCGGCATGCAGCACCGCCACCTGCCCTTCCGGGGCGTCAATGGCGGGCCCGGTGGGCAACGGCGACGAGAGATCGGCATTCGGGTTCGTTGGAGTCTGCCAGGGCACTGCCTGGCCCTGCGCAAAGCGTCTGGCCTGCTCATCCGTCAGCGCGGCCAGCGGCCATCCCGCCACCAGTGCCAGCAGCCCATGCAGATGCGACTGCGCGGCCGTCGGCCCCTCGGCCAGCAAGGCATCCAGCGTCACCGCATCCTGCACGCGATACTGGCCAACGCGAGTACGCCTCAGACCGCTCAGATGGGCACCGCATCCCAAGGCTGCGCCCAGATCGCGGGCAATGGAACGAATGTAGGTGCCGCTGCCGCATTCAATGCGCAGACGCGCCCGCTCACCGTCAAAATCCAGCAACTCGATGACATCGACCCGCACCTCGCGGGGCTGGGCCGCCACCGGGGCGCCCTCGCGGGCATGGCGGTACATCGCCTTGCCACCCACCTTCAGAGCCGAATACACCGGCGGCACCTGCTGGATGACCCCCATGAAGCGCGGCAGCGTCGCCAACAGCGCCTCACGCATAGGGCGTTCATCCGAGCGTGAGATCACCTCGCCTTCCACGTCATCGGTGGCCGTGGTGATGCCGAAGCAGACCTCGGCCTCGTAGGCCTTGTCATGCGTGAGTGCCGCGCCTGCCAGCTTGCAGGCCTCTCCGAACATCAGCGGGAGCACCCCGCTGGCCATCGGGTCCAGCGTTCCTCCGTGACCGGCCTTGTCCGCGCCCAGCAGGCGCTTCACCTTCTGCAAGGCCGTGTTGGAAGACAGGCCCAGCGGCTTGTCGAGCAGCAGCAGTCCGTGGACCTTCAAGCGCGGTGCGTCCGGTCAGTCGTCATGGCGCGCAGCGCCAACAGGGGCAGACACCTGGCCTGCCGTTGCAGGGGAGGCACTGGCCAATGCGCCATCGGGCCGCTCGGCCGAGCCTTCCCCGGTGTCCGTCGAAGCGTCACCCGGATCGTCGGCAGCCCGCCGCGAGTTGGCCTCGTCGATGAGCCGCCCCATCTCGATGCCGCGCTGGGCGGAAGCATCATGCACGAAGTGCAGCTCGGGCGTGGTATGGATACGCACCCGGCGACCGATGAGCGAGCGCAGAAAGCCCGACGCCGCCCGCAGGCCACGCAGCGTCTCGGCCACCCGTTCATCATCATCGGGCAGCACCGAGAAATGCACGGTGGCATGCGCATAGTCGGGCGTCAGATCCACACCCGTCACCGTCACCAGACCCAGCCGGGGATCCTTCACCTCGGTGCGGATCAGCTCGGCAATTTCCTGGTGCAACAGCTCGGTCACGCGCAACGCCCGCCCGGGCGTTGCTCCTGGTCTACGTTTCATGGTGCCTCAGTCCGCTGCAGAGGCGCCCGCGGCGGAAGCCAGTGTCCGTGCCACTTCCTTGACCTCGAAGACCTCCAGCTGGTCGCCTTCCTGGATGTCGCTGTAGTTGTGCAACGTGATACCGCACTCGAAGCCAGCCTTGACTTCCTTGGCGTCATCCTTGAAGCGCTTGAGCGATTCGATGCGACCCGACCAGATGACGGTGGAATCGCGCAGCAGGCGGACTTCGGAATCGCGGCGCACCAGACCTTCGGTGACGTAGCAGCCGGCCACCGTGCCCACCTTCGTGACACGGAACACCTGTCGGATCTCGACCATGCCCAGCATCGTCTCGCGCTTCTCGGGCGAAAGCATGCCTTCCATCGCCGACTTCACATCGTCCACGGCGTCGTAGATGATGTTGTAGTAGCGCAGGTCGATGCCGTTGGTCTCGGCCATCCGCCGTGCCGGCTGGTCTGCCCGCACGTTGAAGCCGATGACCACCGCCTTCGAGGCAATCGCCAGGTTGATGTCGCTCTCGGTGATGCCACCGACCTGAGCGTGCACGATCTGCACCTTGATCTCGGCATTGCTGAGCTTGAGCAGCGCGTGCGCCAGTGCTTCCTGCGAACCCTGCACGTCGGCCTTGATGATCAGCGGCAGGGTCTGCACCTCGCCTTCGCCGATCTGGTCGAACATGTTCTCGAGCTTGGCGGCCTGCTGGCGTGCCAGCTTCACGTCGCGGAACTTGCCCTGACGGAACAGCGCGATCTCGCGGGCCTTGCGCTCGTCGGCCAGGGCAATCAGCTCCTCGCCGGCCTGCGGCACATCGTTCAGACCCTGGATCTCGACCGGGATGGACGGCGTGGCCGAAGCGGCATTCTTGCCGGCCTCGTCCATCATCGCACGCACCCGGCCCCAGGTGGAACCCACCAGCACCGTGTCGCCACGCGACAGCGTACCCGACTGCACCAGCACGGTGGCCACCGGACCACGGCCCTTGTCCAGCCGTGCCTCGATCACCAGACCGCGTGCCGGCGCCTTCTCGGGCGCACGCAGCTCGAGGATCTCGGCCTGCAGCAGCACGTTCTCCAGCAGGTCGTCGATGCCCTGGCCGGTCTTGGCCGACACGCCCACGAAGGGCACGTCACCACCGTACTCCTCGGGCACCACGCTCTGCGCCACCAGCTCCTGGCGAACGCGATCGGGGTTGGCCTCGGGCTTGTCGATCTTGGTGATGGCCACCACCAGCGGCACCTCGGCCGCCCGGGCGTGCGAGATCGCCTCGATCGTCTGCGGCATCACGCCGTCGTCGGCCGCCACCACCAGAATCACGATATCGGTGGCCTTGGCACCCCGCGCACGCATCGCCGTGAAGGCCGCGTGACCCGGGGTATCGAGGAACGTGACCACGCCGCGCGGCGTCTTCACATGATAGGCACCGATGTGCTGGGTAATGCCACCGGCCTCGCCAGACGCCACCTTGGTACGCCGCAGGTAGTCCAGCAGCGAGGTCTTGCCGTGGTCGACGTGACCCATCACGGTCACGACCGGCGGCCGCGGCACGGCCGGCCCCACGTCCTCGGTAGCCACTTCGTCCAGCATGGCCTCCGGATCATCCAGCTTGGCCGCGATGGCGGTGTGGCCCATTTCCTCCACCAGAATCATGGCGGTTTCCTGGTCCAGCACCTGGTTGATGGTCACCATCTGACCCAGCTTCATCAGCTGCTTGATCACCTCGGTGGCCTTCACCGCCATCTTGTGGGCCAGATCGGCCACCGTGATGGTCTCGGGCACATGCACTTCACGCACGATCGGCGTCTCGGACTGCTGCGCCTGGGCGAAGCCGCCACGGCGATCGCGGTCGTTGCCACGACGCGGACCACGCGTGCGCCAGCCCGTGCCGGTGCCACCCGCGTTGCTGTCGTTGCGCCCGCCCTTGGTCGGACGGCGCTTGCGGGAAGCGTCATCCTGCCAGGACGACGAAAGCTTCTCGGACTTGACGTGCTTGTTGCGGCCACCACCACCGGCGTTCTCGGCCGGTGCAGGCGCAGCCTGCTGGCCCGACGGACGATGCAGCGTGCCACCACGACGGTCCTTGGCCGCACCGGCAGCAGGTGCCGGCTGCGCAGCCGGAGGAGCCGGCGGCGGCGGGGGCGGCGGCGGACGCCGGCTGGCTTCCAGCAGGCGGTTGATTGCGGCTACCTCGGCCTCGGCGCGGCGACGCGCCGCTGCAGTGGCATCAGCCTCTTCCTTGGCCTTGCGGGCTGCAGCGGCGGCCTCTTCGGCCGCCACGCGGGCAGCTTCCTGCTTGGCTGCGCGCTCGGCCGCCTCGGCAGCAGCTTTCTCCTCGGCCTGCTTGCGTTCCTGGTCGCGTGCAGCAGCCGAAGCGGCTGCGGCGGCCCCCGCTTCCTCGCGCATCTTGCGCTGCATGGCCCGAGCAGCCTCGGCCTCGCGCTCGGCGTCGGCCTGCATCTTCGCCAGACGCTCCTGTTCGGCACGTGCGGCTTCCTCGCGGCGGCTGGCCTCGGCCATCGCTTCGTTCTCGCGCTGGCGATCACGCTCCAGTCGCGCGGTCTTCTCGCGCAGCTCGCGAGCCTGACGCTCCATCAGCTCCTTCTGCCGACGAGCCTCTTCCTCCCGCAGTCGACGCTGTTCCTCGTCGATGACCGAGTTGGCCGATTTCACCGGCGGCGGAGGAGCCACCGGCGTGGCAACCGGTTCCGGCGCCGCCGCTGCCGGGGCATTGCCCGGAGTGCCGTCACGCTTCACGAACGTGCGCTTGCGACGGACCTCCACCTGGATGGTGCGTGCCTTGCCCGTGGAGTCGGCCTGCTTGATCTCGGAGGTCTGCTTGCGCACCACCGTGATCTTCTGACGCCGGGGGGCATTCTCTCCCCCTCCGCCATGCGACGCCCGCAAGGCCGACAGCAACCGCTCCTTGTCCGCTTCGGACAGCGGATCCGAGGGGTTCTTCTTGTCGACACCCGCTGCGCGCAACTGTTCCAGAAGCACCTCTGCAGGTACTCGCAATTCCGCCGCAAATGTCTCAACGTTCGTACTGGCCATGTGTCCTTCCGCTACT